>Ga0315281_10010918_pt1 | contig 12470 bp, 12 predicted proteins | sample YL17G07_0_MG_FD_204540 | JGI IMG/M metagenome (GOLD analysis project Ga0315281, IMG submission 204540) | Sediment microbial communities from Yellowstone Lake, YNP, Wyoming, USA - YL17G07_0 | ecosystem: Environmental > Aquatic > Freshwater > Lake > Sediment | place: USA: Wyoming | collected... | reverse complement strand
AAAAGCCGATGATCGCGTTCAGCGGCGTCCTCAGCTCGTGCGACATGTTGGCGAGAAACTCCGACTTATGCTTGCCGGCGATCTCGAGCTGGAGGTTTTTTTCCTGGATTTCGTTGAACAGGCGGATATTCTCGATGGCGATGACCGCCTGGTCGGCGAAGGTTCTGAGCAACCCGATCTCATTGTCGGAGAACGACCCGGGCTCGGCGCGCGCCACCATAATGACGCCGATGGGAGCGCCTTCCCGCAGCATTGGTACGAAGAGACCGCTTCGAAAGCCGATCGCGCTGGACAGGGCTTGCGGGAATTCCGGATCGAGCGCGACGTCGGGCACGTGGACAACCGCGCGCTCGATGATCGCCCGCCCTGTCCCGAGAGCCCGGGAGGGGCGTGCAGGGAATATGCGGTGCACCGCATCGAGGGCTTCTGAGGTGAAGTTGTGCTGGGCACCTAGATGGATCAGTTCCCCGTCGAACTGATAGAGCGCGCTGAAGAGTCCATCGCACAACCTCACGGCGCTTCTGACGATCGTGTCGAACACCGGCTGCACGTCGGTCTGCGAGCTGCTGATCACCCGCAGGATCTCGCTGGTCGCCGTCTGTTGATCGAGCGCCACTGTGAGATCGCGGTTGCGCGCTTCGATCTCCTTAAACAGGCGCACGTTCTGGATGGCGATTACCGCCTGGCTGGCAAAGGTCTTGAGCAGGTCGATCTGCTTGTCGGAGAAGTATCCGACTTCGGCGCGTGGGACTGTTATCGCGCCGACAATCTGGCCCTCGCGCAGCATGGGCACGCTCAAGATGCCGCGATAGCCTCCCACCTCGGCTGTTTCCCTTAATGCGTACTCCGGATCGGCAAGCACGTCGGGAACGTGGACCACGGCCCCATCGAGAACCGTCCGCGCGGCAATAGATTCGCGGCCTGGGCGTCGCGGGAACTGCAGTCGGATGGCTTCGACGCCCATCTGATCCAACCCGAAAGTGCTTCGCACGTGGATCAACTCGCCGTCGAAAGTGAAGACGAAACCGAAATTGGCGTTGCAAAGCTGCGCAGCGCGCTCGGCGATAGTGTCGAACACCGGCTGCTCCTCGGTGGGCGAACTGCTGATGACGTGCAGAATCTCGGCAGTTGCCGTCTGATAATCCAGTGTCTGCCTCAACTCCGCGGTGCGCGCCTCGACCTTGTGCTCGAGCCCGGCATAGCTTTCCTTGAGATGCGCCGCCATCTGGTTGAACTGCCCGGCCAGCGCTTCAAGCTCGTCCCCGGTTGTGACCGTGATCTTCTGATCGAGATTGCCGGCGCCGATTTGCGCCGCGCCCTCCTGCAGCGCGCGGATCGGCCGCACCATGAGGCGTGCCAGGAAAAAACTCGCCAGCATCGACAGCACCAGACCCGCTAACAGGAGCAGGCCCATGCGCTGGATCGACTCGTACACCGGCTTGAACGCCTCGGCCAGCGGCAGTTCCACGAACACCGTCCAGTTAAGCGTCGGGATGCGGGCGTGCGCGGTGAGCACTTCTACGCCCTTTACGTCGCGCGCGATGGAGGGCGCGGTAATGTCCGCCTCCGCGCCCTGCGCCAATGCCGCCACCTGCGCGAGCTTGGTCATATCGGTTTTCTGCAGTACCAGGCTGATGTCCGGGTGCGCGATCAGCGTGCCCGCGGAGTTGACCACGAAGGCGAGCCCCGCCTGGCCGATCTTGATGCGCGACACTACTTCCCAAACGAACTTGAGGTTGACCTCGGCGATGGTGACGCCGCCGCTGCCGGCGGGGCGCGAGATGGTCATGTAGGGTTCAGTCTCCTTGCGGAAGTACACCGGGCTGTACCAGGTCTTGCCGGACTTGGCCTCGAGAAACCTGGGATCGCGCGACAGATCGGTATCCGCGCCGCTCACGTCCATCGCCAGACGCGAAACCTTGAGTTGCTCGCGTCCGGTCGCATCGACCCACGCCACTTCGGTGATCGCCGGCACCTGGCGCAGCAATTTCAGGTATTCGAAGCGGCGCTGATCGATCGGATTGCCGCCCGCGCCTACCTGCGGCAGCGCAGTCCAGCCGAACTGGTGCTCGATGTCGCGGATGTACTGCTCGATGCGGGTGGCCGCGGCTTCCGCCTTCTCGCGCTGCAGCGTGACCAAATGCTCCTGGTTCTCGCGATAGGAAAAATACAGGCTGATGCCGCCGCTCGCGACGAGCATGCCGCCGACCAGCGCGATGATCAGTGTCGCGTACTTGGGGAACAGGCGCCAGCGCAGGATCATGGTCCGCTCCGGGCGCGCGCCTTCTTGCCGGTTCTGATTCCGGAAAGCGCTCGCAGTCCCCGCGCCAGGGTGCGCGTGTCCTCGACACCAAGGCCGGTGGTGCAGCGCTTGATGTAATCCTTGCGTTCGCTCATCGCCAGCACGGCTTTCTTCAATGCATCCTCCACCACTTTGCCATAAGCGTGGCGCGCCTGCGCGAGTCCGGCCGCCGCGCCGGCCGGGTCCCGGGAGCCTGCTCCTTGCGCGCCCGGCGTCGCGCTGGCCACGGCTCGGATATGCGATAATCCGGCATCCCGGAATCCGGAGAATGGCATGGATATGATCAAACTGGGCAAGAAAGGGCAGCTCTCGCTGCCCGCGGCGATGCTGCGGAAAATGGGGATACAGGGTGCGGCGACGCTGCTCGCCGAGGCGACCGATGACGGCGCGGTGATCTTGCGGCCCGCTGCCGTGTATCCTGTCGAGGTATACACCGAAGCGCGCATGAAGGAATTTGAGGCTGCCAATAGGCATACCGAAGCCGAAGCGGCACGCCTGCGCAAGGCTCTGGCGCGCCGCAAGCGGTGAAGCTGTTTCTCGACGCCAATGTCATTTTCTCCGCGGCGCACCGCGAACAAGGGCGGTCGCAGGACCTGGTCGCACTGGCGCGCGCAAGCCTGTGCGAACTGCTCGCTTCCGCGCATGCACTGGAGGAGGCGCGGCGCAACCTCGAACTCAAGTCCGCCGGGTTTGAGCGCCGGCTCGCGACAGCGCTCGCGCAGACCAAGATAGTCGCCGAGGCACCCGCTGCCCTGGTCGAATGGACGCGAGCGCAGGGTTTGCCTCTCAAGGACGCACCGATTCTCGCGGCCGCCGTACACGCGCGGGCCGATCTGCTGGTGACGGGCGACAGCCGGGACTTCGGCCATCTGTTCGGCCATACGTTGCGCGGCACGCGGATCGTGACGCCGGCCACGGCGCTGGACCTGGTTCTCAAGGGCGCGGGCGCCTAGACGCTTCATTCGATCACCCGCGTGGCGAGCACGAGTACGGTTTGTGGGATCTTGATGCCGAGCGCCCTGGCCGTTTTCATGTTGATCGCCAGTTCGAATCGCGTCGGCTGCTCGATGGGCAGATCGCCGGGCTTGGTGCCGTTGAGTATCTTCGCCACATGCGCGGCCGCGCGCCGGATCAGGTCGGCATAGCTCGCGCCGTAGCTCATCAGCCCGCCGGATTCGACGTATTCCGCGACGTTGTAGATCGCCGGCACGCGCAGTTCCGCCGCGAGTTCGGCGAGGCGCGCCCGGTTCGCGAAGAACATCGGGTTTTCGATGACCACCAGCGCGTCCGGGCGCTGTTTGCGCATGCTTGCGAATGCCCGCGCGAAGTCGTCCGGCCTCGGGGACTCCTCGGTCGTGACCGCGATGCCGAGCTTTTTCGCTGCCCGCTCCGTTTCCGCAAGCTGCTCCGGTACTCCTGCGGCCGACGGGGCCACGAAATAGAGGACGGCGAGGCGCCTGATCTTCGGGAATGCCTCCTTCAATAGTTCGACGCGCTTGGCGGACAGCTCGCCATGGGAACTCGTCAACCCGGTCATGTTCCCGCCCAGATGCGCGAGGCTCTTGCCGAACCCCTGGCCGACCGGGTCGGGGGCCAGGGCAAACACGATCGGCGTCGCGGTGCCGGTATTTTGCGCGGCCTGCGCGGCGACGCCCGACGGTGCAAACAACACCTCGACCTTCTGCTCGAGCAGTTCCGCGGCGAGCGGAGGGAAGCGGTCGATCTTGCCCTCGGCCCAGCGGGTCTCGATGACGACGTTCTTGCCCTCGGCGTATCCGAGTTCGTTCAGGCCCTGCACGAACGCGTCGATCTGGTGACGGGAGGCCGCCGCCGTGCCGCCCAGCAGGATACCGATGCGCCTGGGCCTCGGCGGTTGCTGCGCGAAGGCGGCGAACGGCGCGGCGAGTGCGACCGCACCAAGCGCAAGCAGCAATTCCCGCCGCGTTGAGCGGTGTGCGTCATTCGCTCCAACGCGGCGACGCAAGCCGGCAAGCGCTTGTCCGGTCTTGCGTTTCATTCGATCACCTTGTCGGCGCTGACCAGCAGCGACTGCGGGATGGCGAGGCCCAGCGCCTTCGCCGTCCTGCCGTTGATGAAAAACTCGAATTTCGTGGGTTGCTCCACCGGCAGGTCGGCGGGCTTCGCGCCCTTGAGGATCTTGTCCACATAGGTCGCGGCGCGGTGAAAACTGTCCGCGAAACTCGGCCCGTAGCTCATCAGGCCGCCGGCTTCCGCGTATTCCCGGATCGCGTGGATGCTCGGCATCCGCCCTTTCGACGCGAGATCCGCAATCTGGCGCAATTGCGCCGGCGTGTTGAACACCGGATGGGGGAGCACCAGCACGGCGCGGGCTTTGTCCCGCGCCATGCCTGCAAAGGCCTTGTCGATTTCCTGCGGCGTGCTCGCTTCCATGACCGCGACTTTGACGCCGGATTTCCGCGCGGCAACCTGAACGGTCTCGAGATTGGCTGTCTGGAAGACGGTGGGGCTGAGCAGAACGGCCACGCGCGATACCTTCGGCGCCATGCGGAGCAGCATCTGCAGGCGCTTGGCATTGATGTCGCCCGCCAGGAGCGAGGTGCCCGTGACGTTGGCCTCGGGATGGGCGAGGCTCTTGACCAGGCCGCTGCCCAGCGGGTCGCCCGACGTAGTCATGACGATGGGGATCGTGGAAGTGGCTTTCTTCACGGCGGCGATCACCGGCGGCGTCGCGGCCACGATGACGTCGAGCTTGAGTCCGGCGAGTTCCGCCGCCAGTTCCGGATAGCGCTCGCTCTTGTTGTCGGCGAAGCGCCATTCGATCACGAGGTTCTTGCCCTCGACGTAACCGAGTTCGCGCATGCCTCTCGGGAACGCACCGTAGAAATGGGAGTCCATCGAAGCGGGACGTCCTTGTGGCGCGATGAACCCGACCCGCCAAACCTTGGCCTGCTGCTGCGCGAAGGCAGCAAACGGGGCGGCGAGCGCGCCAGCGCCCAGCGCAAGCAGGAATTTCCGCCGCGTTGACCGGTCGGAGCACGCTTGCGACTTCTCGATCTCATCCGTTCGCACGCGGCGACGCAAGCCTGCCTGCCCATGTCCGGTCTTGCGGTTCATTCGATCACCTTATCCGGCGCGTAACAGGGCATCGGATCGGGAGCAGGCTGAACGCAGGGCACGATTGTGTTACACTGTCTTACAGTACATTCTGGGTGCATAGCCATGACTGCAACGGTAACCATCAGACTGGACGGAGCATTGCAAAAGCGCCTTGCCCGGCTCTCGACTGCCTCCGGCCGGACGCGCAGCGAGATCGTTCGCGAGGCGCTCGACCGGCAACTGGCTTTGATCGAGTTCGAGAACGCGCGGGGCAAGACCCGCCGCTTCGCCGAGCGCGCCGGTTTCCTCACCGACGAGGACGTCTTCCAGGTCGTTTCTTGAGGGTATTCCTCGACACTAACGTGCTGGTGGCCGCGTTCGCCACTCGAGGACTCTGCGCCGATGTGTTCCGGCTTGCCGCCGCCGAACACCAGTTGTTGATCGGCGAACCCGTGCTGATCGAGGTTCGCAGAATCCTCACGAGCAAGTTTGGCATGCCGCGGGCGGCATGCAACGAGGTGCTTGGGATATTGCGCCGTTTCCCGCTCGCAGCGGCAGCCGGAAAACCGACTCCGCTTGGCATCAACGATCCCGCCGATGAATGGATCGTGGCATGCGCGCTCGGCGCCGCCGCGGAGATTTTCGTGACCGGCGACAAGGCGCTGCTTGGGTTGAACAAAATGCAAAGCATGATCATCGTTTCGCCGCGGCAGTTCTGGACACAGGCCCAGCCGGGGAGTTGATCGCGCCCGGGGCTTTTGCCTTCGCGCAATTGTGTTCATTCAATCACCCGGTCCGCGCGCAGCAGCAGCGATTGCGGAATCCTGAGACCGAGCGCCCTGGCGGTTTTCATATTCACCACGAATTCAACCTGGGTCGGTTGCTCGAACGGCAGATCGGCCGGTTTGGCGCCTTTGAGAATGCGGTCGACGAAGTAGGCCGCACGGCGGAACTGGTCCCCGAAATTGGGGCCGTAGCTCATCAGCGCCCCCTCATCAGCAAAGGGGCTGGCGAATGCGATCATCGGCCACTTGCGTTTGAGCGCAGTCTGGGCAATGCGCGTGCGCTCGGCGAGCAGCACCGGGCCGACAGTCACGATCAGCGCCTGCACGCGCTCGGCGGCGAAACGCGCGAGCGCGGGTTCAATCTCGGCGAGAGTCTTCACTTCGCCGATGCGCGCGTCGAGCGCATGGATTTTCGAAATTCGCCCGATGTTCTCCAACTGCGCCTGGTTCAAGGGACCCTGATACTGAACCAGGAAACCGATGCGCCGTGCGCCCGGGGCGGCCACGAGCAACAATTCGGGATACTTGTCGCTGACATCGCCAAGCATGTTGGCGTTGCCGGTCACCATGCCGCCAGGGTGGGCGAGGCTGGCGGCCAAGCCGTGGCCGACGGGGTCGGTGCCGGTCGCCATGACGATCGGAGTGTCCGGCGCCGCCTTGAGGGCTGCCTTGACCTGGCCATTGGGAGCGGCGACGATTACGGCCGGTTTGGCTGCCGCGATTTCCGCGGCAAGGACCGCAGTGCGCTCGGCACCAAGATTCTCGGCCCAACGCTCCACCAGCACATAGTGCTCGGCTTCTTTCCATCCCAGCGCGAGCATCCCCGCCTTGAACGCCGCGAGCTGCCACAAGTTCACTTCACGCGAACCGGAAAGCAGCCATCCCACCCGCACCGGCTCGCGCTTCGACTGCGCCAGCGCCGGACCGAAGGCAAGGCCCGCCGCGGCGGCGAGAAATCTGCGGCGATTATTCATTCCCCTCCCTGGGTAGGCGCCCATTATGCCCGCTTAGGCAATGGAAAGCAGACTGCTGTTTCTTTGCCGGGGCGGGGGTCGGAGTGTCCGCCAATAAGAAAACCCGCCACCCGCGCTAGTCTGTGAGGGGCAGCGCCTGAGCTATCGCACTCGCGGGACTGCAACCGGCCCTCCGCGCCTTTACGCTAAAGCGTTCACTCGAGGCTGATCGGCGCTTGCATTCCGCCAAAGGATTGGCCGGGTGCCGGATTCGAGAAATTCGCATCGCGGTTAGGGGCATAATCGCGAATGCGCGTGTAGAACCGATCGGAGAGGACATCATGCAAAACCCCATGCTCAAAGACAAGACCGCGCTGGTGACGGGTTCCACGTCGGGCATCGGACTGGGCATCGCCAAGGCGCTGGCGGAACAGGGCGCGAGCGTCGTGTTCAACGGCTTTGGCGATGCCAAGGCGATCGCGGCACTGCAAGTGGACGTGTCCGGCCGATGCGGCGTGCGGACGGCATACCACGGCGCCGACATGTCTAAACCGGCCGAGATCGAGGCCATGATGAGATTCGCGGCGGATCGGTTCGGCGCCGTCGATGTCCTGGTCAATAACGCCGGCATCCAGCACGTCGCGAACATCGAGGATTTTCCGATCGAGAAATGGGACGCCATCATCGCGATCAATCTTAGCTCGGCGTTCCACACAACGCGCCTTGCGTTGCCGATGATGAAACAGCGGAACTGGGGCCGCATCATCAATATCGCCTCGACACACGGCCTGGTCGCGTCCGTGCAGAAAGCGGCTTATGTCGCGGCGAAGCACGGCCTGGTCGGCCTCACCAAGGTAACCGCGCTGGAGACTGCGCGTACCGGCGTAACCTGCAATGCGATTTGCCCGGGATGGACGATAACGCCGCTGGTGCAGCAGCAAATCGATGCCCGCGCGCAGCGGGAGGGAATTTCGAACGATGAGGCGAAACAGGCGTTGGTCGCCGAGAAGCAACCGAGCGGCGATTTCGTGACCGTCGAGCAGTTGGCCGCCCTGGCGGTGTTTCTCTGCAGCGATGCGGCGAACCAGGTGCGCGGCGCGGCGTGGAACGTGGATGGCGGCTGGGTCGCGCAATAGGCATGTCGCGTGCCGATAGTCGCTGACCGGCCAAGAGCTGCCGATCGATGAGACACAGCCTAAGGCGGAAGCCTTGTAGTTACTTGGTGCAAATTCGTCACCGGCCATTGGCCACGAATTTAGGCCGAACGTCAGCTTGTATGGTTTCTTTCCATTACGACGAATGCGTAGTCACGGCACGGGTGATCAATGCGTGCAATCGGCCAGAAACGATCTCACGATGCCAGAAAATTTGCCACCATTGAACGGCTTGTTCCTGCGACTAAGCTGCCGTTTATCCATTAGCCTGGCCTGTGGGTGCGCCTCGTTCCGCCAACTTGCAACACATTTATCCTGGTTCGGCCCGGGTTAGGGCCAATTGAAAGAGATGAGTGGTTTGGCATCTCCCGTCGACTGTTCCCAAGCTGTTTGGCGCACTCGCTAACCCGCAGAGGCCAGGTTTTCGCCCCTGGATTCATTACGCTGAACCTTGTCGATGCATCTCACCACCAGTTTATTCAACGCATCCTGGTTAAATGTTGTGATGTTGGACTTTTTGGAATGATGCATCAACGCTGACAAGGCCGCACCCAACTCAGATGCAGCAAACGCGGCTGACAGGCCGTCCTTCATGACATCAATAAAGTAAGGGTAGAACAGGTGCCCGGTAATACGCGCATCCCCGCGTCCAACCTGGTATTTTCCGTCAAGCGCGGGGTCGACCAGCGGATCTTCGAACGCTTCCGCTATTCTCGTGGATTCTTGCGCATCCAGAGGAAGGTGTATCAGGTACTGCTTATTCTGGTATTGGTAACATGTCAATGACCCGCCGTTCGAGAAGCCCAGCGCAAAGGTCATGCTGGGGTCCATGTGCGGGTTATGATTCTTGGTGAATCTTTCGGTGATGTTCAACAGTACCTCATTCGACATTTCATCCGGGAAGATCTGCGTGCCGAACTTTTCGATCAATTCGTCATCGTTCAGACAGACAATGACGTCGTTGTTGCCGACACGCGGCTTGATCGACTCGAAGCCGATGCCCGTGGGTACAATGATCTGCGGGCCCAGGTAACTGTTCAGGTATCCCGGTGTGATGATCGGAATGTTATCCGCTCTCCTGAACCTCGTCTTGATTTCATTATCCAGTGTGTCGATCGGCGGGTGCGGCGAGACCAGCAGGTACGTTCGACCGTGCGCATTGCCGTTATAGCATTCACGCGGGCCCCAGATATGCGTATGTATCTGAACGATGTTTACGTCGTTATAGACGTGATTGTTAATTTCCTGCTGGGCGATGGACGATTGGTCATCAGGTAATATGATCTTGAACTGTATATTCACCTGCATCGCGGAATAAAGCGCCACCAGGCCCAGGAAAACGTTTGTCGTGTTGCCGCCTGAATTGGGGGGCGAAACGTCTTTCCTCGCTATGAAGTATTCCGGGTGATCCTTTTCATCGAGTCTCAAGCGAAAACCGTCTTTGTCCTTGGTGACCGTCTGGAGTGGGATCTTGTTGTAACGAAATTTTGGAATATCCACAAACTCTTCAACAAAATAGTCATTGACCGGCACGCCGATTGCGCGCATTTTTGGCATAAACGTAGTCATGGCCCAATCCTTCTCGTATTTCTTTGATCATTTTGGTAGGGCAAGCAGTATGCGAACTATCTTGCCAGAGATTCGGGAGAAAAAAAGGAAGTCTGTGATAGAAAATTCACATGCGCGTATATGTACTTATGTTCATTCCCACCCTTTCCTTGCAGCAGATCGCCTGGATTTCGAACGGTATTTTTTGACTAGCTGCCGGGCAATCTACGACCATCGCGGGCGCGGTGCAATAGGCCTTTCTTCCCCCTCGCGGCTCGGGGAGATTTCGCCGCGCGCATCAGGCGATGTCGGGTAGCTCCACCACATAAGGCCGGCCGCCACAACCAATCGAGTTTTCCGGGCGACTGCGTTGCCTCTGGCAGCGGACCAGAAGTGGTGCGAATGCAGTACTTCCGCTTTGGGTCGACCGGGGATTTCGCGGTTTTGAAAAGCCGGCATTCGCGAGAGAATCAGCAGGTTGCAAGTGCCATAGGCAAGTGTCAGCCACCGAAGCGGACTACATTCGAGGTATAACTTACGCGAGAAATAGAAAAGAGCGCCGGAGTACGCCGCGAAGTACAATAGAATTGGTCTGATGCTTGGGCGAACGAGGGCGAGAATGCGCCAGGCGGATCCCATAAACTATGACAAGAGGATTGACATGAAAGTTAACCAGTATATGAGCCGGTCGGTACTTACGATCGCGCCGGAGACCGAGTTTCATAGGGCATTCGATCTCATGCACAGCCGCCGCATCCATCATTTGCCAGTCGTCGACGGCGATCGCGTGGTTGGCATCGTCGCCGAGCGCGACCTGCTGCTCGCCGCTGCGAACTTTGGATCCGCCGAGGTACCGGTCGCCGAAATCATGCGGGGCTCTCCGGTCTGCGTTTCGGAGAATGCTCAGCTGAAACAGGCTGCTCGGCTGCTGGTGGTCAACCACATAGGCAGCCTCCCCGTTCTGAACGCCCGTAAGGTTCTGGTCGGAATTATCACGGAGACCGACATATTCAAGATCGCCGCAGGAACGCTGCATGCCCGGCAGACTACCAAAAAAACAGCGAAGAAGGCAGCAGGAAAGACGACTGGAAAAACCGGCAAGAAGACCGTGAAGGCTGCAACTTTGCACAAGCGCAAAGCGGTGCGCAAGTAGTCCAAAAAAGAGTTCGCAACTAGGATATAGCGTGGCCAATCCTGGCAATGCTTATGCTTGGCCTGGTGCATAGGCGCGTCTCCAGATTTGGTTAGGCGATTACGGCGGAAGTCTTTGCTTCGAGAGTCGCGGTTTCTTCCGGGATTACATGAATCCGAAGCCTGACTTCACGTGGTGCCGAAGTGCCGTTGGGGCCGAGCGGGCGCACGGATCACTTGGCAACCCGTGAGCGGCCGCTCTCACCAAACGTGGGGGGCGGCCAAGGGTCGTGGGTACGCTTCGGCGAGATCTTGGAAATCAGCCGCTCAGATTGATTTCATCGAGTGACAACCGCAACAGGTGGCTTCGGCCGATAAGATTCTATGGTTCAAGTCAAGGATATTGTAAGGCGGGCAGGATCGAATCTTGTTTTGTAGGTGTACATCGACCACGCGGTCCGAGCGATGCGCCGGGCCAGGATGACGAGAGCCGCCGTGGTGGATAGGCCCTTTTCCCGGCAATGCTCGAAGAGCGGCTTCCATACCTTCGTTCTCTTGGCCGACATCGCCGCCACGTAGAGCGGCCGGCGCAGTTCAGATGCGCCGCGTTGGACTGTTTGATGGTGCCGGGTAAAGGATTCGATCCCTCGACCGTCGCATTACAAATGCGCTGCTCTACCAACTGAGCTAACCCGGCATGCGCCGCGCATATTATACGCGGGCGGGAGATACTGGAAATCGGCTGGGGTCCGGCCGAACTTCGCGCCGGAGCGGAGGCTGTTATCAGCGCTTACTTTATCCGCCGCAGCGACGGTTTTCCCGGGGGACGCGGCGGCTCGGGGCGGGTTCCATCGCCCTCGTCGCCCTCGACGATGTGCGCCGGCGCATCCGCCTCCGCGACCTCGAACGACAGGCCCTGGCCATTCTCGCGCGCGTAGATCGCCGACACCGCCCCGATCGGAATCGAGATTTCGCGTCGCACGCCGTTGAAGCGGGCGGAAAATTCAAGCAGATCGTTGCCGATCTTGAAACGCTCCACCGCGGCCGGGCCGATGCTGAGCACGATCTGGCCGTCCTTGACGTACTCCATCGGCACATGCGTGGCCGAATCCACGGTCACCGAGAGATAGGGCGTGTAGCCGCCGTCCACGCACCATTCATAAATGGCGCGCATCAGGTAAGGCTTGGTCGACGGATCTGGCATAAGTGAATTCGTTACCAGCGAGGGTAGCGAGAAATCTGCTGTTGCCGCAAAGTATTTCCTCCGTCGCCATCGCTTTTCAGCGATAACTGCTAAGAAATCACTTGCGCATTACCTTTTCCGAAGGCGTCAGCGCCTCGATGAAGGCCGGGCGCGAGAACAGGCGCTCGGCGTATTTCATCAGCGGCGCTGCCGGTTTGCCCAGGGAGATGCCGTAGTGGTCCAGGCGCCACAGGAGGGGCGCGATCGCCACGTCGAGCATGGAGAAATCATCGGCCAGCATGTATTTCTGCTTGACGAAAATCGGCGCAAGCTCGG
>Ga0315281_10010917_pt1 | contig 12472 bp, 13 predicted proteins | sample YL17G07_0_MG_FD_204540 | JGI IMG/M metagenome (GOLD analysis project Ga0315281, IMG submission 204540) | Sediment microbial communities from Yellowstone Lake, YNP, Wyoming, USA - YL17G07_0 | ecosystem: Environmental > Aquatic > Freshwater > Lake > Sediment | place: USA: Wyoming | collected... | reverse complement strand
TCAAGCAGAAGATGGCCGGCTACCGCCAGAACATCCGCGGCTACGTCGCCTCCGGCCTCCTGGTCCCGGCGACCTCCTACCTTCAGGCGCAGAGGGTGAGGAGGAGGTTCACGGGCGAGATGCTGGCAGCGATGGAGGGTCTCGACTGCGTCCTCACGCCCTCGACCACGTCGCCGGCGCCCCAGGGGCTGAGCTCGACCGGCGACACCGCCTTCAACTCTCCCTGGAGCCTCACCGGCTTCCCGACGATAACCGTGCCTTCAGGGCTGAGCAGCCTGCGCCTGCCCCTCGGCGTCCAGTTGACGGCTCCGCCGTTCGAGGAGGCGAGGCTGATGGGCGTCGCGCGGTGGTGTGAGTCGGTCCTCGGCCCCATAGGCTCGCCCGAGATGCAGGTAGAACAGGGAGCTTAGCTGGTATAGGATCACCCTATCGTCTTTATCTCCCTGCCATTCTCGATGGCGACGAGCTCGACGAGATGCTCGATCCCTGAGGTCCTCACCTTCTTCCCTATCACCTCCTCGATCTGGAAGACGCCGGCAGGGTTGTCCATATGAACCCTTATACTAACAGGCTTCTCCTCGCCCCGCTCTATGTCGACGCGCTTTATCGCCGTCGCCGATATGCTATGGATGTCAACCTTACCGGTCCTGTAGGGTATCCTCGCCCTCCCCTCAGCCATGTCCGTGCCGTCAGCGACCTTCGCCGAGCCAGCCTCGACGCTCAGGCTCTGCACATCTTCCTCGTGGGAGTAGATGGTGTGGAGGGCCTCGCACTTGACGCCGAGGATCTTTGCTTCTTCGCCCGGGTAGACCTCCGGGAGGAGCCTGTCGAGGATGGGGGCAGCGAGGTAGCAGCTGTGGAGGAAGTGGTCGTCCCTGTGGACCGCGTTGCCGAGGTCGTGGAGGTAGGAGCCGCAGAGGACGACGAGCTTGGCCCCCTCGTAGTCGCAGACGCCGTCCCTCACCGTCGTGGGCTCCACGCTCGAGGCGACGAGGTCGAAGATCTCCATGGCGCTCCCGACGGCTATCCTGGCGTGGACGGGGCCGTGGTCGTTGTAGTGCATCCTGTTCACCACCATGATGTTCGACTGCCTAAGGTAGGCCTGGACTTCGGTGTCGTTCTCCAACAGGTCGAACATCCGCCTCACCCGCGGCTCCTCGAGGTGGCTGAAGATCAGTCGGCTTGAAACAGTGACCAAGTGCTGTGACCAGTATATGACTCGGCCATACGCCGTTAATTGTCTATCGAAGGCGTAGGTGGTCCAGGGAGGCGACGGAACCGGTGGCTGGCTCAGGCTGGGATCATTGGAGCGACGAGGGCCGCCATCAGAAGGGAGACGGCTCCGGCCGCGACCGCTACTGTGGCGGCGACGGCGAGGGGTCCGGCTCCTAGCCCCGCGATGCTCCTGAGCCTGACCTTGGAGCCGACGCCGACGAAGGCCGTCGCCAGAAGGAAGGGTATCACCCAGCCAGAGAGGGCTGCCTTGATCCATGTCCAGTCGAAGCCGGACGCGATGAGGCCTGGGGCGTATGAGTCGAGGAGGGCGCATAGGAGCGAGTTGATGATGAAGGCGACGGCGAAGAGGGGAACCACAAACTTCGTCTTCCTGCCGCCTGACACGCCGGCTAGGAGGGTAGTAAATAGGAAGACAATCGGTCCGATCATGAAGATGCGGACCGACTTGATGAGCATCGCGGGCCTGGTCACGTCTGGCCCTAGCGCCCCCGCGGCGGCTATCACCTGAGCAGTCTCGTGGATGCCGGAGCCGACCCAGACGGCGTAGACGTTGCTATTCTGGGCGAGCCAGTCGCCGACGGCGGTGTTCAGGAAGAGATATGGATAGAGGAACATGGACGCCAGGCCGAAGAGTGTGATGCCGCTGACGGCGAGGCCTGTCTCCTCCTCCTTGGCGCCGACGGCTGGCGCCAGCGCCGCGATCGCGGAGGCGCCGCAGACGGCTGTGCCGACGCCGATTAGGGCGGAGAGTCGCTTGCTCAGGCCGAGCCTCCCGCCGAGCCAGAGGCTGAGGGCGAGGGAGAAGGCGATGACGGTGAGGGCGTTGACGACCCCGACGCCGACCTGTCCCCAGATGAGGGCGCTCGTCACGAGGCCCAGCAGGGCGACGGCGACCTTAAGGAGCTGGTTCGAGCAGAATGCGACGCCGGCCCTGAGCCGCTCCGGGACGCCGAGGAGGTTGACGAAGACGATGCTTATGATGAACGCCCACATCATGCCGCTGACCGGCTTGTACATTGTCCAGGCGGCTATCGATAACGCGGCGAGGGCTACGCAGAAGAGCACCCCGGGGAGGATCTGCCTCATTCTCAGCTCGGTTTCTGCCCCCATACGTCTTCGTCCAGCGCTTGATGCTCTTCTGGGATGGGGGCGGGCTATTAACTATTTCTAAGCTCACGATACAAGGATGCTCGGTGGCTTGGCTTAGAACAGACACACGGGGGCTGCCAAAGCCTTAAATCCCAAATGCGAGAACACTCCGATCCCGCTGAACGTAACCTATAAAAGCGGGTAACAGTGTGGCTTAGGGCTATGGATAAGGGAGGGTCGGCGGCGTTAGCCGTCGTCGGGGGCTTCGGTATACTGGGGCTGAAGCTCCTCGCCTTCTTCATATCGGGCTCCGTAGCCCTCCTCTCCGACGCCCTCGAGTCGATAGTGAACATCGCCGCCTCAATTATGATGCTCGTCTCCGTCCGGATCTCTGTGATGCCCGCCGACCCCTCACACGAGTACGGCCACCAGAAGGTGGAGAACATCTCAGCCTTCGTCGAGGGGGCCCTCATCCTCGTGGCGGGAAGCCTCATAGCTTACACAGCCTTTAGCCGCCTCTTCTCATCCGTCGAGCTTGTCGACCTCAGCCTCGCCGTCGGGGTCTCGTTTTTTGCGACGGCGTGCAACTTCGGCCTGTCATGGCTCCTGTCGAGGTCGGCGAAGGAGACCGGCTCCGTCGCCCTGGAGGGCGACGCCAAGCACCTCCTGAGCGACGTGGCGTCGACAATAGGCGTTAACGCAGGCCTCATGGTCGCAGGATTCACTGGCTGGAACCTCCTCGACCCCCTGCTCGCACTGGCGGTCGCCGTCCTCGTTGGCAGGATGGGCGTCCAGCTCGTGATGAAGGCTGGGAGTGGACTGATGGATCAGGCCGCCACAGAGGAGGAGAAGAGGATCAGGAGGGTCCTCGAGGAGCACAGGTCCAGGTTCGTCGACTATCACGAGCTGAAGACGAGGAGGAGCGGTAACCAGGTCTTCGCCGAGCTCCACCTCTCCGTCGACGAGGCCCTGACCGTCGGAGAAGCACACGAGCTGACCGACCACCTCGAGGAGGAGCTCCAGGCGAAGCTACCAGAGGTCACCCTCACGATCCACGTCGAGCCGACCGAGGCCGACGAGGTCCCAGAGTAGCCCGTCGAGCCCCAGCCCCCATTACAATGAGGGCTTTCAACCATGAGTCTCCCAGTGGTCCGAGGGTCGGCCCGATCCGCTGATCCGGAGGCTTTCGTTCAGGCCGCGGCTCGGAGCCACAGGAGGGTCTTCATGGCTGTGGAGATGGGGCTCGCGGAGGATGAGCCGGCGAACAGCCACTCAAAGAATGATGCTACCAGCGACGCCGTCATGTAGAGGAGCGCGGCCACGGCGACTATGCCTACGATGGCGACGAGCTTGGGGACGAGCTGCCCCTCGCGCCTCCGCGGGACGCTTACCGGTGCTGTCATCCCGAGATACTTGTGCGGCGAAGGCTTTGAACCTTTTTGAGGTCCCTTTTCACGGGCCCCTCCGCTCGCTCCGTCCCCTGACCTTCATGCCGAGGAGGGCGAGCCCGACGAGGAAGGAGAGGCCGACCAGGCTCATGCCGGCCCTGTTGTCCGTTCGAGTCCTGTCGAGCTCCTGCAGGAAGGCGAAGGCGACGAAGAGGGAGAGGGAGCCCGAGGCGACGGTGAACCTGTGGAGGTCCGTCGACTTCCTCCAGTCGTAGTCCGCGAGGCGGCGGATGAGCAGTACGTCGAGGAGGGCGCCCAGGGTGGCGACTATTGCCGGATGTAGGAGGGGGTTCTGTATGCTAGGTAGAACCCAGAAGACGGCTCCGCTCGCCACGGCGCCGAGGGTGGTCAGTGCGCCGTAGAAGAGGGGTCTCTTCATCGGCCTTGAGCCTCTCCTCGCCCAATCGGCGGGAAGACGGCGTGCGAGCAGCGCGAAGCCGGCGGCGAGGAGGGCTGAGAAGATGATCTGTGCTTCGGTGGGCTTGTAGTCCGTGATAACGGAGAAGAGGATGAGCCCGCCGACGATGTCCGCTCCGAAGATTAGGGCGACCGCCCTGAGCCATCCGCTGCCGAGCCACGGGGTGCCCCTACGATCGGGGTAGGCGAGCTCGACGAGCATCACGGGCACGGTTATGCTTACGATGGCGTGGTAGAGGGTGAGTTCGACGGCCCAGACCCAGTTGACGCCTAGCCAGCGGCCGAAGACGCCGAGTGCGCCGAGGTCGGGCCATGCGGGGTTGAAGAAGCTGGCGACCATGAGCCCCTCCTCGAGGACGCCGTAGGCTGCTCCGAGCAGTAGGAGGCTGCCCATCCCCTTCCGCCATCTGACCTTCAGCTCCCTACAGAGGACGGCGCCTCCGCCGTAAAGGGCGGTCATGATGGTGAATCCGAAGGGGGTGAAGTACTCGGCGGGCGGCGAGGAGCCTGAGAGGAGTTCGCCTACAGCCGGCGCGAGGAGGAACAGGACGAGGGCGGGAGGCGGCCTGATTCGGGACAACTTAAACTACTCTCCGCCTATGCGCCTATGAAGTCTTCCAGCCCAGGTGGGATGAGGTGCGAAGTATAATGGGGCGGGTGTTTTAGTGTTAGGAGGCGATGACCGAGAGCTACTACTCCTCTCGGCGGGGGCAGCTTCTCAGGGAGTTCGACGATCTGGCGGGCAGGGTGAGAAGAGTCTTCGTGCCCAAGATCGGCGTCGGACCAACAGATGAGATGATCGCCGAGACGAGGCGGGAGTACGACGCCCTCATCCCGGGGTCTCCTATGTCGGCGGGAAGCAGCCCTTCACCAGGTTCCTGATCTCGATGGCCCAGTTCCTGGCGATGTACAGGGTCCTTGGTAGGCGCGGTGCCTCCTTGGAGGAGGCCGGCGAGCTCATCTACCGCGTATGCGAGGAGGTCATGGGGTCGTACCCTGGATTCGTCCTGAAGATCCTCGGAGGATCGAACTTCTCGGGCAGGCACATCAGGGATCTGAGGAGGCGCGCCGAGGAGTCGCAGAGACGGCTCTACCCCGGGGGACTACATCTACAGCTTCGTCGAGGGGGACGGCGAGGGGTCCGACTACGGCGTCGACTACACGGAGTGCGCCTCCGTCAAGTTCCTCATGGCGGAGGGCGCCCCGGAGCTTGCGCCCTACCTCTGCCTCATAGATATCCTCTACAGTGAGAAGTTCGGCTGGGGGCTCATGAGGACGACGACCCTTGCAGACGGCGACGAGAGATGTGACTTCAGGTTCAAGAAGGGCGGTGAGACCAGGGTCACCTCAAGGGTTCTGAGAAAGCGCGACCCACGTGCACCGTAGAATATTTTCCTCTCACGGCGGAGCTTCCCTCCGGGGTAATCCTGCGGCAAGAAATTTGAAAACTACAGCTTTTTTTAATCCATACCTTAAACATGCGGATACAGCTGGTTAAAAAGGGAAAGTGTTCTGCTGGTCGTCGGTTTGCCGGCTGTAACTGTTTTTATGGTTTCAGGTTGGGCTCCTTCTCGTCAAGCTCGACGACCTTGCAGCATCTCCTGTCGAGGTGACCCATGAGGTCGACGCCCGCCCTCGCCCTCTGCTCCTCCTCCTCGAGGCACCTGTCGAAGCCTACCTGCCTGACCCTCTCGTAGTTCTCCGCGACGAAGGGGTACCACTCCCGTTGGTATACGGTGTCCTTGCAGGTCATGTATGAGTCGCAGAGGAGGCAGCTCCTCAGCCCCTTCCCCTGGGCGCATGGCTTGTTTCTGCACGGGGTGCCGTCGCCTGCGAGGCAGCCACGGCACTGGGCCTGTGAGAACCACTCGAGCCCCCTCCTGAACTCCCTGAAGCTGAAGGACTTCACGACCTCGTCCATCCAGTCGTACCTGACTGTGTCGACGAGCCTCTTCAGCTCGCCTGCGGTGAACCTCACCCTGCCGTTGCCGTTGGGGCACTGGCCGCAGTAGACGCCGCAGACCCCGTACCTATCGTTTGACATGCCTGTATAGGTGTGGGAGATTTAGTTTAAAAAACGATTCATGGTGCCGTCGATGACGCTCTCATGAGCCTCGGCGGCGTCGGCGTGATCTCACGTGGTATTGATAGGTATGATTCATGAAGGCGTCGCGCGCGAGGTGAAAACTGAGGCTAGACTATTCCCGCATTTATTTTTTTTGCAGTGCTATACGCATCATAAATATTCCATATCCAATATATCGGATAGAGAATTAAGCCAATTAATAAAATCATACTTAAAGCGATAAAAAATCCTGCAATTATCATAACAAGTCCTTTACTAATTTGTCCATTATAAATTTGACCTAGACCCGGGATGAAGAATGAAAGTACTGCCGCAATACCTTCACTTTTTCTTTCTACTGGCAGAGTTCTTGTTAAAGTTGGTGCTGGGAAAATCCTAACTCCACATTTAGGACAGATTTCCGCATTCGCATCGATCTGAGCTCCACAATTAGAACAATATTTAGTTTTAACTTCCACAAAAAATCTATTCGTTAGTTAAGTATAAAAATTTTATCACCTCAAACCCGCGCGCGAACAGATTTGTTATGTGAACAAACGACGCGTAGAAAAAGATTGCATCTCTAGCCCGTTTAGATCCATGTTGATCTGGTAAAATGTTTTTGGATAATTTTCTATACGGTAGATTAAAATCTTGAGATTTTAGGCAAGGTCCTTTTTATCTACAGTAACTCGTCCACCATTCCCTTAACCATCTCGGCTATCGCCGGGGCGCAGGTCAGGCCCGGGGACTCTATGCCGATGAGGTTGATGAACCCCGTGAACCCCCTCTTCTCCTCGTGGTTTATGACGAAGTCCCTGGCTGGCTCGCCCGGCCCCTGGAGCTTGGCCCGTACTCCCGCCATGTCCGGGTGGAGGTCCTCTTTCCTCGTCTCCGGCAGATAGGTGACGATGTCGCTCCAGAAGGGCTCGACGGGCGACTCGACCCTGTAGTCTATTTTGTCGACGTAGTAGGCGTTGGGGCCAAACTTCAGACGTCCCACTAGGTCGGGGACGGTATGGATGCCGAGCCCAAGCGTGTCCTTCAGCGGAGGGGGGTAGACGAGCATCGTCGCAGAGGGCTTCCCGCCTAGGCTGTAATAGTCGCCCTTGCACCAATGGAGTCTATACTTGGCCTCATCGATGTCTACGCCGACCATCTGTGCGACCCTGTCGGAGAAGAGGCCGGCGGAGTTCACCACGACCCTGGCTTCGACGCTGAAGGGCTCGCCTCCACTGATTGTCTCAACTATGTAGCCGTCGCCCGTCTGCTTTATGGCGGTGACTTCGGTGCCGAGTACAAGAGGATCCGAACCGCTCTTCCTCCTTGCTTCGCGTAGAAAGTGATCCATGAAGCCATGAGCGTCTATGATCCCCGTGCTCGGGCTGAGAACCGCGGCGTCTCCCCTGACCCTCGGCTCCAGTTGTCTTATCCTTTCAGAGTCGATGAGCTCAAGGTCCTCGACGCCGCAAGCCTTTCCCTGCCTAATCAGGCCCTCGAGTTGCCTGATCTCATCATCGCCGTTACCGACGATGATCTTGCCCAGCCTCTTGTGGGGGATCTTGTTCTCCGAGCATATCCTGTACGTCATGGGGTTGGCCTTGACGCAGAGCTTTGCCTTGACGGAGCCCGGGGCGTAGTAGATGCCTGCGTGGATGACCTCGCTGTTCCTGCTGCTCGCTCCCTGGCCTATGGCCGGCTCCTTCTCGAGGATGAAGATATCCCTGTCTCTGCTAGCGATCTCCGAGGCGACGGCGAGGCCGACGACGCCTGCGCCCACGACGACAACATCGACCTTGTCCAATGTCAACTCTCCTTTTTCCCACGCCTTAAAACCGTTTCGCGCTTCACGTGGCCTCCGCCGCGATTTAATGGTCCGTCACCCGGCTCATGTCCGAGTTAGGTGTCTCATACAGGCTTTGATGTGTTACTCCATACCTAGCCATTCTCTTCTGTGCTTTCCTGGATTTTTTTTTGGGCATCATCGTCTTGGCGTGTCGACTCTGTCTATGCCTGTATGGTGTCGGCTGCGTCCGAATCGACGGTCGCTAAGCCGCTTGTGCCACGATGTTCATGCTCGTGGACGGGCTGAAGGCTTGTTTGGTGGTTATGTTGCCGTAGCAGACTTTTACGTTCCATCCTGCCTCCCCTAGGAGGCGGGAGAGCTCCGGGAGGCTGTACAGGCGTACATTGTAGTTCAGCTCGTCCACGAATTCGAGGTCTCGGCCTCTGCGCCTGTAGAAGGTCCACGTCGTATCCATTCTCGCCGTTATCGGGTCGTATGTGGTCTTCTCCAGCATCACCATGTCGTCGAGCTCGAGGGTGGAGCTCCCTGAGCCCGGTTGGGACGCCCGTCCCTCGTGCTGGGTTTCTATTATGAATAGGATGGAGCCCTCCCTTGCGAGCTGCCTGGCCTGCCTGAATGTGGAGAGGTCGTCCTCGACCGTGGTGTAGCCGATGGAGGTCCAGGCGGAGACGACGGCGTCGAAGGGCTCTCCCTGATCTCGGAGGACCTTGGTGAGTTCCCTGATGTCGCCCTCGACGAAGCGGGTCGAGTCCGAGATGCCGAGGCGTTCCGCGTTCCTCTCCGCGTCCTCTAGGTAGGGCTTTGAGAAGTCGACGCCTGTGGCTCTGAAGCCCCTCCTGGCGAGGTGGACACTTATCCTGCCGTTGCCGCAGCAGAGGTCGAGGACGTTGCCGCCTTTTATCCCGTGCTCGTTGAGTATGTCGACGATGCCTTCGACGGCCTTCTCCGTGAAGGGCCAGCGGAGGTTCATGATCCTGATCGAGAGGTCTGCCCTGTCTATGAAGAGCTTCTCCTGCCAGTCGGTCATCTGCGTCATTTCTGGAAGCGTCCGTGGACGATAAAACATTAATGACTATTGATGGTTGCGCTGGCTATGCTCCGTTCTACGCTCAATAATCGTGGCGTCGGGTGAACGGCTTGTTCAATTTTTATATTGGATGAAACTAACAAAAACATGTGAGTCTTCTTGGGCGAGTACTACGTCGCCTGGTGGAACCTTGAGAACCTCTACGACGCCGTTCCATGGGATGAGCGGGCGAGGAAGGTGAGGAACGTCGAGAAGCTCGACACCAAGCTAAAGGACTGGAACGAGGCCGCCCTCGGGTTGAAGATAAGCCAGCTTGCTGGGGTCATCAACGAGATGAACGGCGGCAAGGGGCCTGACATCCTCGGCGTATGCGAGGTGGAGAACAGGGATGTCATGAAGAAGCTGGTCGCCAAGATCAAGGCCGGCGCCGGGACGCCGAGGAGCTACGACGTTGTGCACCACGACTGCCGTGACGAGCGCGGGATAGACGTCGCCTTCGTCTACGACCGTGACCTCTTCGACTTCTACGTCAAGGACCCGAACGCCAAGAGGGGAAGCGACGACGGGAAGTACTGGTTCTCCTACGAGGTCGTCAAGCGTTCGCCGACGAGGGACATCTTCCAGGTGAACTTCATGCCGAAGGGCGACCGAGGCAGGCCATTCGTTGTCCTCGGCAATCACTGGCCGTCGAGGATGGACGGGGTCTACGAGTCTGAGCCCTATCGAATCCTGGCCGCCGAGACCCTCTCATACTTCGTCAAGCGGATACAGGAGGTCTTGGGAGACGACATCCCGGTCCTCGTCATGGGTGACTTCAACGACGAGCCGGGGAGCCGCTCCATGACGGACTACGCCCTGAGCAGCAGGAACAGGGACCACGTACTCAGGGCCGATAACCCCCGCCTCCTCAACCTCTGCTGGCCCTCGATGGGCGGCGGCTACGGCACCTTCTGGTTCGACGGCCCCCTCTTCTTCGACCAGTTCCTCGTCTCGAGGGGGTTCCTGGTGGACGGGGGCTACTTCTACGTCGACGACGGCTCCTACGAGGTCATCCGTCCGAAGAAGCTGTGGGAGGACCCGAGGGACAGGAAGTATCCCAAGCCCAGGGACTTCGACTGGAAGCCGAGGGACCCGCCCGGGTACAGCGACCACTTCCCGGTAGCCGTGAAGATCAAGACGAGGGGCCCATGATCTTCCTCTAAACCCTCATGAATCTCACGCACCGTCTATCCGCTTAATGTGTAGGATCGTGAACGGCGTTCAGAGATAAATAATTCTTAATAATGGTTTAATCCACATGACCCTAAGATTCTGTCTACAAATATTTGTGGTGGAGTCTCAGCTCCGAGATGGGGAGCTTAACAAGTACCATGAAAAAAAGTGAGGATGATAGACCTTGATGGTGCTTGAGCATTTTGACTGGCTAGGAACAAGGGAAGAGCTTGAGAAATATACCGCGGCAGTGAAAAAGGCGTGCGAGGCGGTGGGGGGCGTCGAGTTCAAGGGGCTGCTCAGTCCATGGAATAAAAAGTACAATTATACGTTCTTCTTCTAGGCTAAGGATCTGAGGACGTGGTTGGAGGTCCCCGATAGACTGTCTTGGACGAGAGATTACAAGATAGTGCCCCACGAGGAAGTAGATATCTACGCGTAGGAAGGATCGAGAACAGTGTAATTATCCCTAAAATTCATGGGCCTCCTTTTTTCTTGCCGGTGCGTAGCAGATGGTCTTCAATATACAGGTGGTTGGCGTGCTGGTCGTAGCCTATCTTCTTTTCTAGGCGGCTTTCGACTATACAAACTACCCACATCATCGAGGGAGGGATCGGGGCCTATTCTCCTTTCAACCCCTCGCATGAGGCGTTTTCCCGTCCATTCTGAGACGAAAGAGATTAAACAAAACTAAGGCATTATCATGTACCTATGATGAACATGGAGGCGTTGTCGTTCGAAGAGACCCGGAGGAAGGCTGAAGCCAGGTTGAGCGTCGCCCTGGGTGGGGCGTGCAGCGTCGTCGTCTGCCATGCGCTCACAACGGATCTTTTCGGGGAGATCGAGGAGATCGAGAGCCAGCGGTTCAGGCGGGAGCTCAGGTACACCCGGGAGGAGCTCTCCTCCCGCTCGCGTAAAGGGGGGTTCACCTGCCTCATGGTGTACCTCGACGGCAAGGCTGTGGCCTTCGACTTCGGCTACGACGACGCCGAGGAGGGGGCGTACTTCTCTGACACCGCCGCCGCACTCATCGAGAGGAGGGGGATAGGCGCGGCGCTCACCGCCCTTGAGGTCCTCTACTCCTTCGAGGCGGGGTACCGCTCGGTGAAGATGATAACTGAGGAGGAGGACGAGTCGGGCAAGAGGCTCAGGGAGTACTGGGAGAAGTTCGGCTTCAGGGTGACGGGAGTCGACCCCTCCGTCGGCGTCGAGATGAGGCTCGACCTCGGGCCGGAGGTCGTGAGGGACCTCTGCGAGAGGTATATAGGCTAAAGTCTTCTGAGGGAGTCCCGTCTAGTGTCTCACGGTCTCCTCGACGAGAGGCGCTCCCTCGCCTCTTTGAGCTTCTCCTCCGAGAGGTAGTACCTCCCGTCCACCTTGACGAAGATGCCGAGCTGCCCAAGGCGCCTGTCCATCGCTTCCTCGAACCTCGGGGGTAGGCCGAGCTCGGCCGCCGTCATCGCCTTCTCGGGGCTCGTGGCTCCCTTAGCACGGAACTGCTCAACGATCCTCTGGATGCGCTCCCTCGCCCCGCCTTGTCTTCTGAACATGGTCTAGAGGTGGCTTCTGTGCAATTTATCCGTTCCTTGGACGGCTTCGGGTGTAGACAGCTCACCGGATACTCGGTGGCTCCCTCTATGGCGATGGCTCTAGGGAGACATACGTCTGATCGTGATAAGGTTGGGCTACGACTCTCTACCTACCCAAATCTTAAAGACCGTGGCTCGATGTGCCAGGTGTGACCCACTTTCTGTTCGTGGCGGCGACTAAACGTACAGTAACATTTAATGCAGAAACCATGTGTTAGCCGATCATCAGGCACTTGACCATCCTCATTAAAAGGTGGGGAAAAATTCTGTGCCTCATTTTGATTAGATTATCTGATCGAGGAAGGTTGAGAGGCTCAAACCGTTCGTTTTTAAATGACCTGCCATCCTCAGCACGTCAGGGGTCCCATAGAGATCCGCCAGCCCGTAGACTTTTGAGTCGTATACTATATAACGTCCCTGGGGGCCGCCCTCGACGTAGTAGTCGTTCGGGTCATTCTCCATGGATTTAAAGTGGTGGAGGAACAGGATGAGCTCGTCCCCGACGTTCATCGGCGGGTCCTCCCTCAGGATGAGCGTCAGGTTTCCCAGCGTACCGCCGGTCTGATGCACGTAGATGATGTC
>Ga0315281_10010916_pt1 | contig 12472 bp, 15 predicted proteins | sample YL17G07_0_MG_FD_204540 | JGI IMG/M metagenome (GOLD analysis project Ga0315281, IMG submission 204540) | Sediment microbial communities from Yellowstone Lake, YNP, Wyoming, USA - YL17G07_0 | ecosystem: Environmental > Aquatic > Freshwater > Lake > Sediment | place: USA: Wyoming | collected... | reverse complement strand
CCGCTAAGGAATCGCCGCGCGAGCTGATGGCGGAGGCGATCCGTGCCTATATGGTGGATCCCAATTACCTGAAAACGGTGGCGCCCAAGGCGGCCCGGCGTATCCGCGAGCACGTCAACGCGCACCCGCGCCTCTCCAAGGTCATCCAGTTCAATTCGTTCGGACTGGGTGGGCTGGGAGCCGGGCTCGCGGCCTCGGAAGACGAGCAACCCGAACCGGTCGGCGGAGAGAGATAACGGAGCGCCGGCGGCGCGCCAGCCCCGGAACTGCTGGACGCCAGCCGGCGGGCGGGATACAATCCCACACCCTTACCGCCGAGGCCGTTCCATGACGACTACCCGGGCTTTGTTGGAGGCGATGATTCGGTCCAACTTCAGACGAGCATCGAGGGCCGGAAGCTCGATGCACCCTTCGTGGCTGGACGCCGCCGCGTTGGTGGAGACGACCAGGGTCTTGGATCAGCGGATATTGAATCAGCCGCTTCCAGACTGGTGGATCAAGTGGGTCGAGTCCCTGCCCGAAAGCTCGGACGAGACCTCGGCCGCTTCAACCGAAGCTACGACGCCGACGGAACCGCCCGTTACGGGATAGCCATCCGGCAGGATCTGCCGGAGGTCGAGGGCGTCGCGGTTTTCGCTTGACAGGAGCGGGTAGTAGTCCTATCATCGAGAAATGATGGAATGGAGTTTTGCGCCGAGGCGCAGGGCTCGGCAACGCCGGACCCGGTCAAGGGCCGGCGTTTTTCTTGGCCGGCGGGAATGGCAGGGCCGGCTCATGGCGCGGAACCCGGCAGCGGGCAATCCGGACCTGAGCAACGGCAGACCGATACCCGCCTAGCCCGCTATCGCTACTGACATTTGTCTGTCCGGCGGCTCGCCGGGAGAAACGATTGCGCCCAGGCCCCGCCGCCAGGCCGCCGAAGCGTGCGCCGATCCCGGACCCGCCAACGCCGCGCCCCGGCCGCAAACCGGCATTGCGCTTCTAGCGTCCACGCTTCTGGCGTTGGGGACAGGCCGACGAGATCGAACAGGTTTTTTGGACCGACGGTGGCGGGCGATGCACGCTTGCCGCGAGAGTCGGGCCGTAACTTTTGTAAGCGCGCCCCGGCACGACCGGGACGACAGGAGACAAGCTCATGGCCCAACCGACCAATACCTTCGACACCTACGACGCCATCGGGCGGATGACCGACCTGAGCAAGGTCATCTACACCATCAGCCCGACGCAGACGCCGTTCCTCTCCATGGCCCAGAAGCTGAAGGCCAAGAACACCTACCACGAATGGCAGACCGACAGCCTGGCCCCGGCGGCGCAGAACGCCGTCATCGAGGGCGACGATGCCACGCTCGATGCTTCCTCCGCCACCTCGCGGGTCGGCAATTACAGCCAGATCTCGGATAAGACGGTGGTGGTAAGCGGCACGCAAGAGGCCGTCGAATCCGCCGGTCGCGACTCCGAACTGAGCTACCAGATCGCCAAACGCAGCAAGGAACTGAAGCGCGACATCGAGCTGATCCTGACCGGCAACCAAGCCTCGGCCGCCGGTAACTCGGCCAGCGCCCGCACCACCGGCTCGGTCGAGGGCTGGCTCACCACCAATGTGAGCCGCGGCGTCGGCGGCGCCTCCGGAGGCTTCTCCGCCGGCACGGTGGCGGCGGCGACCGACGGCACCCAGCGGGCGCTGACGGAATCGCTGTTCAAGACCGTGATCCAGTCCTGCTGGAGCAACGGCGGCGATCCCTCGACTGTGATCGTCGGGCCGAAGAACAAGGCAGTGGCCTCGGGCTTTGGCGGCATCGCCACCCAGTATCGCGAGAACAAGGGCACTGGTCCCGCCACCATCATCGCCGCGGCCGACGTTTATGTCAGCGACTTCGGCGAGCACAAGATCATGCCGTCGCGATTCAGCCGTGACCGCTCGGCCCTGATCCTGGACATGGAGTACTGGGGCATCGCCTATCTGCGGCCGTTCCAGCAGAGCGAACTGTCGAAGACCGGCGACAGCGAGAAACGGCAGTTGTTGGTGGAATACGCCCTGGTGGCGAAGCAGGAAGCCGCCTCGGGTGTCGTCGCCGACCTGACCACGCCGTAAGGCCAAGGCCTTGAGAGGATGACTTGAGGGGGACGGGGGCGGCCGGCGGCCGCTCCCCGAACCCAAGGCAGGCACGCCTCGAGCAAGGAGAGCCCCATGCAGCGACGCTTGCTCGATTTCGATCCGCTGACGGGACTGCGCGAGTACCACAGTTACGATCCGATCACGCGCAAGACCATCATTGAGACGGTGCAGGACGTGGCCCCGGCGCTTGAGCGTAACAAGGCGCTGCAGAACGAGGGCGACGGCGGCTGGTCGCCGTCACGCGAGTTGCGGCGCGCGGCCAGCATTCCGCATGTCGTCATCCTGAAATGGCGCCACGACCACGGCATCGACGTCTTCGACCGCAACCATTGGCCGGCGGTGAAGCGGCTGTTGAACGATCCAGACTGGCGTTGGCTGAGGACGGCACCAGGGCGGCTTTAACCAGGCGGGAACCTTGTCATGGCCCTATCCACTTACAGCGATTTGCAATCCGCCATCGCCAATTGGCTGGCGCGAGCGGGCGACGCGGCGCTTACGGCGGCGGCCCCCGATTTCATCACTCTGGCCGAGACGCGCCTGAACCGCGATCTGCGCCTCAGGGCAATGGAAACGCGTGACAGCGCCTTTGCCATTTCGGCGGCCTATACGGCCCTGCCGAGCGGCTTTCTGGGCTTGCGGTCCATCCGGCTCAACACCACCCCGGCGGCCGCACTGGAAGCCATGGCGCCGGAGCAGATGGACCGTGCCCATGCCGGTTGGCAAAGCGGGCGGCCCAGGGCCTATGCCATCGTTGCCAATCAACTGCGCTTGGCGCCGACGCCCGATGCCGCCTATAGCGCCGACATCGTCTATTGGAAGGCGTTCACGGCCCTGTCGGCGGGCCAGCCGAGCAACTGGCTGTTGAGCAACGCGCCCGACCTTTATCTCTACGCCAGCCTGATGGAGGCGGTGGCCTTCACCGGCAACGACGAGCGGCTACCGCTATGGGCGGCTGCCTATGAGCGGGCACGGGCGGCGATGCAGGCGGCCGACGATCACGGCACCTGGGGCGGTCCGGCCGCGCGGGTGCGGGCGGAGCGCAATCCATGAGCGCCGTAATTCCGGTAGGCGAGTGGCGGCCCGATCTGCCGGCCCTCGACAATCCAGGCGCCACGGAGGCGAAGAACGTCATTCCGGCGGCGGGTAGCTATCGGCCGTTCCCATCTTGGCTCGCCTATTCGAACGCGCTGCCGGCTCGGGTGCAGGGTTCGTTCGGCAGCAAGGATGCCACCGGCATCGGCGCCAACGTCGCCGGCACGGCGACCAAGCTGCACAAGCTCGCCGGCGCCAGCTGGAGCGATGTTTCACGCAGCGTCGGCGGCGCCTATGCCACCGGGCCCGACGACGGTTGGTCGTTCGCCCAGTTCGGCGACCTGGTGATCGCGGTCAATTATGTGGACGCGCCGCAGAAGTTTCAGCTTGGCGTCAGCAGCGCCTTCGAGGCGCTGGGCGGCAGCCCGCCGCATGCGCGTTTCGCCGCCACGGTGCGCGATTTCGTCGTGCTGGGCCGTGTCGCCGGACAACCCAACCGCGTACAGTGGTCGGGCATCAATAACGCCGAAACCTGGGCGCCCTCGCCGGCGACGCAGTCCGACTATCAGGATTTGCCGGACGGCGGTTGGGTGCAGGGTGTCGTCGGCGGCGAGGCCGGGCTGGTTTTGCAGGAGCGCGCGGTGCAACGCATGACCTATGTCGGCAGCCCGCTGGTGTTTCAATTCGACAAAATCAGCAGCGAATTGGGGGCCAGTATCGAGGGCAGCATCGCCGCCTATCAGGACCGCGCCTTTTTCGCCCATGCCAGCGGTTTCCATGCCGTGCTTGGCGCGCAGCAACTGGTTCCCATCGGCGACCAGAAGGTAGACCGCCACTTCTGGAACGATCTCGACCAGAATTACCTCTATCGCGTCAGCGCCACCGTGGATCCGCTCAACAAGCTCTATGTCGTCTCCTATCCCGGCTCGGGCAACAGCGGCGGCACGCCCAACAAGCTGCTGATCTACAACTGGGCGCTCGATCGCTGGTCGCGGGCCGAGGCCGAGGTCGAGGCGGTCTATATCGGTATTTCGCAGGCGGGTTATACGCTGGATACGCTCGATAGTGTTTCGGGTAGCGTGGACGCGCTGGCGTTCTCGCTCGATAGTCCGGTGTGGACCGGCGTCGGGCGGCTGTTCCTAGCCGGCTTCGATACGGCGCATCGTCTGGGTTACTTCAACGGACCGGCCATGGCGGCCACCGTCGAGACGGGCGAGGCGCAATTGGTGCCTGGTCGGCGCGCCTTCCTGCGTTCTCTGCGGCCGGCGGTGGACGGCGGCACGGTGACGGTCGAGATCGGCGTGCGCGACCGCAGTCAAGAGGCGTTGAGCTGGAGCGGCGCGCAGGCCGTGGGTGCTGACGGGCGCTGCCCGGTGCGCTCCTCGGCCCGTTATCACCGGGCGCGGATCAATGTCGCCGCCGGCGGTGCCTGGACCCATATCCAGGGTGTGGCCGACCTTGAGGCCGCGCCGGCGGGCGAGCGATGAGCGGCTTTCCGGCCTTGCCGGCGGCGGGCGGCGATCCACGTCAGATCGCGGCGGTCGTCAACCGCATCAACCAGGGTAAGATCAACTGCACCGGCAGCGTGACCCTGACGCCGGGCCAGGCGACGACGACGGTGACGGACGCGCGCGCCGGTGCCGGCAGCTTCATCGGCCTCACGGCCGTGACGGCCAGCGCGGCGACCGAGCTGGCGGCGGGCACCTGTTACGTTTCCGGTCGGGCCCGCGGGTCTTTCACCCTGGCCCATGCCAATAACGCCACGACCGACCGGGCTTTCCTTTACGCGATTGTCGGCTGAGCGGCGGAAAGGAATTACTGCAAAGCATTTTACTTCCGCCGAGCGGCTCGGCGGAGCTGGGCCGCCGCGATGCCGCCCGCGCCCTTCCCCGGGCGCCGGTCGCGGCGGCCTGGCGCCTCTAGTTTTTCATCCCGCTTCGGGTCTAGCGCCCGCGCAACCGTTCATCAAGGAGGAGACGCCGATGTTGCTTGGCAGCCGGTTGAATACGACCCCGAGTTACGATCCCTGGCGACAGGCGCCGGCCATGCCAGAGCTTTCGGCCTCTGCCTTTCTCGACCGCTTCGGGCCCTATCGCTTGCAGCCCTATGGCTTTCCGGGAATTGGCCCCGGTTCGCCGGGGAGATCGGTCGCGGGATATCCGCAGCCAGGGTTGCCCGATTCAGGTTTTGCCCGACGCCCCCCAGTGGCGGACGATTTCGGCTTGTTCGGACGGCCTGGGTCAGCCTTTGGCCGGCAAGGCAGCGATCGTGACCCGCGCGCGCTGGCGGGTTCGGGCGGCCCTGGTGGCTTCGCACCGGGCCGGCAATTGGCCTTGTCCCTGGGGAGCCTCATCCCCGGTCCGATTGGTTGGGGGTCGTCGGCACTCAATGCGGGCCTTGGATTGCAGGCTGGGGCGCAACAGACAGGAATGTACGGTTCGAGCGTGGGCCTAGCGGATATGTTCGCGGCGGCAACCGGGATCGATCTTGGCGGTTCCAGCGTCCATGGACGGGGTGGGTACGGCAACATCGGCATCGGCGGTTACACGGGCATGATGAACATGATGGATCCCGGCGTGGCCGGCTTGGCCCGAGCCATGGCGGCCAGCAGGGTTGCGGCGGCGGCGCGGGAGATGCGAGGCGGCGGTGGCCCCGGCGGCGGGCTTCGCGGCGACACCGGCGGCTCCGGTTCAAACGCCATGGGCGGCGGCGGGGCGTCGAGCGGCGGGGTTGGCGGGGCTGGTAAAGGCCTCGGTAGCTGGTAGTCATCCGGCATGAGTGCCTTGATCGGGGTGCCACATCATTTGGTGCGGCGCGTCTGGCCCATGGTTCTGCCGTTGGTGGAAAGCGCTTTGCGCCATGACGGCGGACGCTGGAGCGCGACCGATATTCTGCGAAGTCTTGAAAGCCGAGACCGGCAGTTATGGCTGGTGGAGGAAGAACGGCCCGACGGCATCGTCGTGACCGAGATCTCAATCTATCCCCGCCGGAAGACGTGCGTGGTGTTCCTGGCCGCCGGCCGCCGGCCGGTGGACTGGCGCGACCGGCTCGGCGACATCGAATGCTGGGCGCGGGCGCAGGGATGCGCCGAAATCGAATTGCATGGGCGCAAAGGTTGGCGACGTGCGTTGCCCGATTGGTCCGCCAGAACCGTATTGACCAAGGAGCTTTGACATGAGCGGTGGAACACAGACGACGACACAGAAGAGTGAGCCCTGGGTTGAGCAGAGGCCCTATTTGCACGATATCTTCCGGCAGGCGCAGGCTCTCTATGATCAGCCGGGACCCAGCTACTATCCTGGGCAAACGGTAGCGCCGTTCTCGCCCGAGACCGAGCTGGCGTTGAACGCGCGCGCCGCGCGGGCGCAGGCGGGCTCGCCCCTTGATGCACTTGCCGCGGGGTCGCTGGCCGATACGCTTTCCGGGCGGTATTTCGGCGCCAACCCCTATCTCGACCACGCCATCGACCAGGCTTCGCGTGGGGTCACGCGCAACTACTGGTCCGCTATCGAGCCGGGAATCGACTCATCGTTCAGTGGCGCCGGCCGTTATGGGTCCGGGTTGTATCAGGCGGCCCAGTCGGACGCCCGGCAGGCACTGTCGAGCCAATTGGGCGATATCTCCGGCGGACTCGCCTATCGCGCCTATGACGACGAACGCGCCAATATGTTGCGGGCCGCGGCACTGGCTCCACAGGTAGCGCAGCAGGACTATCAGGATATCGCGCAGCTCGCCTCGGTCGGCAACGACCGCGAGCGGCTGATGCAGGATCTCATCAACGCCGACGCCGCCCGATACAACCACTATCAGCAATTGCCCTACGACAAATTGGGACAGTATCTGGGGTTCATTCAGGGAAACTACGGCGGCACGACTACGACAAGGGCTCCTTCAGGCCGAAGCTTCGGTGGCGATTTTCTCTCAGGCGCCCAAACGGGTGCCGAGCTGGGCAGCAACTTCGGTCCCTATGGTTCCGGTATCGGCTCCGTACTCGGCGGCATTATCAGCCTGTTCTGACCGAGTTTTCATCAACAGCGGAACCGGGTGCGGTTCGACTACAGAACCGCATGCGCATTCCCACGCCAGTGAGGCACAACCATGGCAGATATCTCACAATCAAGCTGGTCCGAGACCGACGCGAACAACAATGTTGCCGCGCCGAATGGATTTCCCGAAGGCATGCCGCCCTCGGGCGTCAATGACGCCGCCCGCGCCGTCATGGGTGCGGTCAAGCGCTTCTGGGATCGAAACAACGCGGCCTTGGCCTCGACCGGTTCGGCCAATGCCCAGGTTCTGACCTACGCCATCGCGCCAACGGGCTATGCCACCGGCGAGCGCTATACGTTTCGTGCCGGTGCCGCCAATACCGGGGCCGTTACACTCGATATCAACGGTCTGGGTGCCAAGGATATCCGCAAGGGCGACGGCACCACGGCGCTCGCCGCCGGCGATATCTTGGCCGGGCAAGCGGTCGAAGTCGCCTATGACGGGACGCGGTTTCAATTGCTTTCACGATCCGGTAACGACGATGCCGTGGCCAGCACGACCCAGCAGGGGCGGGTTGAGCTGACGACCGACGCCGAGGTCTTGACCGGCACCGACACTGGCCGGGCCATGACGCCGGCGAACGCGGCGGCCAACTTCTCCTATCAGGGCAAGCAGACCATCTGGATACCGGCGGTTGCCATGACGGCGCGGACCACGAACGGCTTCACGGCCGCGACGGGGGAAAGCACCACCAACAAGGTGATGCAAAAGACGGCCGATTTCGATCCGGCCACGCAGCAGTTCGGCCAGTTCTGGGTGCGGTTCCCGAAGTCCTGGAACCTTGGCACGGTTTCGTTCATGCCCATATGGACCGCGACGGCCGGCACGGCGGCGCAGACGGCGATCCTGACGCTGGCGGGCGTGGGCCTGCGCGACGGTGACGTCGTCGATACTGCCTTCGGCACGGCTCAGTCCTCGTCCGACGCCCTGATTGCCCTCAACGACGTCCATATCGGTCCAGAGAGCGCCGCCATCACGATTGCCGGCACACTCGTCGCCGGTGCCAATTGGGTCTGCTTCCAGTTGGCCCGCGACGTTGCCACCGACACGCTGACCGGCGCGCTTAAGCTCCTCGGCGTTGTGGTGATCTTCACCACCAACGCCAAGAACGACGCTTAAACCATGTTGCAGGTCAGCCAACTCATCGGCTTCGATGCGGGCGTGAGCGGCGTCGTGCCAACCATGCGCGGCACCCCGACAGTGGGCAGCGGCAACCCAACGACGACCAGGACCATTGCGCATACGGTCGATGCCGCCAACCGCAACTGCTTGGTTGTTCGGTTGTCCTTCAGCGACACCGTAGATACAGCCGCCGTTACCGGCATCACCTGGAATGGCACCGCGCTCACTCTGGGAGCCGAAGGTAGGAGCACAGCGAACGCAGACTCCGCCGTCGGGGCTATTTGGTATCTCGTCAACCCGGCAGTTGGTTCGTTCAATGTTGTTGTCACTTACAATACCGACATTGATACGGATCTCGTCAGGTGTGAGAACTGGCAGGACGTTAATCCGATCACACCTATCGGCGGCACGGCGACCGATGCGCGGACTTCGACTGATACGGTATTTACCGCCAACGTCACCAAGACCAAAACATGGTCGATTGTTCTTGGAGCTTGCGCCTTTTCTGGCACGGCCACTGGAACCCCAGGGACAAACGTAACCGAGGAAATTGATGTGCAAGTGGCCGGGGGCGCCTTAGCGCAGGTCGCATGGCTCGCAAAGAACACTGTGAATGGCAACATGAGCGTGACTTTTACCGTAAGTGGCCCAGGTGGTTTAGCCGCCGCCGAACTGAATGGAGACGCGTGATGCAGACATTTGCACTTATCAACCAACAAGACACCATCCTGCGCGTTGAGGCGCACGCCGAGCGCCCGACCGATCCGGTGGGCAAGGGCTGGCGCTGGTTGCCTGTCGAGGACACCGAGCCGCCGTTCGACTGCGCGACGCAGAAGAAGACCGGCCCGGTCGTGACGGTGGCTCCCGACCGCGTCACCCGCATCTGGGCCGTCACCGACAAGACGGCACAAGAATTGAGCGACGAGCTGGACTCCGAGGCGGTGGGCGCGGTCGATGGCATGAAGACGCTGCGGGCCCTGGTCAAGTGGATCGCGCCGCTGGTGGGCAAGACGCCGGCCCAGGCGCGGGCCGAGATCATCGCCGTCCTCAAATCGATGGCTTGAGCGGCATAGCCGCTGCTTGGTTATTGGCTGGGCTGCCCGACGATGTTGGCCCTATCCACGACAAGGTAGAGGAGGGACCGGAATGACCGATTCCGACTGTCGCGATATGGAGATCGGGCGCGTGTTGGGGCGCCTCGATGCCATCGAGCGCGATCTCGTGCAAATCAAGGATAAACTTGGCATTCTGACGGAAGCATTCGCGATGGGGCGGGGCGCATTCCGCACCATGGCAAAAATGGGCGGCCTGCTTCTTGTTCTTGCGGGTGGGGTGGCTTGGCTTGCCGATCGGCTGCCGGCCTGGTGGGGGCGGCCATGAGCAGCAATCCCGATCCGTTCGCGCGAGCCATTGGCATTGTATTCAAACTTGAGGGAGGGTTGGTTGACGACCCGCACGATAATGGCGGCGTGACGAACCATGGCATCAGCGCTACGGCCTACCCGAGCCTGACGATTGCCGCCTTAACGAAGGATCAGGCGGCCGCCATTTATCGGCGTGACTATTGGGACAGATGCCGGTGCGCGGAGTTGCCGTGGCCACTGGCCCTGGCGTTGTTCGATGCGGCGGTCAATCAAGGAGCCGCGACGGCGGTTCGCCTGCTGCAACGCTCGCTTGGCGCTGCCATTGATGGAGTGATAGGCCCAGCCACCCTAGAGGCCGTGCAATCGGCAGCGGCGGAGGAATTGCTGGGGCGTTATTTGGCCCGGCGGGCAAAGCGGTACGCCGAACATCCCGATTGGCCGCATTTTGGCATGGGGTGGATGACCAGGCTGTTCACTATTCAACGGGAGTGCCTCAAATAAGGGAGATCGAAATGGACGGAGCGAAGAGTTTTCTCGCCAGCCGCACCTGCTGGGGCGGGGCGGTGGCCGTGGCTTCCGGCATCTTGAGTCTGTTCGGATATGCGGTTAGCGAAAGCGACCAAGTCGACATTGCCGCCGCGATCGCCGGCATCGGGTCGCTGCTGGGAGGCATAGTGGCCGTCTATGGTCGAATTCGAGCGACTAAGCGGATCGAAGCGCCCGTGCTTCGTCTCACCACCCTAAGCGGAGCCGTGCTGCTGCTGTCACTGGCGACCGGCTGCGGTTTTACCCCGCAGGGCGAGATTATTCGCGGCGAGATCCTGCAACAGGGCGCCAAGGCCTATGATGCCGGGATCGACAATGCCGAGGTCTTCGTTTGCCAGGCGGCCAGCGTCGGTTCGATCAAGCGACGTTATTGGCGTAGCCAGCAGGATTTCGATACCTGGGTCAGGTTCTGTGAAATCGGTGCCGGGATGCGAGCGCTGAGGCTGGGCCAGGGCCAGCCACAAGAGGCGCCTCCGGCAGCGACCTAGACTGCGGGGCCGATGGTGCCGCCGGGCAGGATTGAACTGCCGACCCCACCCTTACCAAGGGTGTGCTCTACCACTGAGCTACGGCGGCCCGCTTGGAGGGCGCGAACCATGCCATAGCGTTGGGCAGGGGCGCAAGCCCGAGACTTGCGCCAATCGAGGGATCAGATAGACAAAAGACGGGCTCCGCCCCGGCTTCCCGGCGCCAAGCCGGAGGGCCGGGGCGGGGCCCCTTTTTTCTTGCTTTACCCTTAAGCTGGGGGCCCTCTTGTCAGCCTGGGGCGGTTCCCATACTGAGGATTTCCATGAGCGAGGGCCGATGAATCGGCGACAGAAGGTGGGTCCAATCCTGTCGGAAAATGGGCGCCAAGCCGCGGCCGTTAGGGAGACGCGATCGGCGGCGGCGCTGCGCGAAAACTTGCGCCGGCGAAAACTTCAGCGGCGGGGGCAGAGCGATTCGGGGGCCCCCAACCCGTCGGACTCGCAGCCGAGATCCGAGCGGGACGGGGAGGGTTGCGAAGACGAGAGCTAGCCGGGCGGCGCCACACCATGCCACCGTTGAGGCGACGCGCCGGGTAGAGTAAGAACGGGGCCGCGCTTCGGGCGCCGGGGCCCTGGTCAGGAGACGTGCCAGGGCCGCGCGAGGCACTCAGGAAAGGTTCCATGGACAAGATTCGTATCCGAGGTGGTAGGGCGCTACAGGGTGAAATACAGGTAAGCGGCGCCAAGAATGCCGCTCTGCCATTGATGGCGGCGGCTCTGTTGACCGAAGGAACCTTACGGCTGGCGAACGTGCCGCATTTGGCCGATATCACGACCATGGCCGAGCTGCTGACGCAGCATGGTGTCTCGGTTAGCCTCGACGGCCGTTCCAATGATCTCGATCGCAAAGGCCGAGTCCTCGAGTTGTCGGCGCGTAGCATTGCCAGCACGACGGCGCCCTATGATCTTGTTTCGAAGATGAGGGCGTCGATCCTGGTTCTGGGTCCGCTGCTGGCGCGATGCGGCGTTGCCGAAGTATCGCTGCCGGGTGGTTGCGCCATTGGCACCAGGCCGATCGACATTCACCTGCGTGGCTTTGAGCAACTGGGTGCCAAGATTGATTTGCGGGAGGGCTACGTTTATGCGCAAGCCCCGCGTGGGCTGCACGGCGCGGAGATCGTGTTCCCGACGGTATCAGTGGGGGCTACGGAAAATCTGTTGATGGCGGCGACGCTAGCCAAGGGTAAGACCACCCTGATCAATGCCGCGCGCGAGCCGGAAATAGCCGATCTCGCCGCCTGTCTGGCGGCGATGGGGGCTCGGATCGAGGGGATTGGCACCGATCGCCTGCGAATCGACGGTGTGGGAAGCCTCCACGGCGCGATACATTCGGTCGTGCCGGACCGCATCGAGGCCGGCACGTTTGCCATGGCGGCGGCGGTTACGGATGGGGAACTTGAGTTGATCGGGGGTCATTGCGACCAGTTACCGACAGTGATTGAGATGCTCGGGCGTGCGGGCGTCGCCATCGAACCGACAACGCGTGGCATGAAAGTGTCGCGCGCCAATGGCCGCCTTGCCGCGGTCGATGTGACGACCGCTCCATTCCCTGGCTTCCCGACCGATCTTCAGGCGCAGGTTATGGCGCTCCTGGCTTCCGCCGAGGGGGCGGCAACCATTACCGAAACGATTTTCGAAAATCGCTTCATGCATGTGCCGGAACTCTGCCGTATGGGCGCGGACATCGCCGTGCATGGGGGCTCGGCAATGGTTCGGGG
>Ga0315281_10010915_pt1 | contig 12473 bp, 10 predicted proteins | sample YL17G07_0_MG_FD_204540 | JGI IMG/M metagenome (GOLD analysis project Ga0315281, IMG submission 204540) | Sediment microbial communities from Yellowstone Lake, YNP, Wyoming, USA - YL17G07_0 | ecosystem: Environmental > Aquatic > Freshwater > Lake > Sediment | place: USA: Wyoming | collected... | reverse complement strand
ATCGGAAATCCACACCGGCTGGACGAATCGAAATTGCAATCGGCTGGACAACCGCGATTGCGCTGGGCTGGCGTACGCTGGGCCGTCCTGCCCCCGGAGACGCCCGGCGTCATTGAAGCTCCCCTCGAATGGTCGTATCTGTCGCTCGCCATGCTCGCCGCCTCCGAGAGCGATCCGATCGACGTGCGCATCGAGGCCGGCAAGTCTTATGTGGCCAGGACGGGCCCGTTCCATCCGCCGGCCGGCAACACCCGCTTCATAGTTGAGGGCATCCTGGAAAACTACGAAGGCTCGCCTCGGGTCGGAGGAGTCTACCGCATCCGAGGCGCCGTCTTCTCGAAAGCCAAAGAATTTGGAGCCGACAAGCCTGAGCACATCAAACGATGACTGACCGATTGCATCCACTGCTTCGAGTCCTGGCAGGACTTCTGGCTCTCCTGACAGTCTTTCTGGCCTTCCTTCCCCTCTTCTCATTCGGCATCACCATGGTCGGCGGTGGTGGCTTCATGCTTGGCGGCCAAACGGCCGTCGGCGTCCTCATGGGCTTGGTCAGCTTCTTTTCTGCTTTCATCCTCTTGCACGTGGCAAGAACTGGCCAGCGCTTGAACCGGGTGCGCACCGTCATCGCACTGGTAGGCCCGCCAATGGCGTTGGTAGCGGCCGCCGTCCAGACTGAGGGTTGGGAGCATGATTACCACATGCGGCGGCAGGCCATCACCGATATGAGGTCGGACCTCAACACCCTGCGCACGGCGCAGGACTCCTTCTTTGCGATGTACCAGAGGTACGCTGGGAACCCAGCCGAGCTAGGCCCCCTGTTCAGCCTGTCGGAGCGAGAGTACCATGTGGTCGATTTCAAGGGGGGTTCATATGGGAAGGGCTTCACGCCGGGTAGCGGTCTCAGCGAGCCGACCATCGTCGTCGGGAAGGGTTGGTGGACGGCGACCAACACGCACCAGCGGGTGCCCGGCTTGGTGTGTGGCGTGGCGGTCAACGCCGCCAACCCGATTAGTGGCGACACGGCCAACAGTTCCGAACCCGCCTGTCGGTAGGTCCAGATGCGTCTTCACACGTCGGTGTTTGCTCGATCAACGGGGGACAGGTCATCACATGACAGGCGCGGCGCTTGCGTGGCTGTGATGTCAGCGTGAGGGCTCTATCGGCGATCGCGCGTGCGCTCGCGGGAAGTCTGGCCGGCCTGGCACTGATCGCCTTTCTCTCTCTGGGGCCACCGTCCGGAGAGAGTCCACACTCGGCAGTGGGTGTGTTCTTCGTCCTGTTCCAAGCCGTTGTGTCGCTCGTTGGAGGTGCCGTGACTGCGGCGATCGGCGGCCGAGCGGCGCGGTTCGCGGTGCCCCTGCTCGCGATTGCCCCGGCGGTTGCGGGGCTGTATGGGGCAGTGACTTATGGGCGCGACTTCATGGCGGTCGTCATGCTCACCGTCATGACGCCCTGCTGCCTGCTGGGTGGTGCCGTTGTCCGTTGGAGGGCGCGAAAGCGCGAGTCGGTACCGTCCACTTGAAGAACTTCATCGCGCCGGTTGCGGTTTCGCCCGCCCGGACGACGCCTCGCACTTTGGCTCGCCCTCCTGCTGGCCCTTGATGGGTGGCGCCGCGTCGCCCACGAAGATTCCGCACACAAGCGAGGGATCCTCAAGGGACCGAGCCATGGCATTGAAGCCCGTGGCGGTGGCGACGCCGATGGTGACAGTCACACCTATCGAAGGTCCGAAACGCTGTGACAGCGGTGACCCCTCCGCGAGCGTGCTCGAGTAGGTCGAAGAATCGGCGAAATAGTCTTCCTCAGCCGTGATGAGATTGAGAAGGTCGGACTTCATCGGGGACTCCATTTTTCCGCACCGAGCGGGCCCACGGGCGCACCTGGACTCCGGAGGCAGGGACCCGGCCAGGAATGCGATGGCGAGGAGGAGGAATATGACCGGTGTGAGTACGACGCCTTTAACTGAAACGCCGCCAGCTTTCCGCGCCGCAGCCAACAACGCCTCGCGGTCCGGTCCCTTCAAGCGCCTGCGGCTGGTAGCAGCTACGGCGCGCCGATACAGCAGTTTGTCGCCCGCGAGGCCTTGTGCGGCGCCGACGACGGCATACGCCAACGCGAGAGCAATCAGATTCATGTTTGTCGGATCCACGTATGGCGAAATCCCCGTTGTCGGATCCACGTTTGTCGGGTCGCCGGCGAGGCCAGCGACCCAAATGCCGGCGAACCATAAGGCGATGAACGCTATAAAGCAGACAAACTGGAGGATGAAGAAGCCCCGATATGCGAGCCACAGCGGCGCCAGTGCGGCAGCCAGATTGAACGTGGCGCGGAGGTTTCCGATTCCGCTGCGCAGCGCGGCGAAACTGTCCCGATAGTGCGTGTTCCAGCTACGGCCGACGAACGCCGCGAGCAGTTCCTCGTCCGCGCCGCCCTCTACCGGGACGTCGGACGGCTCTTGGCCCGATTGGTTCTCGAGCGGTGGCGTCCTCATAGACCCTCTCTGTTGCCCGACTACATCTCGCCGCCACTCCTATGATATCGACGGCAGCAGCGTGTGGCTACTACGCGAGGGAGCCCCAGCGGTCAGCTCGGGCAGCGGTGAGTGGGGTAGTTGGCGCCGCATTCATTGCGCGGACGCGGACAGCCGCAGCATGTACGACGTGCGCCCGCGCACGGTAACAAACCACTGCCCGGCCGCGGGAGCGTTGATCGTGCAGGTTTTCTCGGCGTCCGCCGTTGTGGTCGTGGCGCGGCAGTCGGCCGCTTCGTCCGTCGGCAGAGCTCCGCGACGAACAAGAAGGTCGACATTCGCCGGACTGCGGCGTCTGTCGGTTGAGCCGGGCACTCCCTTCAACGTCACACGAAGCACGCCGCGGCCGGCGGGCATCACGATGCCGAAGAACTGATCGCGGTCCGTGAAGTCGGTGATGTCCCGGTCTCGGGTCAGGGGAGTGATCAGCCTCGTCGGCGTCGTCGCTTGCATGTCGGGCAAATCAGTCGCGCGGAACCAGACGAAGTGCTCGCCCGCGCCCTCGCTGCCTCTTGGGTAAGAAAGAATCAGCGAACTGAAGGTCGCTTGCCCTTCGGCATCTGTTCTGACGCGACCACCGGCTACGTCAACGCCAACGCTCCCGCCGCGGCTCCCAAAACCCGGTGCGATCTCCAGGCCTTCCACCTTGGCGACTCGGCCGCTGGAATCGCGCACCTGTACGACCACAGGACTCGCGAATGGTTCTCCCGAGATCGCCACGGAAGGAGGGGCAACCGACAGCGTCATCTGTCGAGCCCCTGTGAGACGGACCCATGCGCGATGCGCCGACACGGTGCCTCTCGCGTCACTGGCGGATTGTTCGGCGGCCTTGGCCACCGCGAGAGCCTGTGCACGCCGGCGCTCGTCGTTTTGCGCCAGGACGAAGTTCACTGCGGAATCCAAGTCTCTGCCCGGCACGTTGCGCGCACGCTCCAGGTTGCGCAGGTGATAGGCGAACAGATCGTCGGTTGTGAGCGATTGCGGATCAAAGCGCCGCAGGATCCTGAACGCCGTGAACCGGGACCGCTCGCGGGCGCTCCGGAGATCGCGCACCAGGTCCGAGCGGACCGCCGCGAGGTAATGAGCGCCGAGCATGTCTTCGAGGCCGCCGCGATCGACGAACAGCGTGTCATCCGCGAGCGCGCGCCGCGTGAGTGTGAGGATCGTGTCGCGCCGTGCGAGCGACGGGTCCAGATCGAGCGCCCGCTTGAACCACGTCACAAACGAGAGCGAGACCGTGTTCACCGCGATCAGCGTGGCGTCGTATCGTAGCTCAGCGTCGCGCGTGGTCAGGCTGTCAGCCTCGGCGATGGCCGTCCGCAGGCTGCGGAGGTTCTTCTCCGTTCGCTCGCGGCGGTATTCCTCGGCTGAGGCGCGCAGTCGCGCGAGGTACAGAGGCTTGAGCTCGCCGGTCATCCCCTCGAGATACGGCCGGTGCTCGATGTATTCACGAAGCTTGGCTATCGCGCCGTCGAAGTCCCCGGCGCGCGTGAGCGCACTGATTTCGGTCGCGACGGCGCGCTCCATGAGCGCGACGATCTGTGAGTTCGCCGGATCCTTGTCGTGCAGACGTTCCAGCTGATCGAACGCTGTGCGCGGTTTGCCCGCCGCAATGAGATCCGCGATGTTGCGCAAGGTCGAGTCGCTTTGGGCGGGCAGTGGCCTCACGGTGAGCGACTCCGTCAACGAGGTGCTCGTTGCTCGATCCCGCGAGTCCTCGGTCACCGTGACGACACCGCCGGTTGGCCCGGCCGTTCCCGTCCCGGTGGTCTCTTTCGCTCCACGCAGGTCGCCCTTCAGGACGCGCGAGTCGCCGCCTTTCGCGGCTTTTGCCCCTTTGGCGGATTTTGAGCCTTTGTCGACAACGGCTCCGCCCTTCAGGTCCACGGTCGCACCGTGCGTCGTGTCGACAATGGTCGCCGGATTGCGCCGCTTGGCCGTCGTGATCCAGAGGCTCGCCAGCACGACGACGAGGGCGATTGCGGCGCCCGGCAGCGCGGCAGGCAAGCGTCGCGTCTTGGCCGATGCTTCGGACTTGAGGACAAATGTCTCGTCGAACTTCCCGGACGCACCAGCGCCCGCCGGCAGCTCGTTGAGCGCGGCAACGGCTTCGCGCGAGAACTCGATCGCGGACGCGTAGCGCACTTCGCGCTCACGGGCTAGGGCGCGATCCAACACGTCCTGCAGCCGCGGGGAGAACTGCGGCCCCGAGATCGCCTGCGCCAACCGCATCGGCGGTTCGACCAAGCGCTTCGAGAGTGTCTCCTGCGGCGTGCGCCCCTGGAACGGCAGCGTGCCGGTAAGCATCCGGAAGAGCACCAGACCGAGCGCATAGATGTCGCTGCGTGGATCGGGATCGAGTCCGGCAGCCTGTTCGGGGCTCATATAGTCCGGCGTCCCGACGATGAGACCCGTGCCCGTCACGGTCTCGCTTCCCTGACCGCCAATCGCCTTCGCGATCCCGAAGTCGAGGACCTTCACCACATCCTCGCCCTCGCGGCTGCGTGCGATCATGATATTGTCGGGCTTGAAATCGCGATGCACGATGTCCCGGTCGTGCGCCGCCTGAAGCGCATCGGCGCACTGGGCGAAGATGCGGCCGGCGCGCCTGGGCTCGACAGGGCCGTCGGCCAGGAGCTCCGAGAGCGTTCGGCCTTCGACGTACTCCATGGCGATGTACGCGCGGCCGTCGGCCGTCTCGCCGAAATCCACGATGCCGCAGACGTTCGGATGTTTCACGCGGGCGACGTTCTTCGCCTCGCGCGTGAATCGTGCGATCGCGTCCGGATTGCTCGCGAACGTCGCCGCGATGACCTTGACGGCGACCTCGAGGCCCATGCGAACGTGCTCGGCGAGATACACCTCGCCCATGCCGCCCTCGCCGAGTTTGCGCGTGACGCGGTAACGCTCCGCGATGACCTGGCCGACGAGATCGGCGCGGCTCTCGGTCGGGCGCAGGGGCGTGGCGTCCTTCGGACAGAAGTCCAGGTCGTCGGGCCACTGAGCGCCGCAGTTGGAGCAGGTCTTGGCCATTGTGGGAGGGACGGAGGGCGCGCCCCAGTATGGGCCAGCGCCGTCAGGGGCCGCAACCTACGGGTTGTGGCACGCCGGCTCGCCGTCCCGCGCTGCGCGAGCAACGGGATTCTCAGTGCCGACCGCGATGCCGCACCTGATATCGCGCAGGCGCTCCAGCGTCACACTTCGGCCGCGCTTCAGCGTCGCGGTCGCACGCCACCAATCCTTGCCGACGAAGATTGCGGGCGCGGCCACAGCAGGCGACGAAGTGAAATTGAGACTCGCCTGTGACGCCGTGTAGCGACCGCTGTCCGCGTAGAACTTGTCTTCAGCCATCGCGAGGTCGCGGAGATCACTTTTCATCTGAGTCGTATAGGCCTTGCCGGGACTGAGGCCGTACATCGCAGGCACATACATGGTCACAAAAAGTGCCACAACGACCGAGCCGTAGACGGCCGCAGGGTGACGCATCGAGACCGGTGGCGTCGCGCCCTCCGGAGTCTGCCGCAGGGCTGGAGCAGCAACGATCACGACGGCGCCGAAGGCGACGACGGTGCTGGCCAGTACGCCGAGCCCAGCATCGATCCACAAACCGATGCGACCGGGGATCACGCACGGCGAAACTGTTGGCGAAAGTGTTGAGTGGAAACTCCGACGCCAACATTGGATTCAACGAGCTCTGCAATCTGCTGCAATGCCTCGGCTTCACGATGCGCGTACAAGGAAGCCATCACACGTTCGAGCGCCCCGACGTGAGAGAGCTTGTTGGGCTGCAGCCCGAGAGTGGGGCCGCCAAACAGTACCAGGTCCGGCAAGTGCGACGTATCTTGCTCAAATACCGGCTCACGCACATTGGAGGACGTGGCGATGGCTAACACTGACGCGCCCAAGTACGACCTCCGGATCCACTGGAGCCGCGAGGACAATGTGTTCATCGTGGAAATTCCCGATCTGCCGGGGTGCATGGCGCACGGCAGCACACCGGCCGAGGCCGGCGCGAACGCCACCGACGCCATAGCCGCGTGGATCGCTACCGCGCGCGAAGTCGGACGTGAAGTCCCCGAGCCTCGGCGACATCAGGCCTTCGCCTAGGCCGGAGCGCTGAGGCATCCATTGCCCCCGTCCGTCGCACTTCGCCAACCGGCGTTCAACGAGCTCCGCGACAAAGTGAGCGTGTAACATCCGCATCGGACCGTTTGCAGCGACGGCTGTGAACGGGGTTCGTGCCTTGGGACCCGCGTCGCGGCGGAATTGAGCAGCCACGAGAGCGCATGCGCACGCGGCGCTGGCGGAGAATCCCCGGAACGACGAACTTCGACCGTCGACCTTCATTTCGATTCTGGCGTCTCACGCGAGATGCCGCCCCCGTCGAGGACAACGCCATGCGACTTCGTTTCGCCTTCGCCTTCGCCTTCGCCTTCGCCTTCGCGCTCACCGCGTCGACCACGGCCGGCGCACAAAACCTGACCGACACGCGGTTGCTGAGCCAGCCCGCCGTGAGTGCGACCCACGTGGCGTTCGTCTACGCCGGCGACCTTTGGTCCGCGCGGCTCGACGGGAGCGACGTGCGCCGGCTGACGACCGCCGACGGCGACGAGTCGAGCCCGACGTTGTCGCCAGACGGATCGCTGATCGCGTTCACGGGCAACTACGACGGCAACTCCGACGTGTACGTGATCCCCGTCGGGGGCGGCTCGCCACGGCGGTTGACCTTCCACCCGGCGCCCGACATCGCGCAAGGCTTCGCGCCCGACGGCAAGAGCGTGCTGTTCGTTTCCACGCGGGCCGCATCGACGACGCGGCTCGCCCAACTCTACACGGTGCCGGTAAGCGGCGGCGTGGAAGAGCGACTCCCGATTCCCAATGCGACGCAGGCGACGTTCTCGCCGGACGGCAAGCGCGTGGCGTATAACCCGCTGTCGCGCGCGTTCGACGAGTGGAAGCACTATCGGGGCGGCCGGACGTCGGAGATCTGGCTGTACACATCGGGGACGCACGCGATGGAGAAAGTGCCGCAGCCGGCGTCGCGCTCCAACGACGTGGACGAAATGTGGATGGGAGACGTCGTCTACTTCCGTTCTGACCGCGATGGCGAGTTCAACCTCTACTCGTACGACGTCAAGACGAAGCAGATGAAGCAGTTGACGCGCTTCACCGACTTTCCGGTGCTGGGCGCCGCCTCGGGCGGCGGCAAGATCGTGTTCGAGCAGGCGGGGTACCTGCACCTGCTCGACCCCGCGACGGGACAGGCGCGCAAGCTCACGATTGGCGTGGCCGCCGACTTGCGCGAAACACGGTCGCGGCTCGTCTCCGGCAATCAGTACATTCGCGGCGCGAGCATCTCGCCGACGGGCGCACGCGTGGCGTTCGAGTTTCGTGGTGAGATCGTCACGCTGCCGGCGGAGAAGGGCGATGCGCGCAACCTGACCAACTCGCCAGCGGCGCACGACCGGTCGCCGGCGTGGTCGCCAGACGGTGCGCGGATCGCCTGGTTCTCCGACGAGGGCGGGGAATATCAACTGCACGTCGCCCCGCAGAGCGGCAAGGGGGAGCACAAGACGTACAAGCCCGCCGGCGCCGGCTTCTACTTTTCGCCGCGCTGGTCTCCCGACGGCTCGCACATCGCGTACTACGACAACGCGCAGGCAGTGTACGTGCTCGACCTCAAGAACGGGATCGCGAAGAAGGTCGGCGCGAACAAGGTGTACTCGCCGCTGTCGCTCATCGGCATGGCGTGGTCGCCCGACTCGAAGTGGTTGGCGTACACGGTCGACGTGCAGCCGATCGTGACGGCACTCTTTGTCTACAATGTGGACGACGACAAGTCGACGCGGATCACCGACGGCTTGAGCGCGGTGAGCGCACCGGCGTTCGACCGCAGCGGGAAGTACCTGTACGTGGTGGCGTCGACGGACGCCGGGCCGTCGCTGGACTGGTTCGCGCAGTCGAACGCGACGCTCCCGACGACGAGCGCGATGTACGCGGTGGTGCTGCGCAAGGACCTCCCGAACCCGCTGGCGAAGGAAAGCGACGAGGAGAAAATGACGGCGAAGCCGGACACCGCGGCGCGTCCCGGCCCGCCCGGCGCCGCTGCAGCAGCGATCGCGCCGGCCGCAGCCACACCGGCCGCCGCCGCGACGCGCATCGACTTCGACGGAATCGAGCAGCGCATCATCGCGCTTCCCGTGCCGGCGGCGAATATTGCGAATCTCGAAGCGGGCGAAGCGGGAATGCTGTTCTTCACGCGCGAGGCCGACGGCAACACCGCGCTGCATCGCTACGACCTCGCCAAGCGCAAGGACGACACCTTCCTCCCCAACGTGCAGGGATACCAGATCTCCGCCGATGGCAAGAAGCTCCTGTACGGTCTGCAGGGGAGTTGGTTCATCGCGAGCGCTGCGGCACCCGCGGCGCCGGCGGCACCCGCGGCTGGCGCAGGGCGACTGGCCACGCAGGACATCGAAGTGCGCATCGATCCGCGCGCCGAGTGGGCGCAGATCTTCGACGAAGCGTGGCGCATCAATCGCGACTATTTCTATGCGCCGAACATGCACGGCGTGAACTGGAGCGCGTCCAAGGCGAAGTACGGCGCCTTTCTCGCCGACGCGGTGACGAAAGCCGACGTGAACCGCGTCATCCAATGGATGATGAGCGACCTGTCGGTGGGGCACCATCGCGGGGGCGGCGGCGACCGGCTCACCACGGCGAAGACCGTTACCGGCGGGCTGCTCGGCGCCGACTACACGGTGGCGAGCGGGCGCTATCGCTTTGCGAAGATCTACGGGGGACTCAACTGGAATCCGCTGTTGCGCGCCCCGCTCACGGAACCGGGCGTGAACGTGAAGGAAGGGGACTACTTGCTTGCCGTGCGGGGTCAGGACGTACGGGCGACGTCGAACCTGTACTCGTTCTTCGAGAGCACGTCGGGAAAGATCATCGAGATCACGGTCGGTCCAAACGCCGACGGCACCGGCTCGCGCACGGTGGAGGTGGTGCCGATCGCCAATGAGGGCGCGCTCCGCAATCGCGCGTGGGTGGAGGGGAACCTGCGCAAGGTTGACTCCATGACGAACGGTCGTGTGGCCTACGTGTACGTGCCGAACACCGCGCAGCCGGGCTACGACTATTTCAAGCGCTACTTCTATCCGCAGGCGCACAAGGACGCGATCATCGTCGACGAGCGCGACAACGGCGGCGGCAGCGTGGCCGACTACTACATCGACATCCTGCGGCGCCCACTGATCAGCTATTGGGCGATGCGCTACGGCGACGATTACAAGACGCCGGCCGCGTCGATCCAGGGGCCGAAGACGCTCATCGTCAACGAGACGGCGGGCTCGGGCGGCGACCTCTTTCCGTGGATGTGGCACAAGTTCGGCATGGGGCCAATCGTCGGAAAACGCACGTGGGGCGGGTTGGTCGGTGTCCTCGGCTTTCCGGTGCTGATGGACGGTGGTTCGATCACGGCGCCGAATCTCGCGATCTGGACGCCAGAGGGCGGATGGGTGGTAGAGAACGAAGGGGTGCCGGTGGACATCGAGGTGGAACAGTCGCCCGCGGATATCGCGGCCGGACGCGATCCGCAGTTGGAGAAAGCGATCGAGGTGACACTGGCGGCGCTGAAGAAGGATCCGCCGCAGGCGGTGAAGCGGCCGGCGTTTCCGAACAAAGTGATGCCGCGCTGAGTGCTCCACGACGAAAGTGAGCGTGTAACATCCGCATCGGATTGGTAGGCTTCGCCGGCTCAGGGAAAACGACGGTCTTCAACACCATGACCGGCCTCGCTGCGCCCGTGGGCTACGGCGGCGAGATCCGGCTCGGCACCGTCAAGGTGCCGGACGAACGCATTGACGCCCTCAGCAAGATCTTCAAGCCGAAAAAGACCACGTACGCCGAGATCATCTTCTGCGACATTCCCGGTGAGCACGGCGCCGAGCAGAAGGGGCTGTCGCGCAAGGCCATCGAACAGATCCGCACCCAGGAGGTGCTGTGCCTGGTGCTGCGCGACTTTGCAAATCCCGCGATCGAGTTTGCCCCGAATCCCTTGGCCGATCTCGAGGCCTTCCACACCGAGTGCGTGCTCGCCGATCTGGAACTCATCGAGCGCCGGCTGGGCCGCGCTCTGAAGGAGAAGGCCGAGCCGCTCGAAGTCGCCGCGTTCAACGTCATGAAGACCGCGCTGGAGCTGGGCCACCCGCTCCGGTCATTGTCTCCCGAGTTGCTGAACCGCGCGTACCTCAAGGGTTACGGCGTGCTCTCCGATCGTCCGCTGCTGGTCGCGCTCAATCGCGACGAAGCGCGGGCCGCCGAGGCATTGCCGCCCGCGCTCGCCAAGCGTCTCCACGAGATCCACGCCGCCGCGCTGGTGCTCTCAGCGAGCGTCGAGGCGGAGATCGCCACCATGGACGCCGCCGACCAGGCAGCGTTCCTGGCGGACCTCGGCCTCACGGAGGCAGCGCTGGCGCGCTTCATCCGCACCGCCTATGGATTGCTCGACCTGATCTCGTTCTTCACCGTGGGCGAAGACGAAGTGCGCGCCTGGCCGATCCGGCGCGGCATGCACGCGCGCCAGGCGGCGGGGAAGATCCACTCCGACCTGGAGCGTGGATTCATCCGCGCCGAGGTGACGACGTACGCGGATTTCATGCAGTACGGTTCGGAGCACGCGGCGCGGGACGCCGGCCATCTCAAGCTCGAAGGCAAGGACTACGTCGTGGCCGACGGCGACATCATGAGCATTCGCTTCAACGTCTAGCGGGCCGCCTTTCGCGCGGACGTCACGCAGAGCCCGAATCTTTCCCTATCCGATTGTCTCTCGCAGCCGTTCCCACGCTTCGCGTGGAGTCACGACGGGAAAAGGAGCGGCGTTCGCAACGCTGAGCAGATCTTTATCTCCAGTCACGAGCATGTCCGCGGCCCCTGCCATGGCGGACGCGAGCACCCACTCGTCGTCTCGATCGCGAACGCGAACGATGGGTCGCGCTCCCGGCTTGGGCACAACGGTCTGATCACGCAGCTGGCTCTCCACCATGGCGGCCTGTTCGGCCGTCGCGCCAAACTTGTCCCGCAAAATCCGTTGGAGTTCCACGAGATTGACTTCGCCCGTCAGAATCTCGTGTTCCGCAAGCAGATAGCGGAAGAGATTCGCGCAAAGCCCCCGCGCCACGAATGCACTGACGAGCACGTTCGTGTCGAGAAAAACCTTCACGAAACGAGGTCGAAGACGTCCTCGTCGGACAGGATGCCCTTGGCTTCTGCGAGAGGCAACAACCCTCGGCGCGCTTGCTCAAAGCGGACCAGAGCGAGCTGACGACGCAGCGCGTCGCGCACCAAGTCGCTTCGGCTCCGCCCGAGTTGGCGACTGAGTCGATTGAGCTCGCGCTGCAGCTTGGGGTCGAGGCGGATGGTGACGCTGGCGCTCTTCATGTAAGACAATGTAGTGCGTCTGGCCAGCCTGAGCAACGGGCCGTGGCATCCGTATAACGCCCGAAGTCTGGCTGCGGCGCCAACTCAGTGCGTCGTGACTTGACTGCAGTCGTGGCGCGGCCGCGGGCTCACGCGCGCTGGCGTGTCTTGATCTCGCTCTCTAACGTAGGTCATCGCGAACGACGGTGACTCAGTGACGCAGCAGGATCCCGCCCAGCCCGTACCGGATTCAACACAGCAAGAGCGCGCGAGCCTCCAAGCCGCGCTGGGCGACCGCTATCGCGTGGACCGCAAGATCGGCGAGGGCGGCATGGCGACGGTCTTCCTCGCCGAGGACGTGAAGCACCACAGGAACGTCGCGGTCAAAGTCCTTCGAGACACCCTGGCACACACCATCGGCATCCGCCGATTCCTCCAGGAAATCGAAGTCATCGCGCGGCTCCAGCATCCGCATCTGCTCAGCCTCATCGATTCCGGAGACGCCGCCGGACTTCCGTACTAC
>Ga0315281_10010914_pt1 | contig 12474 bp, 13 predicted proteins | sample YL17G07_0_MG_FD_204540 | JGI IMG/M metagenome (GOLD analysis project Ga0315281, IMG submission 204540) | Sediment microbial communities from Yellowstone Lake, YNP, Wyoming, USA - YL17G07_0 | ecosystem: Environmental > Aquatic > Freshwater > Lake > Sediment | place: USA: Wyoming | collected... | reverse complement strand
TGCCCACCTCGTCGGTGGCAGCCTGCGGTCGTGAGCGACGCGCGCGGACATGTGGCCCAGTACGACCTTCCCGACGATCGGACCCGCGCCCTGCTGGACTTCGAACGAGAGGCGTGGAAGCTGACCCTGCCGAAGGAGCGGGCGATCCGCGAGCGTTTCGGCTTCTCTACGGCCCGGTACCACCAGCTCCTGGGCCGAGCGATCGACGTTCCGGAGTCCCTGACGTACGACCCGATGCTGGTCCGGCGCCTGCGGCGCGTCCGTGACGCGCGCCGCAGGCGCCGGGTCGCCGGGAGCCTCGGCGTCCAGATCTGAGCGCGACCGTCGCCGGGGGTCTCGGGTAGGATGGCCCGCGTGAACCGGGGTACCGGACGGATCGTCGTCATCGTCGCGTTGGTCGTGTCGGGCGCCGTCGCGCTCGCGAAGGGGTTCCCGAACACCACCCCCGCCACGGGACCCACAGGCTCCAGCGGGGCCACCGGACCGGGCGGAACCACCGGCGGCGGCGGGACCACGGGGCCGACCGGTCCCGGCGGTCTGACGGGTCCGACGGCCAACACCACCGGGGTCACGTTCATCGCCCTCAACGGCACGACGGTGGCCGGTTCCGCCGCCGCCCTCCAGCAGAAGCTCGTCGCCGACGGCTACGTATCCCCCGAGGACGCGAAGAACTCCCCGGTCCAGGGGGTGACGATCACGTTGATCTACTTCCGGTCGGGGGCGGGAGCCGGCCAGAACAAGGCCGACGCCGGCTACATCAACAAGCACTACTTCGGCGGGACGGCGCAGATCGGCAAGCTCGATCCGCTCTACGACCCGGTCGTGCCGAAGGCGGCCACCTTGGTGATCGTGGTCGGCGCGGACTTCGCCGACAAGCTGATCAAGTAGCGGGCTCGCTGCCCGGCGCCGGGCCCCGGTCGGCCTCGAGGATCTCGTGGAGCTCGGCCGCAAGGTCCATCGGGTCGAACGGCTTGGTCAGGAAGCGCCGCGCGCCCAGCTCGGTGACCTTCTCCTCTTCGTCCGGGATCGCCTTCGCGGTCAGCACCACGACGGGGATGTGCGAGGTGCGCGCGTCCCGCGCGAGGATCTGAAGCACGTCGTAGCCGTCCATGACCGGCATCATCAGGTCCAGCACGATCGCATCCGGCTTCTGGCGCTGGGCCATGGCCACGCCCCGGAGGCCGTCCTCGGCCAGCAGGACCTCGTAGCCCTCGCGTTCCAGGCTCAGCCGGAGCATCCATCGGACGTCCGGTTCGTCGTCGATCACCAACACGCGGGTCACCGCCACCTCCTGCGCCCCGGCGAGGTCGCGTCCCGCCTGCTGGCGGCCTCACGCCTCCGACCCTGCCCTTCGAACCTACCGCATGGATACCGCTCGGCCGGGGAGCCGGCGCCCACGGTCTCCGCCGCGGTCCCACATTGACGCTCCGGCGCACCCTCCCTAGCCTGGGTGGGAAGGAGTGATCCCGGGATGCTCAAGGTTCCCCAGAAGTTGGAGTACGCGATCCGCGCCATGATCGAGCTGGCGCAGCATCACGCCGACGGCGAGCTCGTGCCCGCGCGGCAGATCGCCGAGCGGCAGCAGGTGCCCGTTCGCTTCCTGGAGCAGCAGCTCGGCGCGTTGTCCAAGGCCGGGCTGGTGGAGAGCTTCCGAGGCGCGGGGGGCGGATGCCGGCTGGCGCGCGATCCCGCGACCATCACCGTCGCCCAGATCGCCGACGCGATCGAGGGGCAGATCTTCCCGGTGTTCTGTCTGGAGCCCAGCGACCACACGTGCTTCGCGGACTCGCGGTGCGGTCTCCAGGGGTTCTGGGGCGATGTCGCGACCGCGGTCCAGAAGGTGTTCGCGGAAACGACGGTGGCGGACCTCGCGGCCCGCCACCGGACGATGTCAGGGCCGGTCGTCGTCAGCCCCGAGCAGCTGCTCTCTCGTTTGAACTAGTGCCGGCGGGCTCAGCCCGTCCAGCCCATCGCTCTCGCGGCGTCCATCCCGAGGATCTTCGTGAGTTTCGTGCCGCAGGTCGCGCACGTCCCCTGTAGTGCGGGCCGCCCGTTCTTCAGCGTCACGAGCGAACCGTCGAACTCCTTCTTCTCACGGTCCTTCATGCAGTAGGCCACGTCCTTCATGCCGCCTCCCTTCCCCCTGCCCACCATGCTTCGAAGCCGCCCCATCGGGCGGACTTGCCGCGATGGTGGAGGCTCTCGAGCCCCGATGCAAGCACCCCGCGCGCACGCACGGCCGCTCCTGCGTACGATGACGCGCCCGAAGACGGAAGGGGACACCGCTGTGACCGAACCGCAACGCGACATCGAGGCCCTGCTGTCCGAGAAGCGCGTCTTCGCGCCGCCCGAGGCGTTCCGCGCCGGGGCCGTCGCCGCAGACCCCTCGATCTACGAGCGAGCCGCCGCGGACCACGAGGCCTTCTGGGCCGAGCAGGCCGAGCGGCTGACGTGGTCGAAGAAGTGGGATTCGGTGATGGAGTGGACCCCCCCGTGGGTGACCTGGTTCGCGGGCGGCACGCTGAACGCCTCGGTCAACTGCCTGGACCGCCACGTGGAGACCGGCGGGGGAGACAAGGTCGCCTACTACTGGGAGGGCGAGCCGGGCGACGCGCGGGTCATCACCTACAGCGAGCTGCTGGAGGAGGTCTGCCGCCTCGCCAACGCCCTGCGATCCCTGGGCGTGCGAAAGGGCGACCGGGTGAACATCTACCTCGGGATGGTGCCGGAGCTGCCGATCGCCATGCTCGCGTGCGCGCGCATCGGCGCACCGCACTCGGTGGTCTTCGGTGGCTTCAGCGCCGAGGCTCTGCGCGACCGGATCAACGACGCGCAGGCCAAGGTGCTGATCACGGCCGACGGCGCCTGGCGGCGCGGGTCGATCGTCCCGCTCAAGGCCAACGCGGACGAAGCGCTCCAGGAGTGCCCGTCGATCGAGCACGTGATCACGGTCCGCCGCTGCGGGAACGAGCACGCCTTCACCGAAGGGCGCGATCACTGGTACCACGAGCTGGCCGCCGCGCAGCCGGCGACGTGCGAGCCCGAGACGATGGATGCCGAAGACCTGCTCTACCTGCTCTACACGAGCGGCACCACCGGCACGCCCAAGGGCATCGTCCACACCACGGGCGGCTACATGACCCAGGTCACGGCCACCCACCGGATGATCTTCGACATCCACGACGACGACGTGTTCTGGTGCGCCGCCGACGCCGGCTGGGTCACCGGCCACAGCTACATCGTGTACGCGCCGCTGGCCAACCACACCACGGGGATCATGTACGAGGGCGCGCCGGACTGGCCCGACAAGGACCGATGGTGGTCGATCATCGAGAAGTACCGCGTCTCGATCCTGTACACGGCGCCCACGGCGATCCGCGCCTTCATGCGCTGGGGGACCGAGTTCCCGGAAGGTCGCGACCTCTCCTCGCTGCGGCTCCTGGGCTCGGTGGGCGAGCCGATCAACCCGGAGGCCTGGGTCTGGTATTGGACGGTGATCGGTGGCGGGCGTTGCCCGGTCGTCGACACCTGGTGGCAGACCGAGACGGGCGCCATCCTGATCTCACCGCTCCCCGGCCTGACCACGCTGAAGCCAGGCTCGGCCACGCTCGCGTTCCCCGGGATCGAGGCCGACGTGGTCGACGAGTCGGGTGCGAGCGTCGGCCGGGGCGGCGGGGGGTACCTCGTGCTGCGTCACCCGTGGCCCGCCATCGCGCGCACGATCTGGGGCGATCCCGATCGTTACGTCCAGACCTACTTCAGCCAGTACGGGCCGCAGGTCTACGTCGCCGGCGACGGCGCCCGCCTGGACGAGGACGGCTACTTCTGGCTCCTGGGCCGGATCGACGACGTGATGAACGTGGCGGGCCATCGGTTGTCCACGTTCGAGATCGAATCGGCGCTGGTCGACAACGACAAGGTGGCCGAGGCGGCGGTGGTCTCCAAGCCGCACGAGATCAAGGGCGAGGGGATCGTGGCGTTCGTCACGCTGAAGACCGGCTACGTCGGCGACCAGGAGATGCTCACCGAGCTCCGCAACCATGTCGCCAAGGTGATCGGGCCGATCGCCAAGCCCGACGAGATCATCTTCACGCCGGACCTTCCGAAGACCCGCTCCGGCAAGATCATGCGGCGGCTCCTGCGCGACGTGGCCCGTGGCCTCACGCTGGGCGACGTCACCACCTTGGCGAACGCCGAGATCGTGGAGCTGATCCGCGACCAGGCCGCGACGGCCACGGAGGACTGACGTGACGTTCGGCGGTGGCCCGGTCATCGACGGCGCGGCGGCGGCGTTCTTCTCGGAGGCACGCGTGGTGCACCTGGCGACCGTAGCGCCCGACGGGTCCGCGCACGTGGTGCCGGTGAGCCCGGTCCTGGACCTGGATCGCGTGATCGTGGCGTCCGAGGTGAGCACGGCGAAGGTCCGCAACGTCCTGGCGAACCCCATGGTGTCCCTGTGCGCCGACGTCTACGACGAGGATTGGACGAAGCTCCGGTCCGTGATCCTGTTCGGTGAGGCGCAGGTGATCGAGAGCGGCTTCGAGTGGGACCGCGACCGCACCCTGCTGTACCAGAAGTACCCGCAGTACCCGACCGAGGCGCCGATCGAGGAGGGCACCACGGTCATGCTGGACGTGCGGATCGACCGGGTCGTGAGCTGGGGGTTCTAGCCCTCGCCGTGGCTGGGCCCGCCGTGGCGGGCGAAGAAGTGCAGGATCGTCCGCAGGTGGTCCACCTGGCCTTGCATGTCGTTCGTGTGGTGCCCCGCGGGGTAGGTGTGGACCTCGACCTGCGCGCCGTGCGCGCGCACGGCCTCGACCCACGGCGTGATGCCTTCGATCGGGCACCGGGGATCGTGCTCGCCCGCGATCACCAGCGTCGGCGCGCGGACGGCGTCTGCGTAGGTCATCGGGTCGCTGCGCGCGTAGGCCTCGGGGACCTCGTCGGGCGACCCTCCGTAGACGGCGTCGTCCCAAGCTTGGAGCTCGGGTGCCGAGGCCCAGTGCGCGGCGACGAAGTCGCCCGCGGGGATGCCGGCGAAGATCGCGCGGAACCGGTCCGGGTTGACCCCGGCGTTGAAGCACGCCAGGCAGCCGCCCCAGGACCAGCCGCTCCAGAAGACGCGCCCTGCGTCGGCCACGCCTTCGGCGACCAGAAGGTCGAGCACGGTCATGAGGTCCTCGGTCTCGGTCCAGCAGACGTTCCCGACGAGCGCCTCGCGGAAGGCGACCCCGTAGCCCGTGGAGCCTCGGTAGTTGGGCAGGGCCACCGCGTAACCGGCGTCCACGAAGGCTTGGGTCTGCGGGTCGTAGGCGTCCCGCTCGTGCCATTCCGGACCGCCGTGCACGGAGAGCACGAGCGGGAAGGGCCCCTCGCCGTCCGGCGTCACGACGAATGCCTGGCTGCGGTCGCCATGCGGGTTGGTGATCCAGCGCGCGCGGTGGGGCCGGCCCGGTGGTGGCGGCGCGTCGGGGCTCACCACGGGCTCACCCCCGCGCAGATCCAGGATGCGCGGCGGCCGCGCGCCGTCGCTCGTGTGGAACCACACGTCGCCGTCGGGGCGCACCCGCGCGTCCGTGAGGTCGCCGCCGGGCGCCGCGAGCCGCCCGAGCGCACCGCTCGTGGGATCGAGCCGGTGGAGCTCGCCGCGCCCCGCGACCTCGTGACGGACGAGGAGCGCGTCGCCCCCGGGGAACCAGTCCACCGCGATCACGTCGCCCGGAAAGCCGGCGTCCAGATCGTGCCGGGCCCCGCCATCCGCGTGCCAGACCGAGGGGCGGGCGCGGTCGCCCCGCTCGTTCGTGAAGGCGAAGCGGGTGGAGTCGGGCGACCAGCAGCCCGCCTCGAGCCGCCGCGGCGTGTCGTCGAAGTCCGCGACCGGCTGGCCGGTGGCCGCGTCGAGGATCCGCAGGGCGGGCCGGAGGATGTCGCCGTGCTCGGTGTGCCGGATGCACAGCAGGCGCCCGTCCGGCGAGAGCCCGCCGGCTCCCGCGGGCCACTCGGCACCGACCCCGCACGGTGCGGCGGACCGGTACACGGGCCGGGGGTCGCCGCCGGCCTCGGCGACGTAGACCCGGAACTCGCCGTCCACCTCGAGGCCGGCGGCGACCCGTCCGGGGGTCATCGCCAGGCCGGTGGACCAGCCCTGCGGCAGACCGGGGAGCAGCGGGGCGACCGGACCTCCCTCGAACGCCTGGGCCACCCAGGCGCCCGTCTCGTCACCCGAATCGTCGCGGAACCACACAATCCGCCCGTCGGGCGCGACATGGACCTCCTCCACGCCGACCGCCTCGTCGCTGACCTGCCGCCAGGTGCCCGTCGCCAGGTCGTGGGCCCACGCCTGCCAGGAACCGCTTCGGTTCGTGACGAGGGCCAGACGGTCGGGAGCCGCTGCGGCCCAGGAGGGGAACTGCAGGCGGGTGGCGGTGAACCGCCTCGGCCACACCGGTTCGGGGGACATCAAGCGGCAGCCTATCTCGGCTCTCCGCTTGCCACTCGCGCGGCCCCGGGGCTACCATCCTTAGCACTCGCACCTGTCGAGTGCTAGCAGTCGGCAGCCCAGGCTGAGAACGCACCCCAAGGAGGGACTGATGGCACCGAAGATCATCTCGTTCGACGAGGACGCTCGTCGCGCGCTCGAGCGTGGCATGGACCAGCTCGCCAATGCGGTGAAGATCACGCTGGGGCCGAAGGGCCGCAACGTGGTCCTCGAGAAGAAGTGGGGCGCCCCCACGATCACCAACGACGGCGTCTCGATCGCGAAGGAGATCGAGCTCGACGACCCGCTCGAGAAGATCGGTGCGGAGCTGGTGAAGGAGGTCGCCAAGAAGACCGACGACGTGGCCGGTGACGGCACGACGACCGCGACCGTGCTGGCCCAGGCGATCGTGAAGGAAGGTCTGCGCAACGTGGCGGCAGGCGCCAACCCGATGTCGCTGAAGCGCGGGATCGAGCGTGCCGTGGAGCTCGCCGTCGAGCGGATCAAGACGATCGCCAAGGACGTGGACTCGAAGGAAGAGATCGCCAACGTGGGCGCGATCTCGGCCGCCGACCCCGAGATCGGCGAGAAGATCGCCGACGCGGTCGACAAGGTGGGCAAGGACGGCGTGATCACCGTCGAGGAGTCGAACACCTTCGGCATGGAGCTCGAGTTCACCGAGGGCATGCGCTTCGACAAGGGCTATATCTCGCCCTACTTCGTCACCGATCCCGAGCGCATGGAGGCGGTCCTGGAGGACCCCTACATCCTCATCGCGAACTCCAAGATCACCGCGGTGAAGGACCTGCTGCCGGTCCTGGAGAAGGTCATGCAGGCGGGCAAGCCCGTGCTGGTGATCTCGGAGGACGTCGAGGGCGAGGCCCTGGCCACGCTCGTCGTGAACAAGATCCGCGGGACGTTCCGCAGCGTCGCGGTAAAGGCGCCGGGCTTCGGCGACCGCCGCAAGGCCATGCTCCAGGACATCGCGATCCTCACGGGCGGCCAGGTCATCTCCGAGGAGGTCGGCCTGAAGCTGGAGAACGTCACGATCGACCTGCTCGGCACCGCCCGCAAGGTGGTCGTCACGAAGGACGAGACGACGATCGTCGAGGGCGCCGGCAAGGAAGAGGACATCACCGGGCGGATCAACCAGATCAAGGCCGAGATCGAGAAGACCGACTCGGACTACGACCGGGAGAAGCTCCAGGAGCGCCTGGCCAAGCTCTCCGGCGGTGTCGCGGTGATCAAGGTCGGTGCGGCCACCGAGGTCGAGCTGAAGGAGAAGAAGCACCGCATCGAGGACGCGGTGCAGTCCACGAAGGCGGCCGTCGAGGAAGGCATCGTGCCCGGCGGTGGCGTGGCCCTGCTCAACGCCCAAACGGCGCTGGACAAGGTCGACCTGGAGGGCGACGAGCTCACCGGCGCGGCGATCGTGCGGCGTGCGCTCGAGGAGCCCCTCAAGCAGATCGCGGCCAACGCCGGACTCGAGGGTGGCGTGGTCGTCGAGAAGGTGCGCGCGCTCGCCGAGGGCGCGGGCCTGAACGCGGCCACCGGCGAGTACGGCGACATGATCAAGTTCGGCATCGTGGACCCGGCCAAGGTCACGCGCTCGGCCCTGCAGAACGCGGGTTCGATCGCGGCCTTGTTCCTGACCACCGAGGCGATCGTCGCCGAGCGACCCGAGAAGACGCCGGCCATGCCGGGCGGCGGCATGCCCGGCGGAGACATGGACTTCTAGCGCGAGGGTCGTCACAGAACCGCAACATCCGGGCGTGAACCGGCCCAAGAGGCCGGCCGAACGCCGGGGTGGAGCCCCTCTCTCCGAAGGAAGGCCCGGATCCGCGAAGCGGATCCGGGCCTTCCGTCTTCCCGGGCTATGCTCCCGGCTCGTGGAGACCAGGACCATCCCCATCCGCTGGCGCGACGTGGACAACTACGGCCACGTGAACAACGCCGTCTACCTCACCTACCTCGAGGAGTGTCGCGATCGGTGGGCGAGAGTCGCGCTCGGCGACGGATTCGCGTTCGTGATCGTGCGCGTGGCGATCGACTACCGGCGGGAGCTCTCGCTGGAGGACGACGACGTCACGGTGACCTGCTGGGGCACGGGCTACGGCCGCTCGTCGATCCGCACGGCGGAGCGGATCGTTGCCAAGGCCGGGTTCGTGGCGGCCCAGGCCGAGTCCGTGATCGTGAAGCACGATACGGACTCGCGCTCGGCCGTTGGCCTGACGGATCTCGAACGGGCGATGCTGGACGCAGCGATCGAGGCCGATGCCCGGGCGCTGGCCGCGCTCAGCGGATGATCCGGCGACCGAAGAGGAAGTGCTCCCGGTACCAGCCGTCGCCGATCCACATCACGGTGATGCCTCCGGGGGTGCTCGAGGAGTCCAAGGCGTAGCCGTTCCCGATGTACGTGTCCACGTGGTCGGTGGTGCCGTCCCCGTCGCCGTCGTAGAACACGAGGTCGCCGGGCCTGAGCTCGCCGTAGGTCAGCCGGTCCGGGGCCATCGAGGCCATCGAGGCGGAGGTCCGCTGCGCGAGCGACCAGCCGAGGTAGGGGCGGGGCGGCGCCACCTTCCACGCGGAGGTGTCGTTGGCGCGAAGGAGCCACCACGCGAAGCCCGAGCAGTCGAACCCGGAGCGCGGCTGTCCACCGAGCGCCGACGGCTCGGGCGAGTCCAGCCCCCATTCGCCACCCCAGACGTAGGGCCAGCCGGCCCACCGGATGCCCCACTGCACCAGGGCGTAGCGCTTGGGTCCCAATTTCGGCAGCTCGACGTTCGCGTACTGGGTCAGCAGATCCGACACCGTGTACGAGGCCTCGGTCTTGGCGCGGAAGAGCGAGTAGGCAACTTGCGCGCGCGTGAGGTGGGTGCGGGGGTCGACGTCGTTCCCCTCAGAGCCCGTCGGAGCGTTGTACCGCAGGAACAGTCGCATCCCGAGCACGGTCGTCCCGAAGTTCCTCGGCACCTTGAAGGTCTGCCCCGTCGCGGAGTGGATGTGATCCAGGGCCTTCGCGGCGGGTCCGAGGCCGAGCGCCAGCACGAGGCCCCGGTGGACCGCGGCCATCGAGACGGGGCTCTCGGGCAGGAAGGCGCCGTCGGCACGTCCTCGGATCCAGCCGTGGGAGACCGCGACGGCCGCGTATCGGTACCACGTGTCGGCCGGGTCCACGTCGCTGAAGACGATCGTCGGGTCGGGCAGCTCGTCGGGTGCGAAGGCCAACACCAACGCCCGCGCGAAGTACTTCCGCGTCTCGAGGGCCCCCGGGGCGAACGTGTACGTGCCGTCGGAGTTCCGCGAGAAGTCGCGCATCCAGTCGTTGGTGCCCGCCACGTAGTCGATCGCCCGCTGGGCCCACGCATCTGCCGAGGTGACGTCCGAGAACGAGAACGTCGTCGCGCGCGTCCTTGATCGTGTACGGGTTCCCTTCGGTTCGACGATCGGTGCCGAGGGCATGCCGGTGCCGTTCTCTCCCGACGTGTAGTCGCGCGGGAGCCGCTTCGCCGAGGCGGCGGTCGGGCCGAGCGATGCCAGCACGGCCGCGACGAGCGCGGCGACCGCCATCGCACGGCATGCACGTTGGAACAAGATCCGTCCCCCCAGGGCCATGTGACGAGGGTCGGCACCTACCCCGCGAACCTTGAGTCAGGGTCAGCGGGGTAGGCTCGGCTCGATGCTGGGGGAACGCGAGGCGCTGGTGCTCGAGGTACGGGCCTGGGACGTGCACGGCGTGGCCCACGTTGACGTCACGCTGGCGTTCCCCGACGGCCGTGTGGACACGGCGCGCCTGGGCAGCGAGAGCGCGCCGGCCGACCTGCGGGCCGGCGAGCGTGTGCTCGTCCGGTCGGTCCTCCAGACGGCCGTCGAGATCGTCCGCGTGCCGGCCTAGCCGGTGGGACCCTGGCCCCGAACCTGCTCGACCTGCTTGAGCGCCTCGCGCAGCTCGCCAAGCCACTCATCCTGCTTCTGGCCGACCAGGCGGACACACCAGGCCAGCGCATGGCTCCGCGAACGCGCGACCCCGGCGTCGACCAGCGTGTCCAAGACCCGCCGTTCATCCATCCGTAGCCGGGTCATGGCGGGGATCGCCAGGACGGTGAACAGTTCGCGCCGCGCGCCGCACTCCGCTCCCCAGCTCACCTTCCTGCCGAACCGAGCCTCAGCCTCGTCGGCGATGCGCATCCGGTGTTGCCGTGTGTCCTCGCGGAAGCCCTGGATGCGTGCCGCGGCCGCCGCTCCCTTCGCCTCGTCGCTCGCGTCGGGGGGAAGGTCCGGGATCGCGAGGGATCCCACGACGAGGATCTCGTCCCGGTCGGCCGTGACGGCGGGCGCGGCCGTGAACCACCCGTCCGGCAACCGGCCCGCGAACCAACCTGCCACCTGCTCGATGTCGTCCCGTGTGTGTGTCATGTAAGAGAGATTACATCATTACTCGAATAGAACGGGCCGGACAGGCCGAACCGGGCACGCGAATGTTCGTTGATAGGCTCCGTCGATGCTGCCGCCCCCCGGCGAGTCCGAGCCCGCCCTCTACGGCGGGAGCCGCCTCCGGTCGGATCCTGCGGCTCCGCCTCCCACCGCCTACGACGGTCTCGCGGTGGCCGTTCCGCCGGGCGCGGCCGACGCCGCCGCCGTCGCCGGGATGGGCCCTGACGAGCAGGGGATCGCCGCCGCGATCGCCGCCGAGTCCGGCTGGATGACCGAGGTGCTCGCGGATCTCGTGCGCTGCCCGACGGTGCTCGGTCGGGAGGAGCCGGGTCAGGCGGTGATGCGGGAGGCGTTCCGCGCGATCGGCCTGGAGCCCGTCGACGTGCCGATGGACCCGGCGGCTCTGCGTGCCCACCCCGCGGCCTCGCCGTTCGATTGGGACGTGAGCGGGAAGTCCAATGTCGTGGCGACCTGGTCGCCGTCGGGTCCGGCCGAGGGCCGATCGCTGATCCTGAACGGCCACGTGGACGTGGTGCCGCCCGAGCCGCTCGACCGGTGGGCGCACGATCCGTTCGCGGCCGTCATCGAGGGCGAGTGGCTGTCCGGACGAGGGGCGGCGGACATGAAATGCGGGCTGGCCGCGATCCTCGGGGCGGTGAAAGGCCTTCGGGCCCTGGGCCTGACGCCGCGCGCACCGGTTCACCTGGAATCCGTCGTCGAGGAGGAGTGCACGGGCAACGGCACCCTCCAGACGATCCTGGCCGGCTACGTGGCCGACGGGGCGATCATCGCCGAGCCCTTCGGCGGGGCGATCACCACTTCGCAGGTCGGGGTGCTGTGGTTCTCCGTGAGGATCGAGGGGCTGCCCGGACATGCGGCCGAGAGTGGCCGCGCGGCGAACGCGATCGAGCAGAGCTTCACGGTCATCGAGGCGCTGCGCGCCCTGGAGACCGAGCTGAATGCCTCGCCGCCGCCGCCCTACGATCGCTACCCGTACCCGATCGCGCTGAACGTCGGCACGATCCATGGGGGCGATTGGCAATCGAGCGTGCCGGATGCCTGCACGATCGGTTGCCGGATCGCGCTGTACCCGGGGATGCGGATCGAGGATCTGCAGGGTCGGATCGAGGCGATCGTGGCGGATGTGGCCGCGCGTGAGCCCGCCGCGTTCCCGCGGCCCCCTCAGGTCCTCTACGGTGGCTTCCGCGCGCCGGGCTACGAGATCGCGCGCGACCATCCGTTGGTCGGCACGCTCGCGGGCGCCTACGCGCGCCGCCACGGAGTGCCGCCGGCGCTCGTCGCCACCACCGGCACCACCGACGCGCGCGTGTTCGGTGAGGCGGCGGGGATGCCGGCCGTGTGTTTCGGGCCCTACGCCGAGCAGGCCCATGGCTTGGGAGAGCGGGTGTACCTTCCGTCCGTGGTCCAGACCGCGCAGGTCATGGGCATCGCGATCAGGGACTGGTGCGGTCTGTCATGACCTGGCTGGGGTGGGTGGCCGGCACCGTCGTGCTGGTGGTGGGGGCCCGTGTCCTGGTCCGGCGGGCGCAGCGCGCCGGACG
>Ga0315281_10010913_pt1 | contig 12474 bp, 8 predicted proteins | sample YL17G07_0_MG_FD_204540 | JGI IMG/M metagenome (GOLD analysis project Ga0315281, IMG submission 204540) | Sediment microbial communities from Yellowstone Lake, YNP, Wyoming, USA - YL17G07_0 | ecosystem: Environmental > Aquatic > Freshwater > Lake > Sediment | place: USA: Wyoming | collected... | reverse complement strand
AACGCTGATTCTGTGAATCGCTTACGAATGAACTCGAACTTCCTAGCCTTTTTCTCCTCTACGTTCATCGTTTCTCCTCAGGAGACGTGACGCAGAGGCTGCCTATGAAGCATGTCGCTTCGTGCGGGCATCCGGATTTGAACCGTCTGTTGGAGGAGTAGCGTCGTCGTCGCGCACCAAGTGACCCGACGACGAAAAACGTCACTCCCATGAGGGTTCAAATTCGGGTGCCCGCACCAAGAGACCTGTGTGTGTGGGTCACGTGGTGCGGGCGTCGCAATTTGAACCCTCGTTTTGTTGTGTGTGTGCTCACCAATGGTGACGCTGTCCGGGATTCCTTGAGTGGCGTTCGACACATGCAGCAGGTACTTCCGGCCCCGGATGAAACTCGATATCGAACAACGCTTATCTCTTCTTCAAAGTGACCTCTTTATAGGAAGGCCATGTCTGTCTCGCTTCGTGACGAGCGGAAACTTCAACGTCTGTACGGCGCCGCGACGACTCAACGAATCGTTAAGTCACGAGATCTCAGTGCTCTTGTGGGGCTAATGGGCGACATTTGGCGAAAGAAGGCGAGGAAAGGAGGAATGCGCCGGACGACGGCTAGAGTTTTCGTCAACACACTGGAAAGAAGCTTGGCAAAGTGCAGATCCAACAGCGAAAGAGAAATGGTCAGGGCAGAATTGGCACGATATCAGGCCATCCTCCAGAAATCAAGAGGCAAGAAGTCGCCAAAGACCTACAGAAAGCCCTGGGACAGCGGGTACTACGTGAAGGGCAACGGCATACACGGCGCGACTCCTAGACGTTTCCAGGAGAGGGGCGGTTACCATCCCAAGGTCGAATAGACCGGTCACCGACCTGAACCAGGAATTGTGTTGGATTCGAGCGGTTCTGAAAGCGTTTCGGCAGATCTAAGCCGCAGTTCAGTTCTACCCTCCCCCTCCCTCCCAGTATGAAACCGCTGGTCTTGAGGGGGGTATTCTCCCACCTCGACTCCAGTGGTAGGGTTCCGGGTTCGAAAGAGCATGCACAGTATCTGACTTTGGCTGTCTCAATTGACCATACGACCGATCCCGTTAAGTTGTGGAGTAATGCACGTAGGACCTACGAGCCATATTTCTGATCAGGACGCGTCTGGTCGCTCCCAGAAATGAATAGCACATGGAAGCTGACTTTTCCAACTTTCCCAATGGACACTTATAGCCGATAAGCCGTATGGAGAGTTCGGGCTCCTTTTGGACCGAGCCGAGGCGATTCGCAAGTTCATCAAGTCGAACTTGAAGATCATCCTCCAAACCAAAGAGTTTCCCGAGGAACTATACAAGCGCTCGAAGCGTCAGTACTTCATCGAACAACTTCGTAGTGAGGTCGGGAGGCCAAGAGACCCTGACATAGCACACGAGGCTATGATGTACCTCTTCAGGACGAATCAAATAGGAACTGAAGGTCGTCTTGGTGAGACTCTGGCGCTTCCATTTTTCGCCAAGAACATACGCGAAAAGGAACTGTATGATCAGTATATGCAGATTCACGTTCTAGGGAAAGCCGGCACAACGATTGACCTGAGCACAATCGCAAAGGAAGATGCTCGCCAACAACTAGAAACAGAGATAACCGACAAGATGAAGGCCGAGCACTTAGATGAGCTAGACCGCGACATTGAGAAGGTCAAGAACGAGAAGCTAAGGGATATCGAGCGTCAAATTGAGGAAAGGAAAAGGGAGTTAGAAGAGCTAGAAGCACATCCCTCGATTTTGGACCAAGAAGAGGCTGAGTCAACGCCGTCAGAATTGTCCCAGCCCGAGCAGAGGTATCACCCATGGTGGTCCCGGCTGGGACTCACTGGTGATCCTTTTCCTTCTGAACAGGGACTTGCCAGAATATCGAAGGAACTTCACGAAAAGGTCGTGTACAAGGATGTCTTGCTTCAGAAGTACATTTCCCATGCCAAGAACCTGCAATCTGAACTCTTCAAGAGCACAATATTCTTTGGGCAATTCGGATCCGGAAAGACGACACTTTTCGACTATCTTCGGTCAGTGGTCTTTCCATCCTATCGCATACATGGCATCTATGTCCAACTGTACGGTGAGCCTGACGTTCACAGTCTTCGCATAAGCTTCCAGAACAAACTGATTGATGCTCTCTCCGAGCTGTACGAGAGCATGAAAGGAGCCAATCCGAAGGCATCAGTTCTTTCTCCTTCGTTTCCTCCTGACAAGGCTATTGCGGTTCTGATCAAGGAACTCAGTGGAGAAGAGCCCGGACGCTTCATCATCTTTGTGGATGATTTACACAAGAATCGAGAAACTCCTGTGGCCATGGATTTCATGAGCCTGCTTCAGACGTTTGAGACGGAACTCTACCGTAGGCAGCCAGATCTCAACTTTGCCTTTTATGTGGCCGGTTCTCCAGAATGGGAGTCTGCAACTAGAAACGAGATTGCGAGACTATCTGGGTCTTTTTCAAGGCGCGAACTCATGCCGCCGTTGACTCCCGACGCAGCTGAAGAAATGCTAACCCGTCGCTTCGAGGCGTTCTCTCCCGATCCCGAGAACCCACCTGCTGTTGAGAGGCATATGGTGAATCAGGTTTATCGCTTCTTGCAGAACAATCAGCTTCCAATCACCTATCGACAATTTATCAACACAATCGTAGAGCAATTCAAGAATGGGAGATTCGAAGAATGGTTCAACATCTTTCAGATACCTGAGGAACAGCTCACTAAGATCAGATCAATGATGGAAGCTAGCCCGAAACTGAGGGCATCATTTCAGTCGCTCCTTGATGAATGTACGGAGATGAAACCGGAAATCAGGCAGATGTGCATACAAGCAATAGTCAAGACGTACGTCAACAACGGCATGCCTGAGGAACATCAGTATCTCAAAGATCACAAATCCATGTTCCGGCACGCCGCAAAATCTCGCCTGCTTGAGAGGCGGTGGGTTGATGAGAAGCGTACATCCTTCAAGTGGGTGGTCTGCGACGAGCTGCGCAAAAAGAACAACGAGATTCGAACGGAGTTCAATCTCTCTCTTGAGGACTACCTTCCTCAAATCTACGGAACAACCGTTCTGGAATTGCCAACAGCTACGGTCGAGAATGAGGAAGTCAGACAGTCACGTGATTTCGCCAGTTCACCCACCGTCACAATGCATGTGAGAGAGTATCTACTAGAGTCCTCCAGACTTCACGAGGCAATACTTCAAGATCAAGAGAGACTGCTGAAGAAGCAGGTGGATCCAATGACGTTAGTGAGATCTTGCAGGAACTCACTGGTTGTCATCACGAAAGCTGCTCTGGCGGCACAAGCGGTCGACTTTGCGAGGAAGAGCGAGGACGAGGTACTCGCGTGGTGGGCAGAGTCCTGGTACCCGCTAGATGAAGTCGGTGAGTTCCTAAACATAGAAAAAGACCGAGTTAGGGTTGCCGAACAACGTGCCGCCTATGCTTGCAGCGCTTATAGACAAGCATATCGTGCCATCTTCAGTTTCGTCAAATCGCAGTGCGACAAGTCACGATATCTCACGATACCGATCAAGGACCTCACCAATGATGAGATCAGGGCTGCCAACGAAATCCGAGGTTTTCTTGCGAAGCTGGAGTTCTTTGATGCCGCCGATAGCATCACCGTACTAGTTGAACAGAAGCTGCGGCGCTTCCTTTTCAATATCTTTCGACTGCTCTATGGGGATAGCAGAGAGACTAGATTGCGGCGCCTGGGGAAGATCGCGCGTGGAGAAGTGCTGAACAACATAGATAGAGACAAGGAGGATGGCTTTGCCACAGGTGAAAATGAGTTTGAACACCTGAACCGCAAGTCCTATCAGTTCTTCCTGGTTCCGGGGGAGAATGCTGAACAGATTGCACGTCAGAACTGGGGCGAGGTATTCCAAGCAGTTTTCTCATCGATGAGCGAAGTAGATGTTAGAGACTTCCTGGAAAAGTTCGCCATGTTCGACATTAGAACAGGTCATGGCAAGGAAGAGTCGATAGGACCTGAACAGCAGAGTCTTGTATCCCACTATGTGCAGAGAGCTTTGGAGGTCCTCGTTAAACTCAATCGCACGTATCTAAGACTCCTCCAGCCTCTTATCAAAGTAGTCAACATTGGAGGTATGGACAAGGAAGTGGTGTACTCTAGCTTATACAAGGGCCAGAATCCCGGCGAGTTCTATTTTAGTTTCTACAGGCTCAGAGATAGGGATTTGCTCAAGCCCATCGTTGTCGATTCGGACACAGCGAATAGGCTGTCCGAGTTGCTGTGTGGCAAGAAGAGAATTGAAGTGGATTTGGAGAACTGGCGCGCCATCGAGGAGTACTATGGGGTCCCATATCGCGTTCTGTTCGCCTTTCTATCGAGTTGCATGAACCCTGAGACGAGGGATCTCGTGAAATGCAAGATGAAGCTCACGATTCTACAAACCAGAGGCAGCAGGGTCTCACTATTGGCCGAGCGAATGACCGCGATTAGCACGAAGGATGGGGAAAAGAAACAGCTGACAGACAATCAACTCAAGGACTATCTTGAAAAGCGATAGGTGAGCCGAATCTGAATTTCAGCTCGTCTGCGGGCACTGTCTATGGCGTGGTAAGTGTGAACGATTCGAAACAAGGGCGGAGTCGGACTGCGCATATGATTTTACTGCGCATATATACTCTGGCAAGATCGACTTTTCCTGGGTTTGATCAGATCAAGAAAGCTCAAGAAACCCCAAGAAAACCATAGGCAGTATGACTTACCTGTCACCATCACCGAGAGTCTGTTCTCTGAGTCTCAAGAACTTGCTTCTAGTGGCTTGACTCCACGCCGCAACATTCTAGCGAGTACTAGAATCAGCTCCTTGCAACTTGGGCGAGTTTGCGTCTCAAGAAGTTCTGGACCTCTTTGTCTTCCAGAAGTTCACTCATTAGGTCGTCCGCCTTCTTCCTAGCGCCTTCCAGCTCAAGAGCTGCTTTCAAGTCGAGCGGCATGCCGCATCTGTCACAGAACTTGTGAATCGATTGCGGGCAAGCAGACTCTTCCTCTTGTACGTTACAAGCATACAGAGCACTGATACAGGCAGGAATGAACTTCGGACGCTTCGACTTCTGTTGGTGGAATACGGAACGGCCGCTGGGCACATACCATATCGACGAGAACCCGCCAACTCTATTCGAATCCTTGAAGGAGATGGGTTACCGGCTTGGAGCCGAGTGCCTGCAAAGTTCTCTCCGAGAGTCGTCCAAGACTCCACCAGGCCTTTCCTAGCTAGGTTTCGCATGGTGACGTGGACGTGATTATGCCAGACATGAAGTCTCCTGGCGATCTCGGCTGCGTGGAGAGGTCCCTGCAGGAGCAGGGACAATATCGATTTCTCTAAGGACCGAGGCGGTCTCCGCGACCCTCTGCGCGATAGTGGAGAACAAGCCCTGACTGGTCGAGTATGAGCAGCCTATCTCGAGTCGGCTTGGCTTCTAGGCTTTGCATCGCTTGACGTCAAAAGAAGACAGGTAGGGTGAGGTTCTAATTCATATCGAAAACGTACCTAGGGGCTCTCCCCCACTTTGTATGCTCCTATTCAGTAGAAGTTTTCACAGAGACATCACCCGGTACTTGGCTATCTTTGACTTTATGTCCCCTGCGATTCGTGCTTTCAGCGTTGACAGGAGATTCTTTCATGTTCTCTACTGGGAGCAGTTCGGGGAGTGCCGGGAGGGATTCCGTTTGAATTAGTTTCTTGTATTCTGACTCTCCGCTTAGAAGAGCCTGGGTGGTGCTCTTGACGGTGGATGCGTCTTCACAGATTTTCCTGTAGGAACTGTATCTCCTTTTCCATACGATCTTATGCTTGTCGATCTCGTCCATCAGATCCTTGTAGAGGACCACGCTTTCCTGGATGACTGCGTCCATGGAATTTGCGAACTCTGGTCCTTCCAGATAGTCAAGCGTGAGCCTTATGGCCTTGGTCCTTTGCAGCTGACCGAGCTTCATTTCTGCTATTCGAACAACTTGGGTTCGGAGAACATCGGTAAGCGACAACACGCCGGCAGGATGAACCACCATAACGCCTCTCTCGAAATAGAAGCCCTGTGTGTCCTTCTTCATGGTCTTGGTTACAAGAATGGCGAAATCGGCCTTTCTCTTCTCTTTAGCATCCCAGGCTTGCTTTACATACGCGCTGGAATAGTGTTTCACGCGTTTGCATTCATAGACCAATATCCCTGCCTGCTCACCGTTTCGGATCACGTATTGAAGTACGTCGCCACCTTTGCCATGATGCTCGACCTTATCTTCGCGAAAACGCTTACGCAGTGCGTTAGCCAAGACTTCTTCGTAAAGCAGCCCTTCGATCTGAGGAGTAGTCTCCTTCTTCAACTGCTCTTTGATTTCCTTTATGTCCTCGCGAAGTTCGCGAACCTGTCTGCCTTTAATTTGGACTCGGTCCAGAGCGCTGCCCAATCTCTGCTTTACCTTCTTGTACTTTGTTTCAGCTCGCTGCGCGGCGAGTTCTCTTTCTTTCTTGAGCTGATCTCTAACGGAAGTGCGAATGCTTTTCTTGAAGGAATTGAGCCGCGCGGTAGCCAGCCTTTCTGCTTCGCGATGAGCTTGCTTCGTAGCTTCTTGTATCTTCTCGCGCGCATGCTTCTTGACATCCTTCTCTCTGCGTCTTAGGGCGCTTATCTTAGATTCTAGTCGGCTGGTCTGTTTCTGAACCGCTTGTTTGACGAGGCGAGCCTTCTGCTTTTTGAACTCCGCCACCCGAGTCCGAAGCCTCTTTCTCTCCTCGCCAATTTTCTTCAGGAGTTCTGCTCGCTGCTGCCTTATCTTCTGTAGGACCCTCTGCCTTTCCTTCAAGATGCCCGTGATCTTTCGGTATAGGGAAGCTGAAACTGGCTGCTCGCAGAGTGGACAAGTGTACCCCATTTTGCGCTGTCACCACATCAAATGGGTGATAGTTGTGGATTCGCCTTATATGACGACTGTGCCACTGGCCATTGAATGACCGGATGACACGCGTTAGATTAAACCCCATATCTATAACCCCAGTCCTGGCGGGGAAGCGCGCATATTGCCTCTGAACGAGAAAGTCACGAATGGGTTCTATTTCGAGATTGGAGAAGTCGCACATGGTGTCATCAGGATAGCTGCTTTCGTGACCCCTGAAAAGCCTAACTTAATGTCAAATCCTGTACCGAACGAACCGGCTCGAATTCGGGCATTGCAGGAAATGTTCCGCAAACTACGCGAGCTGAAAGACTATAATGTTGTGATGGTTGACGACGCGCCAGTCCTTCTGAAAGCTCAAGGAGTTGTTGTTCAGGTCACTGGGATCCGCGCGAACATATCTAGGAAGGACCGGTCTGAAATAGTGGTTGATGAAGTCGCGGGAATTATCGAGAAGAATCTTGTTCCGCCCTTGTTTTGATCCCAACGCAGCCAGATCTACCTGGTTTCCCTACTATGCCTAGTCGGTCATCCCAGTCGCAGATTTCTTGAATCCTAGAAATTCGCCTTCGACACAGAGGCGAGAGGGTGAGTCCCGGCGGCCGCACCACTCTAGCGGTTACTGGACAGGATGCGGGAATTCCCTGACCCATTCTGGGTTCTTAGCTCAGTAAGAGTTCCTTCTTCAGATTGTCCATGAAGGCTCGGGAGAGGGCTCTGATCTGATCATCCTCTCTTTCTTGGTTTGTCGCATAGATTCTGTGGGGCTCAGCAAGTCCATTTCTGGTTAGGACGTCTTCCGGATTGTCAGAAGAATCATAGAACTTCCGAACAGGCGTATGGACGTATCTGTAATCTCTCCACTGGTCTTTATCGTACCATAGATAGTAATAGGCACCCACATCTACCATGGCGCTCACCAACTTCCCGAGCTAGAAACCTGTTCTCGTAGAATCCTATCGGCATAGTCCAAGAAGCCGCAGTGTTCGTAAGCAGATGGCAACTCTTTATTGTCTACCCCGACTGCTTGATTACTGGAGGACGGCTTGGCTATAGTTCTAGGACCCATAGTTGGTGCCGTAGATCAGACTTCCGCAAGGATTTGGTTGAAGACTGACACCACCACCCGATTTGTGACGAGGTGCACCGATGACGAGGGAAACCAGCATGAAAGCAACGCCGTCGAGACCAAGCCTGATGTTGACTACACCGGTATCGCCGAGTTAACCGGGCTTCTGCCGGACAAGGAGTATCATTATTCCATTGATATCGACGGCGAAGAGTTTGACTCGCTAAACTTCAGGTTCAGGACAGCTCCTGAAGGGATCAAGGACTTCTGGTTTGCCTTTGGTTCTTGTTTCCGGCCTTGCGTTCACTACACATTCGTCATGCATGAGTTCTATAGGAGGCTGGTTGAACCGTCGAGGCACCTTACTAGGCCATCATTCCTACTGCTATTGGGAGACCAAATCTATGCTGACCAGTCAGGCATCTTTCCCGACAATCCAAAGTGGCAAGCTGCGACATTCGAGGACTATTGTAGAGTATACGACGAGACGTGGCGATCGGATCAATGGTTTCTCAGGTCAATCTCACAATTGCCCACGCTGATGATCTTTGACGATCATGAGGTTGTGAACGATTGGTTCAAGAATCGTCGCTCGATTCCTGGCGTTGTAGACTCGAATCGCACCGTATCAGGTCATGAGCGCCTTGAGAACGCCTTGCGGGCATACCGAATCTATCAAGCGTCTCGGAACCCAAGCCCGATTCAGAGTTACGAATTCGCCTACCAATTCGAATGGGGGAAGGTCTTCTTCTTCGTAATGGACGCCAGGTCTTTTCGTAGGGTTCGGCCGCCTTGGCGAAGAGACATAATTGGTGAGAGACAATTCAGCACTCTGACCAGTTGGCTTGAGGAACATCGCGACGATCTGAAGTTTGTCGTAACGTCAGTTCCAATTTCATACATCCACATTCCAACTCTACTGTTGACCGTTGGTTTCCTCGTGCTGGCGATGGGGCTCATCTTTGTAAGCGCAGTTATGGCTGCCCTCTCAGGTCTGATCTTTGTAAGTGCACTTCTTCTGCCATACTTCCCCTTTGGCTCTATGGATCAATGGCCAGGATTCAATTGGGGAAGGAAACGACTGCTACGATTCATACACGACAGGAAAATAGGAAAACTTGTGTTCCTCGCAGGCGATCTCCACATTTCCAACTTCATTGAACTTGATGCCAGAGACGGAAATGCACCGCCAATCTACCAGTTCACTTCCTCGCCTATCGCGAATGAAACGAAACTGAACTTCATACATCGATTCTTTATGTTTCGGGATTGGGTTCCATTCTACCGGCAGACCAAGAGAAGCGCTTTCACGGAATCATCTCTTGGGACCGTCGTGATCCGGCATCGAGGTCCCGAAGGATCTGTTGTCGAGTACGGGCTAATCACTGAAAGTGGGGCTTGGAAGAGAATGTCGCCTCCGATTACATTCGCATGAAAGATGTAAGACAGAGGCACTCAAGAACGCGTATCTCTTGCTGGGCGTATAGGTCATTTGCGTATGAAGGAGACAAAGGAGACGGCTAAGAAGCGCGAGATCAGAGCACAGAAGAATCGCATTCGCTTCTCGAGCAAAAACGGTGCCCCAGAGAAGAAGGAAGTGCTCTTAGCGAATTCTTTCCGCAACATCGCGGACATAGGTATTATGTGTGCGAGTCCGGCGGTGCAAGCGTCGTGATCTGAACCGTCGTCCGTCGTCGTTCGTTTGATTTGTGTGTGTGGGTCACGTGGTGCGCGACGACGAAAAACCGCGCCCTTTCTGACAGTTCAAATGCAACTGTTCAACTTCTCTTCGGTTTGCTTGAGCTAGCGAGTATTGAGCTATCACGCGGTGTGGTGCGGTGTGTTACGAATCCCCATATCGCCACGATAATAATACCGATTACACTTGCCACAAGGGTAAGCCAACCTAGCGGCTGAAAGTTGCGCGCTTCGTATGTTTCTGTCACAACTATTGTTGTGTTGGTATGCGCCTCTCGCACGACGGACTCAACCGCGGGGGGGTATTGTTGTGAGTGTGTAGCCCAACCACGCGATGACTATGAGTAGCAACATTACCGGGATTGTTACCTCACCTCTCTGCATTTCTAAGACCCTAGAATCGCGTAAGAATCAGATGGAGCCGCCGAGGTATAATACATTGCCTCGCTAGTCAGGCGGCGGCACCGTCATGCATGCTGTGTTCTGGCGGAAAACTGGAATCTCGTTCATCGTATTCCCGCGTCTCGGACTATGCTGGGGATAACCTGGAAAGTAGGCATAAGGACGATCATTGGCGTGGCCTCTAAGTCTTAACTTTGTCAGCCTCGAACTCTTTTGAGAGCTCCTCGATCAGCTTTCTCTGCGTCCATGCCCGCTAAGGACGACGCTTCTTTGCGACCACAAAAAAAGAAAATCCAAACAGGAGAAGTTGTAAGTTTCGTTAAAGTTCATCCATTCAGGTTTCAAGGAAGACAGCTCACTGTCAAACCATCCTCGCAAACTAACATGCGAGAGATCAACACTGACGACTACGTTCGCAACCTCTTCTCCTCACTATCCCAAACCTTCCAGCCAATGGGAATCAGCCTCGAAAAGACAGTGGCAAGACTCTCAGAATTCACGTAGCGTAGCATCGACCGCGCCAGAGCACCAGAGCAACAAATCAGTAGTCCACTCCTTTAATGGTGCGCACAGCAAATCGCCTGAGAGAGGCGGAGGACCCTGTGTGGGAGGCGGAATGATTAATTTCCATCCTACTCGGATTGGCTAGTGTGAACGCATTGAAAGTCGGAGAAACGGCACCGGGCTTCCGTGACTTGCTCGGAACTGACGGGAAGAGGTATTCTCTCGCCAGCTTTGCAGATGTCCCAACGATGGTCCTGATTGCCTCATGCAATCATTGCCCTTACGTGCAGGCGTACGAGGATCGCATGATCGCCATCCAGCGCGACTACATGGATCGAGGCGTCGGCTTCGTCGCCGTGAATTCGAACTACGACAAAGACTATCCGGAGGACAGCTACGAGAACATGGTCAAGCGAGCGAAGGAGAAAGGGTTCAACTTTCCCTACGTCAGGGATGAGGATCAATCCCTCGCTAGAGCGCTCTCCGCAGTATGCACACCTGAGACCTTCGTCTTCGACAAGGCTAGGAAGCTTGTCTACCACGGCCGGATTGATGATAACAGGGACTCCTCCAAAGTGACGACGCATGATCTTAGGAACGCGCTCGACGCCATCATGGCGGGAAAGAAGCCTCCCGTAGCTGAGACTAGGCCGTTCGGATGCTCCATCAAGTGGAGACGCGACTAAGAAATTGGAATCGGGTGAGTTATCATGAGCACGGAATCGCTTGGTCGCCGACGGTGAGCCACGTATAGCGAGCAGTTGGATACAGCGCAGCCAGCGGGTGGCTTACGGGTTAGGATACGATCCCGTGCCCGATACGCATGTACGACCTACTATTCCTCTGTATCCGAGCTTTACCCTCTTTGTTCCCTTGGATGTTCCGTCGTATCCTAGGTAGCCACTTCACCTATGCTCCGCTCTCCCTCTAGGATAGGTTGGCCAAGCACAGCCACGTGCAGCTACCAGGATAGCCTAGGATAGGGGCTATTGGGCGGTGGGTAGGATAGGAGCTTCTCAGCAGGATAGCAGGTGTCAAGCAGAGGTTTGGAGCGTGGACAACTTTGCCTGCGTGCATGACGTGCCTCCATACCTGCTCAGTCTCACTGTATTCATGTAACCCTCGTCCGCGCTCACTCAAAGCGATACAATAACCATTGTATCGCTCTCACCCAAACTGAGACGCGTTCGCCCAGAACGCCAAGCACCCAGTCGTAAGGCACCCGAGTCTCGCTACAGCAGCACACTCAAACAAACCGCAATTACCACGCCAAACTCCTATACATAATCCCTTGATCTTCACAACTGAATGAGTATTATCCAAACAGTGATTATCGGCGATTCAAGTCCTGTTGAATTGCCCACGCGAAGCCTAAGCAGGGATTCTACCCACGGTTTTCTCACTTGGGATTCGGGATTGCTCTGGCTTCAATGGAATGGTGGACCTCCCAACTCTAAAGAGGACTAACACATCAATGAAACCAGAGTGAGGAAGCCTTGGCAAGTGACGGAGCTCTAGCGTGGCTTGTTGACACCTCATACGATGCAGGCCAAGTAAGCCTTCACTTCGTCAGAGCCAGTGACCTTGAAACAATCCAATGGACCGACAACTTCCAACCCTACTATCTGATTGAAGGAGAACACAGCGGTGAGACAGTACGGAAGGTCAATCTGTTTACGCAGGAAACTGTAAGCCTTCAGAAAATGAATTGCATCAAGAAGCCTTCGAGAGATATCCATGGATGGGAGGCCGAGATTGACCCCGCCCTAAGCTACGTCTACGATAATGGGCTTCGTTTCGGTCTCCTGCACATGCTCAAGGACGATCATTGGCTACCCCAAGCCTCGCTAGAGGCTGAACAGTCTTC
>Ga0315281_10010912_pt1 | contig 12474 bp, 8 predicted proteins | sample YL17G07_0_MG_FD_204540 | JGI IMG/M metagenome (GOLD analysis project Ga0315281, IMG submission 204540) | Sediment microbial communities from Yellowstone Lake, YNP, Wyoming, USA - YL17G07_0 | ecosystem: Environmental > Aquatic > Freshwater > Lake > Sediment | place: USA: Wyoming | collected... | reverse complement strand
GGTTGCACGCGAACATGCAGTCCTGCCAGACCGCGAGCCCCATCTCGTCGCACAGGTCGTAGAACCCGTCCTCCTCGTAGACGCCGCCGCCCCAGACCCGGATCATGTTCATGTTCGCCTCGCGGGCGTCCGCGAGCAGCCGCCGCCGGTCCGCGGGCGTGACCCGGCTCTGGAAGACGTCGGCCGGGATCCAGTTCGCGCCCTTGGCGAAGAACGGCACGCCGTTGGCCGTGAACCGGAACGAGGTACCCCACTTGTCCTTCCGCTCGTCGAGGACGAGCGTCCGCAACCCGATGCGCTTGCTCGTGCCGTCCAGCCACTCGCCCATGGGCCCGTTGAGGTCCACGGTCAGGTGGTAGAGCGGCTGGTCCCCCATCCCCGCCGGCCACCAGAGGGCGGGGTTGCGGATCTCGAGCTTTGCCCGTCCGCGGACGCGGCCGCGGGCCAGCGGGATTAGCGCGGAGGCCACGAGCCTCCCTTCCCGCCAGAGGCCGGCACGCGCGAGAAGGCGCGGCCGCGGCGAACCGAAAGGTTCGCCGGCACGCCGTCCGGCGTGCACGACGCTGACCTCGACCCCGACCGTGACCCTATCCCGGACGTGCCGCTGGGTGACGTGCACGTCCGCGATCCGCGCCGTCGAGAACGCGGCAAGCCGGATCGGGCGCTGGATCCCGCAGGTCACGAGCTGGGGGCCCCAGTCCCAGCCGAAGTTGCACGGCTCCTTGCGGACCCAGGGGCTCCCGTCGAGCCGGATCCACTCGCCCGTGACCATCCGGCGGCGCCCCTGGCGGCGGCGGATGTAGGGGAACGTGGAGCCGAACGCCACCGAGATCGTGTTGCGGCCGGGACGCAGGAGGCGCTTCACGTCGAACTCCCAGCGCCGGAACATGTTGTCCGCTTTGCCCGCGAGATGCCCGTTGATACGCACGGTCGCGAGCGTGTCCAGCATCTCGCACTCGAGGAACACGCGGTCGTGCGAGATGAACCCGGCCGGCGCCTCGAACTCCCGCGACCAGAACCAGTCCGACTGCCCTATCCACTGCAAGTCCTTCTCGTTGTCCCGGTCGAACGGGTCGGGAATCTTCCCCGCCGCCAGGAGGTCCGTGTGCACGCACCCGGGCACCCGCGCGGGTAGCGTCGTCCGCTCGCCGCGCCTCCGCAACCGCCAGGCGCCGTTCAGCTCGATCGAGTCCATCGCGGGAAAAGTCTACCATATCCATCTTTGCCCTTGACAAGACAGGGAGGGGAGGCCACAATACCCCCCGATGTTCAGGCTCATCCCCCGCGAGGAGTCGTTCTTCGACCTGTTCGAGCAGGGCGCGCACAACGCGCACGCCGGCGCGCTCGCCCTCCAGGACCTGCTGGCCGACTACCGCGACATCGAGGCCAAGGCCGCGAAGATCAAGGAGATCGAGCACAACGGGGACCGGATCACGCACGAGACGATGACCCGGCTCAACAAGACCTTCATCACCCCGTTCGACCGGGAGGACATCCACGAGCTGATCACCCGGCTCGACGACGTCATGGACCTCATCGACGCCTCGGTCACCCGCATGATCCTGTACAAGATCACGGAGCCGACCGAGGACGCGAGGGAAATGGCCCGGGTCCTCGTGGAGGCCACCGCGATCCTCGTGAACCTGCTCACGCGCCTCCGGACCGACATGAAGACCGAGGCCGTCCTCCAGATGTGCATCGAGATCAACACCAAGGAGAACGACGGCGACCGGATCCTCCAGCATGCCCTCGGGAGCCTTTTCGAGAACCACCTCGATCCCGCCACGATCATCAAGTGGAAGGACATCTACGAGGGGCTCGAGGCCGCGACCGACCGGTGCGAGGACGTCGCCAACATCGTCGAAGGTATCGCGGTCAAGAATGCCTGAAGCCCAACTGGGGACCACCGCCCCCCTGGCGGCCGTCGCCGCGGTAGTCCTCCTCGCCATCGTCTTCGACTTCATCAACGGGTTCCACGACTCCGCCAACTCCATTGCCACCGTCGTGTCCACCCGGGTCCTCTCGCCGCGGGTGGCGGTCATCTGGGCCGCGGTGTTCAACTTCGTGGCCTTCTTCCTGTTCAGCCACGGCGTCGCCAAGATGGTCGGCAAGGGCGTCGTCCGCCTCGAGGGCATCAGCGTCGCGGTCGTGACCGCCGGGCTGATCGCCGCCGTAGCGTGGAACCTCCTGACCTGGTACTGGGGCCTCCCGTCGAGCTCGTCGCACACTCTGATCGGGGGGTTCGCGGGCGCGGCTGTCGTCAAGAGCGGCTGGGGTGTCCTGATCCTGGGCGGCCTGGGCAAGGTCGGCCTCTTCATCTTCATCGCCCCGCTCATGGGCCTCACCGTAGGCTTCGTGATGATGGTGGCGGTATACCGGATCTTCCGCCGGTACCAGCCCGGCCAGGTCGGGTGGGTCTTCCGCCGGCTCCAGCTGCTCTCCGCCGCCGCCTACAGCCTCGGCCACGGCGGCAACGACGCCCAGAAGACGATGGGCATCATCCTCGCCGTCCTCATCGCGGGCAACTACCTCAAGGCGGATGCCGACGTCCCGAACTGGGTCGCGCTCTCCTGCTACGCCGCCATGGGACTCGGCACCCTCACCGGCGGCTGGCGGATCGTGAAGACCATGGGTCAGAAGATCTGCCACCTCCAGCCCGTCCATGGGTTCTGCGCCGAAACGGCGGGCGCGATCACGGTCTTCCTTTCGACCGGGCTCCACATCCCGGTCAGCACGACCCACGTGATCACGGGCTCCATCGTCGGCGTCGGCGCCGCCCGGGGCCTCCACGCGGTCAAGTGGGGGGTGGCGCGGAGCGTGGTCTGGGCCTGGATCCTGACGATCCCGGTCTCCGGCCTCATCGGCGCGGCGCTCTACCCGCTCGTAAGCCGGATCATCACCTTCTAGATCAAAGTGCCCCGCGCCGCGGCCTGCCTCCCGCTCCTGCTGGTGGCGATGGCCGCCCGGGGCGCCGCGGCCCCCGTCGTCCTCGAGGCCGAGCGGGCCGACCTCGTGGGCGTCGAGGCCGCATCCGTGCTCCCCGGGTTCTCGGGCACCGGCTACGTCACGGGGTTCAACGACGATGGCGACAGCGTCACGTTTACATTCACCGCGGCCGGCGGGCTCGTGGACCTGCGCCTCCGGGTCGCGCTCCCGCACGGGACGAAGGGCTGGGAGATAGCGGTCAACGGCGAAAAGGCCTCCGGCCTCTTCATCCTCCGCGGGGACGGGTTCTCCGACCAGTCGGCGGGGCTGTTCCTGCTCCGGGCCGGCGAGAACACGGTGACCGTGGAGAAGGGCTGGGGATGGTTTTTCCTTGATGCGATCGCCCTGTACCCCGGGCGCGCCCACCCGCCCCTGCGGCCGCCCGACCGGCTCGCCGACCTCGGCGCAGACGCCGCGGCGAAGGGGCTCTTCGGCCGCCTCCTCGCCTCGTACGGCACGAAGACGCTCGCCGGCCAGTACGGCGCCCGCGAGATCGCGTACACGCTGAGCGTGACCGGCCGGGAGCCCGCGGTGGCGGGGTTCGATTTCATGGACGCGTCGCCCTCCCGGGTCGCGCGCGGCTCCGACGCCGAGTCCGTGGGCCGGGAAGCCCTGGCCTGGGCCCGCCGCGGCGGAGTCGTCACGTTCTCGTGGCACTGGAACGCGCCCCGGGACCTTGTCGACTTGCCCGGCGGCAAGGAATGGTGGAGCGGGTTCTACACCGAGGCCACGACCTTCGACCTCGCCGCCGCGCTCGCGAACCCGGAGTCCGACGGCTACCGGCTCCTCCTCTCCGACATGGACGCGATCGCGGGGAGGCTCAAGGTCTTCCGCGACGCCGGGATCCCGGTCCTGTGGCGGCCGCTTCACGAGGCGCAGGGAGCGTGGTTCTGGTGGGGCGCGAAGGGTCCGAAACCCTTCGTCCGGCTCTGGCGGCTCATGTTCGAGCGCTACACGCGGCTCCACGGCCTGCACAATCTTGTCTGGGTCTACACGACCGGGATGGACCCCGGTGAGTGGTACCCGGGCGACGCGTACGTGGACGTCGTGGGCGCGGATATCTATACCGACCCCTCGGCGACCATGACCGGGGAGTGGGAGGCCCTCCAGTCCATCTACGGCGTCCGCAAGCTCATCGCCCTCACCGAGACCGGCACCGTCCCCGACCCCGCCAAGACCCGCCCGTTCGAAATCTGGTGGTCCTGGTTCACGGTCTGGAGCGGCCGGTACATCCGCAGTGTCCCTCGCACCACCCTCCGCTCCGTCTACTCCGACCCCTCCATCCTCACCCTCGACCAGTTGCCCCGCTAGGGGGACAGCCGGTAAGCCCTGCCCAGCCGAAGATACGCTGACACGAGATTCTGCCGGACGACCTCGTTCCGGGGGTCCAGCCGCGCGCACGCCTCCCACCAACGGATCGCTCCCGGGTAGTCCCCGCGCCGGACGGCCACGACTCCGAGGAGCATGAGCGCGCGGCTGGACCGGCCGTGCACGCTCGCCAGCGCCCGCTCCAGCTCCGCCCGGACGTCCGCCGCGGGGTCGACCGCGAGCCGGAAGTACGCGCGCCAGACCCGGAACCCGGCCACCGTGGGGACGCGCGCGACGACCCGGTCCGCCTCCGCCAGCCCCTCCCGGTCCCGCCCCGCCTTGCACAGCGCGTCCAGCGCCTCGTCCCGGCCGACGAGGTACGCGACCTCGCCGAACTGGGCCTTGGGGACCAGCTCCGGGGTCATGACGTAGAGCGCCTGCCCGGTCCCCGGCCCCCAGGGTCCCTGGACGACCATGAACTTCCCGCCGGGAACGAGGTCCTCGATGAGCTCGACCCGGCGCTGGTCGGCCGCGATCGCGACCGCGACCCCCCCGTCGCGCGCCAGCGCCCGGAGGTCCCGGACCGGCTCCGGCCTAACCCAGGGGTCCATGAGAAAGAGCTGGTGCGCGACCACCCACTCGTACGCGAGCGACGGGTTCGCGGTCTCGGGGCTGAGGTACACGGGATGCTCCCGCGCCAGCTCCTTCACCTGCCGCGCCACCTCGAGGTCCGCGACGAGGTATTCCGCGTTGACGGCGGCCGGGTCGGCCCATTGCAGCCGCCGGGTGAAGAATCCCCCCGCCTCCTGCACCGCCATCCCCACTACCAGGACCGCCGCCACGACCCCACCCCACCGCCCCGCCCACGGATTTCGGGCGTCCGCCCGAAATCCGGCGGTTGCTCCTGCAACCAACGCCACCCGCACCAGCCCGCAGGCTTGCACGAGACAGACCAGCGGGATCATGCACACGGACCGCACGTGGCTGAACCCGGTGACGGTCCCGACGGCCACGAACGCAGCGGCGGTCAGCCCCAGCAGGGCGTTCCAGAACGCCGGGTACGGCCGCGCCACGGCGGTGACCCCCACGCACAGGAGCGCGATCCCGGCGGCTCCGGCCACGGGCCAGTTCCCCCCGAACGGGTAGTTGAAGACCACGTGGCCGTCCCCGCGCACCGTGAGCGCGGCCAGCGTTCCCGCCAGCCGCCGCGCCCCCTCGTGGACCGGCGAGGCCAGGAACGGCCCCGCGATGTCTATGAACCGCAACGACCAAGCCACGGGCACCCGCCAGAAGTGGATGAGAACGGGTGCAGTCACGATGACAAACGCCGCACCCCAGATCATCACGAGCCGGACCAGGAGTTCCCGCGTCCGCGGGAACTCCGCGTCCGTCTTCGGACGGCGGGACCTTCTCCAGGCCGCCCAGCCAATCGCCCCTGCCAAGATCACGGGGATAGCGCGCGCGGGCAGGTACGTGTACAGCGCCGCGCCCAGGCATGCGCCGGCGGCCGCCCAGACGACCGGGCGCCGCGACCTCCATGCCCGGACGAGGGCCCCCACCGCGATCAGGAACCCGACCGGGAGGAGCACGTACGGGGCCCCGAGCCGGCTCACGAGGATGTGCCACCGCGAGATCGCGAGACAGCCGGCCGCCGCGACCGCGATCCCGGCCCCGTAAACGGGCCGCAGGGCCCACCACAGGACCGGCACCGTGAGCGTCCCCACGAGAGCCATCGCGCACCGCTCGACCACGAGCGTCCCCCCGAACCACTTGAACGCGAACCCGGTGATGAAGAGCCCCAGCGGTTCCGGCCCCTCGGGCATCGCCCACCAGCTCGCCCCCCGCAGGAACCGGAGCGCCCACCAGCCCATGCGCCCCTCGTCGATCCAGATTCCCGGTGGTGTCCCCGCTATGTCCCAGAACCGGCACACAGCCGCGACGGCGAGGCAGACATAGATCAACCTGCGCTCGAGCCGCCCTGAGGGAGGAACCCTGGGCGACCCTTGGGAGTCGAAGGGTCGAAGGGGCCGGGCGGCCAGGACCACCGCCCCGATCTCGAGCAGTGCCGCGGGAATCGGGAACCCGCCCATCGCGACCAGCCCGCCGGCCAATCCCAGGGCCAGCGCCGCCGTCGTCACCGCGCGCCCCCGCTCACACGAGACAGCCGAGGGCCTGGGCGGCGCCCGCGACAAGGACTTCCTTGTCTCCGCACCGGCGCATGCTCCATGCGGGGCGGTTCACGATCTGGAGCCCCCTCCGGCAGGGCAGGGCCGCCAGGAAGGAAGCCCAGTTGTCGGACGGCTCAACATCGGCCAGCTTCACCTCCACCGGCAGCCACGGAACGCCGTCCCGGACGATCAGGAAGTCGATCTCGCGCTTCTCCTTGTTCCGCAGGAGGAAGAGCTCGAACTCACCCTCTCCCGTGTCCGTCCAGTAGTGACAGGCCTTGAGCAGGTGGCACCCGACGAGGTTCTCGAACCTCGCGCTCTCATCCCGAATCGCGGCGTAGTCCCACAGGTAGACCTTCCCCTCGCGGCGCAGCGAACGCGGGATGCTCCGGCTCCACGGCTTGACCTCGAAGAGGTAGTACAGGTGCGTGAGGTACGCCAGCCAACGCTTTATCGTCGGGATGCTTGTCTCGAGGTCCCGGGCCAGGGCCGCCGGAGAGAACATGGAGCCCACCCGGGCAGGCAGTATCGCGGTCATCATCTCGATCCGTCCGAGCTCGGGGAGCCGGGAGAGGTCGCGCAGGTCCTCGCGGATAACGAGTTGCTCCCGGTTCCGCCGCCACAGGCGCGCCCGGTGCGCATCCTGGGCCAGGAACGGTTCTGGGAAGGGGCCGTAAGCCATGAAGGCGGCGAGATGATCCCGCCCGCTGGCGGCGCGGCCGGGTCCCGCGAAGAGGGCCCTGAGCGCCTCCTCCGGACCCGGGACATCGGGGGTCAGCAGTTCACGGATGGAGAACGGGTGGAGCCGGAAGCTCAGGTGACGGCCCAGGAGGCTGTCGCTCCCTTTCATGTAGACGTTCAGCCGGGCACTGCCGGTCACGAGGATATCGCAGGCCGTCTCCAGCGTGTCGTAGACGCCCTTGAGGTTCCGCTTCCATCGCCGGTCCTTGTGGATCTCGTCGAGCACGAGGAGAGGGACGCCCCTGCCTCCACCCGCCGGGATTACGCTGGACGGGTCGGTCGCCCATGCCCGGCGGAAGCGCAGGTCGTCCCAGTTCCGGTAGGATCCCGCGGTTCGCTCGCCCAACAGCATCTTGCCCAGCGTCGTCTTGCCGCACTGCCTCGGCCCCGACACGAAGGCGATCTTGCGGGCGGCAAACGCCAGCTCCTTGACGGCCCGCGCCAGGGACCTCGTTCTCATGCCGACCATACTAACGCTACTCGTTAGTTTGGTCAACCCCCGTTGGGCACCCCCCCCGGGGCTATTGCTTCGCCGGAGCGCAGAGCAGTCCGTATGCCGCCGCCGCCTCCGCGATCTGGGCCACCACGGTCTCGTTCATGGGGAAGCACGACCGCGCGGCGCACCAGAGCTCGAGCGGCGGCCAGTCCTTGGCGGCCGGGTACATGCTCCGCAAGACGAACTGCTCGTCCCACGGCCCCGACTTGGGGTCGCCTTCCCTCTCGAACCGGTGCGGCCCCGGGGGGACTATCCCCGGCGCGACGGTGCCGTCCGGGGTGTGGTACCAGGAATCGGGGTGGAAGATCCCCCCGTCCGGCCACCGGCTCCCGAGGTGCGTGACCCAGGTCATGTTGAGCGGGTTGCCCCCGAGCGTGAAGTCGCAATCGTTGTACTCTGCGGCGAGGAACGCCGCTTCCTTGGTGAGGTGGTACGCGACCGCGAGGGGCAGGGTCTGGGGCACGGTCGTGATCCCCCACGCCAGCGGAATCCACATGTAGTACCCGTACCGGAGCCCGCGCTTGGCCGCGGGCTCGGCGCTGTCCCGCCGCGCCCACCCCACCGCCGCCTGCCGCAGGGTCTCGCGCAGGGCGAGGTCGACTTCCATCCGGTCGGTCATGGTGTAGACCCAGACCGCCCACTTCTGGTCATGGTGGTCGTATTCCCACAGCCCCGTGTCCGGCTTCGTCACGAGCAGGTCCTTCTTGAACGCCGCGTGGTAGGGCTCCTCCCCGGTCGCCCGGAAGAGGCACGCGGCCGCGTGCAGTCGCACGTCCCGGACCTTGGCTGCATCCCCAGACCTTTGGTGGGTTTCGGCCCAATCCCACGCCTTCCGCGCCGACTTCACCCAGCTCTTCCCGTCGCCTTCCTTCCCCGCAGCGGTCAACGCGAACGAGTAGTGGCAAGCAGCCGCCGCGTATTTATAGGACATCTCCGGGTCCTCGGCGTACACGTACCAGTTCCCCCGGTCGAGGTCCGCCGCCTCCCCCAGCTCGGGGAAGGAGTCGAGGAACAATCCCATCGATACCCCCCCGTCCGGGCGTTGGAGTCGCCGCCAGTAATCGAGCGACCACCGCGCCTCGTCGAGGATGTCGGGAATCCCGTTCTTCCCCTCCGGGATCGCGAGCTCCCCGTCCCGGAAGTTGCCGGGGGCCAGCTCGTACGCGAGCGACAGCACCGTCGGCACCTCCGGGTGTCCTCCCTCGCGGTCCCAGTCCCCGGCGTCGTGGTACCCTCCCCACGCGTTCCGCTTCTCGTCCGTCGCCTCCACCTCCTTGCACGCGTCGCAATGCCCCTCCATGAATCTCAGCCGCGACTGCCGGATCGGCGCCAGCGACGGATGGTGGCAGAGCCCCCGGCTCCACGGGGTGAGCTTGGGATCCAGCGCCGTCCCGCACCTCTGCTGGTAGAGCCCGCGCATCGTGGTCGTGAACGCGGTCCTGTAGACGTCCGGGTCGATCTTGAACGGGTACGAGCATCCGACGCCTTCCACGCCCACCACGTACTCCCCCGGCTCCCGGAACGCCGAGAAGTCGCACTGCCAGACGTTGGTCCGGAGATGGTTCCCCTCGCCCGGCTGGAGCCCGTCCGGCTCCCCACCCGCCGCCTTCCTCAGCTCCACCTTGCCGTAGAACACGGCCTTCCCGGTCTCCCGGTGCACGACCCGGAACTGCCTGCCCTTGAGGTCGTCGAACGGCACTCCCCCGAGGTCCCCGGCCCAGTACGACACGTACGCGTACTTGCCCGGCGCATCCGGCACGTACCCAACCTGGTTGACGTGGACCGCCTCCGACCGGACCCGGTACGGATCGAACGTGACCTCGGCCATCTCCGCGTTCTTGATGAGCCCCGGGAACGCCACCCGGTACTTGATCCTCGGCCCCAGCGGCTCCGGCAGGACCAGGATCATCCAGTGCTCGAGCGTCCACTCGATGTGCCAGTCCGGCTTGAAGGTGGTGACGTAGTCCCGGCCCTTGGTCTTCCGCCCCACCCTGACCGGTATCCGCGGGTTCGCGTATTCGCCCTTCCCCGTGATCCTCCAGCTCCCGGGATCCCCCGCCCTCTTGAGATCCAGCGGCACCTGCTCCACGTGCTCGTTGACCGGCTTCCCCAGTGTCGAGAACACCCCGTGCCCGTCCATGATGTGTATCTGGATCATCCTGTCGTTGACGACGGTCACGTCCGCCACCTCCGCCGCTCCGACGAGGCCCGCGAACGCGAGCCCGAAAGCGAGGAGCCCTGAGTAAGCCCCGAGCTTGGCGAGGGGCGCATCGAAGGGTAGTCCTATCCTCTTCATGGCCCCCATTCTCGCATGGTAATAGGCTGCCGGTCGTCTCGCCTCAGCGCGAGATGGTGGCGCTGGCTTCTCCTGCCTCCCGCATCCGCGCCTGAAGCCGGGCGGCGAGCTCGTCGCGGATGGGCCCGGAGGCGGCCGAGCCGATCAGGTTTTGGAGCTGGGCCGGGTCGTGGTCGAGGTCGTAGAGATACTGATCCGTGTAGGTCGGGCTGGAAGGAACGTCCCGGCCGTCGAGGCCCTTGGCGGTCACGCCGTAGGTCCAACGGGGAGTCCGGAGCGCCCGGCCGACCTGGGACTCCGATACCTGGACGAAGACCTCGTCGCGCCAGTCCATCTTGGGGTTGGCGAGGAGCGGGCGGATGGACCGGCCTTCGCTGTCCGGGGCGGGGAGGAGGCCGGCGGCGTCCCGAAGCGTGGCGTGGAGGTCGAGGAGCGTGACCAGGTTCAAGATTGTACTTCCGTTGTCGAACCCGGGGCCCTGGAGGACGGCCGGGATCCGGATCGAGGATTCGTGGCACGAGCGCTTGTACTCTCCGTTCCGGGTCTTGAAATGACAGCCGTGGTCGCTGGTGAAGAGGACGACGGTGTCGTTGTCGAGACCGGACTTCGCGAGGAAGTCGAGGACCCGGCCCAGGTTCTCGTCCAGGCTCCGGACACAGCCCCAGTAGCCGGGGAGATGGAGGGCGGTGGAGCCGCCGAGGGCCTTGAGGTCGTCCGGGATCCAGAGGTCCTTGGCGTACTGCTCGGCGAGGCCGCGGGGGCCGACGAAGAGGTCGAGGTCGTTCTGGAAGTGCGGCTCGAGGTAGCTGACGAAGAGGCAGAACGGCTTGTCGCGGTCCTTGGACCTTGCGTCGAGGGCTTCGAGGACGAGATCGGTCTGGGCGTCCACGCGGTAGCCCTTGCGCTCGACGAGCCTATGATCGGCGTCGTAGAGCCGGAGGCGGTAGGGGTGGGAGACGAACTCGAGCGTGTCGGCCGCGATCCAGAGGTCGTCCCACCCGCCCCGGTTGGCGGGCGGGATCGGGGTCTCGTCGGCGAGCGTCTGGCCGTTGGTCCCCGCGCCGCCCAGGTGCCACTTCCCGATGTACCCGGCCCAACCCCCGCCCGGCCGGAAGTCCTTGGCCAGCGTCGGGAGCTTGGGATCGAGCTTGATCCCATTGCGCCACGTCCCATGCTGCGTTCCATGCAGCCCCGTCATCAAACACGCGCGCGCTGGAGCGCAGACGGGCTGGGTGGTAAACGCTCGGTCCATTCTTGTTCCCCGCTCCGCCATCGCATCGAGCCGCGGCGTCAGTCCCGTCGGGTTTCCGTAGCATCCGCAGGAATCCCACCGCTCCTGATCCGTGAAGAACACGACCATGTTCGGCCTCTTCCCCATCGCGCTCCAGTTTACCCCCTATCCTCTCTCCCCGGCCCGGGTGAGTTCGCATTGCCGCCGTCCGACCGGGAGCCGACGGCAGGATGGGTGAGGCGGAGCTGCGTGGCCGATCCGAGATTCCCGCCCGACCCGGTCGCGGCCGGCCGACACGGCCCCGCAAGCTTCACACGAACACCCGATCGGCGGCCGGACGCGACAGTCTGCGGGGCGGGCGAGGAATCGAGGAGGCCCCGGCTGGGCCAGGCCGCGCCGCAACGAGGCGCATTCTTGCGGGAAGCGCCGAGTGGTCCGCCGAACCCCGTCCTGCCGCCGGCAGGACCCGTCCTAAAGCGACTCACCCAGCCGGCGCACTCCATGCCGCCTTGCCGGGTGAGCTTCCTGCTTCTGTTGTCGGACGAACGCCCGCTAACTCCTAGTCCTTATCATCCCCTTCCGGTCCGCCCGGCCTTCCGGGTCCGTCCGGTCCGTCGCCCGGGCCCCTCTGCCCCCGCCGCATTCCGGGCTTCCTGTCCGGCCCCTCGCCGCCGGGCCGGCCCTGCCCCATTCTGCGATCGTGCATCTTCACGAGGCGCTCCGCGCGCATGCGCACTGGCACGAGCGCCTCCCCTTCCTCCATCTGCTTCTCCTCGAGCTCGCGGATCGCGGTCCGCGTCTTCGCGATCTCTTTCATCTTCGCGCCCAGCTCCGCATCGCCCGCGTCCTTGTCCAGCAGGACCCGGAGCTCGTCCACCTGCAGCTTCATCCTGCGGTGCAGAGGCTCCATCGCCTTCTTGTGCTCCACGCGCATGGCCTTCATCTTCTCCCGCTGTTCCGCCGTCAGCTTGCCCTTGCCCGGGCCCTTGTCGCCTTCCGGCGCGGACGCCGCGGCCATCGCCATCGGCGCCAGCAGGACCCCCGCCAGCGCCACCCCGATCCCGATCCTTCGCATCCCCGATGTTCCGATCATCGATTCCCTCCTTGCGTTACCCGCTTGTCCCTATCTGTCTGTTAGACGATCCCTCGGCTCCTTTAGTGTCGCCTCGGAATTCATGTCTGTATCTGTCTCCTTCATCCTTTCCTCTCCCCCCGCAGTAACGGGGGTGGGGTGGGTTTGTGCCGGATT
>Ga0315281_10010909_pt1 | contig 12474 bp, 11 predicted proteins | sample YL17G07_0_MG_FD_204540 | JGI IMG/M metagenome (GOLD analysis project Ga0315281, IMG submission 204540) | Sediment microbial communities from Yellowstone Lake, YNP, Wyoming, USA - YL17G07_0 | ecosystem: Environmental > Aquatic > Freshwater > Lake > Sediment | place: USA: Wyoming | collected... | reverse complement strand
ACAAGATCAGGGTCATTCAGAGAAGGGCTTATGGCTTAAGAGATGAGGAATATCTTCGACTGAAAATCCTTACCTCTATGCTCAAGGAGATATAAATTTACCCACACTAAAACGCGAAGACCCTTATTCAATTTGGGTAAGAGTTGTATTGCTTCTAATCGTTCAGATATAGAGGTACTACGAATTTTTCTATATAATTCTTGCCTTAATTGTTCTTTATTCATTATGTTATATTTTATAAAAATATAATTTCTATTTTACTTTTATCTTTATAATAAAACCCTTCTATAGAGAAATACCTATAATCTCATTAGAAAAACCTATGTCAAGAAATTGATTATCATAGATGGTAAAAATTAACTACACCCAGAAATATGATCCACAGTACAAAAGAGTTCTATGGCCTCGCCAAGTTGCTTCCTCAGCAATCCCAAATTTAGCAAAATCACTTGTTGCCATATTTCTATCATATTTCCTAATGAATTATGCTAACGAAACTCAAATTACTTCCTTCCCCTTGCCACCCTGATGTGTCAAATATGATTCTTGCTGGGTTGGTGTTCTCTCTTGTAAATTTTTCAATGACTAACAGCAGACCCCTGTTTCTGGAACCATCAGACTGTATTGCTTTTCAGCAGGAAGTAGCATTTTTAAACTCCTGAGCCATATAGCTTCCTAAAAAGTATACTGTTCAATAATCACAATCCATTGATAATCAGAGTATTGTGAAAGTTCTCAATTTTCATTTATCGCATAGCATGATAATCTTAGAAGCGAAGCTCAACATACTTTTCAATAGACAATTCCATAACAACCTTACTGTTTGCTTCAGGACATATTAAAATTGTTGAGCGATATTGACTTGGATTGTCTAAGAATTTTAACTTTGATATATTTAGCTGAATTTTTTTGTAAGGAAGTCCTCTCTCTTTTACAATGTGGTTACCCAAAATACTATATGCGCGACCAGGAGCCATTAAAATTTGGTTTCTTGTCCAAGAACTATCAAAAGAAATCTCATAGGCTCGTAACTTTGGCCAACAATATTTAACATAGGCCAGCCATCCCAACCACTCACATATCTTTTCACCATTCGATAAAATAAAACCAGCACTGTGAGGATATTGAAGATATAAAATTCTAGCTGGCCCGCCGGGCTCGTCATATATAAGATAGTTCTCACGAATTTGATCGATTAACTCATTTCCGAATATCTTTGATGCTATCAGATTATCTTCATATTTCTTTTTATCTCTTTCTGTCTTGCCCGCGCAGAATGTGACAAATTTTTTCTCATCTTCTTGCAGAATCCCATCCTGTTCAAACGAAATAGGAGATAGCATATCGAGCAGATGTTTTGTTCTTTTTAAAAGAGTTTTTTCGTGGTCTTCAAATATTTCGGATACATTGAGCTTTCCAACCCCAACATCTGAAGCAATATAAAGCATTCCTGTCACATAATTAATCATTACATTGAAGAGTATATAATGATGGCGAACAGCAGTAATGGAACCATAAGGTCCGCTTAATTCAATGTTACCCCCATAATTAGATTCCCACTCTTTTGTTGTCTTCAATTCCTGAAAAATTGGTCCAACTTTTCCAGTGTGCTTTGATAGAAACTCTGCTAAAATTTTTGATCTATCCATAGGGTCTGAAAAACAAACAACTTCCTCCTCGGTGCCTCGCAATTCGGCACTACTGCCGATTTCCTCTATTACAAGTGGTAGGTGAGGGTCGAAATTTTCGCATAATGTTTTGATAATTGTAACTTCGGGAGCAGCATCGAGATATAAAGAGTCACCTTTTCCATAGGAACTTTTAGAAATAGCTTTATCACAGTTTAGATGTAATAATGCAGAGTAAGCCTTACATAAGGCTTCAATACATTCTCGTAAATATTGTCGTTCCATGACTGTCATTAGAATATCCTCCTCCTAATTCATTAGCAGAGTTCCACGGGCTTGCCCGTGGGGATCTACAAAAATAGATTTTATAATTAAATTTGATTTTTTTATTAACCTTATTCATTTAGTTTCTATTAATCTCGATTCCTTTATTCTTTTCCAGCAAGGGTAAAATTTAGATATTGTGAATAATTATATCATTTATTAGAAATCCATTTATTTAATCAAAGAATTCCTCAATGCTCTATATCTGGGTAAAGCTTCCTTGCTTTGATACCGCGCAGCTCTGCTGCAGGGTCATTCATTTATAAAGAATGTTCAAAAACAACTCATAACTAAAAAATAACCTTGAAAACCTCATCTATTTCCTTCAGAGTTCTTATAATGCCTGAAGCTTCACCGGGCTGCAGATTCTCGATCTTTGCACCAGATACTGTTTTATATAATCCATCGAAAGTACCTTTTACGTCCAGGTCATTATCCATATTTTCAGAAAAGGCTCTTTTCAACTGATAATCCCCCCATCCCCCCTTTAGTAAAAAGGGGTGCGGAGGGATTATTTCCTGCGATTTTTCTTCGATTGTTTTGACAAGTTTTTTAAACGTCCTTAATTTATCTACTGCTATGCGCATATTTTCGTATGAATAATTGATCCTATCGCGGTAATGTCCGTATATGAGAAAAAACCGTATTTCAGTAATATCATAACCTAAGCTTTGGAGCATATCAGTGTATAAGATGTTTCCCTTGCTTTTGGACATCTTATGTCCATTTACATAAAGATGATGGCAATGGAGCCAGAACCTTGCCATTGGATATGGTCTCACCGACTCGAGGATTGCAAGTGTATAGTCGTGGTGCCTGAAAAGGTTATCGATTCCCCCACAATAAATCGAGAGAGGCTCATTAAAGTGCTTGCTGATCATGCTTGGGTCTTGAATATTCCATGAAGGCCTCCCTTTACCAATTTCTGTATTCCAGTAATATTTATCTCCCTCTTTATATCCATGCCAGAGTATGAAATCCCCCAGATTCCATTGCATTCCAGGATACGTATCCTTATGAAATCGCCTTTTTCTTGAGGGCCATTTTGACATGTTAAGCCCGTACAGTTTTCCAAAACCTGGAAATTTCAATGGATCGAAATAAATATTTCCTTTATACCAGTAAGCAATATTACATTTAAGGAGGTGCTTAATTATCTCAACAGCCTCATCGATACTCTCAGAGGATTTGGGAAGATAATCTGGAATCTCCATTCTTAAAAGCTTCATCTCCTGGATAAATTCTTTGATATTTTTTTCTGTAAGACGTTTAACAGTCGTCTTTCTTTTTTCGGCCTCCTTGATTGCCTTGTCCTCTATATCGGTAAAGTTCATACCCGTCTTGACTGTATAGCCTGAAAATATCAGATATCGCGTAAGTATATCTTCGAATAAAAAGGTCCTGAAATTGCCGATATGGGCTCTTTGGTATACTGACGGGCCACAGGTAAATATGGTAACTACATTTTTGTTTACAGGATGAAATGTTTCGATCCTCTTTCCTAATGTATTTGAAAGTCTTAACATAGTTTATACCCTTTCGCTCTTAATTAACCTTCAACTCTTTCCAGTGTCCTTTATGAAATCTCCAGGTCATGCGTATGTCCTTAGGCTTCCCATGATTAGATTAATGGGCTGATTTTTAAAAACATTAGCATGGGTTTGATAATTTTATCATAAAGAGATTGCTGCGATAATGGGTAAATACAAAATTGATAAAAGGCACAAATAGTTAAACTACGCAGCCATTGCTGTTGTTATTTGAGATACCCCTCAATTAAAAAATCCGCACCAATTCGCCTTATTTTTGCGCCTATCATTCTGTAAGCATCCTCGAGTTTTTTATAGGTTCTTCCACCAACCGCTGGAAAAGAATCCCTTCCCCCGATAATCATGGGTGCAATGAAGAACATTACCTTATCAACAATTCCGTCCTCGAGCGCATGGGCACTTAATGACGAGCCTCCTTCTATCAGAACTGATGTAATTTGCATTTCTCCAAGCCTTTTCATGAGCCAGTCGAGATCAACTTTTTCACCATCATACAGGATAATGTTGACACCTCTATTTAATAACATCTTTTCCTTTTCGTTAACTGCTGAGTGCTGATTAGTGACTACCGGCTTTCTTGCTATGATTAGCGTCTCTGGTGGTATTTGAAGAATTTTTGCATTTAATGGTATCTCAAGGTTAGGATCAAGAATAATCCGCAGCGGATTTTTGCCACCTTTTATCCGGGCTGTAAGTTGAGGGTCGTCAGCTTTCAATGTGCCTATAGCTGTTAGTACTGCATCAACACGGCTTCTAAGACGATGAACTATTCTTCTTGCCTTTTCACCTGTTATCCACTTTGATTGACCTTCAGGAGTTGCAATCTTTCCGTCGAGGGTCATAGCAATCTTGAGTATCACAAATGGTTTTTCTGTAGTTATATATTTTATATAGACCTCATTAAGTCTCTTTGCTTCATCCTCAAAAATGCCTGATTTGACGAATATATCTGCACTCTGAAGCTCTGAGATACCTTTGCCAGAAACCTTTGGGTTTGGGTCTTTCATTCCGATGATTACTTTTTTGATGCCGGCATTAAGAATAGCCTTAGTACAGGGAGGTGTTCTTTTTTCTGTATGACAACATGGTTCAAGGTTCACATACAGTGTGGAACCCCGGGCGTCTTTACCAGCCTTTTCTATAGCAAGGACTTCAGCATGTCGATCTCCAGCTTTTCTATGGAAATCCTCCGATATGAGTTTCCCATACTTAACAATGATGGCTCCTACCATAGGATTAGGGCTTGTCATACCTTGTGCTTTTGCTGCAAGTTTGAGGGCACGCTTTATATAAAACTCGTCATCCATAGATTCATTCTTTTTCTTATAGGAGTTTTTTCAGTTTATCACCTTTAATAACTTCTTTTTCAAGGAGTATTGAGTTGACCTTTTTAATTTTTTCGAGCCTTTTAAAGGGGCAAGATTTCGTAAAAGTAATTGACTCACGTCATTTTAAATTAAAAGTAATAGTATTGCAATGTTACTTTTTTACTTTCAGGAAAAAGCAATAATCGATGCTCTTTTATTAACAATTGGGTGAATAGACGTAATAAGAAGTCTTCTCTTCAGAATTCTTACTTCTCACTTCTTGCTTATTTTTGATATAATAGTACAATGAATCAGATATGGTTGGGATTAATAGTACTTTCAGTAGTTGCAACAGCTGTTTTTCTTATCCTATTAATTCTGGATTTAAGGAAGACAGCCCGCTCGTTAAGTGAGTTTTTAGAAAGAACCGAGGAATCTTTTAAACCCACATTGGAAGAATTACAACAGACATTAAGGAGCCTCAGAAATGTTTCTGATAATCTCACTGATGCAACAAATGATGTCAAGACATTCTCTGGGGCAGTGAGGGATGTGGGACAGCATGTAAGGCATATAAGTAACACAATAGAAGATGTGACATCATCAACTGCCATAAAGGCTTCAGGATTGAAGGTTGGGATAATGACCGCTCTTGGTGTTTTATTGAGCAATCTTTTTTCAAAGAAAGGAGGAGGAAGGTGAGAGAAGAAGGCGGGTATAGTACGGGAAGTATATTTCTTTCGTTTTTGCTCGGTGGCTTAGTAGGTGCAGGTTTTGCTTTGCTTTTGGCCCCACAATCCGGTCGTGAAACAAGGCAGAGGATAAAAGAAATTACAGGTGACGTAAAGGAAAAGGCGATGGGGTATGTCGGGGATGCCAAAGATAAGATAACTGGCGGTATCGATAAAGGTAAAGAATTTTATGAGGAAAAGAAGTCTGTAATAACGACAGCTATTGAGGCAGGCAAAGAGGCTTACGAAAAAGAGAAAGAAAGGTTGTCTAAGGAATCGCATGCATGAAGTTTCGATTGCCCAAGGCTTGCTCGATATTGCGATAGAACATTGTACAAGGCAAGGCTATGAGGGGATAGAGTCTATAAAGGTTAAGATAGGTAAGGCTTCTGGTGTCATGCCTGATTCTCTGCTCTTTGCTTTTGAAGCAATGAAGATTGGCACAATTGCTGAGAAGGCAAGCCTGACAATAGATGAAATTCCGGTCAGTGGTTTTTGCAACAGTTGTAATAGTAATTTCACTGTAGAAGATGCTTATGTCATATCTTGTCCAAATTGTGGAAACATGTCGCTCCGGATAGAGACAGGGCGGGAATTAAATGTCGATGAGATGGAGGTATTTTGATGAAGGTTAAGCTTGTGACAAATATTTTGGAGGCGAATGATAGGATCGCTGCTGAAAACAAGAAAATATTTCATGAGGCAGATGTTTATGTAATGAATATTATGAGCGCCCCTGGAGCAGGCAAAACATCGCTGATAGAAAAGACGATTAAGGGACTCAATGGAAAGCTGAAGATAGGCGTTATAGAGGGTGATATTGCTGGTACAGATGATGCACAGAGGATAGAAGGTCTCGGTATCCCTGTTGTTCAAATAAATACCGGGGGAGCATGCCACCTCGATGCAAATATGATTAGTGAGGTGATTGCTGATTTCCCCTTGAAAGACCTTGACCTGCTTATTATAGAGAATGTCGGTAATCTCGTCTGTCCTGCTGAGTTTAAGGTTGGTGAAGACATGAAGGTTATGCTCCTCAGCATAGCGGAGGGGCATGATAAACCACTCAAGTATCCATTAATGTTCCAGGAATCATCGGCTTTAATCTTAAATAAGATCGATCTCCTGCCTTATACAGATGCAGATATAGGGAAGATAAAGAAGGATTCATTATCCCTCAATGCGAATTTAAAGATATTTGAGGTTTCATGCAGAACAGGTGAAGGGATAAATGAATGGACAAAATGGTTGCAGTCACTGGTTGCTTAGCCTGAATAATGTAAAGATTGGTATTGGTACGGAATTCGAAATTTGGAAGTAAATGTCATACTCAAATCTTCTATCCGAAATATCCAATCCGCAATATTCTTAAAAGTAATAGTAGGCTTATACCAGATTATCAATAGCTAAATATTTTCATAACATCCCTGCGGGTCGTAAATTCTACGATTCGTAGAAAATTGCATTATTTGGGTTAATCAGTGGAGCATATTAGAACAAAGATATTAGTCAAAGGTATTGTCCAGGGAGTTGGCTTCAGACCTTTTGTTTATAATCTCGCGAAATCGTTAAATCTTAAAGGGTGTGTTATTAACTCTTCCAAAGGTGTGATTATCGAGATAGAAGGGGACAACGCTGCGTTTATCGAAAGGCTTAGCAAAGAAGCACCTCCCTTGTCACAGATTATGAGTGTTGATATAATTTCCATGCCTTATCACGGTTACCGGGATTTTCAAATAATGGAAAGTGAGGATGAAGGGAGTTTTACCCTTGTTTCTGCAGATGTCTCAGTATGTGAAGACTGTTTTAGAGAACTATTGGATAAAAATGACAGACGTTATCTTTATCCATTCATAAACTGTACAAACTGTGGTCCTCGATATACGATAACGAGATCTATTCCCTATGACAGGCCGAATACCACCATGTCTGTATTTAAGATGTGCCCCGATTGTGAAAAAGAATACCATAACCCTGAAGACAGGAGATTCCATGCCCAGCCAAATGCATGCCCTGTTTGTGGACCGAATGTAAAGTTAATAATGAATAAATCACTCAATAATCACCCTCCCTTAATCCCTCCCGGCAAGGGAGGGAATGTCCCCTCTCCGCTGGTGGGAGAGGGTAAGGGAGAGGGGGTACTGAAAGAATCTCCTATTAGAGCAACAATAAGACTTTTAAAAGAAGGAGCTATTGTTGCTATTAAGGGGTTGGGAGGATTCCATATAGCTTGTGATGCAACGAATGAGCAGGCAGTGAAGAGGTTGAGATTAAAAAAGAGAAAAAGTAACAAACCCTTTGCCCTTATGGCCGCCGATATTGAAACGATTAAGAAATTCTGCGAGGTGTCTAAAGAAGAAGAGAATATCTTAATTTCCAATAAAAGGCCGATTGTACTCCTGGAGAAAATACAAAACAGTCTCCCTGATGCTATTTCTCCAAATAACCCTTGCATCGGCTTCATGCTCCCTTATACTCCATTACATTATTTGCTTTTTTATTATCCTGTTAATTCGTCCCTCGTCTCTCGTCCTTCCTATCTTGTCCCTAACTTTGATGCCCTTGTTATGACAAGTGGCAATGTTTCAGAAGAGCCTATAGTAATTGATAACGAAGAAGCTGTTTCCAAACTTTCGGGGATAGCTGATGCATTTCTTATTCATAACAGAGATATCTTTATGCGGGTTGATGATTCAGTTATAAGAGTCTTTAGTCAAAAGTCAAAAGTCAATAGTCAAAAATCAGAAATCTCATCTTTTGACTCTCGACCCTTGACTTACTTTATTCGTCGTTCAAGGGGTTATGTGCCTGATCCTGTCCCCCTTCACGATGATGGACCGGAGGTCCTTGGATGTGGCGCTGATATTAAAAATATATTTACCCTTACGAAGGGAAGTTTTGCGATACCAAGTCAACATATTGGCGATATGGAGAACTATGAAACATTAATTTTTTTTGAGGAGATTCTTAAAAATCTTGAAGCTGTTTACAGGGTGAAGCCAGTGGCACTTGCCTATGACCTTCATCCTATGTATCTTTCTACACAATGGGCATTAAGACAGGAAGGTATGAAAAAGATTGGTATTCAGCATCACTACGCTCATGTTGCATCTGTTATGGCTGAAAAGGGAATAAAAGAGGAAGTCATAGGTGTCTCTTTTGATGGAACTGGTTATGGCACTGATGGGAATCTCTGGGGTGGAGAATTTTTAATCGCTGATATGAAAGGATTTAAGAGGGTATGTCATCTTAAATACATTCCACTTCCAGGAGGAGAAGTTGCCGTAAAAGAGCCCTGGAGGATAGCTGTAAGCTATATCAAGGATGTTGCTGGAGATGAAGCAATGCCTTATCTAAAATCTATCGGCTTTATTGATAGATATAGCGATAATAGGATTGAAGATATTTTAAAGATTATTGATAGAAGACAATTCTCACCATTGTCGTCGGGTGCAGGGAGGCTATTTGATGCAGTTTCAGCCTTAATCGGTGTATGTGATAAAAATACATTTGAAGGTGAAGCTGCAATTGCACTTGAGGCAATAGCAAGACCTGCTGTATTTGATGATTATCCTGTTGATATAAAATTAAAAGATACCATGGAGATTGATTTTTCCCATACTATGTTAGGGATTATAAATGATCTCATAAAAGGGGAAGATAAGGGTATTATTTCATCTAAATTCCATAACACTCTTGTCAATGCTATTGCAAGGGTTGTAGAGAAGCTATCTTCAATGCATTTTATAAAAAATGTTGTTTTATGTGGTGGAGTATTCCAGAACATGTATCTGCTGGAGAGGACAATTAACAGACTTCAATCAATGGGTATGGTAGTTCACATACACGAAAAAGTTCCAACCAATGATGCCGGCATCTCCCTCGGGCAGGCGTATATTTTAAGAGAAATGATAAAGGCGGGGATAGAATAATCAAAAAATATTGATCAGATTGCTTCGGCACTTCGTGCCTCGCAATGACTTTTAAATAGCATCATTCTTGACCTGTCATTGCGAGCGTAGCGAAGCAATCTCAAATACATTACAATAAGGAGAATATAATGAAAAATATTGTTGAAAAGATAAGGAACCTTACGGATGCTATCGGAAAGCCTATAAAACTTATGGAGGTATGCGGTACGCATACGGTAGCAATCTTCAGACATGGCATCAGGGATATTATTCCCAAAGAGATTAGCCTTCTGAGCGGTCCCGGGTGCCCTGTATGCGTTACACCAATAAAAGACGTGGATGTCGCGATAGCGGTTTCGAAGCTTGACGGGAGTATCCTTTCTACTTTTGGTGATATGATGAGGGTGCCTGGAAGTAAGCAGTCTCTTTATCATGCGCAGGCAGAGGGCGCTAATATAAGGGTTGTTTATTCCCCAATGGATGCATTGACACTCGCAGTGGAAAATAAAGACAGGAATGTTATATTTTTTGCAACAGGTTTTGAGACTACATCACCATCTGTTGCCGGAACCCTTTTTGAGGCAGAAAGGATGGGTGTTGATAATTTCCATATTTACTCTGCGCATAAGATAGTTCCTCCGGCACTGAAGGCCCTCCTTGATTCTGATGATTTAAGAATAGATGGTCTTATTCTTCCTGGGCATGTGAGTACGATTATAGGGAGCAGGCCATATGAATTTATAGCGTCTGATTACAGAGTGCCGTCAGTTATAACAGGTTTTGATGCAGAAGACATCCTTCAAGGTATCATGATGCTTCTTGAGCAGATTGCATCCGGTAGGGCAAATGTCGAGATCCAATATACAAGGGTTGTAAGAGAGGAAGGGAATAGAAAGGCCCAGTCTCTTATGAATGAATATTTTGAACCATGCGATGCAAACTGGAGGGGAATCGGGACAATACCAATGAGTGGACTCAAATTAAGGGATAGGGTAAACCGTTGGGATGTGAAGCATGTATTCGAAATTGATGTACCGGACTCTCAAGAGCCGAAAGGTTGCCAATGTGGTCTTGTACTCAGGGGTGTTAAGATACCAACAGATTGTCGTCTGTTTGGAAAGGCATGCACACCTGAACACCCTGTAGGAGCATGTATGGTGAGTACAGAAGGGAGCTGTGCTGCGTATTATAAGTACTCAGGAGCAGTTAGGCGATAATGTGGCTTCGGCAAACTTATATCTAAAAGATATAAATTTTTCTAAATATCTTAACCAAACAGATTGTACTCAGTGTGGATTTACCTCATGTAAGGAATTTATAGATGCGATCAGAAAAGGAACTAAGAAACCTCAGGACTGCTTTTTTATCAATAGAAATAAAGCTTATGCCTTAGAAGCCACCAGGAGAATTGAAGAATTATGGCCGGAGGTCCCTCTTATAACCCATCCAAGGCCAAGTTTTATTGGTCTCGTCGAGTTAAACAAACCGAATACTGAATCCATAGTACTTATTTCAGGCAATAATGAATATACCGAACAGATTCTCATGACAGTTTTGGGGACAACTATATGTCCGTTCTTTGTCATATTTGTAGATACAGACGGAAATACAGTTGACATGTCTATGATTTATCAGACATTAACAGCGGAAAGAATACATAAAGGGTTAAAAGAGACAGGCGTAGAAGGAAAAGCAAGAACAAGAGAACTTATAATTCCGGGACTTGCATCTCCTCTTAAGGAAGATATTGAGAAATCAACAGGCTGGAAAGTTAGGGTAGGGCCGATCTGTGCTGCTGAAATACCTCTTTTCTTGGCCGAAATGTGGATTCCACCTGAAGTGTAAGGAAGAAAAACAGAAAGACACAGATATTGTTTAAAAATTTATAAGTAAGAATGACAGGCAGGCTATCTGCTAACTGCCCTGATGACCTTCAGGGCAAGGCGGAGGGTAGGTTCGTCTGCGGTTTTGATAAGATTTTAACCCCTCCTTTGTGAAGAGGAGGAAGGGGAGATTACATAAGAATCAGGGAATACGAACAAATCCGTACTGTTCTGTCTGCAATTGCAACCCAGGCGCCTGTATCTATAAATACGATCATCTGTTTTGCTTCAAGGGACGCCGCTTTTTGCCATATAGATATTCGTCATGCTTTTTAGCCGTATCTTTGAAAGTACTCTCTCCAATACCGATAATACTTAATGCAGTTTTGGTTATGTCATCAATTTCATCTTTAGTGAAGACATTCAATTCGACTTTCTGGTGCTCATTAAGCCGTATCTTTTTTAAGGGTTTAAAAACCCCATCTTCATATATAGCTTCTATTGTGTTAGGCATACTAACCTCCTTCACTTGTTTTATTCTATCACATTTATCTTAATGGTTGGCAAAAGAATGACAGGCTATCTTATTACTGCTCTTATGACCTTTAGGGCAAGGCGAGGGTAGGTTCGGCTGCAGATCTTGCAATACTTTAACCTGTAAGAAACAAGTTCCTATTTAGGCTTCACATAGAAACCAAGGCCATGTGAGATTACTGAAATCGATTTACTCCTTCCTGAAATCCTTAGAAATCAAATTTGTTGTGATTATGCAGATTACATATGGCAATCAATCAAGTGGAATGGAATTAGCTCTTTATTTTCTCTAATTGATATAAAAATAAAATTGCTAAACTGAAACATTTTGTTATAATTCTTAAATTAATAATATTTCCCTAAGTAAAACGAGAAATTCTTATAATCAATGCTGAAATATGAAAATAAAGGAGGTAAACTTCTTACTCAAGATTTTTAAAGTGGACATCTATCCAGGACATGGAAATGAAACAAGTGAAACCGTGCTCAAGGATAGAGTTAATTGTTAACAAAAATAGAAATTAAAAAGATGGGAGAAGAGAGGTGGACCCCGGAAATCGGACAGTCGTATAAAGTGTAAAATACGACAAACGTAAGGAGGTCACACCGGGATGAGCAAGACGAAAAGGAACAGGTATTCAGCAGAGTTCAAGGCAAAGGTGGCAC
>Ga0315281_10010907_pt1 | contig 12475 bp, 13 predicted proteins | sample YL17G07_0_MG_FD_204540 | JGI IMG/M metagenome (GOLD analysis project Ga0315281, IMG submission 204540) | Sediment microbial communities from Yellowstone Lake, YNP, Wyoming, USA - YL17G07_0 | ecosystem: Environmental > Aquatic > Freshwater > Lake > Sediment | place: USA: Wyoming | collected... | reverse complement strand
CTCTGTGAGAGAGAATCCCTACTTGCCTACCTTTTCTAACTCCTTGACCAGATTCTCCAGAGGCGGCCGCTTGTTGATGTCATGCACATCAATGTATCGGAGAGTCCCCTTTTTATCGATTACAAAGAGCGCCCGTTCGGTGACTCCATCAGAGCGGAGTATCCCGTATTTGGCCGCAACCTCTCCATGAGGCCAGAAGTCGGACAGAACGGGGAACCACAACTTACCCATCTGGTTGGTCCATGCGAACAGAGTCGGGATATTATCAACCGTGATGCCAAGAAGAACAGCCTCATGCTCGTCGAAGACGCCCTTGATGATGTTGTAACCAGGCCATTGGTCAGAACAGACCGGTGTCCACGCTGCGGGGACAAAGGAAAGGACAACATTCTTTTGATCTCGGTATTGATTGAGAGATACCTTTTCTCCGGTAACAGATGGAAGCGTAAAATCAGGGGCCGGATCTCCAACTTTCACCTTAAGGACGCTATCCGTGGGTTTCAGCTTGCCCGGCTGATAAATATTCCCTTTGTAAGCCTCCGAAATGGTTTGGGCTGCCGCAGAAGGGGCTAATAATAGAAAAATGCCTATCACAAGGATACAACACCTTATTTCTTCCTTAACCATCTCACTCTCCCTCATCTCACCCCTGGCCGGCAAGTGCCCCTTCCTGCCGGCATGCAGGAAGGGGCACCATATAAAGAGAACACCCTACCGGGAAGCCAGGCCCTTCAGGGCGTGGAGCTTCCCTCCTTAATGATCTGCTCGAGAAACGGCTGAGCTCCAGGAAATCCGCCCTGCTGAGAAAGAAAGATACGGTGAGATTTATCTCTCTGAATCTTCACACCAATGAAATAGGGGGTCCTCACTTCACCACAGGCCTGATGAATTACATAATCTTGGTCCGGAAAGAGAGGGAAGGAAACGTTAAAAGTCTTCTTAAAAGTCTCCACTTCAAAGGCCGAATTTCCAGCTCCGATCCCGATGATTTTGATCTTGTCTCGAAGATCGAGGTTCTTTTGAATCAAATCGTAAAGCTCATTGATGCCAGGTGCATCCTTCTGGCAATAGGGACAGTACATGCTGAAGATCTCGATGATCACCACATCGGCTTTGATCTGGGGTATTTTGAACGTGCCCGAACCGGAGAGCCCGAGATAAGCCTTTTCCTCGGCACTCTTAGGGATCGGAAGCACGATCGATGGCAACTGACCGTCTTTCTGTAAAGCTTGAGCAAGAATCGCGACAGGGCTCACCAGGGCGATCACTAAGAAAATCCATAAGACCCCGTATCTTAAGATGGAGCCTACCACCTTCATGATATCACATCTCCTTTCCTCACATCAGAACCTCACAATTTCTTCAAGGCATCGAGAACTTCCTGGTAGTTGGGCTCCTGGGTGACCTCTTTCACAAGTTGAATGTACTTTATCGTTCCTTTCTTATCAACCAGGAAGACTGCTCTGGCTAGTAAACGTAACTCTTTAATGAGCACGCCGAAGGAGTTCCCAAAGGAGGCTTCCCGGTGGTCGGAAAGCGTCTGAACCTTGGTCACGCCGGCTGCACCACACCATCGCTTTTGTGCGAACGGCAGATCCATGCTGATGATGAGAAGGGCCACGTCTGCTCCCAGGCGAGCCGCTTCTTCGTTGAATCGCCGAGATTCCATGTCGCACACGGGGGTATCGAGAGACGGGACAGAAGCAAGGACGCAATTCTTTCCACGAAATGATGAAAGTTTGACCGGGCTCAGTCCGTTATCGAGCAAAGTCACGTCGGGCGCCGCATCACCGACTTTCACTTCATTTCCGATCAAAGTTAATGGATTCCCTTTCATCGTCACCGCACCTTTTCGTTCTCCCATTGCACTCTCCTTTCGATATGTAGGTTTTGATTTCCGGTACCAACCGAGGCAGGATAGCAAAAGCTTATCACACGTCACTCTGAACTCGCAACTGTAAAAACCTCAAGCGTTGGCTTTCCTCCCTATGGTGCTGTTGAGAGTGCGGGCAGACTGAAGGCGAATGGTGTCCATGATTTCTGTTGACTCATTCCTTGTAATTCTCGTAAACTGCTGTTCAAAGGGATGATGAACGGAGAAGAAAAAGGGCAGGAGGCCGGACGATGGAAGAAAAGATCAGAAAGGCCATGTTCAGACAGGTTGAAAAGGAACCCTTTGCCATGAAATTTGGTCTTAAACTGGTGGGTCTGGATGATGGCTATTCTAAGGTGGAGATGAATTTTACCCAAGACATGGAAAACATCTTTGGCATGGCCCACGGTGGAGCCTTGTTCGCACTGATTGACGAAGCCTTCGAGACCTCCTCCAATTCTCATGGCACCGTCGCTGTGGCGCTCAACATGAATATCACGTATGTCGCCCCTCCCCCTCCGGGCAGCAAGCTAACTGCTGAATCGCGAGAATTCAGTCGGACAAACAAGACCGCCAATTACGATATCAAGGTTGTTGATGAGCAGGGGAAACTCATCGCTTCCTGTCAGGCCCTCGTCTACCGCAAGGGGGATCCTCTCCCATTTCTCTAACGGTCATCTCTCAGAGATACTTCTTTTTGGCTGCCTCCCATTTCTCGACAATTTCCTTCGGGGCGTCGAGCATGGGATGCATAGATGAAGGGGGTGAATTGAGGGCAAAGTAGCCGAGAGGCTCAGACCCAATGACCTTGATCGCATGGGATATTCCGACAGGGGCGATGGCCACGTCGCCGGTTGAAACCAACGCAATGTCTTCTCCTGCCATCACCAGCGCCTTCCCGCCCACGAAGACGTAAACTTCAACCCGGTTGTGAAAATGAGGATGCACCTCGGCCCCCGGTTTTTTCTCGTTATAATGGGTGCTCATCTCAGGGATAGCATCGTGGATACCATCGGGAGCGGCCGAGAGCAAAATACTGTTACCCTTCATGAGTCTCTTGAACTCTGCAATTCTCTTAATTGCCATTGAGACCTCCTCCTCGCAAAGCTGTTCCGAAGGTTGATCGGACGAGCACAGAGTAACTTTTCTTTGCTCACCAATTCAAGGGAATTCTTAAACGCGTATCCAGTGGAGTAACAAGTGCATCTTCAGGGCAGTTTTTTCAGCTTTCGCTGCGCCGACCAACCATCTGGATCACTCTCATAATCGATTTGCCACCACCAACGCTCGTCTCGATACCATGGACCTCCCACAACTGTTCCTAATGCTCGCCTGGGTTGAGTCCCAAGGAGAGTGCCCGAACCCAAAGGGGTTGAACGGACGCCTGTCTTTTCAATGGTCTGGACACGATCGCCGATAGAAAGCTTGGTGCTCGGAGACGGCTGCGTGGTTCTTGCGGCGGAAGCCGATTTTCCAGAAGCATTTCCTGTGTCATCATAGGCAGCGATGCGGTAGGTGTATGTCGTTGAAGGCAAAAGCCCCGTGTTTTCATAAGACGTAACCGGTGAAGTTCCAATCTCTTTGCCGTTGCGATAAATCCGGTAGCCCATCACTCCCACATTGTCGGTCGAGGCGGTCCAAGAGAGATCGATCTGTGTTGAAGAAATCACGGTCGCCTTTAGATTCGTTGGTACAGTGGGAGATTGAGTATCAATATCGCCCTGTCTTGCCTGGCCAGAATCAGGGTCTATCATCAGGTAGCTTTCATCAACGGCTTCGAAGTCGGAACCTTTTACTTGCCCCAATTCACTCACGAGCATGTCATTGTCCCATCGAGAATCAGGAACTCCAGTGACAAACCACGCGCCGCCGTTGTCAGCTAGAATCATTCCGTACTTTTTGAGCGCCGTCAGGATCACTTTTACTTCCGGAGAAAAACCAGAAATGTCAAAATTTGCTTTTAATCGGAAACGTTGCCCCATAGGGGGATAGTTGAGTGAGGTGAGACTGGACGCGTAATGGCGAGCAGGCCAGACATAAGCCCTGCGAGTGGAAGGAGCTGTAAATCGGATGGCGTGGTGAATCTCTCCTGCGGCCACCTCATCATAACGAACCAAACCAGGCAGGATGGGAAGCCCTGCCGCGTCGGCAGAGGTCCATCCACTGGGCCTTAGGGTATTCGATTGTAGATCGAAAACAGCACCCGATCCTGCATACCAACTCCCGCCAGGTTGTGGATAGGTTGACCATGTTTCGTAAAGGAGGCAGTTATCCTTATCCAAAATGACCACGTGACGATCACCTGTGGAGTCATCTCCACCCTCAATCTCAGGATCCGGAGGGATCGGATATGGGCCGGGGTCGCTCTCTTCTTCATACTCGAACGAGATTGGGACTTTTGGTTGAGTTCCGGACACGACATTGTACGGGATTCCAATGGGCGCCCCTTCCCACAGACCTGACCCAAAATCCGGATGGACGGCTCTGTCCTCTCCAATGTTGGCAATGTAGGCGGCGGACTTGGGATCGGCGGGTAACTGGTCAATTGGCGTATTCCAGACATTGTCTGGAGGAAACACCGGACACCCTTCAAGAGTGAGCGGTGTCTGAGCCATCACCGGGCAGATAGCCAGGTTCCCGATTGAAATTACTGTTAAGGAAAGGAAGAAGACTGTCCACTTCATGACTACCCTCCTGAACTGTGATCCTTGGTGCAATTTTAGTGCAATTAAGGTGCCAACAGCGCAAAAAATGAATCTTCTCAGACTAATCGGTTTTCCTCATGGATTCACTGATCGGACTTGACCGAAAAGTGACTTGGGGCAGGGTGTCAGATCTTGCAATAGCACATTGCATTTCTTATATAACATCATCATAAGGAGGCGGAGATGCCTGAGTTTCGATATTCGAATATAGAACGAGAAATGGAGGTCTACGGCTACGATTCGGTGGTCAAAAGCCACTGTCGCATGTGCCACGGCGGCTGCGGAGTCATCGTATATATGAAGGACGGTAAAGTCGCAAAAATAGCCGGGGATCCTGATTGCCCTATCAACCACGGGACGTTGTGCACCAAGGGACTTGCCTCGGCACAGCTCGCCTATCATCCGGAGAGGCTCACCACCCCTCTCAAAAGGGTGGGTCCCAAGGCGAGTGGCCAATGGGAACGGATCTCATGGGATGAAGCCCTGAATACGATTGCGGAACGAATCTTGAATTACAAAGAGAGGTTTGGAGCCGAGTCCATCGTCATGGGCTATGGGACGGGTAGAGAAAATGAGGCCGTCATCTACCGTTTTGCAAACCTCCTTGGGACTCCCAATGTGCTCACGGCGGGACATTTCTGCTATGGCCCACGGATCGCCACATCCATCATTACTTGTGGAACCAATCCGATTGTCGACTATGAGAACAAACCGAATTGCATTATGGTCTGGGGAAACAACATCGTCATCAGCAACCCGGACGAGTACAAAGGCGAACACTTTTCCGTGGCCCTGAATAAAGGGGCGAAATTGATCGTGGTGGATCCGAGACTGACCCGCATCGCGGCACGGGCGGATGTGTGGCTGCAACTCAGACCCGGAACCGATGCGGCTCTCGCCTTTGGCCTCCTTCATGTCATTGTGAACGAGGAGCTTTATGACAAAGCATTTGTGGAAAACCACGTGCATGGATGGGAGCCTTTTGTGAAGAGGGTCAATGAATTTCCTCTCGAAAGGGTCGAAACCCTCACCTGGGTTCCTAAGGAAAGGATCAGGGAAGCGGCCAGGCTCTTTGCATTGACCAAACCGGCAGCCATCCAGTGGGGTGTCGCCATCGAGCAACAGGTCACCTGTGCGGACAACGACCGGTTGCTCATGGCCCTGATGGGTGTGACAGGAAACATCGATGCCCGGGGTGGGCAGGTTTTTTTCCAACAGCCCAGGATCAGAAACGTGGGGCATTTTGGCGCCCACCGCATGCTCCCCGACATCCAGCGCGGAAAACGCCTTGGCGGAGATCGTTTCCGGCTGGCCGGACACTTTGCCATCATCAACCCGAAATGTGTGTGGGACGCCATCGTTGAAGGGAAACCCTACCCCGTCAAGATGCTTTTCTTTATCAGCTCAAATCCCCTGATGACACGGGCCAACGCGAGGGAGGTGTATCGAGCCCTCGAGAAAGTGGAGTTCATGGCAGTCTCCGACTTCTTTCTTACGCCCACGGCCGAACTGGCAGACATTGTCTTGCCCGCAGCCACGTGGCTCGAAATGGATTACATTGGTGACTTCTGGAAGCGACACGGTTACCTACTCCCCCGAAGAAAGGTCATTCAGGTAGGGGAGTGCCGTTCAGACCACGAAATGCTAAACGATCTTGCTCATCGTGTTGGACAGGGAGAGCACTGGTGGAACGATTTTGAGCAGGCTCTGGACTGGATTTTAGAGCCCATGGGCATGACCTGGCAGGAGTTCAAAAAAATGGATTGCATTCGGGGAGAAGTCATCCATCAGAAATATAAGGCGAAAGGATTTTCAACACCCACACGGAAATTTGAGCTCTACTCCACGCTCCTTGAGAGCTGGGGATATAATCCCCTCCCTCATTTTCGCGAGCCTCCTGAGAGCCCCTACAGCAAACCAGAATTATACAAACAGTATCCCTACATCTTGATCACAGGGAGGAGATTACCCGGTTTCTTTCATACAGAAAACCGTCAGCTCCCCTGGATGAGAGAGCTTCACAGAGATCCGGTCGTCGAAATCCATCCTGAGACGGCGGCGAAGGAGGGCCTCCGGGAAGGCGATTGGGTGATCATCGAATCGCCACGGGGGAAAGCAAGGCAACGGGCAAAGCTCTTTGCAGGCATTGATCCCAGGGTCGTCTCGGCGGAGCACGGGTGGTGGTTTCCGGAAAAAACTGACCCTGGCCATGGCTGGGATGAGTCGAATATCAACGTGCTGACAGACAACGCTTACGAGAGCTGCGATCCGGCGATGGGCGCGACACCTGTACGCACACTTCTGTGTAAAATCTATCCCGAGAAGAACGAAGGAGATCGGCCGTGAAGAAAGTGGCACTCCACATCGACGAGTATGCTTGTTGGGGATGTAAGACCTGTGAAGTAGCCTGCAAGCAGGAACATCATCAGCCTGACGGGATCAATTATGTCTATGTTACCGAAGACGGACCCAAAAGCGTCAATGGAAAGCTCGACTTCATTTATCGTCTTAATGTCTGCCAGCACTGTGACGATCCCCCCTGTAGGGAGGCCTGCCCTGAGCAGGCCATTGCCAAGCGGGAGGATGGAATCGTCGTCCTGAACACTGAAAAATGCACGGGATGTCAGGCGTGCGTTGATGCATGCCCTTTCGGTGCCATCACCTTTAACAGAGCCGAGGAGACAGCTCAGAAGTGTAACCTCTGCTCCCACAGAGTGGATCACGGACTCTACCCAGCCTGTGCTGACAATATCTGTCTTGCCCACTGCATCTATTTTGGAGATCCTGCCGAGATTGAGAAAAAGGTTCTGGAAAATAGAAAAGGGGGAGCCGATCGGGAGAAATGATCCCGAAGACGTTGATCGATTCACCCTCTTAAAGTGAAGCTCCACACCCTGACGGGCGGGGCTTCCCGGTAAGGTCATTTTCTTCTATATTGTGCCCCTTGACCCCACCCTCAAGAGCGGGGCTTGCGGGGCACTTGCCGGTCCAGGAACCCCTCTCGGCATTGGAGTACATCATGAACCTTCTGGATATCATTGCCAAGAATTCTCGAACCTATCCCGATGAGACTGCCTTTGTGGAGCTAAGACCCGTTACAAAGGCGAGAAAAGAGATCTCATGGAGACGATTTGACGGAAGGGTAAATAAGATTGCAAATGCACTCAAAGACAAGGGAGTTCACCAGGGGGATCGGGTTCTCTTGTTGGGTCGAAACTCGATCCATTGGCTGGAGGTCTATTTCGGTGTTTTGAAAACAGGCGCTTGGATTGCCCCTCTCAATTACAGGTTTACGAATGAAGATATTGCTTATTGTGCCAGGATCAGTGAGCCCGTGGTTTGCTTTTGTGACGAAGAGTATGCTGAACGGATGAGTATTCTTCGACGAAACCTATTGACCCTAAAAACATGTGTCTCCATAGGAGCAAAGACCTTTGAGGGCATGGAGAACCTTGAGCTTTTCATCGAGTGCGCTTCTCCCAAATCCCCTGAGGTGGAGCTGAAAGATGAGGACTCCTGCGGACTCTATTTCACCTCTGGCACGACGGGCGCTCCCAAGCCTATCCTCCTGACCCATAAGAATCTATTCGCGAGTGGTGTGATAGAGGCGGCCAACCATCTTTGGAAACATACCGACAGCCTTTTAATGATCCCCCCTCTTTATCATTCCGCCATTGGCCACCTTCTGGGTCCCATGATCGTTGGAGCCCGAAGCGTCCTCCTGACCGAGGCCATCACTCCGAAGGTCATCTTCGAAGCCATGTCGACAGAGCAACTTTCTGTCGTCTTTCTTCTCGTTCCGTGGACGATGGATATCCTTGGGGCTCTTGACCGAGGGGAGTTCAGATTAAGAGACTATGACTTGAGTTGGTGGCGTCTCATGCATATGGGAGCGCAGCCTATCCCACCCGTCCTCATTGAAAGGTGGCAGGATTATTTCCCGGAGATGCAATACGATACGTGCTATGGATTGACCGAAGGGTCCGGCCCTGGTGTGGTCGATCTTGGAATCGGAAACGAGAGAAAAATCGGCGCTATTGGGAAACCGAGTTTAATGTGGGACCTCCGGATCGTCGATGAACAGGACGAGGATGTACTCCAGGGAGAGGTGGGCGAGATCATTGTGAAGGGAAACGGCGTCATGAAGGAATACTACAAGAACCCTGAATTGACTGCCCAGACGATACGAAACGGTTGGTTGCACACCGGAGACCTCGGCCGCATGGACGAGGAAGGTTTTGTTTATATTGTCGATCGGAAAAAGGACCTGGTCATCAGCGGCGGGGAGAATATTTACCCTGTAGAAATTGAAGCCACCCTTCTGAAGCATCCCAAGGTCCGCGATGCAGCCGTGATTGGATCTCCAGACGACCGATTGGGGGAAGTAGTCACTGCCGTGATCGAGCCGAAGGAGGGCGACCCGTTAACCAAGGAAGAAGCCAGCTCGTTTTGTGAGGAAAACCTGCCTCGGTACAAACGTCCCCGTCATATCTTCTTTGATCAGATTCCTCGCAGCCCTTCGGGAAAAATTGAGAAGACGAAGCTGAGAGAAAAATACCGCAAACAGAAATAAAGAGTGACGAGTGGCAAGTGACAAGTGGCAAGGAGAAAATCAAGTCCCGACTTAGATTCTCGTAGTTTGACCTTCGGGTATTACATGGTTTGCCCACCGACTATGTCCATCATTGAAAAGGAAATATCTTCTTCCAGTCCTTCTTCATGTCGACGACCGTCCAGCCACGTCTCAGGGCTTCGTCGAGTGCCTTATCGAGCCTTCCGATTGGCGACTGCCGATCATAGGCCCACTCGCGCTCCGCATCGGTGTGGTGAACTAGGAGCATGCATCGCAGGCCTTCACCTGCGGCCGTCCACTGAAGCATCTGATGGTCACCGTCGGAATTGCCGAACGCCGCAACGGGGCGGCGGCCTATGAACTTCTGAATGCCTGCCGGCTTGCCCGGCCCATCGTCAATGAAATCAATTTCGGGCAGTCGGATCAGGACCGGTTTGCTGTCACGCATCTCGAACTTCAGCTTGATGCTGCTTCCCACCACCTGCTCAGGAGGGATGCCGTATACTTTCTCCGTCCACGGCCTCATAAACTCAACGCCACCACCAGAAACAATGTAGGTCTTGAAGCCATTCTCTCGAAGGTAGGCGAGCAGCTCCAGCATCGGCTGGTAGACCAGGTCGGGAAAGGGCCGATTGAAGCGAGGGTGCCTGGCTGTCGCGAGCCAATCCCTGACAATCCTCTCAAATTCTTCCGTGGTCACACCCGCATGGGAGGCCATGAGAATCTCCAGCACCCCTTTTTCACCGGATGCAATCAGGGCCTTCGTGTCATTCTCAAGAATCGCCTTGAAGGGCTGCCTGTCCTTCCATTCCGGGTGCTGCGGGACAAGCGCCTTCACCCGGTCAAGGGTAAAAAAGGCCTGGAAATACATTGGCTGTTCACTCCAGAGCGTTCCGTCATTGTCGAAGGTGGCAATCCGTTGCTCCGGCGGCACGTAGTGTGGACTTGATTTGTCAGTCACCCTCCGCACAAATTCAATGATGCCCTGTCTTGCAGGACCCTCATTCCAGGAGGGTAGTGAATCCGCAAGCGCCACCCGGCCTGCCAGAATGGCCGGTCCCATGGCAAGAAGGACACAGGTTCGAAAGTAACTTTTGCCCTGCCCTAAATACGGTCGCAAATTTCTTCCAAACAACACAGCACACCTCCTTCTTCATCACTGGCTTCAACTCATACTGGGATCGAGTGTCGAGTGTCGAGTGAAACAAGAGTACCGAGTGTCGCGTGTAAGAAACTGCTGTTTTTATCTGCTCCCTCGACACACCATCCTCGACACCCTTCTTTTACCTCCGCCACTTGCCACTTTTCTTTGCCTACCACCTGAAGATTGCAGCTAACATTGAGAAGAGCCCGAGGGCGCTGACCAACCCCCCCACCAGCGAGGAAAGGGATAGCGGAACTTCTAAATGTTGTTTCCTCAGGTTATGCCTGTATTGATAGTTCTGAATGGTTGCGATCAAGAGCGCAAGCAATCCAATGGCAATCATGATCATTGCGTATTCACGAGGACCGATGACCTGGTGCGTTCGAGGGTGAACCGATGCTCCTATCTCAAGCTGAAAGAATTTATAGATGGTAAAGCCGAAGGTTATCAATGACGCCGCTGTTCTGATCCAGGCCATGAGCGTCCGTTCGTGTGAAAGCAATGTCCGCTCAAAAGAAAACCTCGTGCTGGCGTCCGCAGCAATTGCTGCTTTAATTGATAATTCTGCCGGGATTGCCTCTGTCTGGTTGGACATCTAGGACTCCTCCTTTCGTAGTGACAGTGATCAGTTGTCGGTAATCAGTTATCGGTCACACATGAAAATAGTGATGGGTATTCAGTTATCAGGAAAGTAAAAATCACACTCTTGTTTATACTTTTGATCTTTCTGCAGATCATCTACCACTTTTTTGCTTTTTCTTATTTCTGACATCTTGTTTGCTGATCACTCGATTACTGATCACTGTTTACTTCTTATTGCTGGCAATTCGATTCACGGGACCGCGAATCAACAGATACGGCACAAGAGCCAGGATTACCGCAACCAGAAGTGCCTCTACAGGGTAAAACCATCGAAAGACAATGAACTGGTAGATAGCATCTATGACGAACGCGATAATGATAACCCTGCCTATCGATCTCCAGCCATCTCGCAACATGTCTTGCCGATGCGCTGGATCGGTAAAGAGTGCCCAGAAATAGGGGGGCTTGCCCGCTTTTGCATCTTTCAGTCCTCTGAGGATTGCGAAGACCGCGGCCGTGCCCGACTGAAAGATCAGCCGAAACTTCATGGGCCCACTTACGCGACCCACAAGATCCTCAACGACACGGGAGAACAGGTCTTCCATGTTTTAAAACCTTTCTTTTTTAGAGTGATCAGTAATCAGTCATCAGTCATCAGTGGTCAGTCACTCGTGATCAGTTCCTTTTCCGTTGTGTACTGTTTACTTCTCACATTTTTCTGATTACTGGTCACTGGCCACTTGTCACTCGTTTCTTTTCGCTTTCCACGGCCACTTTCCCTCAATCTCCACAACCAGGGCCCAACTCAGAAAAGTACGGATGAGCACCAACAGTCCTAACACTGCAACACTCTGCAAGGTCCGGCTAAGGGCAACCGTTTGGATAATATCAGCCGCCACCAGGAACTCCAGTCCGAGGAGCAAGGCGTTTCCAATCCTATCCTTAAATCGTTTGTAGGCCCCGCTACCTTCCAGCCTTGTATGAAGAAAATAGCGGACGATACCGTAGACAATACCGCCTACGATTACCAGAACAGCGAGCGCCTCTATCCCCTGAGCCACCAACTCGATCGCTTCGCGCATATTTTCACCTCTGGAACTCAAACGAAAACCGAGTGACGAGTGTCGGGGGTCGAGTGTTTCACCCGACACTCAATGCTCGATACTCTTCTTTCATTCCCTCCTCACTCGACACGCGTCACTCTCTTTTCCTTTTTTAGTGTTGTCCTCCTCCCGAGGCATCCTTCAATTGCTCCAGCACCCGGTCCAGGTTGAATGACGCCGGCTTCTGGCGCGGAGGAAATTCCTTGAATGACTGAATCTGCTGGGCCACGAATGCCTGGTTCGCCGCGCAACCGAAGGCTTGATCAAGCACCCAATCCCAGTAAGTGTTCGAGTTTTCGTCCGCCCTCTCGAAGGGGTCACGCCTGAGGTTGAATACCTTGGGTACGCGGAGCGGCACAAAGGGCTCTGACCAACAGGCCAGCTGTTTGGCCCGCTGTTCCATGAATACGGACTTCATGTCCTCATAGCGTAGAGCCACACACTGTCCGTCGTCGTTGATATAAAAGAAGAACTTCCTGGGACTCTCCTTTAGCT
>Ga0315281_10010905_pt1 | contig 12476 bp, 10 predicted proteins | sample YL17G07_0_MG_FD_204540 | JGI IMG/M metagenome (GOLD analysis project Ga0315281, IMG submission 204540) | Sediment microbial communities from Yellowstone Lake, YNP, Wyoming, USA - YL17G07_0 | ecosystem: Environmental > Aquatic > Freshwater > Lake > Sediment | place: USA: Wyoming | collected... | reverse complement strand
CGCGTCCGGCGCCGTGGCCCAGTCGCGCGGCGGAACGCCCACCCGGTCGCGGAAGGCGAACGGGCCGGCGATCCAGCTGGTCGTGGCGCGGTCCGCGAATCGGACGAGGATCGCCTCCTTCACCTCCTGCATCGCCCGCCAGCCGCCGGGCGATGCAGGATCGGGGACGGCCGCGCGGACCGTCCCCGCCTCCAGCGCGGCGAGGATCGTCTCGGCTCTCGGCCGCGCGGCGTCGGCCGGCTCGCCCGGCGTGCGCCCGGCGGTCGAGGAGCCGGTCATGCCGCACCCCCCGCGACAGGCGCGAGACGGCTGGCGGCACGGTCCGCGACCCGGCCGCCGCCGAGGTCCAGGAGGCCCAGGCTCCGGAGCGTCTCCGCGAGCCTGCCGCGGGCGACGTCCTCGAGCGGGAGGAGCGGCGCCCGCAGACGGTCGGTCGCCAGGAGTCCCATGAGCGTCAATGCCGCCTTCGCCGGGACCGGGTTCGGCGCGCCCTTGAAGTTGACGAGGAAGAGCGGGAGCCAGCGTTCGTGAAGGCGCCGGGCGCGCTCCCAGTCGCCGGCGCGCGCGGCCGCGCACAGGGCGACGAGCTCGCCCGGGATCTCGTTCGCGGCGACCGACACGACCCCGTCACCGCCGAGCGCGAGGATCGGCAGCGTCCAGGCGTCGTCGCCGGCGAGCACCGCAACGCCCGGCGGCCGCTCCCGGCAGATCCGGGCGATCTGCTCCAGGTTCCCGGACGCCTCCTTCACGGCCACGATCCGGGGGTGCTCGGCGAGTCGGAGGAAGGTGTCCGCCTCCACGTTCGCGCCGGTCCGCGAGGGGACGTTGTACACGACGACGGGCAGGTCGCCCTCGTCGGCCACGGCCCGGTAGTGGCTCTCCAGCATGCGCTGGTCGGGCCGGTTGTAGTACGGGGCGACGACGAGCGCGGCGTCGGCTCCCAGCTCGGCGGCCCGGCGCGTCGCCCGGATCGTCGCGGCCGTGTCGTTCGTGCCGGTCCCGGCGACGACCGCCACCCGGTCGCGGCGTCGGCTCTCCGCGGTCATCTCGACGATGAGGGCGACCAGGCGCTCCCGCTCGAGCGGGGACAGGGTGGGGCTCTCGCCGGTCGTCCCGCACGGGACCAGACCGTCGATCCCGGACATGAGCTGCCAGCTGACGAGGCGACGAGCGGCGGCCTCGTCGACCGTGCCGTCGGGCGTGAACGGGGTGACCAGGGCGGTCAGGGCGCCACGGAGCGCGGGTCGCTCAGCGGGGGTCGAGCGATCGGGGAGGGACATCGGGATCTCCTTCGAGGGGCCGTCGCGGGACGGCGGGACTGCTCCGGGACGGTGGTGGCGCGTCAGCCGGCGATCACGGGCGGTTCCTCCGCGCGCATCGGCCCGGCAGGCGGCACGTTCGCTGCGTTCGTGCCGGCGAGCAGGTCGTCGACCACCGCGTCGAACGGGTGGATGCCCGGCGCCCTCGGGACGGCCAGGAGCCAGTCGGCCGCAGCGAGGGCGCCCGCCGCGTAGGCCGACCGGTCCCGGGCAGTACAGCGGAGCTCGATCACCTCGCCCGGTGCGTCGAAGCCGACGAGGTGGACCCCGGGGTTCGCTCCGGCCCGGACACCGACGACCTGCAGGCACCCGTCCGGCGGAGGCCCGCTCGCCCCCGGGTCGGCCAGCCGCCGGATCCGCGGGTGGACGGCCGTGATCCGCGCCGCGAGGGCGAGCGCGGTGCCGGACGGCCGGTCCGCCTTGCCCCGCCGGTGCCACTCGACGATGTACGGGTCGAACGCGGGCAGCGGGCCGTAGAGCCGCACCGCCTCGTCAACGAGGCGGCCGAAGAGCGCCATCCCCAGGCCCAGGTTCGGTGCCGCAACGGCGGCACCGCCCAGCGTCTCGAGGAGACGGGCGATGCGCGGGCGATCCCGCTCCCAGGCCGACGTCGCGATGACGACCCCTCGGACCCCGGCCTCGAGGGCCGCCGCCACGTTGTCCGCGACGGCGTCGCCGCGGCTGGCCTCGACGGCGACGTCCGCGCCGGCGAGGTCCGCCGGGTCGTGGCACCCGCTCGTCGGCCGGCCGCGGATGCGCGCCCGGTCGCCCCGCTCGAGGAAGGCGGCGGCGATCGCCCGGCCCAGGCGTCCGTCGCCGAGGATGAGTGCGTCCATCGTGATCCCTCGCGCTCCCGTGATGGGGGTGCGGGGCCGATCGGTTGGGAGGTGTCCTCGCCGCCGGGCGAATCAAGAAGCCGCGGTCACCGGCTGGTGTCCGCGGCCCTCGGAGCCTCCGTCCCCTGGAGGCCCCGGTCGTCACTCGCGCGCCGTCAGAGCCCCAGGGCCCGTGCCTCCCGGCAGGGCCGCCAGAGCTTCTTCTTCGCCTCGTCGGAGAAGCAACGGCAGCGCATCGCCGCGAAGGATAGCGGCGCGGCCGGCGTCGCGCAACCATTTCCCATCCGTCGGCGTCCGGTGGCACGACGGGCCGGGTGCCGCTGCGCCGGCCCGGGCTGCCGTGGAATCCGCACCATCCGCTCGATCGCCTGCCGCACCTTCGCCGCGACGTCGTCGGGGATCGTGACCTCGTCCTTCCAGTCACGGAGCGAGCTCGCCGGCCTGCAGGCACGTCTTGCCGCTCACACCCGGCGGCCCCGGGGACGACCCCGGCCTGACCCCGCCTGATCCCGGCCCGCCCCGCGGGCCGGTGCTGCTGCCGCCCGGGAGGCGCGCCCTACAATGGCCCGACGGGGCAGGTGTCGTGCGCCCGCCCACGCGGCCACGGGATCGGAGGTAGGCGAATGCCAGGCGAGTTCACCGGGCGCATCCTCCACGTCAACCTCGCGACGGGCGCCCTGGAGGTCGAGCAGCCGCCCGAGTCGTTCTACCGGAAGTACCTGGGCGGCTCCGCGATGGGGCTCTACTACATCCTCCAGGGGGTGAAGCCCGGCACGGACGGCCTGGACCCGGACAACGTCCTGACGGTGATGGACAGCCTCCTGACCGGAGCGCCGATCGCCGGCCAGAGCCGGGTCACCGTCAACGCCCGCTCGCCGCTGACGGACGGCATCGGCGACAGCCAGGCGGGCGGCTTCTTCGCCGCCGAGCTGCGCTTCGCCGGCTTCACCGGGCTCGTCATCCGGGGACGCTCCCCGGAGCCGGTCTACCTCTGGATCCACGACGGCGAGGCCGAGCTCCGCCCGGCCGGCCACCTGTGGGGCAGGCTGACCTCGGAGACAGAGGACCTCCTGCGAGACGAACTCGGCGACCGCAAGATCGAGGTTGCGGCCATCGGCCCGGCCGGCGAGAAGCTCGTCCGCCTCGCCGCGATCATCAACATGGGCAACCGGGCGAACGGCCGGACCGGCATGGGCGCCGTCATGGGCAGCAAGCACCTCAAGGCGATCGTCGTGCGCGGCACGAGCCGGAAGGTGCCCCTGGCCGACGGGGCGGCCCTGAGCCGGCTTGCCCGCTGGGGCGCCGCCGAGATCCCCAACAACCCGGACGTGGCCGGCCTCAAGCAGGACGGCACGGCCGGCGTGCTCGAGTACCAGCACTTCCTCGGCTCGCTCCCCACCCGCAACTACGCGGAGGGCCAGTTCGAGCATTTCGAGGCGCTCACCGGCCAGACCATGACCGCCACGATCCTGCGGGAGCGCGACACCTGCTACGCCTGCGCCGTGCGCTGCAAGCGGGTCGTCGAGACCGAGTGGCAGGGCCGCCCCGTCGAACGGCGCTACGGGGGTCCCGAGTACGAGACGCTCTCCACCCTCGGCTCGTACTGCGGGGTCGACGACCTGCCGGCCGTCGCCCTGGCCAACAAGATCTGCAACGAGCACGGCCTCGACACGATCGGCACCGGCGCCACGGTCGCCTGGGCGATGGACTGCTTCGAGCACGGCCTGCTGACCGAGGCGGAGATCGGCTTCCCCGCCCCGTTCGGCGACGCGGCGGCGATGGTCCGCCTGGTCGAGCTGCTCGCGGCCCGGGAGGGCATCGGGGACGTCCTCGCGAATGGGTCGCGGCGGGCCGCCGACCTGCTCGGCCGGGGCCACGACCTGCTCATCACGGTCAAGGGCTCCGAGGCGCCGGCCCACATGCCCCAGGCGAAGCGATCGCTCGCCGTCATCTACGCCGTCAACCCGTTCGGCGCCGACCACCAGTCGTCCGAGCACGACCCCATGATCGAGGAGGGCGCGTCCGACCTGTACCTCGACCGCCTCGCGCTCCTCGGGCTCGACGGGCCGCAGGCACCGCAGTCGCTCGGGCCGGACAAGGTGCGGTTCGCGCTGAAGACCGAGCAGTTCTACTCGTTCCTCGACACGGCCTCGCTGTGCCAGTTCGTGTGGGGCCCGGCCTGGACGCTGTATGGGCCGCAGGAGACGGTCGACTTCGTGCGGGCCGTGACCGGCTGGGCGGACTTCGATGTCGACGAGCTCATGGAGATCGGCGAGCGGCGCCTGAACATGCTGCGCGCCTTCAACGCCCGGGAGGGCATCGGCCGGCGAGAGGACCGCCTGCCCGCGAAGTTCTTCCGGCCGCTCACCGGGACCGGCCCGACGGCGGGCATCGCGCTCGACCCCGCGGAGATCGAGGCCGCCCTCGACGAGTACTACCGGCTGGCCGGCTGGGATGGCCGGACCGGCAACCCGACCCCGGACACCCTGGCGCGACTCGGGCTGGACTGGGCCGTCGCGGGGTAGGCCGCAGGTTCGCCCCGGCGCGGCCGGCCGGCGGACATCGCCGGGCGCACGAGCGGAAACGGCCGAGGGTTCGATCCCTCGACCGTTCCGGCGTGTCCAGGCAGCCGGGTCAGCCGGCGGATCCGTGCCCGGCGACGAGCGAGTGAACGAGCCGCCCGGCGCCGACCCGGAACCCGAGCAGAGCCCTGCCGCGCGGCGTCTCCTGGCGGCCACCGTCCGGGTGCTCCACCTGCGCCGCCTGCACCAGCCGCTCGCGCGCGACCTGCTCCCGGAGGTCGCCCTGGTGATCGTGGACCATCCGCAGCGCGTCCTTCGGCTCCATCGGATACATCTCCCATCCCTCCATCGGTCTTGGATGTTTCGTCGGTTCGGGATCCATGCTCGTCCTGCGCGGACCCGCGCGCGACCGCCGGGCCGACAGGCGCGCGGTGGACGGGGAGATACGGCGCGTGTCGCCGGAGTGACGCTCGGGGTGTCATCCGGAATGTGGATTCCCGGCCCGGACCGGAGTAGCGTGGTCGTCATCCCGGCCGATGCACACCGGCCGGCGAGGTGCAGCCGGAGAGGAAGCGAGCGCATGGCCACGAAGAAGGAGCCCGCCCAGGGCATCACGGCCAAGAGGGCCGAGGAAGACGTCGAGGGCCACAAGAAGCTCCTCAGGACGCCCGAGGCCACCGCCAAGAGGGCCGCGGAAGACGTCGAGGGCCACTCCATCGCCAAGAAGATCGTCCACCGGGCGACCGAAGGGGACGACGTCGAGGGTCACGGCGTGCTCAAGCGCTGGCCGGCCGAGGGCGTCACGTCCCACCGGGAGCCGGGCGACTGAAGGCGACGATGCCGGGGGTCAGCGCTCGCACGAGCGGCGACCCGAAGACCTGCCGGCTCTCCCGCCGGGAGCCCGGTCAGCCAGCCAGCCGCCGTGCCGGGTCCGACACGACCCGTCGCGGCGGCTTCTCATGTCGTCGGCGGGTCGCTCGCCGCCGTCGCGCGCGGGTCGTTCGCCGTCGCGGCCAGGATCGTCTTCACCTCGAACGGCGTCGCCCCGGGGTGCTTCGAGCGGATGAGGGCCGCGATCCCCGCGATGTGCGGGGCCGCGAAGCTGTTGCCGGTCGCCACGCTGGACCCGCCGTGGTTCCAGGCGACCGGCACGTCGAGGCCGTAGGCGCCGAACTCCACCGGCGGCCTCGGGTTGTAGAAGTACACCCAGCGGTCCGGGACGTCGTGGGCGGCCACGGAGACGACGGACGAGAACAGCGACGGGTAGCTGGGACCCGGCACGTTGTTGGCGGCGCTCACCAGCAGGACGTTCGCGAAGTAGGCCGCGTCGGCCAGCTCATGGAGGAGGCCGAAGAAAGCGTCGCTCTTCGACGACAGGCTGAGGTTGACCACGGACGCCCCGTTCTCGATCGCCCACTCCAGCCCGGCCGCGAAGACCGCGCCCTTGCCCCGGTTGTCCGGCCCCAGCACGCGCACGGACACCAGCTCTGCCCCCGGCGCCAGGCCGTGGATGATCCCGGCGCAGGCGGTCCCGTGGCCGACGACGTCGATCCCGTCCGGGTCGCCGGCCACCCGCGGCTCGTCGCCCACCAGCTCCACCCTGACGCTCTCGGCGAGGCTGCCCCCGAGGGCCGGGTGGCCGCGCTCGACGCCCGAATCGACGATCGCCACGCGCAGGTCCGAGCCGTCCGCGCCGCCCCACGCCCAGGCCCGGTCGATGTCAGAGAGCGGCGGCAGACGGACGAGCCCGTCGCGGTGTCCCGCCACGAACGGCTCGCTCCAGGCGGGGAGGTCGAGGTCGGCCGCCACGCGCCGATCAGGCCCCGGTGGTCCCGGCGGTGGTCCCGGCGTCCGGCTTCCCGCGCCGTGAGCGCCGCCGATCGCCCGCCTCGGTCCGCCGGACGAGCACGTCGAGCAGCTCCGTCAGCAGGTCGAGCTGGTCGGAGTCGGCTCGCCGGAGCCGGGCGACGCGATCGGCGAGCGCCCACAGGTGCGTGTCGTCGCCCCGGTCGAGGTCCTCCGTCGCGGCGGCGACCACCGCCTCCGCCGCGGCCGCGGCGGTTGGGCCGTCGAGCGCGTCCCCGGCCAGCTCCACGAGGACCGCGGCGATGAGCGCGCGGGTGTCACGCTCGATGCGCGTCGCGCTGATCGCCACGGCCGCCTGCCGGGCGAAGACGCCGGCCAGCTCGATGTCCCGCAGGCTGAACGTCGGGGCCGCCCGCTTGTCGAGCACCTCCAGGACACCGATCGTGCGGTCGCCGTCGATGAGCGGGACCGCCAGCAGCGAGCGCGGCACGTACCCGGTCCGAGCCGCGACCTGCCCCGCGAACCGCGGATCGCGGGCGACGTCCGAGAGGGCGATGGCCTGGCCCGTGGAGAAAGCGTACCCGGCCACGCCCTGGTCGATCGGGATCGCCTGGCCGACGACCCCTTGTCCCTGCTCGCCGGCGGCGACGCGGAACACCAGCCGGTTCGACTCGGGGTCGTAGAGTGCGATCGAGGCCGCCTCCGCCTCGAAGAGCGCGGCCGTCGCTTCCACGATCGAGCGGAGCAGCGCCTCCAGCCCCTCCCCGAGGACGCGCCGGGCGGCCTCGGCGCGCAGCGTGGCGGCCCGTAGGAGCGCGACCTCGGGACGCTCGGCGGCGGCCTCGCCGGCCGGGCGCTCGCCCTCGCCGGCGCTCACGGGACCTCCCGCAGGCTCATCGCCCCCCCGGTCTCATCGCTCGGCCACGCGCGCGAGGCGCTCGACGTCGGGGATCACGATCGCCTCGTGCTCGATGCGCAGGAGCCCTTCCTCGGACAGGCCGCTCAGGAGCCGGTTCACGCTCTGCCGGGTGCCCCCGATCATCGAGGCGAGCTCGGACTGCGTGTAGGGCCAGGGGAGGCGGACCTCGCGGCCGGCCGGGTCGGCTTCCCGCGCCAGCTCGACCAGGCGCATCGCCAGGCGCCCGGGCAGGTCGAGGAAGTGGAGCTCCTCGACGTGGTGGGTCAGCCGCCGCAGCTCCCCCGCCACGGACGTCAGGAGGGCTGTCCGCAGGGCGCGCTGCTCGTCGATGAGCCGCAGGAAGGGGCCCCGCGAGAGCGTGTACAACTCGGTCGGCTCGAAGGCGATCGCCGAGGCAGACCGCTCGGCCCCGTCGAGCACGGCCAGCTCGCCGAAGAAATCGCCCCGGTGGAGGGTGGCGATGATCGCCTCCTCGCCCTCCGCCGAGGCCAGGACGATCTTGACCGAGCCGGACTCGACGATGAACAGCGAGTCGCCCGGGTCGCCGGCGTGGAAGATGACCTCGTTGCGCCGGAAGCGGCGCGTCCTGAGCGAGGCGGCGACGAGCGCGAGCGCGTCGTCGTCGACGGCACGGAAGAGGGCGCACGACCGCAGGACGGCCTGCGCGAAGCCGGGCTCGGCGGACCGGACCGTGGTGACCCTCCCTTCTCCGCCGCGGGGACGCGCCGTCATCGTAGGCCGCGGCCCCGGCCGGCGCAATCGCCGCCGCTTCGGGCCCCGGCGCGTCCCGGGTCGCGGAATCGACCGCGTCCGTGTCACATCCGGCACTGGACGCGGCGCACCGGGCAACCGAAGATGTCCCCGAGCCGAGAACCCGCCTCGGGTGACACCGCGGGTCAGGCGAAGGGACGGACACCATGAGCCAGGGGAAGTTCGAGAACCCGATCGAGGACCGGGAACCGGCGCCGGAGCCCGCTGCCGAAGGCGAGCCCGGAACCGACGACGTCGAGGGCCACATGCTGCCGATCGATCCCACGACGGCGCGCATGCTCCAGCGGGCCCGCGAGGACGACGTGGCGCGGCTGACGGAGAAGCACCGCCGCGAGCACGAGGCGAAGCCGCCGTTCCAGCCGAGGAGCCGCCCGTAGGGTCCCGCGCCGGCGGGTTGCGACAGGCTCGCGCTCGGCGGGCTCGCCCTTCGAGGACAGGAACGCCGGGCCCGGTCCTATACGACGGGATCGCCCGCAGGCCGTCCGGCGGCAGCCGGGCGGGCAGCCGTCACTGCTCCGCCCGTCCGTGCCATCGCCGCGTCGAGCCGCTCCAGGAAGGGCCCGGCACGCAGGCGGGCGAGGATCTCGCGGGCCGCCTCCGCGGCGGTGCGGACCTCCGGCTCGGCGGGGTCGAGGAGCGTGGCCATGTCGATCCCGGTCAGTGCCTCGTCCCATGCGAGGCCGAGGTCGCGCCAGGCGCGGAGCGCCTCGCGGTAGAGGGAGAGCGCCTCGGCGGGACGCCCCTCGAGCGCGGCGATGCCTGCCCGGATGGACAGCCGGTCCGCCTTCATCGCGCGGCCGTGCCCTCCGAGGGCGTCGGCCGTGTCGAGGTCGGCCTGGGCCCCCTCCGCGTCGCGCATCCATAGGGCCACTCTGGCCGCCCACCGAGCCGTGCCTCCGGCGACCTGCCCGGATTCGGCAGCCGCCCCGTGACAGAGCGCGCGCGCCTCGTCGAGCCGGCCGGCGGGGAACGCCTCCCAGTATCGGCACCATGCGCGCATCACGCCGGCCACGGGGTCGGAGCGGCCCTCCAGCAGGGCATCGACCTGGGCGCGGTCGGTCACCGTCGGCTCGCCCCGGGCGGCCCTGAAGGCAACCACGTTCGAGATCGGTATCGCACGGCTCACCGGGTCGTCGCCCTCGTCGTCGAGCGCAGCCTCGAGCTCGACGAGCGCGGCATCCCAGTCGCCGGTCCGGAGGCTGGCGCCGGCCAGGTTGTCGAGAGCATAGCCCAGCCCGGCCCGATGTCCGAGCCGGCGGACCAGTGACAGGACGGCCCGGGACGTCTGCAGCGCCGCACGGGGATCGTCCTCCGCCAGGAACGCGGAGCGGTTGGTGAGCGCGCGGCCCGCGGTCAACGGGAGACCGTTCGCCTCCGCGAGCCTCTGGCCCGCCTCGATGGCGCCGAGCCCCTCGTAGCCTCGGCCGATGGATGCCAGGGCGGAACCCCTCGTGATGAGCGTGTCGGCGACGATGCCGACGAGGTCGAGGGCCTCGGCCGCCTCGAGGACCCGGTCCGCGACCTCGATCGAGCGGCGGTAGTCGTCGTGCAGGAACCACGCCCGGGCCAGCTGGCCGTGGAGAGTAACGACCGCGGGATCGGCGGAGGGATCGGGGAACTCAGCGGCGGCCGGCTCCAGGACCGCCAGCGCGGCCTCGGTCCGGTAGCCGTCGAGGAGCGCCTCCGCGAGGGCCGCGGCCGCCGCGGCAATCGCCGCTCGATCGCCGAGCCCGCGCCGGATCTCGAGGGCGCGGCGGAGGAACACCTCGGCCCGGTCGTGGTGGGCGGCGGCCGAGGCGGACACGCCGGCCCGCTCGAGGAGCTCGGCCTCCTCGGCCGCGTCCGTCGTCACCGAGAGGGCCTGGTCGAGGAACGCGACGGCCTGGTCGTGGGAGCCGAGGGCGGCCGCCCGGGCGGCCGCGCCGCGGAGCGTGATCCGGGCCTGGACGGCGAGCGCGTCGGCCTCGGGGCCGTCGGGCGCGTTGCGGTAGGCGGCCAGGTAGTGACCGGCGAGGGCCCCGGCCAGCTCGTCGGTCCCGAGCGCCTCGAAGTAGCGGGCGGCGGCGAGGTGGCGGACCTTCCGGTCACGCCTCGCGAGGGTGTTGTAGGCGACCTCCCGGACGAGGGCCTGGGCGAACGCATACTGGCCGTGCTCGGGGCTCCGCGGGTCGGCCACGAGGGTCAAGAGCTCGCGCCGGACGAGTCCCCGCAGCCGCGGCTCGAGGGCCGGCCCGTCGATCCCGCTCACGGCCGCCAGTGCCGCCGTCGTGAAGCTCCCGCCGAGGACGGCGGCGTCGGCGACGAGCGCCCGGTCGTCGGGCCCGAGCGCGTCGAGGCGAGCGGCGACGAGCTCCGTGAGCGTCTCGGGCACGGCGATGGTCGCCAGGTCGCCGGCCGGCCGGTACGAGCCGTCGCCGGCCACGAGCTTCCCGTCGTCGAGGAGCATCCGGACCGTCTCGACGGCATAGAGGGGGACCCCGTCGGCCCGGGCGACGATCGCCCGCACGGCCGGCTCGGGCAGGCCCGGGACGAGGCCGGCGAGGAGCTCGCGCATGGCGGCTGCCGGGAGCGGCTCGAGGTAGACGGAGGTGAAGCTCCGCTTGCCGGCCCCCCAGTCGGGGCAGCGCTCGAGGAGCTCCGGGCGGGCGAGCGTCAGCACGAAGATCGGGAGGGTCCGGCTCCACTCGAGGAGGTCGTCCACGAAGTCGACGAGGCCGGTGTCGGCGTGGTGGAAGTCCTCGAAGACGAGGGCGACGGTGCCCCGCGCCGCGATCCGCTCGAAGAACGTCCGCCAGGCGGCGAAGAGCTGCTCCGGGCCGGCGACACTCGCCTCGACCCCCAGCAGGGTGAGGAGCGCCGGCTCGATCCAGCGCCGCTCGGCCTCGTCGGAGACCCACTCGCGCACGGTGGCGCCGATCCTCGACCGCGTCGTCGCCTCGTCGTCGGTCTCGAGGAGGCCGGCCCGCCGGCGGACCATCTCGCCGAGGGCCCAGAACGTGATCCCGTCGCCGTAGGCGGGGCAGCGGCCTTCGTGCCAGAAGGTGTCCCCGACGAGCCCGTCGGCATACTTCGAGAACTCCCAGGCAAGGCGGGTCTTGCCGATGCCGGTCGGGCCGATGACGGACACGAGGCGGGCGCGCTTCTCCCGCCCCGTCGCGTGGAAGAGGTCCTTGAGGAGCCGCAGCTCGTCGGCCCGGCCGACGAAGGGGGCCTCGAGCGTCTCGCTCCGGTTCCGGCCGCCGCGCTCGGCCACGACCCGGAGGGCGCGCCAGGCGGGGACGGGACTCGTCTTCCCCCGGAGGAGCTGCTCGCCGGCGGCCTCGAAGGCGATTGCCCGGGAGGCGGCCCGGTGCGTCGCCTCGCCGACGAGCACGGATCCGGGCGGGGCCGCCGACTGGAGGCGGGAGGCCGTGTTGACGAGGTCCCCGGCGATCATCCCCTGGCCAATCGCGCCCACGGTAACTGCGGCCTCGCCGGTCAGGACCCCCGCCCGGGCGGCGAACCCCGGCCCGAGCGAGCGGACGGCGTCGACGAGCTCGAGGCCGGCCCGGACCGCCAGCTCCGCGTCGTCCTCGGTCGCTACGGGCGCACCCCAGATCGCCATGACCGCGTCGCCGATGAACTTCTCGACCGTCCCGCCGTACCGGCCGATCACGTCCCTGGCCAGGTCGAAGTAGCGGGAGAGCGTCTCACGGACCTCCTCCGCGTCGCGCTCCTCGGCGAAGGGGGTGAAACCGGCGAGGTCGGCGAAGAGGACCGAGACGAGCCGCCGCTCGGCGACGGGCGCAGGGGAAGCCGGGGCCTGGCCGGCAGCGGCAGCCGGCGTGGCAGCTCCCTGCGCGGACCCCTGCGCGGCGGCCCCCAGCGGGGGCCCGCCGGCGCGTGCCGGAGCCGCGAGCGCGACGCCGCACTCCCCGCAGAACCGGTCGCCGGGCTCGTTCCGGGCACCGCAGGACGGGCAGGCGGCCGCGAGCGGGCGCCCGCAGCCGACGCAGAACCGGCGCCCGGGCTTGTTCTCCGTGCCGCAGCCGGAACAGATCACGCTGTCCGCCCTCGAAGGGAGCCTGGCCCGTGCAGCGTAGCCCATGGCGCCTCGGACCGGGAGCCCCAACATCGGCGGCCGCGGCACCCGCGTCGGATGAGCAGACTACCTGCTCGATCCGATACCGGACGAGCGCGGGATGCGCGGCGAAACGCAGGTTCGACGGACAATCCGTGCTCGGCCGGCGCCCGGTGAGCAGACTATCTGCTCATGCGAAGAAGGGCCGGGGCGCGGCAGCCCGGGTCTCAGGAGCCCGGGTCT
>Ga0315281_10010904_pt1 | contig 12477 bp, 9 predicted proteins | sample YL17G07_0_MG_FD_204540 | JGI IMG/M metagenome (GOLD analysis project Ga0315281, IMG submission 204540) | Sediment microbial communities from Yellowstone Lake, YNP, Wyoming, USA - YL17G07_0 | ecosystem: Environmental > Aquatic > Freshwater > Lake > Sediment | place: USA: Wyoming | collected... | reverse complement strand
CTTGATCCGGTTCAACACCTTGGCGACGTCCTCTCCCTTCAGGCTCTGGCCCGCCTCGATCGCCAAGCTCTCTGGCGTGAACACATCGACGACGGTCAAGGCACGAAACCGCCGTCCGTCGGCCAACTGGTCAGCCACGAAGTCCAAACTCCACACTTGGTTTGGTCCGGTCGGCTTCCGTCGCTCCCGCCGGTGGACCGCCACCCGGCGCCGGCGTCGCCGCCGCTGCCGGAGCGGCAATCCCTCTTCTTGATAGAGTCGGGACACCAGATATCTTCCCACTTTCCAGCCCTCGCGGTTGCGCAGCGCCAGGATCTTCCGCTATCCGTAACGCACGCGAGCCTGGGCGATCTCTCGGATGCGCAACCGCAAGGCGGTCCGTGGATCCTGGTGGCTGCGATACCGGTACCTCCCTCGGTTCAGCCGACCCACCCGGCAAGCCTGTCGCTCGCTGACTCCATAACTCCCGCACAGATGCGCGACCACCGGGCGTCGCCGCGAGGGCTTCAGAGTTTTTTTCCCAGCACATCCTGGAGCATCACTTTGTCCAACGTCAGGTCCGCCACCAACCGCTTCAGCCGGACGTTCTCTTCCTGCAATTGCTTCAGCTGCCGCACCTGGTCAACCTCTAGCCCCGTGTACTGCTTCTTCCACCGGTAAAAAGTCTGTTCCCAGATCCCCACTTTAGGGATCAGCTCCGTCACGGGGACTCCCACCTCCGCCTGCTTCAGCACCGCCACAATCTGCTCCACAGAAAATCGCTTCCGCTTCACGGCAAAACCTCCTCCTCGATTCCTAGATTCTGCCGGAAACTAACTCTCCAAGTGGATCAAAAAACCCGCGGCCGCTCAGCCCAGGAAAACCGGGAGATGTGTATAGTTAATATGGACCCGTCGGGTTCGTTCGTCACGGAAGTGAAATTCCTTCCGCACGCGGGAAGGGTCTATTAATAGCGCTTCAGGGGGTGCCGCCATGGATGGGAGTTCACCAAGAGACTTAGCCGTGAACTGAAGTCCGTGCTGCGGAAGGGCTTCGACGTCCTGATTGGCCTGATGCTTTTGCCCGCCCTTTTGCATGCTTACATGTACAGGATGTTCTCTCAAAAGTGGACCTACGACCAGATTCGGCTGGGAGATCCTGCGACGAAGGTCGAAGTCCTTCTTGACTCGCGCGGTGTCTCGTGCGATATCCCACCCTCGTATCCGAGGAAAACCTCCTTCAATTTTTCGTCGTGTTGGTTCACAGATCCATGGCGGGTTTACCAGATAAGTTTCGATAGCGAAACCGGGGTCGTCGTGGCAAAGTCAATCGGCCATTACCCTATGACCAAGGGCCCCCATGCCCCGATTCTCATCAGGATTCCTCGGTGCGTTCTGGAGCCTGCCCGCACGACCTCCATTGGAGAAGGACGCTAGCATACACTCCTGTGGAACAGGGTTGTCTTGCGCGCCTTTGTCCATGCCGTCCCTTGTTAGGACCGTCGGCGTCTCGGTGACTTGCTTGATTGACCCGCCACGAAAAAGCAGTACCGTTGTTTCGTCCACATTCACGCCCGACCAGATCCGAACTGCCGCGAAATTCGAGCGGGCGGGTAGCGCGGACTTGGTCTGGAAGTCCGCGGCTTTTTTCCTTGTGGCCAAGGTCACTCAGGACGACGTGGACACCGTCGTCAAGTTCGACGCCACCAGGCAAGCAACCTTCGCCACCTGGAGCGGCAAGTCCACCCTTGGGTTCCTTTTGCGGTTTTTCACACTCTCTCGCGCGAGTGCCGGCTATTTTCCACAATTTACCCTGTAGCGATTCTCACCAGTCGCAAAAGCCAAATCCAGGCCCAGTGACATAAGTTCTTTCTTTCCTTGAAATTGTGGTGTTCAATGAGAGCGATGGGGGGTGGGTACTTTTGGCACAGAGGTTGCGCGACATTGGGGTGCGAGGGACTTCGGGTCCTAGGAACCCGCCGCAAGGCGGGTTAGGGAGGGGGGATAACGGTATCGGACGAAACCGTTATCCCCACCCTGAAAACAGGGAGGCGCAACGCCTGCTCTGTGAAGTCCTCCTCCGCAACCAGGGCGAACCGAACCAGCCGGGGAAAGTATGATTGACGTCACGAAGTTGTATTGTTCTCGTGCGACTACAGGCGATGCCATACGCTACGGCCAGAAGTCCGAGGGCCGCCTGGAAAGCGCCGAGCCCCTCACCCACCAGGTTCCCCCTTCCGCCGCCGTGCGCAAACCGATCGTAGTCTGGAACGCAACCCGCACGTGCAATCTGAACTGCGTCCATTGCTACACGGATTCGCGGCTTCGCGAATACTCCGGAGAACTCACCACTGCGGAAGCAGGGGCGATGATTGAAGACTTGGCCGAGTTCGGCGTGCCGGCGCTGCTGTTCTCGGGCGGCGAGCCGCTGATGCGTCCTGACCTGTTGGATCTAGTGGGCCACGCGCGCGAGCGCGGCATTCGCCCGGTGCTCTCGACCAACGGGACGTTGATTACGCCCTCGGTGGCCGCGCGCCTGAAGAGTGCCGGTCTGATTTACGTGGGAATTTCGCTGGACGGTATGGGCGAGGTGAACGACCGCTTCCGCGGCAAGAAAGGCGCCTTCGAGGCGGCGATGGCCGGCTTCAGAAACTCGGTGGAGGTGGGCCAGCGCGTCGGCCTGCGGCTCACGTTGACCCAGCGCAACTTCCAGGACCTGAACGCCATCTTCGACTTCATCGAGCGCGAGAAGATCAATCGCGCCTGCTTCTATCATCTCGTGTACGCCGGGCGCGGCAACAAGATGCGGGAAGACGACCTCACCCACGCGCAGAGCCGCCAGGCCATGGACATCATCCTTCAGCGCACCGAAGATTTTCAGCGCCGCGGCTTGAACATCGATATTCTCACTGTCGATAACCACGTGGACGGCGTGTACCTCTACCTCCAACTGCTGAAGAAAAACCCGGCGCGCGCGGCGGAGGTTTACCAGCTCCTGAAGTGGAATGGCGGAGGAACTTACAGCTCCGGGGTCGGAATCGGGAACGTCGATTGCCAGGGGGACGTCCACCCGGACCAGTTCTGGACCGAGCACACTTTCGGCAACGTGCGCGAGCGGCCGTTCAGCCAGATCTGGACGGACCTGTTGGACCCGCTGATGGCGGGGCTCAAGAACCGTCTGCCGCTTCTGAAGGGCCGCTGCGCCGACTGCCGCTGGAAACAACTCTGCGGCGGCAGCTTCCGAGCGCGCGCGGAGAAGGTTTATGGCGATCCCTGGATGCACGACCCGCAATGCTACTTGACCGACGAAGAGATTCGCCGGGACCTGCCCGAGCCTCATCAGGATGCGGCAGAAGCCACGCTGTCAAAAGAAAAGGCAGCCTGAAGAAGTTGGGAGCAAGTTCGAGTCGGGTAGAGCTGATGGACGCTGGCGACTGCAAACCGCGACTCATCTTTTGGGAGGTGACCAAGGGCTGCAACCTGCGTTGCATCCATTGTCGCGCCACCGCCACAGAGCTCTCCTCACCCCTCGACCTGCCTACGACCAACGCCCTGAACTTAATAGAGCAAGTCGCTCAGTACGCCTTGCCCATTCTTGTTCTGAGCGGCGGGGAGCCTCTGTTTCGCGCCGACATCTTCGACCTGGCTCGCTTCGCGGCCGACCGCGGCCTGCGCGTGGCATTGGCCACCAACGGCACGCTGGTCACCCAGGAGGTGGCGCGCCAGATTGTGGACGCAGGCGTGCGCCGCGTTTCCATCAGCCTGGATGGAGCCCAGGCTGCCACCCACGATGCCTTCCGCGGCCTTCCCGGCGCCTTTGCGGCGGCCCTCGCCGGTTTTCGCAATTTGCAGGAGCTGGGCATGTCGCTGCAAATCAACATGACGATTGCCCGGCACAACGCCCACCAGCTTCCCGAGGTTCTGGATTTGGCCAAGTCCCTCGGGGCCGACGCGCTCCACACTTTCTTGCTGGTGCCCGTCGGCTGCGGCGTGGATATCGCTGCCGAACAGATGGTGCCTGCGGAGGAGTACGAACAGATTCTCAACTGGTTCTATGACCGCTCACAGGAAGGCGGAATCGAACTGAAAGCGACCTGCGCCCCCCATTACTTCCGCGTGATGCGGCAGCGACGCACGGCGGAGCGCCGGGCGGCATCTTCCCCTGCCGGTGCGGTCACGACACCCGCCTCCAAGCCCGATAACGGGGCAATCGGCCCCACGGAAATCACCCTGCCGGGTTCAACCGGCATCGCCTTGCACCCTCAGGCCAAGGCGACGGGAAAGGGCCATCTTGGGGAGCTGCACGCGATGACCAAAGGGTGCCTGGCAGGCACGGGCGTCTGCTTCATCTCTCATCAGGGCGAGGTCTATCCTTGCGGCTACCTGCCGGTCCTGGCGGGCGACCTGCGGCGCCAGTCTCTCGCCGAGATCTGGGAGACCTCCCACGTCTTCCAGCAGCTTCGAGACCCCGAGAACCTGAAAGGCAAGTGCGGCCGCTGCGAGTTTCGCAACCTCTGCATGGGTTGCCGCGCGCGCGCTTATGCCGCCAGTGGCGACTTCCTCGACGAGGAGCCCTTCTGCATTTACGAACCCCGGATGGCCCATCCCAAGACACGCTAGCGTTCCAAAATCTAAAGGGCGGGCGAAGTCGCAGCATAGACGACATGCGCCCGCGTGGCGTGTGTGGGTGCGTAACTCCCGGCCGGCTCAGGGATCGGCGACTCCAGCAACCAGAGGCTGCGCGGACCAAGCGACGCCGCCACCCTGGCCAGCACGGCAGGAACATAGCGTCGCGTTTCACGGGGGACGGCCGTGCGGCGGCTGAGCGTCCAGAAGTCGCGCGCGTTCGAGCGTTCAAGCGCGCGCTCGATGCGGTCTTCGCCGACGTTGTAAGCTGCAAGCGCGAGCGACCAGTCCTGAAACTGCGCGTACAGGTCCCTCAAGTACTGCGCGGCAGCGCGGGTAGATTTCACGGGATCCAAACGCTCATCGCGCCGGGAATCCACCACCAATCCATACCGTCTTGCCGTTTCCGGCATTAATTGCCACAAACCTCGTGCGCCCTTGGGCGAAAGCGCCCAGGGGTTAAGACCGCTCTCGATGGCGGCGGCACCCACCAGTTCCGCCGGCAGCCCGTGTTGGCGGAGGATGGCAGCAACCGTGGGAAGCCAAGGTTCGCGCCTGCCGCCGGTGAGGCCCGGCAAGAGATCAAACTGGGGAGTCGCTCTGTCATCGCTGTCCCTTTTCGCGACGGGATTGGGCAGCGCTTGACGGTGCGCCCCGCTGAGTTCCACCAAGTCATGGTCCAGCCGTTCACTGAGGCATGCCCTCCAGGCATCCAGTTCGACGGGAGCGAGGTCGGTATTTTGAGCGCGCACCGGCCTTGGCTTGACCAGCCCCACCGCTACCCAGACCAGAATGGCCGCAGGTTTCCAGATCCGGTGAATCCCAGGGCGGCAAAATAGCATTGTGTTTCCAGTCTCCCTAAGCGGATTTCAGTCCCGGCTTCACCTCAAAGTTCCACTTCCAGATGGCATAGATGGCCGGGTAAACGACCAGTTCCATGATGAACGATGTGAAGATTCCACCAATCATGGGCGCGGCGATGCGCTTCATCACGTCGGCGCCCGTGCCGGTGGACCACATGATGGGGAACAGCCCCGTGAACATACAGGCCACGGTCATGACTTTGGGACGAACGCGTTTAACGGCGCCGTGCAGGATAGCCTCTTTCAGGTCGTTCCAGCTCTTCAGGCGGCCTTCCTTCTGCCATTCCTGGTACGCCAAGTCGAGGTAGAGCAGCATGAAGACGCCGGTCTCCGCGTCCACGCCCATCAAAGCGATCAACCCCACCCAGACGGCGATGCTCATGTTGTAGCCCAGCCAGTGGAGCAGCCAGATAGCGCCCACGGCAGAAAACGGCACGGCAAGAAACACGATCAGCGTCTTCACCACCGACTGGGTGTTGAGGTAGAGCAGCACGAAGATGAGGAAGATCGTGAGTGGCAGGACAAACGTCAGCCTTTCCCGCACGCGCTGCATGTATTCATACTGGCCACTCCAGGTGAGGCGGTAGCCCGTGGGCAGGTGAGATTCGACCTTCTCGCGCACCAGTCGTCGGGCCTCATTTACGTAAGTGCCCAAGTCGCGCCCGGCCACGTCCACGTAAACGTAGCCGCTGAGGAGGCCGTTTTCGTCGCGGATCATGGCGGGGCCTTCGACCAGACGGATGTCGGCCAGTTGCGCCATGGGGACCTGAGCGCCGGAGGGGGTCGAGACCAGCACGCGGTTGAGCGCGGTGAGGTCGCTCCGGAAATCCCGGAAATAGCGCACGTTCACCGAATAGCGCTCGCGGCCTTCGACTGTCGTGGTCACACTCTCGCCGCCTACCGCCGACATGATGTAGTCTTGAACGTCGTCAATAGTTAAGCCATAGCGGGCCAACGCCTCGCGCTTCAGGTTGAGGTCGAGGAAGTAACCGCCGCTGGTGCGCTCCGCATAGACGCTGCGCGTCCCGGGCACCTGGGCGAGGACAGGTTCGATTTCCCGCCCGATCCTCTCAATCGTACCGAGATCCGACCCATAGATCTTGATGCCCACGGGCGTGCGCACGCCGGTGGTGAGCATGTCAATGCGGTTACGGATCGGCATGGTCCAGGCATTGGTTGTGCCGGGGATTTTCAACGCCCGGTCCATCTCGTCAATCAGCTCTTCCTGGCTGATGCGGTCGGGCCAGATATGCCGCAGGATCTTCTGGAGCCACTCGGGAGCCCAGCGCGAATACCACTGAGGCTTCTTCCGCCACTGCTCCTGGGGCCTCAGAACAACGGTGGTCTCCATCATGGAGAAGGGCGCGGGATCGGTTGAGGTTTCCGCGCGGCCTGCCTTGCCAAAAACGCGCTCGACCTCAGGAAAAGTCCTCAGCACCCGATCCTGGATTTGCAGCAGGCGCGCCGACTCGGTCACGGAAATCCCCGGCAACGTAGTCGGCATGTAGAGGATGACGCCTTCATCGAGTGGCGGCATGAACTCGGAGCCGAGGCGATTGAACACGGGCAATGTCACGGCCACCATAGCGGCCGCCGCGACGACGACAGTCCACTTGAAGCGCAGGGCCAGCTCCGCCACAGGATGATAGAGACGCATCAAGATCCGGCTGACGGGGTGTTTCTCTTCGCTGTGGATTTTGCCGACGAGCACGCCGTTGGCGATCCAGCGCAAGAACCGCGGACGAAACTGGTAAGGCTTCAGGTGGGTGAACAGCAGCCGCATGGCCGGGTCGAGCGTGATGGCCAGCACGGCCGCAATGGCCATGGCGAAGTTCTTGGTGAAAGCCAGGGGTCGGAAGAGTCGGCCCTCTTGCGCTTCCAGGGTGAAGATGGGCATGAAAGACACGGCGATCACCAGCAGCGAGAAGAAACTGGCCGGCCCCACTTCCTTGACCGCCTCTACAACCACCTCGTGATAATCGCGCTGGCGCCCCTCGGCTTCCCATAGCTCCAGCTTCTTGTGCGTCTGCTCCACCACCACGATGGCCGCGTCCACCATCGCGCCGATGGCAATGGCAATGCCGCCCAGCGACATGATGTTGGACGTCACCCCGACCATCTTCATGGGAATGAACGAAATCAAGACGGTGATGGGAATCGTCAGAATAGGAATCAGCGCGCTGGGGATGTGCCAGAGGAACAAGAAGATGACCCCACTGACGATGAGGACTTCTTCGATCAGCGTGTCCTGAAGGGTCTTGATGGAACGCAGGATCAGTTCGGACCGGTCGTAGGTGGTGACGATCTTGACCCCGGGCGGAAGCGAGGGCGCGATCTCCTTCAATCTGGTCTTGACGCGATTAATGACTTTCAGCGCGTTCTCGCCCGAGCGCATGATGACGACGCCGCCCACCACGTCGCCCTGGCCGTCGAGGTCTGCGACGCCGCGGCGGATGTCCGGGCCCAGGGTCACTTGTCCAACGTCTTTCACCTGAATCGGCGTGCCTGTCTTCGCGTCCGCTCCGATGACGATTTGTTCCAAGTCTGCGATGGACCGCGCGTAGCCGCGGCCGCGCACCATGTACTCGCGCCCGCTGAATTCCACCAGCCGCCCGCCCACGTCGTTATTGCCGCGCCGCACCGCCTCCACGACCTTTACCAAGGGAATTCCGTAGGCGGCGAGGGCATTGGGATCAACGCTCACCTGATACTGGCGAACCAGGCCGCCAATGGGCGCGACTTCCGCCACGCCCGGCACGCTCTGCAAGTAGTACCGCAAGTACCAGTCCTGGAAGGAGCGGAGCGCATCGAGGCTCTGGCGACCCGAGGTGTCCACCAGCGCGTATTGAAAGACCCAGCCGATGGAGGTGGCGTCCGGTCCTAACTCGACCTCGACGCCCGCGGGCAGGCGCGCCGTAATCTTCGCGAGATATTCCAGAGTGCGCGAGCGGGCCCAGTAGATGTCTGTGCCCTCCTCGAAGATGACGTACACATAGGAGTATCCGAAATCGGAGAAGCCCCGGATGTCCTTAACCCGCGGCGCGCCGAGCAGCGCGGTGACGATGGGATAGGTCACCTGGTCTTCCATGATGTCCGGGCCGCGGTCCCAGCGTGAGTAGATGATGACCTGCGTGTCCGAGAGGTCGGGGATGGCATCCAGAGGGACGTTCTTGAGCGACCACCAGCCGCCCACCACGGCCGCCCCCACGAACAGAAAGACGACAAACTTGTTTTTGGCGCTGAATTCGATGATGCGATGAATCATAACCTTCTGCTTTCTCCCGGACTCGCCGGTTGTAGCGGCGGTCTGTGGCCGTCGCTTGGAAACGGCGCTCCTAGAGCGCCGCTACAGATCCGGTTAGTGCTGGTGTGCATGGGCCGCTGGCGCTCGAGCCGGAGGCTTTTCCCCCGCCGGTTCCTCGGGTTGCCTCTCTGGCATTCCCGCCATGCCGGCGATGGCCTGGCGAAGATTGCTCTCAGAATCAATGAGGAAGTTGGCGCGCGTCACCACCTTCTCGCCGGCACGGAGGCCACCGAGAATCGCGACAGATGTCTCCGTGCGTTCTCCCAGCCTGACCTCGCGGGGCGTGAACGTCCCGTTGCCGCGCTCCACAAAGACGACTTGGCGCCGGCCCGAATCGAGCACCGCATCCAGCGGGACGGCCAACTGCCGGCCCAGCGCCTGGTGTAGCTCCACGTTTACGAACATGCCCGGTTTGAGCCTTAGCTCAGGGTTCGAGAATTCCATGCGCACCGGCAGGGTTCGCGTTTCTTCCGCCAGTTGGGGCTGGATGAAACTGATTCGCCCCTTGAGGGTTTGACCCGGAAGAGAATCGGTAGTGAGGATGGCTTCCTGCCCGAGGTGAACTCCGGAGAGTTCTGACTCGTAAACGTCGGCGTACACCCAGACCACGCTGTAGTCGGCCAATCGGTAGAGTTCGGTCTCCGGCGTCACATACTGGTTCGGAAAAGCTTTCCGCTCCAGAACGCGCCCGGAGGCGGGAGCGTAGAAACTGACCTCGCGCTGCGGCTGCCCGGTCGCTTCCAGCTCGCGGATTTGGTCGTCAGTGAGGTCCCACAGCGAAAGTCGCCGGCGCGCGGCTTCCAGAAGCGATCGTCCCCCCAGCGCGACTTCGCCGAAGGAACTGGTCCCCAATTCCCGCTCTGCCTTGAGCGCCAGCAGATACTCCTGCTCGCTGGCGAGCAACTCGGGGCTGTAAAGCGTGAACAGCGGGTCGCCTTTCTTGACCTCCTGCCCGGTGTAGTCCACGAGGACTTTCTGGATCCAGCCGCTGACTCTGACGTGCACACTGGCAATGCGCTCCTCGTCGAGTTCCACCCGGCCGACCGTGCGGATGATCTTCTCCAGGTCGCGGTATTGCGCGGCCGCCGTCGTGACCCCCATCAACTGCTGCCGGGCGGGGCTGATCTGGACGGCACCAGGGACGGGCGCGGCGGCGGACGCCGTCTCCGGAGCGTAAACGGGCACCAGCTTCATGCCGCAGTCCGGCGCGATGCCCGGCTTGTCCGACCGATACCAGGGGTGCATGGGATCTTCGTAGTAGAGAATCTTCCGTTCTCCGGAAGCCGTCGCGGCAGAGGCAGGCGATGACGCCGCAGGCGACTTGAACAGAGCGGTGAGCCGCGCTCTGGTCGGCCTTGAGAACCCTGCGGCGGCAATCATCCCGATAACGACTACTCCCACGCCAAGCACGGCTGTCGTCTTGTTGAAACGGTTGTTTCCGTTCATTGCTTTCCTCCCGCAATTCGGTGCGTTGGGCACGGAATGCCCTGGCCTTACTGAATCAGATTTAGGCCCGTCAGCTCTTCCAGGCGCGCCAGCGCCTTTTCGTGAGCTGCCAGCTGCCCGTGGTAATTCAACTCGTAATCCAGCACGGTGATGAAATTGCTGAGCACGGTCAGGAAATCCGTGGCGCCGGTCTCGTAGCTGGCGAGCGAGGACTCCAGCGCCAGCGTGGACTGCGGCACAATGCCTTGCGCATAGAGCTTCAGCAGTTGCTCGGCGGCCTGCGCCTGGGCGTATTCCTGCTTCACCCGGTAGCGCAGCAGGGCGAATTCATTGGCCTCCGTCCGGCGCGAGGACTCCAGGTTCGCAGCTGCTTCGGCGATGGCCTGGTTTTGCTTCGAGCGATGGAAGACCGGCAGGCTGGTCGAGAAGCTGATGCCGTACATGTCAGGCATGCCGGCGCGCTGCATATAGGTGAAGCCCAGGCTGAAGTTCGGCCTCAGGTCCTTCCGCGCCAACTCCACCGCGAAGCGATTTCCCTCCACCCGCGCGCGCTGACGCTTGAGCACGGGGAAATTCGTCTGGGCCGCCGCCACCAAGTCGTCGAAGGAAAGCGGGAGCGCGCTTGGGCGAATCCCGACGGGCGAGCCGACGGGCGCGTCCGCGGGCAGGTCGCGCAAGCTGTCCAGTTGCGCTACGAGCGTCTGGCGAGTCTCGTCGAGCAGCGTCTGGCGCTCGGCGAGCCGCGAAAGTTCCACCTGCGCCCGCAAGATGTCTTGCTGCGCCGCTTTGCCCACGGAGTAACGAATCTCCGCGACCTTGGCGAACTTTTGCAGAAGCTCGCGGTCCTGGCGCAGCGTGGAAAGTGACTGGTCGGTGAAATACAGGTCGAAATAGGCCTGCTTGACTTCGGCCTCGATGCGTCGCCACACGGCCTCGTAGTTGAGCGTTTCGGCGTCAGCTTCGCGCGCCGCAATCTCGCCCCGCAGGCGGGTCTTGCCGGGATACGGGATCTCCTGCTCGACCATGAACTGACGAGCACTCGATGGGTCGCCGTTCATCAGGGTGAACGGCGGCAGCAGGTTGCCCCCGTAACTTACGGAGAGCGTGGGGTCCGACCAGGCCCGAGCCTGTGGAACATGCGCTCGCTTGGCCTCGACCGCACGCCGCGCCGCCTGGAGCTCCGGGTTGCGCTCCAGCGCCTGCTGGACCAGAACCGGAAGCTCGAGGGCAGGGGCGGGCTCCGCTGCCTGCAAAGCCGATGTCGGATCAGCGGCCGCCCCAAGAACCGGCGCGACGAGGAACACGCCCAGAATCGCTAAGGAAAGACCTCTTCGGCAAACCATTTTGGTTCTCCATCCTTCCCGCCCCCCGGCAATAGGTGCCAGGGTGGGGGTTACTGATGATGACGCTCGTGGCCAGACTCTCTCAGCGCGAGCAGAGTCATGCCCGCGAGACACGGGGCGAGTCGGTAGGACGGGAAGCTATATGAGAAGTAAGCAGGTCTGAAGCAATGGACTTAAGGGCGGAGAAACGGGGTGCGAAAGCGCGTCGGGATTCGCGGGAGCAAATACGAGCGGGAGTACGAACACCGGGACAATATGCTGCGCAGACTGCGCAACTTGGCTTGCGCGGTCACTTCCGTCCTCGGACTGCGCAGCCGCAGTCTGATCCGTAGCGGGAGACACGCGGCAGCAATCCGGCACCGGCACGGACCTCCGAGGCACGCCTTGCTTCTCCGGAGCACAGCAACCGTGCGATGGGCCGGGAGGCGGAGCACAGCAGGCCCGCAGCCCGGACAAATGGGTCAATACGGCGGTAACCAGAATGTAGGTAACCTGCCTCAGTAGTTCACCCATGCCCATCAGAATATGTCCATTTTGTTCTAAAGTCAACCACCACCCAAAACCGGGTGGCCGGTTTCCAAAGCCGTGCGTGACAACCACTAACTATCGATGCGATAAGAGGAGCATCCGATACTGATGTACATCACGTTTTTTCTGGCAACTTGCTGTCATGCCTTCGCAAGAATGCACATTGCCTGAGATGTGTTGAGTAGATGTGCGCAGCGGCTGAAAAACCCAACCAAATTCAGACGTTCGGGACACCGCAGTGTCCGCAAATCCTTCAAGAGGTTAGACATGCCTATTGAAGGGTCGAACAAAGGCAGGTAGATGTGGAGACATTGTTGCTCCGCGTCTGTGACTGGGGTAGCCTGCATCTAGTGTCCTGTAACATTTAATTCTTTACAGCGTCTGACCTT
>Ga0315281_10010903_pt1 | contig 12478 bp, 9 predicted proteins | sample YL17G07_0_MG_FD_204540 | JGI IMG/M metagenome (GOLD analysis project Ga0315281, IMG submission 204540) | Sediment microbial communities from Yellowstone Lake, YNP, Wyoming, USA - YL17G07_0 | ecosystem: Environmental > Aquatic > Freshwater > Lake > Sediment | place: USA: Wyoming | collected... | reverse complement strand
CCTGGGCTGCCGCTCGGGACTTGCTCATCGGTGCGCCGCTACCGGCCGACCACCGCTTCTGACGGCCCGCGAGCGTCGGTCAGGATCGTGCCACGACTGAAGCCCGGCGGGTCTGACTCCGATCAGCCGGGCGGCACGCTCGGGGGGCCGGTAGTGCAGCCGCGCGGCACGCCCGACCGCCGCTGGTCCCGAGGCGGCCGGCACGCCAGACCGCCGGAGAGGCCCCCGATGTTCGCCACATGATCTTTTTCACGGCATGAACTGGCAGATCGTCCGCCCTCCTCGCCGCGACGGCGCCGGTGAGGACGTTCGAGATCACCTGCTGAACATCCCGGCCCAGATCAGCCTCGGGAGACGCCTCCATACGGAGCCCGTAGGGTCAGCCTGAACGTTACGGGGGTCGATGTGCCGGGGATGTTCATGTGGCGAACACGCCGGGCGCCTCGGTGGCTGAAGGCAGGCGCGGCCCCCGCACCTCCGCGGCACCTCCGCGCACCTCCGCGGCACCTCCGCGGCACCTCCGCGGCCCCCGCGACCGTCCTCCCGGCCCCTCTGCGCCCCTCGCAGCTCAGTGGCGCGGTGCCGCCGAGATGCGATAGCGCTCGAGCATCCGACCCGAGACCTCGGGTCCGGCGTTGAGCAGCTCGAGGAAGTCCGGCCCGTCGAGCGCGAGCAGCCGGCCGTCCGTCTCCGCCGTGACGGTGGCGCTGCGCGGCGCGCCGTGCATCAGGCCGAGCTCGCCGAAGACCTCGTCCGGTCCCATGACCCGAAGCCGGTGCGGCATCTGGGTTCCCGGGTCCATCTGGTCCACGGTGAAGCGCCCGGACTCGATGATGTAGAACCGGTCGGCCACGTCCCCTTCGCGGATGACCACCGTGCCGGCCGTCACCGACACAGCCTGGAGCCGCTGGATCGCGAGCTCCAGGGCCCCTGGTGAAACGCCCGCGAAGAGCGGCAGGCGCGCCACGCGGCCGAGGGTGGCGGCAATGGCGTCCACGGCGGCCTCACGACGGAAGTTCGCCCCGACCAGCACGAAGGTGCCCAGGGACGCAAGAAAGATGGCGACCCCGCCGACGGTCAGGATGACCTGGGAGCCGATCGTCTTCATCAGCACCGGCACCGCGAATGAACCCGCCGAATAGGTGAGCGTGCCCACGGTCTGGAGGGAGCCGAGGGTTCGTCCGCGGATCGCATCCGGAACCACTCGTTGGAGCACCGTGTCCTTGACGATCTCGCTGAGAAGCGCACCGGACGCCACGACGGCCAGTGCCCCGATCGCGAGCGGCAGCGTCGTGACCATCCCGAGAATGACGAAGCCGACCGACAGGGTCCCGGCCCCGACGAGCAGGACCGGACCGAGATTCGGGCGGAGCATGAACCACGTGCTCGCCACGGCGCCGATGACCCCGCCGGCGCCGATCGCGGCCCACAGGTAGCCGGTGGCGTCCTCGCCGACCCCGAGTCGGTCCACCGCGAAGATGACCAGCGCAACGCTGAGGCCGCCCCACAGAAAGCCGCTCACGAGGTCGTAGAACGCGAGGCCGCCGACCGGCCGCAGGATGGCGCGGAAGGCGGAGGGCGCCCGCGCCGGGGTGGCGGCCGGAACGGCGCCTAGATCGGCGGTCGGATCGGTGTCGGCGGCATCCGCCTCGGCCGGCGCCGCGCCAGGTGCGTTCGCCGCCCTCGGGTTGTTCGATGGCAGCGTCCACAGCATGACCATCGGGGCGAGGAACGAGACGGCGTTGAGCACGAACGCCCAGCCCAGGTCGGTCGTGGCGATGATGAGCCCGGCGATTGCCGGCCCGATGATGAAGGTGACCTCGCCGAGCGTCGCGAAGACGCTGTTCGCCGGGCCGAGCTCCGTCTCGTTCTTCACGAGCGAGGGCATGTACGCCCCGATCGATGGCCGGAAGAAGACCGCGAAACAGGTGGCGAAGATCGCCAGGCCCACGGTCAGCAGGACCGGACCGCCGAGGAACGTGTTCGCGGCGAGCCCGATCATGGCCGCGCCGCGGATGAAGTCAGTGACGATCAGGACGAGCCGGCGATCGTAGCGATCCACCACGATCCCGGCCGGCACCGACAGAACGACGTAGGGAATGATCCGCGCGCCGCCGATCACCCCGAGCAGGAACGGATCGTGGCTCTCGCGGTAGACGACGACCAGCAGGGCCACCAGATAGAGCCAGTCGCCGATCCCCGAGACGAACTCACCGGCGAACAGCCGCAGGAGATTGCGGTTGCGTGCGACCGTCCGATAGGCGGTGAGCATTCCGGGTTCGCCCTCCCCCAAGCCCTGACCGGCCGCTCCAGATCGGCCCGCGCCACGGGGCTCGATCGCGCGAGTATAGGGTCACGAACGGGCTCGGTGGAGGTCGAGATCGCGCCCGCGGCTAGGCCCCGGCGAGCCCCTCGACGATCGGGGCCATCGCCTCCATGGAGCCGCCGCCGAACGTGTACGAGTTGAGACCCCAGGCCTCGCGCCGGCGAAGCAGGATGTCGCGGACGCGCCCCGGCGTCCCGTGGAGAACGTACGGCGTCCCGATCAGTGCGACGGCCCCCGCGAACGCGGCATTCCGAGCCGATGCCAGGACGCCTTCCCGGCCGCCGACGAGACCGGCGTAGAACACCAGCGCGTTGACGTCGATCGAGTCCATGCGGTCACCGGCCGCCTCGCGGATGAGCGCGGCCTTCGCGGCGGTCGCACCCTCGGTCGACTGACCGACGATCGGTCGCCCCGCCGCGTTGAACTGCGGGAGCAGGCCCACGATCTCTGCCTCGCGTGCCGCGAACCGGAGCATGCGCGGACCACCACCGCCGATCAGGAACGGCGGCCGTGGCCGCTGGATGGGGAGGGGAGCGAGCCGCGCCCGGTCGAGGTGATAGTGCGTCCCGGCATGGGTCACGACCTCGCCTGACATGAGCCGCTTCACGATCCCGACGGATTCGAAGAGCCGGTCTACTCTGACGCGCGGCTCGTCGTAGGGGAGGCCGAGCTGCCGATAGTCGGTGACGCGCCAGCCGGCGCCCATGCCCATGATCAGCCGCCCGCCCGACAGCACGTCGAGCGTCGCGGCCTCGCCGGCGAGGATCAGGGGATGCCGGAAGTCGTTGGCGAAGACGAACGGGGCGATCCGGATCCGGGTCGTGGCGGCCGCCACGGTCGCGAGCGCGGCAATCGGCGCGAACTGCCGCCCGAGGTGGTCCGGGACCATGAAGGCGTCGTACCCGAGCTCCTCGGCGCGCCGGGCCATCCGGACCCAGGCGGCTGCGTCGAGGGCCGAACCGGCCATGACCGAGAAGCGGAACGGGCGCATGTCGACAGCGTACGCAGCGGGGGCGTGGACGTGCAGCCGGCGACCCCGCCGCCAACCTCGACCGCTTGCCAGCAACCCAGCAACCCAGCATACTGGTGCCATGAAGGTGACCCTCGACCTCGATCAGGAGCTCTACCGCGCCGTGAAGGTAGAGGCGGCACGCTCGGACCGGAGCGTCCGCGACATCGTGGAGACAGCGCTCACGGGCTGGCTCGAGGCCACCGAGGAGGCCGAGGACCTGGCATCCGCCCAGGCTGCCCTCGTGGAGTACGGGCGCGATGGCGGCGAGTCCGCGGAGGCGTGGTTCACGCGCCAGGCCGCCGAGACGCGGGCCGCCTACCTGCCCGACGAGGCGTGAGCGGCGGGCCGTTTCGGGTCGAGCTTGCCCCGGCGGCGCAACGCCAGCTTCGGCGGCTCCCGCCGGGTGATGCCGCCGCCCTGCGCGGGCCGATCCTCGCTTTCGCGATGGAACCGCGCCCGGCCGGTGCCGTGAAACTCGTTGGCAGCGACTTCTGGCGCATCCGGGTCGGCGCGCTCCGGGTGATCTGCGCGATCGACGACGCGAAGCGGATCGTGGTCGTCCTTCGGGTCACGCGGCGGTCCGAGAGCACCTACCGGCGCGTGCCATAGGGCAAGTGCACGCGACGACGCTGTCACGTCCCGTAACCCCGGGTTGATCGCTCGCCCGTACTCTTCACTCGATGTCCCGCCTCGACCCCGACGTTCTCCTCACCGACCTCGACCCCGAGCAGACCGAGGCCGTCCGCGCGACGAGCGGGCCGGTCGTCATCCATGCCGGGGCGGGGAGCGGCAAGACCCGGGTCATCAGCCGCCGGACCGCGTATGCGATCGCGACCGGTGTCGTGCCCGCGGACGGGGTTCTCGTGGTCACCTTCACCGACAAGGCGGCCGGCGAGATGGTGGAGCGGCTGCGCTCCCTCGGGCTGCCGGGCGTCACCGCGCGCACATTCCACGCCCACGCGCTGAGCCAGCTCCGCCACTTCTGGCCGGCGAGCCACAACGGGGCGCCGCTGCCCGACCTCCTCGACTCCAAGCTGCCGATCCTCTCCCGGCTGGCGCGGCAGCTCCCCGGCCACTACCGGTTCACGCCATCCAAGGACCTGGCCGACGAGATCGAATGGGCGAAGGCGCGCCGGATCCAGCCCTCGGCCTACGAGGCCGAGGGCACGGCGGCCGGGCGTGAGCCCCCGATCCCGGCCGACCTTCTCGTTCGGGTCTTCCTCGACTACGAGCGCGCGAAGACCCGGGCGAACCGGATCGACTTCGACGACCTCCTCGTCGAGACCGTCGATCTCCTCGAGACCGACGCGGACGCCGCGGCCACCGTCCGGGCCCGCAAGCGCTGGTTCAGCGTGGACGAGTACCAGGACACGAACCCTCTTCAGCAACGACTCCTGGAGCTCTGGCTCGGCGACCGCGACGACCTGTGCGTGGTCGGCGACGAGGACCAGACGATCTACACGTTCACCGGCGCCACCTCGGACTACCTCGCGGGCTTTGTCGCGCGGTACCCGGGGGCGCGCGAGGTGACGCTGTCGCGCAACTATCGGAGCTCGCCCGAGATCCTCGCCCTTGCCAATCGCCTGCTGGCGGCCGAGGGCCGACGGAAGCGCCTGGTGGCGACGAAGCCATCCGGGCCCGCCCCGTCGGTCCAGCATTTCGTGGACGGCGATGCCGAACTGGCGAGCCTCGTGACGACCATCCGCGGACTCGTGGCGGGTGGCACCCCGGCGGCCGAGATCGCCGTCCTCGTCCGCATCAACGCCCAGGTCCCGCCGATCGAGGCCGCGCTGACCAAGGCCCGGATCCCGTTCCGCGTGCGCGGCGGACGGTTCTTCGAGCGGCCCGAGGTTCGCGACGCGCTACGGCTGCTCAAGCGCGTGCCGGAGACGGCCCGCGGGCCGATGCTGGCCCACCTGTTCGAGGAGCTGCTTCGGACCGAGTTGGGGTACGAGCAGGGAGTTGTGGCCGACACTGGCGGTCCGGCCGCGCGCGAACGCGCCGCCGCGCTCGCGCTCGTGGTTGAGCTCGCGCAGGAAGCCGCCGCCGCGAACCCCGGCCTCGACCGTGACGCGCTCCTCGCCGAGCTCTCTTCTCGTGCCGCCGCCGAGGCGGAGGGTTCGGCCGATGGCGTGAACCTGCTCACCCTCCACCGGGCCAAGGGCCTCGAGTGGGACGCCGTCCTGCTCCCGGGGCTGGAGGAGGGGACGCTCCCGATCCGCCAGGCGGAGTCGGACGCGGAGGTCGCCGAGGAACGCCGGCTCCTGTACGTCGGGCTGACCCGGGCCCGGCGGCACCTCACGCTCTCGTGGGCCGAACGCAGGGTCGGTGCCGGCGACCGCGAAACCCGCCGCCGGCCCAGCCGCTTCCTCGAGGCGCTGGAGGGTCGTCCGACCGGTGCCCGTCCTCGCGTCACCGTTCTCCCGGGCGCGCCCATGAATCCCCCGCGCCGAGCGCGCGACGAAGACGGTCCGCTCATGACGGCACTGCGCGAGTGGCGCCTGACGACCGCCCGTTCCGACGGCGTGCCCGCCTACGTGGTGGCCACGGATGCGCTCCTTCTCGACATCGTCGACCACCCACCGGCGACCATGGCCACCCTCCGCCGAGTCAAGGGGATGGGCCCGTCCCGCCTTGCCCGCTACGGCGCCGAGATCCTGGAGATCATCGCGGCCCACCGCTGACGGTTGGCGCCATCTGGGCGCGTCGGGTTGCGGAACGCGCGACCAGGAATGGCGGCGCGTACTCGGCGGCCCGGGCAGCGCTCGTCATCGGCGCTACGATGACGGTGGAGGACCGTTGCAGCCGGTCGGTCTGGATGACAAGCGTGGGGCGGGGTCGCGGATCACGTGCCCACCCTGGTCGGCGAACTCCACGAAATAGATGTCCCCGCGGAGCGGGCCGACGATCGCCGGCTCCCCCCACAAGCCCGAGAGAGAGATCTGCTTCGATGCAATGGGTTACCCGCGAACACCCGAAGACAGACCGGATCGCCTGCCCGTGGCTGATCCGGAAGTTCATCGATCCAGAGGCGGAGATCGTCTATCTCCCCCGAGACGCGGTTCTCGCCTACGCCGATCGCACCGGGGCAACCAGCTTTGATGCGCCGGGCGCCCGCTATACCCACCGGGACGGCCTCTGCACCTTCGAGGTGCTGATCGAGGAGTACAGGCTCGGTGGCGACCCGGCGCTCGCGCTCATGGCCCGCGTTGTCCACGGTGCCGATGTTTCCGAGGACCCTGATGCCACGCCGCAGTCAGCCGGCCTCCTTGCGATCGCCGACGGGTTCGCTCTCCTGGACGTGGATGATCAGCGCCAGCTGGAGCTCGAACTGCCGGTCTACGACGCCCTGTACGCCTGGGCCCGTCACGAGGTCACCGGCGCCTGACGTCGTCGGGGTTCCAGCGGCGCGGCGGCACCTTCCGCAACCCCGTTGTAGAGTCCGGGCCTCCGAGATGCAACCGAGGTTCCCCGCGTTCTGATGCAGTCCCCATTGGGCGATCTCCAGATCGCCGCGCTATTCGACGGGTCGCCCGACCTCGTCTTTGTCATGGCGGTGGGCGTCGACGGTGTGAGCCGCTTTGTCTGGGCGAACGAGGTCTTCCGACGGACCACGGGCCTGACTGGCGAGGCACTACTGGGCCGGCGGGCGGACGAGCTCCTGCCGCCGGATCAGGCTGCTTCCGCCCTCGCGAGGCACGCCCAGGTCATTCAGCAACGGGAGACGCTCCGGTACGAGGAGACATTCTCTGTCCCGGCCGGCGAGATCACGACCGAAGGGACGCTGATCCCGATCTTCGATGGGGATCAGCCAACGCACCTCGTCGGCATGCTGCGCGACGTCACCCAGCGAGCGCGTGCGGAGGCGGCCGCGCACGAGGCGGAGACGCGTCTCCTGGCGGTCATCTCCAGCGCGGCGATCACGGTGTCGGCGACGACCTCCGAAGGCATCATCACTCTGAGCGAGGGCAAGGGCCTGGCCGACCTCGGCCAGCAACCCGGCCAGACGGTCGGTCGGTCAATCTTCGAGATGTATGCGTCCCGGCCGGAGATCCTGGATCTCTATCGACGCGCCTACGCCGGCGAGCCCGTCGTGGGTTCCGCGGAAGTCGCAGGTCGCGTGATGGAGGGGACGATCCTGCCGCTCCGCGATCCTGCCGGTGAAGTCACGGGCGCTATCACGGTGGGGTTCGACGCCACAGACCGCGTGGTGGCAGAGCGGGCGCTCGCCGCCAGCGAAGCTCAGGCCCGAGCCCTGATGGACTACTCGCCCGACGCGATCTTTGTCGGCGACGCGACGGGTGTGCTCATCGACCTGAACCCGGCCGGCTGCGCGCTGCTCGGTGGCGAACGGGAGCAATTCCTCGGACAGACGCTGGCCGACATCGTCCCGACCGAGGATCTCGAGAAGGAACCCCCGGCATTCGACCGGCTACCCGTTGGACGAGCGCTCAGAATCAGCCGCCGGTTCCGTCGCCTCGACGGGGCGCTCACGAATGTCGAACTCCACGTCTCCCGGCTCCCGGACGGGCGGATCCAGGCCGTCGGTCGGGACGTCACCGAGCGCGTCAAGATGGAAATCGCGCTCCGTGAGAGCCAGGCCTACCTCGCCCGTGCCCAGGAACTCGCGGGGCTGGGGACCTGGGAGTTCGATATCGAGGCAGGAGTGATGACGGTATCGCCGAATGTGAAGGCGATGACCGGGGTTCCGGTGGAGACCGACCCGCTCTTCCCCGCGTTCGTGAGCCTCGTGCATCCCGACGACCTCGATCGCGTCACTGCGAATCTCGAGCAGGCGGGGGAGACCGACGATCCAATCGAGGTCGGATTTCGTATCCGTCATTCGGTGGATGGCGCCGAACGTCACCTTCGGTTCCGCGCCCAGCGTGACCGGCCCGGACATCTCATCGGGACCGGGATTGACGAGACGGAGCGTGTTCGGAGCGAGCGGATGCTCCGCGAACAGGAGGCGGCACTCCTCCAGGCGCAGCGGATCGCGAAACTCGGCGGCTGGGAGTGGAATATCGCCACGCGCCGGGCGATCGTCTCGGACAGCGGCTACGAGTTGTACGGGTACCGGGCGGGCGACGAACGTCCCACGGGAAATGAGCTCCTCGGGAACATCCTGCCCGAGGACCGGGATCGCCTGCGCGATGCCCTGATCGCCGCCGGTCGCGACGGGCGCGCCCTGAGCGTGGAATTCCGGATCAGACACCTCGATGGGGGCATCCGGCACTTCGAGATCCAGGCGGAGCCGCAGCTTGACGCGGCGGGAGTCGCTTCAGGGCTCATCGGCACCACCCAGGATGTCACGGAACGAGCCCTGGCCACGGAGCAACTCCGCATTCGCGAGGCTGAACTCGCCCGCGCCCAGGAGATCGCGCACCTCGGCAGCTGGGAATGGGATCCGGTGACCGGCACCGAGCGCTGGTCCGATGAGTGCTATCGCATCTTCGGGCACGAGCCGGGATCGCTAAGCTCGACCAACGAGACCTTCCGGTCGTTCGTCCATCCCGACGACCTCGCCCGCGTCGTGTCGACCGACCAGATCGCCCTCGATCTCGGCGGGCGGTATGAGATCACCCACCGGATCGTCCGTCCGGACGGCGAGGTTCGCGTCGTCCACCAGCAGCTGGAGGTGGAGCGCGACGGGGCCGGTCACCCTGGCCGGGTTGTCGGCACCATCCAGGATGTCACGGAGCGAGCCGCAGCCCAGGAGCAGCTCCGGCTCCGTCAGGCCGAGTTGGCGCGCGCCCAGGCAGTCGCCCACGTCGGAAGCTGGGAACTCGACGTCGGGTCCGCTGCCCTCCACTGGTCGGATGAGACCTTTCGAATCTTCGGCTACGAGCCGGACTCATTTGAGCCGACACTCGAGGCCTACGCGCGGCTGCTTGACCCGGAAGACCGCGAGCGGATGCGGGCTCGGAACGCGCGGGCCCTGGAGGGCGGGACCGAGGACCTCCTTGTCGAGCCATATCAACGGATCACCAGACTCGACGGCACGGTCCGGATGATCGCGACCGAGACCCAGGTCGAATTCGCGGCCGACGGCCGTCCGATCCGGATCACCGGCACCATCCAGGATGTCACCGAGCGAGCGGCCGCCGACCTCGAACGGTCGCGCCTGGCTGCCGCCGTCGAGCAGGCTGGCGAACTGGTGATGGTCACCGAGCCATCCGGGATTGTCACGTATGTGAATGCCGCGTTCGAGGAGATCACCGGCTTCCCCCGGGGGGATGTGCTCGGGCGGCCGCCGCAAGTCCTGCGGCGGGGCGACCACCTCAATCCGGAGATCGGAGCCATGTGGCAGGAGCTCCAGGCCGGGCGCCAGTGGTCCGGGCAGATGACGCCCCGGCGCAGGGACGGATCCCTCTACGACCTCGAGCTGCTCGCGAGCCCGGTCCGGGACGACGATGGAAGGATCGTCAGCTTCGTCTCCGTCGGCCGCGATGTCACGCGGGAGCGCCTGCTCGAGGAGCAACTCAGGCAATCGCAGAAGATGGAGGCTGTCGGCCGGCTGGCCGGGGGCATCGCTCACGACTTCAACAACCTGCTCACGGCGATCCTGGGGTACGGAGACCTGCTGCTGGCGGAATTGTCGGTGGATGACCCTCGCCGCGAGGATGCCGTCCAGATCCGCCGGGCCGGCGAACGCGCGGCCGACCTCACCCGCCAGCTCCTGGCGTTCAGCCGCCGGACGGTCCTTCAGCCTCGAACGATCAGCCTCAACGACGTCGTCGTGGAGGTCTCACGACTCCTTGATCGACTCATCGGCGAGGATGTTCATCTGCTGACGACACTCGAGCCGCGGCTGGAACCGATCAACGCCGACCCCAGCCAGCTTGAGCAGGTGTTGATCAACCTGGCCGTGAATGCCCGCGACGCGATGCCGTCCGGCGGCACGCTGTCGATCGAGACGAGGAACGTCACGATCGACGAGGCGCTTGCGGCGACACAGATTGGCATTGCGGTGGGCCGCTATGTCGAGCTGGCCGTGAGCGACACCGGAATCGGGATGTCGCCCGAGATCCAGGCACGCGTGTTCGAGCCCTTCTTCACGACCAAGGACCCCGGCAAGGGGACCGGCCTCGGGCTGGCTACCGTCTTCGGGATCGTCGAGATGTCCGATGGCCATGTCACGCTCCACAGCACGCCGGGTGAGGGGACCACGTTCCGCATCCTGCTGCCTGTCTCGGAGAGCGAGCTCACGACCTCCCTCCGGCCGGATGCTCCGGCGGCATCGGGGGTCGGCACGGAACGAATCCTCGTGGTCGAGGACGACCCGGCCGTGCGCTCTCTGATCGAGGCGACCCTTTCGGCCGGCGGCTACGAGACCGTGGTCGCGGGCGAGGGCCAGGCTGCGCTGGAGATCGTCGGCTCCGGGGTCGCGCCGTTCGATCTCGTCATCACCGATGTCGTCATGCCCGGGATGACCGGTGTCGAACTGGTCCGCCGGCTGCGGGCGGCCCATCCCTCGGTCGCGGTCCTGTACAGCTCCGGCTACGCCGCCGACGCGCTCGCGGACCGGGAGGCACTGGGTCCCGATTTCGAGCTGCTGGCCAAGCCGTTTGGCCCGGGCGAGCTGCTCAGCCGGGTCCGCGCGGTCCTGGACAGATGGAAGGCCGAGCGCCCGTCGGACTGATTCAGATCGGCAGGTAGGTGTCCGTCGCGTCCCTGGGGATCGCCAGGACCTCCCCGATGGCCGCCCGGTCGAGCGGGCCGTATACATGCGGGAAGCGGGTGTCGCCGTCGTAGCGCCACGGCGAGCCAAGGGACCCCAGCGCGATCGTGAGGACGAGGTGCGGGCCGGGCTCGTCCCGGTAGAACGTGTTGGCCACCTCGACGAGGTCGTCCAGCCGGTGCGTCAGGTGGACGAAACCCTCCGTCGCGAGTGAGGCCGGCCGAAACGGCTCGTCGGCCGGCGCCGCCTCCCAGGCTGATGCGGGAACGAGGTGGTAGGCGATCGGGTCATTGGTGGCTGGCACGGGTCGTCTCCTGTCCTGGTCAGCGCGGCGGGTCGAGCTCTTCGAAGAGCGTGAGCTGGAGTCCGGCCGGCGCGTGGAGCCGCGAGTTGAGCGACCGCCAGGGCGTCTCGATGGGCCGCGCGAGCAGCTCGGCGCCGGAGGCGACGGCGCGATCCGTGACCGCCGTCGCGTTCGCCACCTGGAACGCCACCCGGACGTGTCCGGCCACGCGTCGGCCCACTTCGACCTCGTCCACGTAAGCCGCGTGACCCGGGTCGGCCAGCTCCAGGGTTGCGTGCCCCGCGTCGAGGATCGTCACGCGTCCGCCGGGCGAGGTATAGACCCCCGTCTCGCGCAGGCCGAGTACGTCGCGATAGAACGCGAGCGCGGCCTCGTAGTCTGGCGCGGTCACGACCAGGCGCATCTCCAGCACGTCGCCGTCCACGGGCTCCTCCTCGGGCCTCCCGGGTTTCGTCTCCGCGGACCCAGGTCGGTGGGCTCGACGGTACACCGTTGCGGGGACCGCCTCGATCAGGGCCCGAAATAGAGCCCGGCGAGGTTCGACTCGAGAGAGTTCATGAACCCGCTCGAGACGAATGGATCCAGCACCTGGAAGCCCGTGAAGGTGGCCCCCAGGGCCGCGGCCCGTGGTCGGGACCAGGCAATCCCGCCACCGCGCGGGCTCTTGCCGAAGGACTTCGGGCCCTGGGTCGACTGTGGCGGCCCCGCGGTCGGCGTGGGCACGGTCATCGGGGAGGGGGTCGCGGCAGGTACGGTCGTTGAAACGAGAGCGGGCCGCGGCGAGGGCCTCGGCGGACCCTGCGTAACACCGACCGCAGCGCTCGGTCGGGGCGTTGCGGCGGCCGGCGGAAGGGTGGCCGGCGGAAGGGTGGCCGGCGCAGGTGTCGGTGTCGACGTGACAGGTTCAGGCGCGGCCGGTGTGCCGGTGGGGCCAGGCGCGGCTGGGGTCGGTGTCGCGAGCCCCGGCGTCGCGGGCGCCGTGGTGGGCGTCGGCGTTGTCGGCGGGGACGGGGGGTCGGTCACGGCCGGCGGGACTGTTGGACCAGCCGTGGCGGGCGCCGGAGTGGCGGTGTCGGCGACGCACGGCTGGGCGAAGATCTCGGTCCAGGCATGCGTGCCGTCCGATCCCTTGTACGCCCCAACCCCGATGGCCGT
>Ga0315281_10010901_pt1 | contig 12479 bp, 10 predicted proteins | sample YL17G07_0_MG_FD_204540 | JGI IMG/M metagenome (GOLD analysis project Ga0315281, IMG submission 204540) | Sediment microbial communities from Yellowstone Lake, YNP, Wyoming, USA - YL17G07_0 | ecosystem: Environmental > Aquatic > Freshwater > Lake > Sediment | place: USA: Wyoming | collected... | reverse complement strand
CAGCTGTTGCCATCGGCCATGCCGGAATCCTCGGCGTTCAAGACTTGAAGGGCAAGAAGGACCTTTATGGCAACACGCTCAGATATAGTGCACTGAACATCGTCGACTCCTTGGCCACCACGGCCAATGTGGTCATGGGCGAGAGCAGCGAATCCTGCCCAATGGCGATCATCAGAGGTTTTCAATATACGTCGCCGAAGAACACAAAAAAAGGCGAGATGTTGATCCCGCCTTCTGAAGACTTATTTCAGATGTGACTATCTTCGTCGTGGCTTCATCTTCCTGACCATCGGTCTCTTGATCTTGGCTTTCATCACACTCATGACGCTCCGATTGGCTCTCTGCTGAACTTGCATTTGTTCCATCATCAGGGTATTTTCCTTCCTCGTATTGTACTCGATCCGCATCATCACCTGAAGCATCTCTGCCACGGCCATGAGGACCAGCGATACGAAGATCCCTCCGAATCCGAGAAGAATGAAGTCCGTCGTCGAGATCCCGCTGTAGGTACCGAGGATCGCTCCGAGCGTCCCAAAGATGAAGACCAGAAACGACGCGACCTCGAGTACCATCACCGATATGGCGACAAACTTGAATTCGTTCTTGGTGAGGTGTGCTCTCATCTTTGAAAAAATTAGAAGAACAAGACTACTACCAACTCATTCTATGACGATCACGGCTTTCGTCAATGATCTACCCTTCCATTTTCTCAAAAATTAGTATCTAGTAATAGTATGAAAATATTCTGCATCGGTATCGGCGGAATCGGTCTCTCTGGAGTGGCTCAGATCCTCAAAAGCCAGGGGCATGAAGTGACGGGTTCAGATAGCTCCTCTTCAGCGATCACGCAGTCATTGATCGAGAGCGGTATTAGGGTATTTTCCGGCCATGCTGAGGGCAATCTCAAGCCCCAAACCGACCTGGTCATCTATTCGGAGGCGGTTCCGGAAAGCAACCCCGAGCGGATGGAGGCAGGCAGGCTCGGCATTCGCGCGATCAATTACGCCCATGCGCTTGGTATGGTCACGGAAGGGAAACAATTGGTCGCCATCACGGGTACGCATGGCAAAACCACGATCACCGGTATACTGACCTGTATCCTCCTCGAAGCGAAGACCGATCCGAGCATTATTATCGGTTCCCGGATCAACGTTTTGGGCGATCAAAACTATCGCATCGGGAAGAGCGAGTTATTTCTGGCCGAAGCCTGCGAGTACCGGGATAACTTCCTGACTCTTACTCCGAACATCATGCTCATCAATAGTCTGGAGCCCGACCATCTGGACTATTTCAAAACCACAGAACAGTATTACGCTTCCTATCAAAAACTGGCCGACAAGATTCCCGAATCAGGCGCATTAATTGTCTATGAATCCGATATCGAGCATCTCGATAGGAGCCGAATTAAATGTCGGATAACTCTATTAAATGCCGAGGAGGCAAACGCTGCTCAATTCCAACTTCAAGTCCCCGGACGTCACAATCAGCGCAACGCTTTTGCCTCCCGGGCGGTCGCAAAGACCCTGCGGGTCTCGGATGAGGTCATTAATGCCGGCCTGGAAAAATTTCACGGTACTTGGAGGCGTTTCGAGTACAAGGGTTCCATCAATGGCGCAAAAGTGTACGACGATTACGGCCACCACCCGACCGAGATTAGGGCCACGATTCAGGCCGCCCGCGAATGGTACCTGGAGCAAAAACTGCTGGTCATCTTCCAGCCACATCAATATTCAAGAACACGGGAATTTTTTGATGAATTTACAACCTGCTTCAAAGGTGCCGATGAAGTTTGGATCACCGATATTTATAAGGCGCGTGACACCGAGGAGGACATCGCCTCAACATCGGCGGAGAAACTCACGGCGGCAATTAACGAACATCAACCGGCTCACTACTTCAGAACAGAAGATATTCATGAGAAGCTGAAAAAATCCACCGATGCCAATACCATCGTCCTGGTCATGGGAGCCGGAAACATCAATCGGATTTTTGAACAGCTGAAGTTTGACGTCCAGCCGTAACTTTTTTTGCGGCATTTTTCTGAGCCAATGACGTCGGACGGGTCTTCGTGGTCTGCAACGCATTGCTCCAGCATACTCCTTGATAAGGACAGTACCCGCATTTTTTCTCATCGAACTCGGGAAGCCGGTCAAACTGCAGGCCCTGGATTTTTTCCCAAGTCTGGCTAATGAGCTTTTCATAATCTTTCACCATATCCTGCGTCAGGGGAACGGTTTTGTTCGTAAAGGCTCCTTCTTCGAGTCCGTATTTCTTGACCGTTGAGCGAACCGGATCGAGGAAGACGAGCTGGCCGTGCGTTACAGTCCTGCGGCGATATCCGCTCTCGTAGAGCATCTTGTAAGCGATGAGCTGGCGGAAGTAGTCGTCGCATTCTTCGGAAAAAACATCCGTCGATTTGTCGAAGGCCTTGATGTGTTTGTCCGGTTCACCGGTTTTATAATCCACCACCGTCGCTTCATCACCCTTGCCGGCCGGGTCGACCTTGTCGAATTGTCCGCTGAAGATGAGACCCTGCGGCATTTTTCTCGTCAGCTTTCTCTCTAATTCCAGGGGTTTAATCGCCCCCTGTGCCGCGGTCTGCTCATACCATCGTTTGGCATCCTCGAGCTTGTGGAGACATCCCTGGCGGATCGACTGTTCCACGCCCTGCCATTCCAGCTCCTGGAGAAACTGTTCTTCGAAATATTTCACCGGCGGGAAAACGTTTTCTTTCAGATAGCGGCGATAGCTTTTCTCCAGCGCCTTGTGGACGCAGTGTCCGTAGACCAGGGAAGTCCTCTTCGGCTGAGGGGTTTTAAGCAGATGTTGATAGAGGAACTGCCGCGGGCAAGTGAGATAACGATTGACCGAGGATGGGCTCAGGGAAATCTCTTGCGTGAGTCCCTTCAGCGTATCGCTCGTGAATTGCACCGGGTCGGGTTGGGGTGATTTTTTCAACAATTGAATCAAGGTCTCTTCTTCCGGGATGGGCGTTGACTGCGCGGGGGCCAAGCCTGCATTGCTCAGGAATTCTGAGAAGACTTGTTTATCCCGTGGCGCGGCGGTGAAGACCAGCCGGTCTTTCGCGCGCGTCGCGGCGACATAGAAGAGCCGGTTCTCGTCATAACGGTGGAGCTTTTTCTCGTCTTCCCGGGTTTCGATCCGCTCCTGTCCTATGAGAAGTTCGTGAGGAAGCGGGATTTTATTCGTCATCTCCCGTTTCGGCCAGGACTTGTCTTGGACGCAGAAGGGGATGAAGACATGCTGAAATTCCAAACCTTTTGAGCTATGAGCCGTGAGGATGTTCACGCCGGCCTGATTACTGGAGACCATTTCGCCGGCCAAGGCGATCTCGTGGCGCTCGAGCTGATCCAGGTCGCTGACATACTGGCTGAGCAGGACTCCCGGACGGGCTTGATTGGCTTTCTTCAGGTTTTCCACAAAACTGCCGATTGCTCTCAATTCCCTGAGACGGATGACATCATAGTCCTCATAATGGCCCAGGATATAATCGACCATGTTCGAATCCCGAAGGAAGTCCATCATCAGGTCGTGGACCGGATAGCTCGGCGCGCGCTGAAGCAGCCTGGCCAGCGTCCAGGCCGAGTGATGGAGGCTGCGCGGATCTTTGAGGTTGAGCTCCGAAAGAATCGTCAACTGGGAAGTCTCTTCAGGTGTAGGCTTCTCGTGGTCTCTCGGTAAGGGACGCTTGGGAGGGGGGAACCGCAGGAGGAGCTCCGTGAGCAAGGAAGTCTTCATGGCGTCTTCATGGGGAAGTCCACCAACCTCACTGGCGAAGGTCATCATTTCTTGGCGCTCCTCTTGCTGATAGTCTTGTGAAGATTTTTGTGATCTTCGCTTCTGTCGCTTGCGAGCATCACTCTGTTTCTGTTTCACGGAAGCGACGAGGCTCATCAGGTCATGGTGGTCGATCTGCCAAAAATCAAAGAGAAGGATCTCGAAGAGGAGCAGGTCTCTGGCTTCGAAATCAAGGTTGGCCTGGGCGAAATGAAGGATTTTGATCAGCTGTTGGATGCGGAATTCACCGCGGATGTCCTCCTTGCCATCCGTCGTGTAAGGAATTCCCGACTGCAACAAGGACTCGATGATCAGCTGGGCATCCTTGCGGGTGCGGACGAGGATCGCGGTGTTATTTTTCTCCGCATCAGGAATGTCCTTGATCTGGCGGACGAGAAAGGTCAGCTCTTCTTCGATGGTTCCGAGACGATGGCTGGCAACGGATCCCGCTTCTCCATCTCCGCGGACCGCCTCGAGAATCTTCACGGCCACCCTCTCCTGCGCGGGAATCTGGCCGACGAGCAGGGCGCTCTTTTCAAGAATGGTTCCAAATGAGCGATAGTTTTTTTGCAAAAGTATTTTCTCAACTTTGAGAAACAGCTCGTCAAAGATTTGGAAATTCCCGGCGCTCGCGCCTTGGAAGCGATAAATCGATTGGTCATCATCGCCGACCACGCAGATATTCGAACGTCGGTCGGAAAAGATCGTCTTCAGGAGCTTGAGTTGGGCCCCATTGGTATCCTGGAACTCGTCCACCATCACGTATTGATACTGCTCCTGAATTTTCGCGAGCAGTTCCGGCTCCTGTTGGAGAGCCTGAGTCGCGAGGAGAATCATATCGTCATAATCGTAGCGTCCGCGCTGGTCAAAAACCTGCCATGATGAATTGGGCAACTTCGCTTCTTCATAGGCGTCGTAGAATTTCACGAAAGCTTTCAAGCGTTGTACATGTTTTTCTTCGATCAACTTTTCGTCCGCCTTATAGCTCCTCAAAAATTCCTCGAAATCTTGAGGCGAGATGCCGTCGCGTTTGAGGGCGCTGATATTCGACTGGATATCTCCGCGGTAAAGATACGGTGCGTTGGGGTGGCGCAGAGACTTGATCCCCTCGATATGGTCGAGCAAGTGTTCGAGGAGCGTGATGCGCTCGAGATCCGTCATTTCTATCCGCTCGCCTTTCACCGTCGCCGCCTCCTCAGATTCCGTAATAATCGAATTCGCAAAACCATGAAAGGTCTCGACCACCACCTCGTAGCCGTTGGCCCCGATGACCTGCGCGAGACGTTCGCGCATCGCCTTCACGCCGGCATTGGTATAGGTCAGGATCAGGATATTGCTGGGAAAGAGATCCGTTTGCCGCAAAATGTTCGCCGTGCGAAGGGAAAGCAGTTGGGTCTTGCCGGTCCCGGGCCCAGCCAAAACCATCAAAGGGCCTTCGATGCTGTCGACGGCTTTTCTCTGCTCAGCATTGAGTTTGTTGATGTGCTGTTCGTAATCCACGGCGAAGAATAACTAATCCAAAACCGGTTTTTCCAATTCCATCACTTCGACTTTTCCACCGGCACTTCCATCGGAAATTCTGAGGACATCTTTATCGATCTTCTTAAATTCCTTATAGGATTGGTTGTACATCGAGACGGTCGTCGAGAGATGTCCGCCCATCTTCTGCATCTTATCGTCAAAGGCCAAGATGTGGCTGCCGAGCTGGATGATGTTCTTCTGAATATCTTTGAAACCCTGCTCCATCTTCAGCTGGTTCAGGCCCTGCAGCACGGTTTGCAAATACGCGACGAAGGAAGAAGGGGAGACGATGATGACCTTTTTCCCAAAGGCATATTCGATCAGGTTTTGGGTATTCACGGAGACGCCGACGCTGTTCACCAGCAGGCTGTGAAAGACCCCTTCGGCGGGGATATACATGAAGGCGAACTCCATGGTGTTTTCCGCGGGTCGGACGTACTTCGAGGTCTCATCGATGCGCTTCTTCACATCGGAACGAAATTCTTTCTCCAGCTTATCCCGCTTGTCAGGATCGTTCTCCTGCATGATGTGGTTGTACTTTTCCAGAGAGAATTTCGAATCAATGGGGATGATTTGGTCTTTCATGAAAATCACGGCATCGACGATCTCACCGTTCTTAAACTTATACTGCATCTGGTATTGAGTCGGGCCGAGGAGGGAGCTCAGCATGGCCTCCAGGAAGTATTCACCGAGCACTCCGCGATGCTTTGGATTTTTCAGAATGTTTTCCAGGCTCTGCATCTGCCCGGCGAATCCAACGACCTGTTTGTTCGTTGAATCCAGCTCAGAAAGCTTCTTCGTGACGGATTCGATGAGCTTGCTGCTCTCTGAAAAAAGCTTTTGTTGAGACTCCGCCAAAGACTTGGTCTGAGCGTGCATGGACTTGTCCTGCACCGAAAACTTATCCATCATCGCCCGCTCCTGGGACGTCATCTTGTCCTGAACGGTATTCTTGAGATCGTTGAGCTGTTGGAGGAGGATTTTTGTCGTTTCATCCTCTCCCTTCGGTTGCTTCAAATTCTTCAGTTGCCAGGCGAGATAGACGACCACGATGATCAGGGCAAAGATCGGAATGAAACCAAGATTTTCCATAGGATTGAGAGTCGTTAAGACAGCCCCATCATAGCAGGAATATGGCAAGGTTTCACCATCGTGAAACTACCCCCTTGCAAGGGGGCCAGGGGGTCTTCGCATCTTGCAGACCTCATGAGCCTCCTGCTCGATCCTTTCGTTTTCCTCCTTGGAAAGCCCGAGGGAATGCAGTCCCTTGCCGACGTCCTGACACAGTACCAAGCCCTGATTCAGAAGGGTCTTGATGTGCCCCTCGGACAAGGTCGTGAGGCAGGTGATCGGATGGAGTCCGAGATTGTCGATCATATGGGCTAGCCCGCCTCCCGGGGGATAGGACCAGGAAATGATGTTCAGACCGGCACATTCCGAGTACCTCAGGGCCGAACTGCTGAACTTCGTATTCGTCACCAAAAAGCCGCGAAATTTCTTGCCGGAGCCTTGGTGAGTGCTTTCCCAATAACCCCTCAGATCATGCATGCGCGCGTGGACGTAGAGCGTGGTCTTGATGTCGCTGCCCGTTTCGTGAAAATTGTGATACTTGCACTCCATCATGACGACCTCGTGGTCATTTTCGGCAATGACGTCGACTTCGTGATCGATGCACTTTCCGGGCACGGTGACCCCCGTCCGCGTCTTGTATCCGAGTCTTTCCCAGATATGCGCGATGAATTTTTCAAAAGGATAGCCGCTGGGACCCAACCGCAAGATGGCCTTTTTCAAATCATAACGGGCGGCAACAATGGGGAGGTGTTCCTTGAGAAGCTCAAAAGCATGCTCGTAGATCTTGGTCGTCTTCATGCCATCCTGCAGCTCGCTCTCGACATGCTGAAGGATGCGCTGCGCGATTTTGTCCGAGGCGCCCGATCGTTTCAGTGATGTGAAAAGCTTCTCCGGCTGGAAAAATTCCGTGTCCCCGTTCCACTTCATGACCTTGAAGAGCCTCTTTGGCATGCGAAGATTCGTTTTAGAAAACGTTAAGATAGCTGAAGACCAGCAAGGCGATATTCGTCAGGTAAATACCGTTGCAGATCAGGCAGATACTCCGAATCTTGAAATACAAAATATAGGCGAGGACTCCCGAGACCGCTACCGCTGCAATGGACAGGTAAAACACATAGAGAAGATACCCGTAATAATTCAGTCCGAAAACGATCAGGTAAAAGCCGACCCCGTAAAAGCCCAGTGGCATGCCGGCGAATTTCCCGTACTCGCTGGTGAAAGTCTTCGTGCAGGAAATTCGATTCGAGAGATCGCACACGGCCTTGTAGTCGCGGTTCGCCATGATCTGCTCGTGCCCATACCAGGCATAGGAGGAGATGAGGAAACCGATCACCGCTATGACGGCAATGCTGGTTATCATATCAAAAAGTTAGGGATCTCCGTCGAAGCTTATTTCGTCGTCCCTGTTTTCACATCATCCTTGTTGCCGAAATTCATCATATTCCAGCTCTGATTCTTACCGTCCCAGTTCATCATATTGTTCCAAGTTCCATCGGAGTTGGTATATCCAGCCCCTCCCATCATGGATCTCCATCCCATGAAGGAAAACTGAGCGGTCACAAGACCCCCAATGGTTCCAACGATGAGGAGCCACATGACCCATTTTTTCAACTGATCGGGCTTCAGCTTCATGGCCCACACGATAAAAAGAATCACCCCAACGATGCTGGCAATGACGAAACCGGCATGGAGACACCAACCGACGGCGAGCAGAGGGTAGGAATAAAGGCCCATCATAAGGAAGGAATAAAAGAATCAATTAACGAAAGTATAGGCATGATCAAGACTTTCCTCAAGAAAAATCGGTTTACAGCCTTGAGATCGTGAAACGTCGTAGTCGGAGGGCATTGAGGACCACACTGACGGAAGAGAACGCCATGGCTCCTGCTGAGAAAATCGGATTCAAGAGACCAAAGGCCGCGATCGGAATACCGATGGTATTGTAGAGAAAAGCCCAGAATAAATTCTGCTTGATATTCCGCAGGGTCGCCTCCGAGAGCTCAATCGCTTCCACGGCCTTCAGCAGATCGCCTTTGACGAGGACAATGTCGCCCGATTCCATGGCGATGTCCGTGCCGGTCCCCATGGCGATGCCGATATCGGCCTTGGCCAGAGCGGGGGAGTCGTTGATCCCGTCGCCCACCATCGCCACCACCGCGCCCTTTTTCTGGAGCTGGATGATTTTTTTTACCTTCTCTTCCGGAGAAACTTCAGCGATGACTTCATCGATATCGACCTGCTTGGCGATAGCGCGGGCGACGATCTCGTGGTCACCGGTCATCATGATGGTGCGAATACCTCTTTTCTTGAGCAGTCGAAGAGCTTCGGCGGAGGTTTCTTTGATGCCGTCTTGGACGGCAAAAAGCCCCAAGACATTCTTGGCGTCACTGACGATCAGGACGGTATGGCCACTGCCATGCATCTCATCGATTCTACCTTGAACGCTCTTCACGTTGATCTTCAGGGACTTCATATAGGATGTACTACCGAGGTGAAAGAGCTTCCCTTTGAGCTTCGCTTCAACTCCCCTGCCCGTGACCGCCTTGAAGTTGTCGGTATCAATGACCTGGATGTTTCGTTCGGAACAATAATCCAGAATACTTTTCGCGAGAGGGTGCTCGGAATGCTCCTCAAGCGAGCGGGCAATGGTCAGCACTTCTTTTACGGTCATCTTTCCGACGAGCTCGAATTCCTGAACTTCAGGGTGTCCTTTGGTAATCGTTCCGGTTTTATCAAAACAAATGGCGGTGACTTTATGGATTTTTTCCAAGCTCTCGGCATTTTTGATGAGGATCCCCATACTAGCTCCCCTGCCGGAACCCACCACGAGGGCAATTGGCGTCGCCAGCCCCAACGCGCACGGACAGGCGACGATGAGCACGGCAACGGTAATAATTAAAGCCTGTGTAAATGAAAGTCCTGCCCACATCCATCCGAGCAGCGTGAGAACCGATATTGCGATGACGCCCCAAACAAAGTACGAAGAAATCACATCCACGAGTTTCTGGATGGGCGCTTTACTCATCTGAGCTTGTTCGACGAGCTTCACGATCTGGGCAAGCATACTTTCCTTGCCGACCTTTCGTGCCTCAATGGTAAAAGAAGTATTGCCGTTCACCGTTGCCCCAATGACAGCATCTCCTTTCTTCTTATCGACGGGAATGCTTTCCCCCGTGACCATAGATTCGTCGATGGTTGCGACGCCCTCCATCATGATGCCATCGACTGGAATTTTTTCCCCCGGTTTGACCAGCAAGTGATCGCCTTTCTGCACTTGGTCAATCGGCACATCTTCGCTTTTATTTTTTCCGACCATCCTATGAGCCACCTTGGCGGAAAGTTGGAGTAATTTTTGAATAGCCTCGCTGGCCTTGCCCTTGGCTCGTGCTTCGAGATAGCGGCCGAGCATGATAAAGGTGGTAATAACAGCCGCATCCACAAAGTATTCCGCTCCGGTTGGTACGAAGAGTGTGACATAGCCAGAGTAGAGGAAGGCGGCGCTGACACCCAACACAACCAGCGTGTCCATTTGTGGTCGGCCCCTCAGGAAGGATGGTATACCGCGAATGTAAAAGTCTTTTCCGGTATATAAGAGGATCGAAAGCGTCAGGAGGAGCATGATCATCTTCTCATTCGGGACATCGATCACCACGGAAAGAATGATGACGGCAATACTCGCAATGGTGCCATAAGCAACCTTCCAAAATTTTGAGGAAATTTCTTGATCTGATTCCCGACCCGCGTGGGCGCTATGATCCTCGTCGGACATTATCGTGCCGTCAGGCATGCGATGGCCTTGGTGAGATTCACCCTTCATGATGCTGCCATCTGGCATTCGATGGCTACTATGCTCATCCTTGGCTTCCCCTCCGAGCACAATGGCTTCGTAACCGGTCTTCTTGATCTGATCGACAATTTCTTGCAGCGAAACGACTTCGGGATCGTACATGACCTCGGCTTTGTTAATGGCGAAATTCACCATGATGTGATGGACGCCTTCCATTTTGCCCACGTCCTTTTCGATGTGGTTCACGCACGAGGCGCAGGTCATGCCTTTTACCGATAACATTGTAGTGATATGCATAATGCGAAAAAATTATTGAACGATAAATTTCATAGCCATCTTGCTTTCGAGGTGTTCGGCGATATGGCAGTGGAGCATCCAGGTTCCGGGATTGGTCATGTCGGCCAAAATATCAACGGTATCTCCGACCGGCACCAATACAGTATCTTTCCATACGAGTTCGGAATTTTTGGTACCATTGGTAGAAAGAACCAGAAATCGTTGGCCATGAATATGGATCGGATGTTGCATGGGGTGAACACTTTTGGGGTCATTGAAGATGCGAATTTTGACGATGTCACCTTTTTTAAATTTCCAATCAACGTCCATATTTTCTTTGCCGGTTTCAGGATCAATAAGTTTCCAGGTGATCAATGACGAATCCGATTGAGCATTCATTGCCTGCATGTTGTCTTCCCATTCGATTTTATCATGTTCGCTCATAGTACCCATGCTTCCACCCATCATCCCCATACTACCCATCGACATGCCCATCATGTTCAGGCCGATGTTCAGTTGTTTTTCGGGGGGCTTGTCGAAGAATGGTCGATAACGATCAATATCAGTACTGATGTCCTCATTTTTTTTCAGCACATCGAAATCCGCCGCAAGGTTTTTTTCAGGCGCCCCGGGAGTGACAGTAATGGTTCCGAGAGATTTGTCGCCTTGCGGAATCCTATTCACCATGAAGAAATAACCGATTTTTGGGAAGAGGACTTCGATGATGTCCCGCTCGGAAGGCGCGAGAATAATATGATCGACAAAAGTTTCCTGTTCGACTTTGCCATTATCGCCGCCAACCAATTTCATGCGGACTCCGCCCAGAGCAAAATTGAAGGGCCTGGCATTAGCCGCATTGACGATATAGAAGCGAACAAGCTCCCCTTGTTTTACCTGGAGGTGATATGCAGCGCTTCCATTCAGCAACGGCGTATTGCCGTAACGGCCCATCAGCGCATGGTCAGCGGCATTCTCACCATAGGGTGCTAAGTCGCCGTCCTGGAGTAGGAGATCGTCGAGAACGATAACCTCCTCTTTGTTCACGGGCGCCCAGTAATTTTCTTCCTTAGGTTCGACGATATAGACCCCATAGAGCCCCATGTCTTGCTGGTAATCCTCCCGGAGGTGAGGGTGATACCAATAGATGCCGGGATCAGGAAAGGTGATTTCGTATCGAAATGACCCTCCGGCCGGAATTTCTTTTTGGGTCATGTCAGTGCCGTCGAAGGCATTCTTGAGGCGAACCCCGTGGGAATGAAGAAGGGTCGGGGCATCGGTCTGATTATCCAGGGTCAGAAAAATCGTTGAACCCTGCTGAACTCTGATCGACGGACCGGGGATGGAACCATTGTAGGCCAGCATCTCCAACTCTTTTCCGGCAACAGTTTTCGTCATCGTTTTCGCGGTCAGCGTATAACTAGCGCCATCGCTCAGAGTAACCGAAGCCAGTTCTTCAGTATAAGGAGGAAGTTCGGAATCACTCGTAGGAGAGGTGGGAGAGGGTTGTTGCGAACACCCGAAAATCGAAAGACCAAGGACAACGGCAGCAAGTGCTAAAATATTTTTTCGCATGGTGAATGGAAAAATTACCGGCTCGAAAGGTTACATGCTCTGACGATCTCCTTAATAAATTTTTCTCGTTCTTTCATGTCTTTATTATTCAACTTCTTCGCACCGCAGGTCGTAAGGTGACTTTCCAACAAAAGCGGAAGGGTTCCCTTAATAGCTCCCTGAAGAGCCAGCGTCTGGGTCATGACGTGCGGGCAATAGGTATTGCTCTCGATCATTCGGATAATGCCATCGATTTGCCCTTTGGCTCTATTAAGTCTCGAAAGCACTTTCTTCTTATAGGGTTCGATCATGATGAAAATTTATCAATATACATATACCCAGTATAGGTATTGACTTGGAGGTGTCAAGAGAGGATAATGGAGGCATGAAGAAAGTATTCTCACTCAGTATCGGCATGATTTTTGCGGCGGTGGTGCTTTGTTTTTCCATCACGCCCCTGTTGAGTGCCGCTATG
>Ga0315281_10010900_pt1 | contig 12479 bp, 10 predicted proteins | sample YL17G07_0_MG_FD_204540 | JGI IMG/M metagenome (GOLD analysis project Ga0315281, IMG submission 204540) | Sediment microbial communities from Yellowstone Lake, YNP, Wyoming, USA - YL17G07_0 | ecosystem: Environmental > Aquatic > Freshwater > Lake > Sediment | place: USA: Wyoming | collected... | reverse complement strand
GGGCGATTCGCGAATCGCCCCTACGTGAAAGAATGGACGAGGGCAGGTTTACGAATCGCGCGTGCAAATTGCGGATGCGGTTCAGGAGGGCGATTCACGAATCGCCCCTACGCGGAAATATCCGGTGGAACAGCGACGGACACAAATGATTGGTGTTGGCGAAGACAGCGATTGGGAGACGGGTTCGGGTGATCAAAGGTAGGGGCGGTTCGCGAACCGCCCAAGTATGAAAGATGCAAACGGGGCAGCGGTGTGCAGAAACGATTGGTATTGGCGAAGGCAAGTTTCGGAGGGCGATTCACGAATCGCCCCTACGTAAAACCAGTGACGTTTACAGGGTTGGACAGTAAGGGGCCTGATATGGTCAACAACTATGATCCGGACAAACATCATCGCCGGTCGATCCGATTGGAAGGGTATGACTATTCTCAAGGCGGGGCCTATTTCGTGACGCTTTGCACGCATGGACGACAACCCTTGTTTGGTCAGGTTGTCGGCGAGACGATGACGCTTAATCTGGTCGGCACGGTGGTTGAACAATGTTGGCGCTGGCTGGGGGAACGCTATTCGCACGTGGAACTCGACGAATGGATGGTGATGCCGAACCATTTGCATGGGATTATCGCTATGCGGGACGATGCGGGCGGGGCCGGTTCGCAAACCGCGTTTATACGACGCAAATCGCTGGGGCGGTTGATCGGTGCGTTCAAGACGGTATCCACAAACAGGAGCAATCCGATCCGCCAAGGACGTCGGTCGGTCATTTGGCAACGGAATTATTTTGAACGGATCATTCGGGATGGGGATGAACTGAATCGCGTCCGTGAGTATATATCGGAAAACCCGGCGAGGTGGGAGACGGACGGCGAAAATCCGGAGGCGAGGATCGTAACGGCGCGGCAGCCTTGGGACGAACAAATCGGGTTCGAGGATCGTTGATGTGGCAGCATTGTCGGCAAGAGCCAAGAGGGCGATTCACGATCGCCCCTACGGAGGAAAGATGCGGATGGGGCAGTGGCGTGTAGAAACGATTGATGTTGGCGAAGGCAAGTCCCGGAGGGCGATTCACGAATCGCCCCTACGCAAAACCAACGACGTTCACGGGGTTGGACGGTAAGGGGCCTGATCAAAGGTAGGGGCGGTTCGTGAACCGCCCCAGAGATGAAGGAGGCGGGTGGGGCGGGGTTTGTACAAAGGTCGGGGTCGGCCAAGAGGGCGATTCAGGGGCCAAGTTGCCGGCTATTTGCTTGTCAGGTGAAAAATGAGGGGGTATACTATTCAACTTCGGGTCAGTGTGAATATAAGAGGACGTATGCTTCTTTGGGAAATCCGGTATGGATGAACAATTACTGAAGACGCGGAAATTCAAAGTCGTTCGGCGGCTGATTGACAGTGGAGGGGCCGAGCCGGTAGTGAAGGAATTGGTGATTCATCCGGGAGCGGCGGTGATTCTGCCGATTACCGCTGAAGGCAATGTCGTGATGGTTCGCAACTATCGCTGGTCTATCAATCGCGAATTGCTGGAACTGCCCGCGGGCACGCTGGAACTGCTCGAAAATCCCGAAGCATGTGCCTGCCGGGAGCTTGAAGAGGAAACGGGATTTGTGGCGGGACTGCTGCGCCCGCTGTGTCGATTTTACACCTCTCCCGGAATGCTTACCGAGCTTATGCACGCATACATCGCGACCAACCTTCGCCCCGGCGAGCAGAAACTTTCCGCCGGCGAGAAGATCGAAGTTGAAATCATGAGTTTCGACGAAATCAATCATGCCATACGCACCGGCAAGATCATGGACGGCAAGACGCTGACGGTTCTGCTGTATTATCAGATGCTGGAACGTCCATGAGTTGGCGTGATCGCGACTATTATCGTGAGGGGGCAGGCTACGGCCGGTCGGCAGCGATGGGGTTCGGTTTGCCGAAGCTGACGTCGGCGGTAAAGTATCTGCTGATCGTCAATATCGGCGTATTCATCCTTTGCGCCTTGGCGGGGCAGGAGGCGACAGAAAACTTCAAGGATGTTTTCGCCCTTCAAAGCCCGCATCGGTGGGAGGGGTACGAGCTGTGGCAACTGATCACCTATCAGTTCATCCATGCCGACCCGTGGCATCTGCTGATGAACATGATTGCTCTGTATTTTCTCGGCCCGTCCCTTGAGCGGTATTGGGGCTGGCGGCACTTTATGATCTTTTATCTTGCGTGCGGGGTGGCGGGCGGATTGGCCTTTTTGGGTTTGGGCAGTTTCGTCCAGTCTTTTGCGCCGATCATCGGGGCCAGTGGGGCGATTTTAGGGGTTCTCGGAGCCTGTGCGTTTCTGTTTCCGGAGATTGTTGTCATCCTGGTGTTCTTCCCCGTGCCGATCCGCGTTGCGGCACTGCTTTTCGGGGCGATATATGTGCTGAACGTGCTTCAAACCCGTGATCTTGCCGATGCCTGCCATCTGGCGGGCTTGGCTACCGGGTTGGTGTGGGTCTGGGCAGTTCCGGCGGTGCGTCGGCGAGTGTTCACCCGCCGGCGAAAAGGACAATGGGAAAAACTCCTGGAAGAAGAGCGTGTCGATCAGGAACTGGTGGACCGGATTCTGGCGAAGGTCCATCGCGAAGGGATGCAGGGTTTGACCTGGCGTGAGAGACGCGCACTGCGGCAGGCGACAGCGCGCCAGAGGCAGCGAGACCGAGTTAAAGACAAGGGATTCCGCTAGCCGGCAGAGCCGATTTGAGGGAGGTACGCGTGACAGATATTGCTTTTCAAAAGTGCATCAATCCGAGCTGCGGGCAGACGTTCGGCATCGATGAGGTTCTGTTCGCCTGTTCCGGGTGCGGCGATCTGCTGGATGTCGCTTACGATTGGGAAAAAGTGTCCGTCCCCCATGACCTTCGTTTTTTTGAACAGCGATGGGCGACCAAGGCCAGTCCCTACGATTTTTCCGGGGTTTGGCGGTTTCGAGAATTTCTGCCGTTCGTCGAGCCTAAGCACATCATTACGATCGGCGAAGGCCGGACGATTCTTCAACGGGCGGACCTCCTGGCCCGGCACATCGGCCACCATACGGACAAACTGTTTCTCCAATACGAAGGGCTTAACCCCTCCGGGAGTTTCAAAGACAACGGGATGACCGCCGCGTTCAGTCTGGCGAGAAGATTGGGCAAGCGCCGAGTGGCCTGTGCGTCGACGGGCAATACGTCGGCGTCCTTGGCGCTGTTCGCGGGGATGTCGGGCGTGATGCAGGGGATTGTATTTGTCGGGTCCGGCAAGATCGCCTATGGCAAACTGTCTCAGGCCCTTGAATACGGCGCCCTGACGCTGCAAATCCAAGGTGATTTCGACGCGTGTCTTCGTCAAGTCCGCGCCGCTTCGGATCGGCTGGGTTTGTATCTGATGAATTCGGTCAATCCATTCCGGCTGGAAGGGCAAAAAACCACGATGTATCGGATTTTGGAGGCCCGCGACTGGCAGGTACCCGATTGGGTGATCGTGCCGGGCGGCAATCTGGGCAACAGCAGTGCGTTCGGCAAGGCGTTTGCGGAGCTTTATGAACTTGGCCTGATCCGTCGGATCCCCCGTCTGGCGATCATCAACGCGATCGGGGCCAATACCCTCTATCAACTGCACGAAGTTCAGGGCGTTTGCTGGAACAAAGGCCGCGTCGACAACAAAGCCATCGAAAATTATTATGCGAAGATGGATGCCGAGCATATTCGCGCCCGCACGGTGGCTTCGGCCATCGAAATCGGTCGGCCGGTGAATCTGAAGAAAGCCCTGCGCAGCCTGGAGGTGTGCAACGGCGTGGTACGGCAAGTCAGTGATGAGCAGATTATTGAACATAAGGCCATGATCGGGCGGTATGGCTTCGGGTGTGAGCCGGCATCGGCGGCGTCGGTGGCGGGGCTTCACCTGCTTCTCGACGAAGGGGTCATCTCGCCGTCGGAGACGGTCGTGTGTATCCTGACCGGGCACTTGCTGAAAGATCCGGATGCCACCGTGGCCTATCACTCCGGTCTCGACATGCGGAAGGCGAGTCCGCCGGCACGGACGGAACCTTCGGGCAAGCTGTCAAATCGTCCTGTTCAGGTTGAGGACGATTTTGAAGCCATATGCAAGGTTCTGGGCGAAAAAACGCCCTCCTTCAGCGAAGAAGAGCGTCAGGCCTTTCCCAGCATCGCGCCTCTGGAGATGGAATACTGACGGTTGTTTGCTATCGGAGCCGGCCACTGAGGAACACCCTCGCTTTTTCGATGTTGAACTGTGGCCACATTAGTCTAGGAGACCAACATGAAACGCACGTATTTTAACAGCGTGGGCCTGTGGGTGACTGTCGTTGCCTTGATCTGTTTGAGCCTGACGACGACGGCCTTCTCGCAGGAAGCACAGACCGATCAGGATTACAGCTTCTACACTCCGTCTGCGAGCAATGAGCCTTACGAGCCGATGTCCGGGTCAAAGGTCAAGAACGTCATCCTGCTCATCGGCGACGGCATGGGGTTGACCCAGGTGGCAGCAGCGCGAATCAAGGCGACCGGAGCCGACGGGAGACTGTATCTTGAGAAGACGTCCGTGGTCGGATTGGCTCGGACGCATTCCGCCGACAACCTGGTGACCGACTCAGCCGCCAGCGGCACCGCCTTATCGACCGGCTATAAGACCAACAATGAGATGGTGGCGGTCAGTCCGGACGGGAGCATGCTTCGAACTATTCTTGAGGAGGCCGGCATCGAGGGGCGTTTTACGGGATTGGTGGTTACGTCTTCAATAACCCATGCGACGCCCGCTGTCTTTGCCTCTCATGTCAGGTCCAGAAGTCAACAAGCGGACATTGCCGCCGAGTTGCTCGACAATCGTGTGAACGTCCTCCTAGGCGGTGGGCTTGCGTTTTTCCTGCCCAAGCCCGTCGTCGCAACACAGGCGACCACCCATCCGCAAACCCAGCCCGTCTCACCGAGCCAGCGAGACGATCAGCGTGATCTGATCGCCGAGGCCCGCGATGCGGGGTACCTCGTCGTCGAGACGTCTGAGGAGCTTCGGTCGGCAGACGCAGATTACGTGCTGGGTTTGTTTGCACTTGATGCCATGACAACGCGTCCTCCCGAGCCTTCCCTGGCGGAGCTTACCCGCAAAGCGATCTGGCTTCTGCAAGAAAACAAGAAAGGCTTTTTTCTCATGGTCGAAGGCAGTCAAATCGACTGGGCTTGCCATCGTAATGACCTCGGTGAGACGATCAGGCAGTTACTGCTCTTTGACCAGGCGGTAAAGACCGCCTTGGATTTTGCTCGAAAAGACAAGCATACACTGGTCATCGTTACTGCCGATCATGAGACCGGCGGGATGGCCATCACCGGCGGTAGTCTTGACGGTAAGGACTTGTCCGTGAAATGGACTACGACCGGGCACACCGCGGTGCCGGTTCCGGTTTACGCCTATGGGCCCAAAGCGACATACTTCGACGGGGTCTACGACAACACGGATATCCCGAAAAAACTGAGCAAGCTTATGGGGCTGGAGCTGCAGCCAAAGGGTGACGATTAGTCCATATAACAGATCGGTTAATGCCGGGTTTTTTGTGGGGGCGTATCTGTGTATGCCCTATTTGTGCTTGTCTGCCGGCTGGAGGGTGGATAGAATTACTGTGATTACTTGCTGTGTATGCTCAGGAACTGCCGGGGTGAGGCGGGGTGGAAGTGAGGTTCCCGAGCCCATCTTTTTGTGTATATAAAGTAGCAGTGATGGCATGTCTTCAGAGGACAGAGGAAATTCGAGCACGGGTTTTGGCGGCGGTTTGGCGGGCGACTCGGCCTTCGGCGAGTTGGTCGTGAAGAGCAAGCTTGCCTCCAGCGACGAAGTCAAAGAGTGCATGACAGAGCAGAAACGGCTTCTGGATGAAAACTCTTATCGGCCCCTGAGTGACCTGCTGGTCGACGGCGGCTATATCACCGATACGCAGGCGCAGCGCCTCCTGACGGACCTGGGCAAGAAGTCGACCCGGCAGCAGATTCCCGGATACCAGATTCTCAAGGAACTGGGCCGGGGAGCGATGGCGAAAGTCTATCAGGCCCGTCAGCTTTCTCTCGACCGGATCGTTGCGATCAAGATCCTTCCCCGTCGATACAGTGAAAGCCCGGAGTTTGTCGACCGGTTTTATCGCGAGGGTAAAGCGGCGGCCAAGTTGAACCACCGCAATATCGTGCAGGCCATCGATGTCGGCGCCTCGGGTCCGTACCATTATTTTGTGATGGAGTATGTCGACGGGTATACAGTTCATGAGTATCTGGCCAAGAATCAGCGCTACAGTGAAGCCGGAGCCTTGGAGGTGATCCTTCATATCGCCGATGCGCTGGCCCACGCCCACGAGAAAGGCCTGGTTCACCGTGACGTCAAGCCCAAGAACATCATGATTACCCAGGAGGGCGATGCCAAGCTGGCCGATATGGGTTTGGCCCGGGAAGTTGCCGACACGCGACTGGCTCAATCGGAAGCAGGACGGGCTTATGGCACTCCGTATTACATTTCGCCCGAGCAGATCCACGGAAAAGTGGACATTGATTACCGGGCAGATATTTATTCGCTGGGTGCGACTTTCTATCACATGGTTACGGGTCGGGTTCCGTTTGACGGTCCAAATCCGACCGCGGTGATGCTCAAGCACCTTCGCGAGCCGCTCACGCCTCCCGATCATTTGAACCCCGAACTTTCGGTCGGGTGCGCGGAAATCATTGAGATCATGATGGCCAAGAAACGGGAAGATCGGTATCAATCGACGCAAGATCTGCTCGAAGATCTGCGAGCTGTTCGCGACGGCCGGCCGCCGATACACGCCCGCGCTATTTTCGATGTGAATGAACTGGAAAATCTGGAGGAGGGCGGGGTGGTCTCAGACCTTGAACCTTGGACAGGTTCTTCTTCACGGCTGAAGAATCAATTGAGCAATTGGAAGGTGGCTTCAGTGATCCTGATGGTGTTGCTATTCCTCTCGATTCTGGTTAATATTGCCCTCATAGTCACCGGGTCTCACTGACCGCGGGTGTCCATTTCAGTCGGCGACGGACGTTGACTGATCCCTGTGTTTGAACCTGAGGAGCGGTCGTGTTTCAGTCTGGCTTGAAGGCCAACCTTTGGCGAGCTTTGTTTCTTCTGGCGTCGCTGACGTTTCTGTCCGGCTGCCCGGCCAGTTTGAATCGGGTGCCCGGCTCGACCGAAGAGCAAGTTGAGGCACAGACCGGTGAAAAGTATCTGCTCTATGTACCTTCCGGGCATACCACCGATCATCGCTGGCCGCTGGTGATTACTTGTCACGGGACGGAACCTTTCGATACCGCCGAACTTCAACTCCGGGAGTGGCGAGGGCTGGCTGAGCGAGTGGGCTTCCTCGTTGCCGCCCCATGTCTTAAGGGCACGGACGGAATTACTGTCCGGTCGCACGCCGATCAGATGGCGCGTCAGCAGGCGGATGAAAGACTGATACTGAACATCGTCCGTAACGTGATCGGTTCATTGAATGCTGATCCTCATCGGATTTATATCGTCGGCTGGTCGGGAGGCGGATATGCGGTGTACTATACGGGCCTGCGGAATCCGTCGGTGTTCCGAGCGGCAGCAGTACGCATGGGTTCGTTCAAGAAAGACTACCTGCCGGATATGCTCGAACGGATCGACGTGCATCAGCCGGTAGGCGTTTTTTATGGCTCGGAAGATATTCTGCCCGGTATCAATGCCGAGTCACGTCAGGCGTATGACTACCTGAGGTCGCTGGGGATGAACCGCCTGGCATTCAGGGAACTTGCGGGCGGCCATCGGCGCCGGCCTGAGGTCGCATTCGATTTTTTCAAGGATGTGACTTCGAAATATGTCTATGTCAAACCCAGCGCAATTACCGGCGTGGGTGACGATCCGCTGGCGGTTCAATTTTACCTCGATGTCGATCCGCAACCGAAAGCTGTCTGGTGGGAATTTGGTGACGGGACTTCCAGCAACGAGCGTTCACCACGACATGTGTATCCGAAGGTCGGCAGTTACCTGGCGACCCTCCATGTGGTTACAATGCGATCGGCGCGGACGGACCGGCAAATGACGATCGAAGTGGGTCGCTAGACAAGAATCTGCGGTAAGGGGTGGCGATGATGATCTTGGCCCTGATGTCTCTGTTGATGATGCCCGGATGCCCAGCCACCTGCCCGGACCAAACGCAACCCTGCCGCACCTCGACCCTCAGAGTGGTGACGTACAATATCCACTCGGCCAAGGATCCGGAACTGATCTTGAAAAACCTGCAACGATTGGACGCGGACGTGATTTTCCTGCAGGAAACGCCCTTACTCGAAAAAGGAGTCGTAGAATTTGCCCGAAAACTGGGGATGAATTTTCTCTTTGCGCCCTATCAACCCGGAGGCAATTCGGGATGTGCCATCCTGAGCAGGGGCACGCTGAAACTCGTCAGGCCGCTCAAGAGTGCCCAGCCCGGGGAACGTGACTTCGGTCTGATCGCGGAAGTGACAGTTGGGGGAAGCATGATAGACATCGTTTGCATTCACCTGAAATCGGTGCCCAGGCCGCTGGTAACGGGATTTGTCTCATCGGTCGGCCTGCGCTCCGCTCAGGCCAAAGAGGTCGCCGAGTTTACAGTGGCCGCCACCGGGCCGGTCATTGTAGCGGGCGACTGCAATACGCTGGCCCCGAGCCCGGACTATGGTCTTCTCGCGGGGGTCTTGACTGATTGCTGCGTGGTGACGAAAACCGCTACCCAGCCGTCGATCTACTTGGAAAACTTGGGGTTAAGGATTGATCACGTCTTTGTGAATGAGGCGTGGCGGGTTCGATCTTGCAGGGTTTTGCCGTTGGCTGGGTCCGACCATCGGCCGGTCTTGGCCGAACTGGAGCGGATGGAAAAAGCGTCGCAAAAAAGCACAACAACCAAACCCGGTCCCTAAATCGAGCGTAATTGTAAATGTTGTGCAAAACCAGCTTTAAGAGTTGCAAATGTTCCTGGTCGGGAGCAAAATAGAAACAAGACGGTTGGCAGTGAAGGAAGGCAATGGACGCCCGATTTACCAGACGTTCTTATAGCATATTGATATCGGCTGTATGGCTGTGCAGTGTACTTGGGGCCATGGGTCAGGACACCCAGCCGACATCGACGGTGACCTCGACGCAAAAAAGTTCGATCGAAGGCTACCTCAAGATCCTCAAATCGTCCGACAGCAATTTTGAATCCCGACTGATCGCCGCGAGGGCATTGATGGACGTTTCGAGCGATAAGCTGGTCACCATTCTGTCTGACAGCACGTTGCCGAATGCACAGCTTGCGATTGTCCAGGTCATTGCGGAGCGGGACGAGCCCGCTGACGATTTTAAGGAACCCCTGGTGAATTTGCTGATCGGCGGTGATCCGTCGGTTCAGAAAGCGGTTCCTAATGCTCTTGGGCGCTATCGAGACCGGCCGTTGGTCGATCGTTTGAAGGAGGAAGCGTCGCAAGCCAATCGTCTTCCCAAGGAGCGGCTGCCGATTATTGAAGCGTTGGGCAAAATCGGCTCCAAGTACGCCGCTGAGGCGCTGATCCAACTAATGAAGGCAACCGCGGAAGACCCGAGCAGCCAGAATGAATTGCAGTTGGTCTGTGCCAAGAGCCTTTTTGAAGTTACCGGTGAGGATTATGGTCCAAACATTGCCATGTGGGAAGACTGGTGGCAGAAAAACCAGTCAAAGACGCTGACCCAGTGGCTTCGATCGTTGCTTGATCGCCGAGAAGCGGAAAAACGGGATCTGGCAGATCGGCTGGTTCGGACCGAGAAGGCACTGATCAAGATGGCCATCGAGGGGTTCGGCCAGAGTCAGATCGATCCCAAAGGGAAGATACAGGAATATCTTTCAAGTGATCTGCCGGCGCTGCGATCAGCGGCATTGAAGATCATCGGCGGGGCGATTCAATATAATCCGACCCCACCGGCCCTGCAACCCGATGTCCGCAAGTTGATTTCGGATCCGGATGCAAACGTTCGCCGGGAATGTGCCGTCGTGCTGAGAAACAGCAATGACGCCGCCGCGGTGCCCGAACTCCTTGTCCAACTCGATAAGGAAACGGATCTATCCGTCAAACAGGAACTATTGATTTCTCTAGGCCAGTTGGGAGGGTACGAGCAGCTTTCGAAGATCATCCAGTGTCTCGACGGCCCCGAACCCGTTGCGCTGGGGGCTTCCGGGGCTATCGAAAAGGTGTTTGTCACAAACGGTAAGACTGACATTCCTGCGGGCATCAGAACCCAAGTTGTCGAGACCATTCTCAAGCGTTACCCGCAGGCGACCGGAAAACTCAAGCAGAATCTGCTTCGCGACATGGCGATTATTGTGGATAAGCGTTTTCAGCGAGAATTCGAGGCGGTGATGGCTACCGACGATCGGGCTCTCAAGCTCGATGCCATCAGGGGACTGCTGAACTTGAACGATCCGACCCTCTGGGAGATGATTTTGAACTATAGCGATGATCCTGCCAACGGTGTGCGGAAAGAAATCGCCACCCGTTTGGACGCGCTTACCTGGGCTCCGGGGGCCGTCGGAAGAATGCTCGATCGAACCAATCCGAACGTTGAGAAAGACCCCGAGGTCCGCCAAGCAGCAGAGAGCACCATCGTGAGAATGGTCAAGCATTGGCCGATGACCGAACAGTTGCAATGGGTCGGACAGTTGCTCAGCCGTACCAACCATGTCAGTGCGGAATACGGACGTCGGCTGGTAAACGATGAACTTGCCGTCGAACTGAAGGATAGCCTGCCTACCCTTAATCCGCAGTCGCGAAGCGACGTTTTGGCGACCTATGGTTATCTCTGGCTGCTGTTGCAGCCGCCCGCAACCGACAAGGCGCTGGAGTGTTTTCGTGATTCATTAATTGCAGGCAAACAGATTGCTGAGCCTTGGCCGCGGCAACTAATAGAAAAAACTACCGGTAATATTCTTCTTTTGTCGGCGGAGCTGATCGCCGATGTGGGGCCCAGCTTCTTGGACAATGCACTGGGCGTGCTGACGTCCGACCAACTTGGCGGGCTTGTCGAGCGTTTCATCGCGGGGCTAGACAACGATGCGGGCCGGTCCTGTTTGCCGCGGTTCGCACTCGGACTGTCTTCAAAGTTGAGGGAGGCCCTGCCCGCGGATTGTCTGGACAAGATCAACAGCTTGAGCCACCCCCAGGCCAGTTCCGCACCCGCATCCGTCAGCCAGCCGATCCAGCCGGAAAACTAATACCCCACTCGTTTTTCTCGTTTACCAGGAGACAACACTATGACGACGTGCTTTGCGGGGATTGATCTTGGTGGAACCAATATCAAGGCGGGTATTGTCGACGAAAACGGTAAGGTGTTGAGCAAGACGTCGATCCGTACAGAAGCGGAAGGGGGCCCGGACGTCGTGATCTCTCGGATGTGCCAGGCCGCACAGACCGTGATGGATATGGCGAAAATCAGCCGCGATCACGTGCGGGCGATCGGTGTCGGAGCTCCGGGGTCGCTCGATCATAAAGCGGGCATTATCCTCGAGCCTCCGAATCTGCCGGGGTGGCATAATGTGCCGGTGCGTGATCGTATACAGTCACACTTTAACCTGCCCACCACGTTGGAGAATGACGCCAATGTGGCTGCTTGGGCCGAATTCTGGATCGGAGCGGGCCAAGAGGCCGATTCGCTGGTTCTGTTTACTCTCGGAACCGGCATCGGGGGCGGCATCGTCTGTGAAGGCAAGTTTATACGGGGGTTTTTTGACAACGGTGCGGAAATCGGACATATGATTATTGACCCCGACGGGCGGCAATGCGGATGCGGACAGCGTGGCTGTTTCGAGGCCTTGGCCTCCGCGTCGTATACAGCCAGGAATGCGATTGAAGCGATGGAGGCAGGGGCAGAAAGTTCGATGAAGGCGATCCGTAATCGGGGCGGCGAGATCACCTCAGAGGTCATCCTGGATGAAATGCTCAAGGGGGACAAGCTTGCCCGGGATATCTGGCATCAGAGCTGCAGGTACATTGCAATCGGCTCGATCAATATGGCTCACATAATGAACCCGGAACTGGTGGTTCTGGCGGGAGGCATGTCGTATGCCGGCGAGCATCTTCTCGGACCGGTTCGCCAATACTACAACGAATTGCGTGGCCCGGCATTCGGAGAAACCTACCCGCAGATTGTGCTGGCGGCATTGGGCAACGATGCCGGTTTCATCGGGGCGGCCGGTGCAGCCAAACTCGCGATCGACCTGGGTGAGCTTAGCTGAGGGCGGTTTGAAGACACCAAGATCGCCCGTGAAGCCAACCCCCAACGGACGGTCGGGGGGGTGAAATGAGCTGCAGAACATTGGTAACCCTGACTTTCAGCAGAAGTTGTTGACATCGAGAGACGAACGTGTCAAAATCGGACTGCGAGTAATGCCCGACTTTGGTGTGGGCGGACGAGACGACAACGGAGCCAAAGGAGTAGCCAGGTGCGCAGGATCTCCATAGTTTGCGTCCTCA
>Ga0315281_10010899_pt1 | contig 12479 bp, 8 predicted proteins | sample YL17G07_0_MG_FD_204540 | JGI IMG/M metagenome (GOLD analysis project Ga0315281, IMG submission 204540) | Sediment microbial communities from Yellowstone Lake, YNP, Wyoming, USA - YL17G07_0 | ecosystem: Environmental > Aquatic > Freshwater > Lake > Sediment | place: USA: Wyoming | collected... | reverse complement strand
CTGCCTGACCACTATTTCCCGAAGCCAGCGTCTGTTATCTGTTTGCGGAAAGTCGGAGCGGTTATGAACGCCTCGGCTCTCTGTTCTAAGTAATGCGGAGCGAGCCGATGCTAGTAGCACTTGCGTCATGCTTTCGACTTCTATAGCGTCAATCCACTCCTTGTTATAGGTTCGCGCCTGTGTCTTAATCGAAATTCGCGGTATCTCATTGATGATTACCGACTGAAGGTCCGCAATGGCCTGTTTCAATCCAGAAGCGCTTCTGATAACCCAGAGGTTATCGTCCGCTACTTTCCTAATCTTCTTTTTTAGGTCGATCGCGCGAATGCCGTCTCTTTGATAGAAGGGGCGCGTAAGACGTGATTCTATTTGACTGATCTGGTTCTTGTCTACGTTTCTCAGCTGCGCTTTCTTTGAGTAAGTTGCAGCGGATTTGCCAGCGATGGCGCCCTGAACTAATATTTGCGTAATAGCCGAGGCCACTCGATTTGCTCCGAATAGGCCTCCTGAGCATTCACCGGCAGCATAGAGGCCCTTGAGGCTTGTTGCTGCCTGTTCATCTACCAGTATGCCACCTTCCATGTAATGCGCTGCAGGAGCAACCTCGACCGCGTTGCCCTCCTTAAGCCAATCTACTAACTCAGCAAAATCAGTGCGCAACCATCTCCATACTGGATAGATCTTCTCGGCCTCTTCTAGAATGTTGAGTGGCACGTTCTTGATGGAGTAGTATGTTCCGCCCCTAGGCGAGCCGTCCCCTCTTAACACCACTCTCGTTGCAGCCATGGACAAAATCAGTTTGTTCCATTCTGTTGTTGTGGCTATTCGGTAGATCGACGGATCGTATTCATCTCTTAGAAATGGTCGACCATGTTTCTCAAGCAAGTCGCCGAACATCATCATCAAAATGTAAGGAAAGTCATCACCACGCAGCGCAGGGGGCCAGAGGCAAATGTTTGGACAGAAAGTTACCATCTCGATGTTTAGCAGATCTGCCCCCGCCTTGTAGGCTGCCGCATGCAATGCGCCGACATTGCCCGCAGGGGCGGTCGTGAAAGAGTATGCGCTCTGCCATCCGCCCGTCGCGATTACCACAGCCTTTGCTCTAATAGCACGGATTACCCCTCGGTTAATGTCAACTCCTAACGCGCCGACAACGGGCCCATTCTCTGTAAGCAGGTCAGTAACATACAGGTCATCCTTGACTAGAATACCTCGTTTCTTGACCTGCTGCACGAGTACTCTGTTGAGCTCGGTGCCTTGAGTGCCAATCTCCCGCCTTCCATCCCAGAGGTATTTCATTCCCCAGTCAATCATTTCCTTGCTTCTGATCGGCGCATCGCGAACGTATGCCTCGACCATCTTCTGATTGTTAAGGTAGTATCCTTGGATTATGATGTCATGGAATAACCTCTCTTTGCTGTCTTCCTCGTTCCCAGAAAGGCCGATTTTGGCTGCCCCCGCTCCATCTAATGTGAGGTCGGCAGTGAACGGTACGCTCGCTGCACCAGCAATGAGCGTAGCACCTGATTTACCCATAGCACCGTTTGAGACAAGCATTGTCGAAGCACCTTGATCACATGCCTCAATTGCAGCTCGCAGACCTGCTCCACCGCTCCCAATAACAAGAACATCGACCACATCTTGTTCAGTCATAGAAACCACTCCAACTAGCCGGCACTAGGTGATAGCTGACTATTCATATTTTCTCCTACTGAACCTATCTGAAAACCAATGTGGTCATGACTGGGCTGTAAGTCTCAAGGGAAAGCGGAGTTACGTTCCGCTAAGCGTTGAATCAGGCTCACACCACCTAACACCATATACCTTTTATCTACTGTGTAAGGCAGTCTCTCTCGAATGGTTTTGACCGCACTCAAGTTCTCAATCCCGAAGGCTGAATATCAACAGAGATTGGACAGAACTCGCCAAAGGCTACGTGATTCTGGACTTGATGCTTTGCTTGCGGTGTCCGGATATGCTGAGCGAGATGGAAATGTATGTTACCTCTGCGGACATAAGAACGCCTTTCCATACTGCGGACGAAGTGAGATTATCTCGGGTTTGGGTTACAGCGCTTTTCTCGTGCCTCTTGAGGGCTCAACCACCCTGATCTCTCCGTTAGGTTATAGAGCTGATCTAGTCGTGGGTGTTGAAAAGGCAAAGACAGGCACAAACTTTGGTGGAGATCTGGTCAGCGCAATTACTGAGTCCGGGCTTGACACACATAAACTCGCCCTTGTGGGAAGTGACATAATTCCTGTAACCTACATAAGCGAATTAAACCGCGCCTTCCCCGCTCTATCACTGAAGTATGCCGACGAAGTGGTCACTGATCAACGCAAGATCAAGAGTGAAACCGAACTCAAGTTACTGAGGCAGGCTTCTAGAGTTGCAGATAAAGCTGTACAGATTGCTATAGATTCTATCAAACCTGGAATGACTGAGAGCGCGATCGGAAGTGTGGCGAGAAAAGCTGCAATGGAAGCCGGTGCCGATTATGTCGTTAGAGATAGGATTCAATCGGGTTCAGAGATAGGCACACTTCGGTGGCCGTTCGCATCCCAGAAAAAAGTGAGGAAAGGAGAACTCGTGGAAATCGATTTCGTCGGATGGGTTAACGCGTACGGGTTCGATATACTTCGAATGGGTTGCGTCGGGCGTCCGAACAAGGAGCAGCGCATGCTCATAGAGACTGCTGGAGAAGCAACCAAGGCGATGACGGATGCCCTCACAGATGGTGCTCAGATCGAGGCCTCAATCGCACAGTTGAAGGCCTTTGAGAGAGAGGGTATCAGAGTTGAACCATTCGGACACGCGATAGGGCTTGAGATAGGGGAGAACCCATGGTTGCTGCCCGGCGTCACTGGAACCTTGAAGAAGAATATGGTCTTTTGCGTGGAGCCGGAACTAAAATCGACAAAGAGTTGGGCATCTATCGAAAACGAAGTGATTGTCACCGACTCGAAGCCCGAGGTCTTGACGAAACTGCCGGCCAACTTCTGGCGGTAGTCTCACGATATTGTGACGAGTGTTTCACACTCGAGTTGGTGGCCTGCGACTTACGTTGCCTTAAGGGAGATAAATCAATTCGGCGAATCGCTGGGATCATTCAATGAGGATTTGGTTCAACTGTCTGGGCTTTATGTTGTCACCTGACAAAAGAAGCGCCACTTTCTTGCTCCCTTGATCCCTTCTGATTGAGCGGCGGTCGCTGAGGCTGCACCAGCAGGTCCAGCCACTTGCCTGTGGCATACGAGGTAGCTTTCACGGCTTGTTTCATTTCTTGATCGCTAACCAGAACTAAATCGTCCAAGTTCTCCCTCAGAATCCTCGGGGGAAGCAGTTTGTCGGACTGGCGGGACGATTCTAACTCACGGTGGGGCTAGCCTCAACGCGTCTCATTTTGGGCCTTTTTCAAGCAGGTCCATCTAAGATAGCACAAACATGGTGAATCGTGGAACCGATTGGATTTGGTCGGTTTAGTCACTCCAACCCCCCATACGAAAAACGCAGCTCGCGGGTTCGAAGCCGTCCCGAGGCTCCAAACGCATCTGATCTCGTACGTTCCCTCGGCGTTGAGGATATGGTTCGGTTGCGTTATGTGACGATTACTTGTTTCGTGTCAGAGCTATGGGCATCTGTTTTCCCATTTTTCTTCGTTCATACCCCAACTGACAGTATTCGAGGGTTGGAATCCTACGACGGGAGATGAATCAGCCAAGATTCTAGCATACTGCGAATACCTGCTTCTGAGAATCGACAAGCCCTTTGATTGTTTGGGTCCGGTTTCCAGAAAGTTCACCCCCCGTAAGCGAGAATCCCTCTGTTCAGCTTCAGCACTGACCACTCGTCAAAGTGGTGATCAAGGTCCACTGAAGCCTTGCTGTTCATCTTGAGATTTCGCTATATCCTGGCCTTGTTGTTGGCTTCCCTCAAACGCGCAGCAGACGGGTACGCTGTGCATGAGGAGGCGCGCATACCAAAAACGCCAATTCAAATTTGAATTAACTTCTCATTATCTACTTCTCATTATCCACTTCTAAAGCTCGAGCAACAGCCGTTTGCGCATGGATAAGTGTCGTATCAAAAAGAGGAACCTTTGCGTCCTTCTGTTGTATCAGCAGAGGAATCTCTGTGCAACCGAGGATTACTGATTGAGCTCCTTCGGCTGCCAATCCATCGATTATCCTTGCAAAGTTCCGCTTAGAAGACTGATTGATCTTTCCAAGGCAGAGTTCATTATAGATAATGTCATTAACCAGTTTTCTATCCTCGTTTCCTGGTATTGAGACTTCAAGTCCGTATCTATCTATTAATCGGCCCTTGTAGAAATCTTCTTCCATGGTATATATTGTCCCGAGCAGACCGACCCTCTTGAATCCCGCTTTTCTTATGCGGTCTCCAGTCGCATCTGCAATGTGTAGAAGCGGAATTCTTACACTTTTTTGAACTTCGTCTGCCATCCTATGCATCGTGTTGGTGGCTATTATCAAGAAATCTGCGCCACCTCTCTCTAACCTTCTTGCCGCGTCAACCATTGTCTTTGTGGCTTCTTCCCACTTTCCGCTATGTTGCAGTTTTTCTATCTGCTCAAAGTCTACGGAAAACATCAAAATTTCAGCCGAATGTAATCCTCCAAGTTTTCGGTTGACCTCCTGATTAATCAGTCGGTAATACTCGGCAGACGATTCCCAGCTCATTCCCCCTATTATCCCTATTACTTTCACACTGCCGACCTCTGCAACTTTGAGCCTGCGCCCACTGGGAGGACTAAAAACGCTAGGTTCTTAAAACATATGCGGAAGCTTTCGTTTTTGACCTGACTAGTAGGAATGCCGACATGACCACTAAACTTCTTAGTGTTCCAGAGTGGACCCATACCTCGTTTCTTCTCGCCGACTCTAGCTCTCATCTTCCACTTGCTTTTAGGAGCGGCCTCAATCTTCTGTAGTAGGCTATCACACTGGTTCCCGATGTGATCACGCGGCTCATCATTCTCGCAAAGCTTGTCCAAGTGTGCCGGAATCCTGTTGAGGTTGAAGGTCTTCTAGATACCCGTCCCCTGAACATAAGTTCGCGATGCACTTGCTGTTAATTTTGCTATGGGCGATCCGATTCCGTCAACTCATGGTCGTGTAACAAGTAGATCATGTCCTTCACGTCCTTCTCGTTGAGTTGGTCGATTTGGAGTTTTGTCATCAACAAGTCTGTCAATGGAGCAGTGGATCCTATTAGGCGTAGATAGATATTGTTGGCTCTGCCAGAGCTCAAAATAGTCTGCATGTTGCCTAAGAAGTCTTGTTCAGATACCAGCGCGGTTAACCCTCTACTCGGAAATACTGGTGTACTCCGTTCCTATCCAACTCCACGACGTATCCCCGTAAAATTCCTTCACTATATTCACTGCCAGGGTTCACGCACAGCGTTCTGCCAATCATCACCTCTCCGCTTGACTCGTGTATGTGGCCGAACATCCCCAACTTCGGTTGGTACTTTTCGATTATTTTGCGCACGGCCGTGCTTCCCACCGGAATTCGCATCGGCTCTCCTCCTACGAGAACTGGTTGGAGTTCTTCACTCAGTTTAGGCGCCACATCAAGGCCTGAATCGTATGGCGGAACATGAAAATTCAGAATGCAATTCTTCGGCTCCTTAACCTGCGATATCATTCCCTCAAACATCTTTTCAAGTTCCTCTTCAGAATACTCACCAGGTGTTTTCCATGGCGTGAAATTGCTCGCGCTTGAGCTGATCATCTCATGCACACCATCAAGATCCACTACTTTGCCTTCAGGGTTTTTCACGCACTTTGAGGTGTTGATCAGTTCGCTGCATTTCTTGTTGTCATCATTTCCTTGAAGCATGAAGAATTGCACCTTCAACCCCCCTAGTCGTTCATCTGCAAGCCGAATCCAATCCCTGATGCGGTCGAGTATGAGTTGGTCGATAAGGCTGTTGAACCTCGATCGATCCTTTCTCAGTTCTTCAATTTCACTTGGATCCGTTATGTATGGGTAGAAGCCTGAATCGGCAATGAGTTTCTGCATATCCGCAAGTTCCTTCTCCGTTTTCAGAATGTGCTTGCTCTCCAGAAACTCGCAGCTGTAGTTGCCGTTTGGTTGTTTTGCGATTGGGACTATCATCTTTCCTGTTAAGTCCCCAGCAACAATAATCACGTTGGCTTGGTAGAGCCCGTACTTCGCGATGTTGAGCGCTTTCCTGAAGCATACATCGGATCCGTGAATGTCGCAGCAGTAGTATATTCGCGCGTTAGACATATCTTGCAGCTCTCCGCAAACCACAAACCTGAGTTATGAGCAGAAAAAGTTTATGCATATTGACACTGAGCGCCGCCCTCAGTGTCACAGCGACACAGTCTTGTTTGTCATAACGATTCAAGAGAGAATCATCAAAAAAGAAAAGGAGATTGAGAGGTTTGCTGATTGAATGGTGTCACTCGGGCGGAATCGTTTGAAAGATCTGCTTGAAGTCAATTCCGTGCTTCAGGTTGTACCAGCGTACGATGTAGTAGATGACTATTCCGACTAGGATGGTGAAGACTGTTGCGACTAGCCCCGTCGACATAGCGTAGTCAACGAATGTCAGTCCAGGTGTTATTGCCGGCACCGACCCTATAACGCCAGCGAAAATGTAGAATGGTATTATGATGATTAGCCATAGAATCGCCAGAGGGACCATCCATTTGCGCCATGGCACCGCTTTCATGAGGTCAGGTCTGCGTCTTGGAAGCAGCAACGCGCAGATGGCGGGGAAGATGAAGGACGTGAAGGTCATAAGAACGCTCCAGAACGTGTAATTAATTGGGTTGAAGTCAAAGTAGATTAAAGTAAGGAAGAAGAATACTGCAAGAATGCCTTCGATGATCACCAGTTTCATTGGTTGCCTAAATCTCGGGTGAACATCCGAGAATGACTTCGGAAGCATTCTGTCAATGCCCCATGCAAACGCGAGCCTGTTGATGTACAGCATGCTCGTCGGGATGCACAACCAACCCCCCACCGTACCTGCTATGGCTGCGACAGTCCACACGGGCCATAGACCCGGAGCTGCGAGCGTTGTGAGGAGGGCGTTGAGGGGTGGCAAACTCAATGGCGCAGCCGAACGGGCGTTCCAGAACAAGAAGCTCCACCCAACTGTGAAGTCATAGCCGAACTCGACCAGAACAAACCACATGAAACCCAGCGCGTAGATCATGTAAAACGTTAGTGAGCCAAGGATGGATCTCGTCAAACCCTTCTTCACGTCGCCTCTGAGTTCTCCGCTGATGGACGCTGAATACTGGTAGCCACCAATCCCGAAAAGTATGAAACCCATCAAGCCCGCGGAGGTTGTGAAGTCATATCCTCCATTCGGATCATATCCTTTGCTGACAGCTGTGGCGATCAGTTCTTGCGGTGAGCTTCCCATCAATGTCTTCATGTTCTGAGCGAAGACAGGTTGTGATACGATGGCAGTCCCTGCTGTTATGATAATGATGCCAAGAATTGCAAGTCCTCCTATCGCAGCGATAATGGTATAGTATCTCCTAGGGGGCATCATGCATAACAACATTCCCGCAATCACTATGATCGATCCAACCCAAGCTGCGCCTGTTCCCTCTAGTATCCAAGGTATGCTAGCTGTCGTGATTCCTGCCACTCTTAACATGTCGACGATTAGCTTGATGTTTCTGAGCGTTACCCAAGACATGAAGCCCCAGACAGGTATCCAAGACCACATTATCATCCAAGCGTTGATCCAGCCCCAGAAGGGGCCCATCAGCCTGGCGGGGATGACGTAGTCTGCACCACTCCGCGGCATAGGCGTGGTGATCTGAACGTAGAGTATTGCAAGTATGTAGCTAGCTCCTCCGAAAAGAAGGACGCCCACGAGGAATGGCGAATAGCCGAAGATTAATGCCGCTGGAAACAGCCCTAAGTAGGCGACGGACCAAGCAAATTTGCTGCCAAAGATGTTTCCGATGTTCCAAAGCGTTGCTTGAGTAGAGCTTGCTTCTTTGACCAGACCTGAAGCTTTTCTCGCGAACAGTTTTTCTTCAATTGATTGCGACATGGAAAGTGCTCCTATTTTCCGGCTTAACGAGCAGCTTGTTGAGTATAAAAGACCTCGGATAATTCAGCATATACAGTACTTGTATCAAGTCGAGTTGTCAGTCGGCCTGACGAATTCGTAAGGAATCATCATCGATGATCATAAAGCATAACCAGCGTATGCGAGAGAATGTAGGATGTAATCCACGGAAACGCCCAGTCTCTCTTAGAAGGTGGCACTGAATGTTGATACTATTCACTCAGTCACATCTGCTTGGCACCGCAAATTCAACAGGAATTATGTGCGACAGGGATCTTGGAACCAGCTAATGCTGAACTTGGTAAAATGGTGCGTGGGATTCTTGACCCAGATTTACAAGCACATGCGGACTCGCATTCGGCTCGGAGGGATTCGAGTCCTCAATATTCTTCTTGGTATTCTTGCACGATGGTTCGACCTGAAAGACGGAATCAACTTCAAGGAAATCCCACCAGAATAGAATATGCTTGATAACTAGCCGTCCCCTTTTTTCTTATGTTTATCTTCGGGTTAGACGAGTAGTATTTGGGAGAACACGATGGTGAAAATCGCTGGGAAGAGACAGGCGGTGATTTTGTCACGGAAGCAGCCTGACCTATATCCATGGAACGCGCCAATGCCGATCATAAGAGTGGCTGGAAACTACAAGGACATCGGGTTCAAGCACGCACAGCAAACGAAGGCACTCATACAGAGGGCTGTGCGCAATGCCTGGACAACGTTTCCTCCCTTAATTGGCATGAGCAAATCAGACATCGTTCAAGACCTCAACGAGTATGAGCAGAAAATCAGAGCCTCTTGTAATGGCTTCGCATCGGAAATGGAAGGAGTGGCAGCAGGGGCAGCCGTTTCATACGAAGATGTTGTTCTTCTCAATTCACAATATGATCTCATAATCATGCGTGGCGGCGAAAAGGCACTCCAATCTCTTCTCTGCAGCGCCTTTGCTGCATGGGGTGAGGTCACTAGGCATGGGGAAATGATATGTGGTCACAATGACGACGGTGGAAGATTTACTGACCAATTCCTAGTGCTTCTTGATGCTAAACCTCGTGAAGGCTACCGCTTCCTTGTTCCAACAGTGCCTGGTCAACTGGGATATCACACCATTGCGAACAGCTCTGGCTTCTACGCCTCCGGAAACTCGTTGGAAATAGGCCCTAAACCTGAAGAAGCAAAGATAGGAGTTCCAATGTGGGCGATCTTTAGGCATCTAGCCCAATTCGAGTCCAGCGTGGATGAAGCAATTCAATTCGTGAAAAATGTCGAGAGCGGCATCACGTTAACCTTCCTGTTAGCTGATAGAGACTGCAATGTAGCAATAGCCCACAAATCACCTAGCAACTGTGCGATCATTAGGCCAACAACCGATTACATATGCGTAACTAACCATGCCTTGGCCGACGAGATCAAAAGCCACCTACTCCTACGCAACAATCCATCCAGCACACACTACAGACTCGAATCGATCGGAAAAGCTGTGAAAGGCAGCGCGGGCAGAATAGACCCAGACGTTGCAATGGAAATAATGGGTACGCACTATGACGCGTCTGTCGGGCGAGAGAATCCAAGCATGAATACACCGTGCAGACACGGAGAGTATGAAGGAAAATTAGCAGGGACGTGCAGAAGCGCTGTAGTCCAACTAGGCAGGAAGCAGCTCACGTTCCGGGTAGCCCTAGGAAACCCTTGCACTGCCAAATGGGTCGAAACAAGGTTGTCTTACGAATAGTCAACTATTAAGGGCTGGAAGACATGGCCCTGACCAGTGAGTTGTTTGAAGCCCAAGTTCGGAATTGTTCTTCCAACACGCGGAATTCTCTTCTCAAAGAGTAGTGCACGCAAGGACATAATCGATCTGAGTCGACTTACAGAGGAGTACGGGTACGACGCGGTGTGGGCAGGCGATAGCGTGCTCGCCAAGCCTCGACTAGACTCAATAGCAGTTCTATCCGCGGTAGCTGGAGCAACCGAGAAACTCAAGTTAGGCACGGCATGTTTCGCAAGTTTTCCACTAAGACATCCAATTCTTCTAGCGTATCAATGGGCTACTCTGGATGTTGTATCTGACGGACGAAGCCTGCTTGTTGTTTGCCAAGGCACACCAACCTACCATGGCAAGATCTACCGCAACGAGTATGATGCACTCGGTATTCCTCCCGCCGAGAAAGTGAAACGAATCGAAGAGGGCATGGAGATCATGAGAAGGCTCTGGGCCGGTGATGACGTTTCCTACAACGGGGAGATTTTCAAATTCAAGAACGTGACGATGTTGCCAAAGCCACTACAGAACCCGTGTCCAATCTGGATCGCATCGAATCCAAGATCAACAGGTGAACTTGAAGGGCCACCTGGGGAAATCGAGAAGAATTTTGACCGAGTCGGGAAATACGCCGACGGCTGGATGACCACCATGGTCGATCCAAGTGAGTTTCAAGAGGACGCTAACAAAGTGATCGCTGCTGTTCGAAAGCATGGGCGAGACACTCAAAACTTCGGAATGTGCCTATACTACAACGTCAATATGAATGATGACAAAGGGAAGGCAGAAGCAGAGTCAAGTGACTTTTTACTAAAGTATTACAGAGAAGATCCATCAGGAATTTTGGATAAATGGGTCGCCTACGGAACTAGAACAGACTGCGTCGACAAGATAGAGAAATTCGCATCTGCAGGAGTCAATACGTTCTCGATCAGATTCGTTGCTTGGAATCAAATTGAACAACTAAAGCGGTTCAGCAAGGAAGTTCTGCCAAGCTTCTAACGGGCCAAAGCATTCGACGCCTTGATTTCCACAAAGGATGAGAGAGCGGAAGGGGGTATCGTATCCCGACAATAGCCGTCGATCTGACCACCAATGGCATCAACAAATGCGGACGCACAATAGTACATTGCACGGCGGTCGCCGGGTCCGCGGATGAGTTAGTTGCATTTCAGGCTGACTGCCCAAGGTTTTTTACGGAAACCCGTAGCTCTTGTTTGCGATGATCAGCTTGATGCAGAACTTGCGAGAGAAGGAATTCGCACGCTTGGACGCTTTTGGTCAAGTGTATCTAGACTATACCGGGTCAGGCCTGTATCCTGAATCGCTCGTACGTGAATACACACAGTGGCTTACAAGTGAAGTCTGTGGTAACCCGCATTCGCTAAGCCCAGCGTCCATGGCCAGTACTCATCACATCGAAGCTGCCCGAACCTCTGTCCTGCGTTTCTTCAATGCTGCTCCAGAGGAATACTTGGTCATCTTCACTCTGAACGCAAGCGGAGGGCTCAAGCTGGTCGGAGAAAGCTACCCCTTTGAGCCGAGATCGCACTTTGCGCTCACAGTGGACAATCACAACTCAGTGAACGGAGTCCGCGAATTCGCCAAAGCTAGAGGGGCAACGGTCACTTATCTTCCGCTCGATGCTCAAATGCGGGTTAGCAGCCTGTCACTACCCGAGGTTGATCGTTCGAAACACAACTTGTTCGCATATCCAGCCCAGTCGAATTTCTCAGGGGTCAAGCATCCACTAGACTGGATTGATGCTGCACATGAGGAGGGCTATGATGTCTTGCTCGACGCTGCCGCCTACGTACCTACCAGTGTATTGAACCTTCGAGACGTGAAGCCGGATTTCGTTACGATCTCGTTCTACAAGATGTTCGGTTTCCCAACAGGTGTCGGAGCGTTGATCGCGAAACGTGAGGTTTTAGGTAAACTGCGTAGGCCTTGGTTCGGCGGCGGAACGGTACGCTTCGTATCAGCTCAGAACAGAGTCCATCTGCTCAAGACATCCAGCGAGGCCTATGAGGATGGGACTCTGAACTTCCTCAGCATACCAGCGGTCACAATGGGCCTCGACTTTCTAAACCAAGTCGGCATGATACGCATCAATGAGCACGTAACAGGCCTCGCCAAACTGCTGCTTGACGAGCTGCAGGAATCGCGATATTCCACCGGCATGCCGCTTGTCAGAACTTACGGGCCCATCGTGAACGAGTCTCGCGGAGCAACAATAGCGCTAAACTTGCTGACGCCGAGTGGAAAAGAGTTGGACTATAGGCTCGTCGAAGAGCGCGCCATTAAGGAAAAGATCTCAATTCGAACGGGCTGTTTCTGTAATCCTGGAGCTGCGGAAGCAGCGTTCCAATATCCCGCAGTTAAAGCATACCAGTGTTTCGAGCAACTTTCCCCTGAAGACTTCTCACTTCAACAATTCTCCAGTTGCATGAATGATAAGCCGGTCGGAGCAGTCCGCGCATCGCTCGGAATCGCTAGCAACGAGGCCGACGTGCAGCGCTTTATTGAACTGCTAAGAGAATTCACAGATTACAGAGGCGAATCGAAACCACGAATAATACCAGACATCATAGGAGCATGACCGTTTTGAGTCACACATCCA
>Ga0315281_10010898_pt1 | contig 12479 bp, 11 predicted proteins | sample YL17G07_0_MG_FD_204540 | JGI IMG/M metagenome (GOLD analysis project Ga0315281, IMG submission 204540) | Sediment microbial communities from Yellowstone Lake, YNP, Wyoming, USA - YL17G07_0 | ecosystem: Environmental > Aquatic > Freshwater > Lake > Sediment | place: USA: Wyoming | collected... | reverse complement strand
GATGGTAATGGAATATAGCCCAGCAATCCCGCTTCTACGTCCCCACATTGATTTGGATAACCAGGGATTCTGGGAGGCCGTTAAGCAGCATAAGCTCGTCTTCCAGAAGTGCAAGAACTGCGGCTTGCTGGTACATCGTCCCCGACCCATGTGCCCCAGATGCAACTCGATGGAGAAAGAATGGGCTCCTTCCACAGGGAGAGGCATTATCTATAGCTGGGTCAATTTCGTCTATGCCAACGCGGCATATCCAGGGATAAAAATCCCTTACCTCGTAGTGGTCGTGGAGATGGAGGAAGGAGTACGTATAATCAGTAACATGTACGACTCCAGGAGAGAGGATATCTACATCGGGATGCCGGTGGAAGTGGTATTCGATGATATAGCAGAAGACCTGACCCTTCCCAAGTTCAAGCGAAGGGTAGTTTAAAAAGTTGAAGGTGCAGCAATGAGTGTAATGAGAAGTATTAAGAATAAGGCAGCCATCGTTGGAATTGGTTTAAGCAACTTCTCCAGGGATTCCCGGCGAACCGAGCTACATCTGGCGTGCCAGATCATAAAGGCAGCGCTGGATGATGCCGGACTCACACCCGATGACATAGATGGCTTGGTGAAGCAGACAGACGATGCCTCCGATGAACATGCCATCACCAGCTCTATGGGTATGGGCAATCTGACCTATTTCGGCGAGTCCCGCTGGGGCGCAGCGCCCAGCGCCATGGTGATGCGCGCTGCTATGGGTGCTGCCGCAGGTGTGGCTAATTACATTGTAGTCTACAGGTCTGTGAACGGCTCATCAAAAAGACGAATGATACCGAGCATGCGCTCCTCGGGACAGATGTCGACCGCAGACTTGCTGCAATGGACTTTCAATGCACCATTCGGCCACATGTCTGAAGCAGGAAGGGCTGCGATGATTGTGCGCCGGTATATGCATGAGTTCGGCATCGATGGCAACCAGTTCGGCTGGGTTCCGGTGGTGTGCAGAGAGCACGGCGCCAAGAACCCAAACAGCATGTACTACAAGAAGCCTATCACGATGAACGATTATCATAAATCTGAGATGGTTGTAGACCCTCTTCGGAGGCTGGACTATTACGAAGAAGCGGACGCTGCTGCTGCATTGGTTATCACCACAGCAGAGCGAGCGAAAGACCTCAAGCAGAAGCCGGCCTACATACTCGGAGCCGCCCAGAGCATGGTTACCGATACCGAGGCGTTGAATTCCTATTACCGCAAGAATATATCCGCACTGCCTGAGATGGCGCAGGTAGGCAAGAAGATTTTCAGCATGGCTGGGGTAACGATTAAGGACATAGATTGCGCTCAACTTGATGATGCATATGGTCCCTTCGTTCCTATGCAGTTGGAGGCTCTGGGGTTCTGTGGCAAAGGTGAGAGCGCAGATTTCTGTAGAGAAGGGAAACACATCAGGTTAGGAGCGGAACTGCCTGTCAATACTTCCGGCGGCTCGCTGGGCGAGGGACATATACATGGCATGAACCATGTTATCGAAGCAGTGCGTCAAATAAGGAGCGCGTCGACAGCCCAGGTCAAGGACGCCAGGCTGGTGCTGGTTGCCTCGGGAGCAGGAGGCCCTGCAAGCGGTCTCATTCTAGGAGGTAAGTGATGAGCGTAGCTTATGATACGGAACATCCTATACCCATGCCCCCTATCCTTTGGGACAATATGGGTTTTTGGGAAGGTATTAAAAGACACGAACTGGTCTTTCAGAAATGCAAACAGTGCGGCGCCTGGCTGCATCCCCCCAGACCTGCTTGTCCCAAGTGCCGTTCCTTTGAAAAAGAGTGGGCTCCCTCCAAAGGGAAAGGAACTATTTACAGTTGGGTCACCTATAGAAATTCGCCGCATCCCAGCTTCAAGGCGCCCTACTCAGTGGTGCTGGTGGAATTGGATGAGGGCGTGCGATTGGTCAGCAATATGATAGGCGTAAAACCTGAGGAGATATATATCGGCATGCCCGTGGAAGTGGTCTTCGATGACATTTCCGAGGGCTTGACCCTGCCCAAATTCAGAAAGGCGGTTTAGCTATGGACTTCGCTCTTAGTGAAGAGCAGGAGATGCTGAAGAAATCGGCGCGGGACTTCCTCAGCGCTGAGTGTCCCAAATCGTTGATCAGGCAGATAGAAGAAAGCGAATTAGGCTATTCTCCTGAACTTTGGAAGAAGATGGCAGGGCTAGGCTGGATGGGCCTCGCGCTGCCGGAAAAATATGGTGGCGCCGGGCTTAGCTTACTTGACCTGGCAGTGCTGTTTGAGGCGTTTGGGCGTGCTGCCACGCCTGGGCCGATGTTCTGCACTACAGCCCTGGGAGCGCTACCCATTCTGGATTGGGGAACCGAGGAGCAGAAAAAGGCATTCTTGCCCAAGGTAGCAGCTGGCGAACTATTGCTGACCATGGCATTGGCAGAGCCGAAGGTAAACGAAGACCCCAGATTCATCACCACTCGCGCCATGACGAAGGATGATGACTTTCTAGTCCACGGCACCAAGCTCTTTGTTCCCTACGCACATATTGCAGACCTTCTACTTGTGGTGGCAAGGACAAAGGGGGTAGCAGGAGATAGAAAAGGTATCACTGTTTTGATAGTTGATAGAAAGGCTCAAGGTATCGACATCACTCAGCTGGCAACCATCGCCGCAGATAAACAGTTCGAGGTCAAGTTCGACAAGGTGTTTGCATCGTCAAACTATGTTTTAGGAAGCCTGCATAACGGCTTGTCTCTGATTAGAGAGACGCTCAAAAAGGCCGCTGCAATACAATGTGCCGTGATGTTGGGCGGAGCGCAGCAAGAACTGGAGATGACAGCAGAGCACACTAAGAATCGGGTACAGTTCGAGCGCCCCATCGGTACTTTCCAGGCTGTACAGCATTGCCTGGCTGACATGTTCATAGATGTAAACGGTGCCCGCTGGACTACATATCAGGCGGTGTGGCGTTTAAGCGAAGGCTTGCCCGCCGACCGTGAAGTAGCAATTGCCAAAGCATTCGCCAACATAGCCTGCCAGCGGGTTGCTTTCAGCGCCCAGCAGCTTCATGGAGGCATCGGCGTTGACAAGGATTATGACCTCCATTTCTATTTCCGGCGTGCCAAGGCTTTTGCCCTGACCCTGGGCAGCACACCTTTTCACTTGAAAACACTCGAAGCAGAAATAAGTGGTTAGGCAACATTGATTATCGCTATCTGGTGTAGGAATGCCATTCAAGGAAGGAGACAGAATGTTAGTCGGAGGCTGTGACGTAGGTTCAGCCACAGGCAAGGCCGTTATAATGAGGAATGGAGAAATCATCTCGTATGAAATCATACCGTCCACAACCAAGCCTGAGGTGACGGCAAGGACGGTTATGGATATGGCTTTGAAGAAGGCCGACCTATCATCAATCTCAGAGCTTGACTACATCGTTGGCACAGGATACGGTAGACTCAAGGTTCCCTTCGCTAATGAGAACATCTCGGAGATCACTTGCCACGCCCGGGGTGCACAATGGCTCTTACCTACCGTTAGAACGGTGGTGGATATCGGGGGGCAGGATTGCAAAGTGATGTCGCTTGGTGAGAACGGCAGAGTACTGGAATTTGTTATGAACGACCGGTGCGCTGCGGGGACGGGCAGGTTCTTCGAAGCCATGGCGAGAGTTCTCGACTGCGGACTTCAAGGGCTGTCTGAGCTGGCGCTCCAGGGTAAGAACCCTGCAACCATCTCCAGCCAGTGCAGCGTGTTCGCCGAGTCGGAGGTTATAACCCTGGTTAACGAGGGCGTTGACCTTGCAGATATCGTAGCCGGTCTCCATGCTTCGATAGCCAGCAGGCTGAACTCAATGGTGCGAAAAGTAGGGCTGGTCGAGGATGTGGTGCTCACCGGGGGATGTGCGAAGAACGACGGCTTGGCCAAGGCCCTTGAAGATAAGCTCAGTGTGACTGTTAAGAAGCTGTCCCTAGACCCCCAGATCGCGGGGGCAATCGGGGCTGCGCTGATTGCTGGGGAAAGAGTAAGCAAGCAGACCATGAAGAGCCCCGCCTAGAAAGGGCGTAGCGTAATGCACAGAAAAGAGGCAACTATTAAGACTATTCCAGGAAAGGAGGTATAGCCATTGGAGACGAAGATAAAGTCCAAGGCATTCGAGCAGTTCAATGAAGCGACCAAGACGCTGTTTAACCCGGTGCTGCAGAACTGGAAGAACCAAGGGGGTAAGATAGTGGGGTACTTCTGCTCCACCGTCCCCGAGGAGATAATCACCGCTGCCGGGTTGGTTCCGATCCGAATGAGGGCGACAGGTAGCACCAGCACAGAGAGGTCGGATGCGTTTTTCAGTAGCATCAATTGCAGCTTTGCACGTCATTGTTTCAACATGGCGCTGATCGGCGAGTTCAAGTTTTTAGACGGAGTTATCTGCGTCAACTCTTGCGACCACGTGCGGCGCATATATGACAACTGGATACGCTTCGTGCCGGACACGAAGTTTGTCGAAGTCATGAGCCTCCCTAGGAAGACAGAACCCGCCCAGGTGGCTTGGTACCGCGACGAGATTAATCTCCTCAGAGGGAAACTTGAGAAGCGCTTTGGCGTTAAGATTACCGACAAAACTCTCTGGAAGGCGATTAAGCTACACAACGAAACACGGCGGCTGCAGAAGAAACTCTACGAGCTCAGAAAACAGGAGAAACCGCCGATAACCGGTGCAGAGACGCTCGCCGTCATGGTCGCCGGCACTGCCATGCCCAAGGAACAATATAACAACATGCTGCGTGAGCTACTGGATGAGTTAAGCGGGACCAAGGGCCCGGGTGGCCACAGGGCGCGACTGCTGATTGTGGGAGGCATTCTCGATGACCCCGCGTACATCAGGGTCATTGAGGAGCAAGGCGGCCTCGTCGCCACCGACTCGCTCTGCTTTGGCACCAGGATTATGTGGGTCCAAGTTGATGAAAGCCTCAGCGACCCTGCAGAAGCCCTGGCGAAATATTATGTGGCTGATCGCCCCTCGTGTCCTCGGTTTTATGGCGAGCATGACAATCGGGCTAAGTACGTTATCGATATGTGCCGCGAGTTCAAATGTGATGGTGTCATCGGAGAAAGGCTGATGTTCTGCGACCCTTGGGCAGTTGAGCACTATATGCTGGGTCAGGACCTCAAAGCTGCAGGCATTCCGATGCTGAAGCTGGATAGGGAATACTTAACAGGTGGTATAGGCCAATTGAGAACCCGAGTCCAGGCGTTCCTAGAAACGATAGGGAGGTAAGCAATGGCGTTGATAGACAAACACCCCGAGTTGGCACGCTACATCTCAGAGCGCGAATGGTTCCAGTTCCTCCGCGAGCAGACTCTAGCTCTGATCGAGATACCCGAAATGCAGCTTCAGGTGAAGACGCTCGATTCTCTACTGAAGATGTATGGCAGGATACTGGACGCAGTGGAGAACGACAAGCCGTTCATTGCCAGCTACTATTGTCTGGCGCCTGAGCTCTACACGGCAATGGATGTGCCTTATTATATGGTCATGCAGACCCCGTTCCTTGCCTCCTCGGTACCTTATCTCCTCGATGATATCGATGCTGCCGAAGCGATGGGTCTGGGGAGCGACCTCTGCACAGCCATCAGGTTGTCGATATACTATGTTGAGGCCAACCTCTCGCCTCTACCCACCTGCGCCCTTAACCTGCTTTACCCATGTGACGGCGCTCCGCTGCTTCACGAGGTAATCAAGCGTAATGAGCGCTGGCGCAAAATCCCGATGTTCGGCTGCGACCCGCCGTACTATATGGATGAACGAAGTTTGCACTACTTTGCCAGTGAGCTGCGAAAGATGGTGAAATTCATCGAGAAGCATACTGGCATGAAGCTGGACCTGGACAAGTTGAAGAAGACCCTGGAACACTCCAATCAGATGTTCAGCCTGTGGGACGAGTACAACCAGTTGCGGCGCAATGTGCCGAGCCCTCACGGCTGGGGTATAGGCGCCCCGCAGTGCTTCTCGCAAGCCTGGGTGTATGAGGCAGGCACTCCACAGGGCGTCGATTGGTTCAAGAAGCTGGTTGAGATAGCTGAGATAAACGTGAAGGCTGGCATAGGCCCTGCTCCTGAGGAAAAGATAAGGCTGTTCTGGTTCGACCTTCTCCCCTTTGGCTGGGTCTTCGAGGTTCTGCCTTGGCTGGAACAGGAGTGGGGGGCAGTCATGGTCATGGATATGTTCGGTAACTACCCCTATACCATGATCGATACCTCTAACGAGGAGCAGATGTGGCTGGACCTTGCCAAGAGGAATCTTTTCGACTCGCCCATGGTGAGGCAGGCAAGAGGTGTGGCCGATAATTTCGCCAACGATATCAAACGAATAGTGAAGGACTACAAAATCGACGTCGTAATCTGGCCTGGGCACATGGGCCACAAAGACGGCTCGGCGACTGTGGGCATAATGAGAGAGACTTGCCGAGACCTGAACGTGCCATTCATTCACTTGGGTCTCGACCTGTTCGACAAGAGATACACGACACCCGACCAGATCAAGGACAAATTATCACAGTTCTTCAGAGCTATGGGACTGGGTTAAATAGAAAACCAGCCAATCACCCTGAGCCTTAACGAGGGCCAGCGCTCTCGTTGCGCTCAGGGTTTGGGTTTAAACTAACTATTATGGCTGAGGAATTCGGTTCATGGCTGTCTTCGATGCCTACATAAGAAAGGTAGCCGAGTACGTTGAAGCGATGCGAGGCGGTGGCAGACAGGTCAGGGTATTCGATTGCCCCGGTGCCCCGGACAGATTGCTGGAAGGGCTGCCTGTAAAAGTTGGGCCTGGAGCAGGCTCGGGAATAGTCCTCCGTGGAGACACTTTTGCCGAGCTCGGCAGCCCCGAAGCCGGCTCCTGTGCCTTTCCACTTTGGACCAACAACAAAGCGCTGGTCAAAGACGGTAGAATCACTCTTATCGGCCCGGATATCCTCGAATCTCGAGGGGCAAGTCTGCCCTTCGCTCAAATCATTACAGCAGCAGGGAAAGAACTCAGCGACAAACAACATTCTGCGCTGGATGAGAGTCAATACATTTCCGACCAGATTGAAGGCTACATGGTGAAGAGCACGCCGGGGCGCATGTGGACTAGGATAAGCAACACCGCCGCGGAGAGAGGTTTCGGCTTCGAAGCGCTGAGCAAGGCACTTATGGCCATCTACAAGTCCCGTGTATCCGAGATAGAGGCGATGGAGATAGTTTTCGTCACCTCAGGTAAAGAAGATGTGCGAAAGCTGGACGAAATCGCTGAGCAGGTAAAGAAGATAAGCAAGGATATAATCAGGGAAACGTGGCTGGCCAGAGGCTACGACATCCTTGAATGCACTCTGGGCTGGGATTGCAGTTCCTGCCCTGATAAACCTGTTTGCGATGACATCAAGGCAGTGATAACCGTGCGCAAGAAGAAACCCAGCAAGCCTCAAGGTTCTAATAAGAAGTAGTTATCTAGACAGGCCATTGCGAGAGATTCTCAGGTTCAACAAAATAGATGGGCACGCATTAATGAATAAGTCTTCCAATCCTACCAAAAGGCTCATCGCCGTTTGTGGCAAGGGCGGCACAGGCAAGACCGCCCTCACTGCCATGATGACCAGAGTCCTACTTGAAAGCAGAAAGGCTGGCAAACTACTCCTTATCGATGCCGACCCTGCCATGGGCTTGCCTAACGCCCTGGGCATAAAAGTCAAACGAACTATGGGGCAGGTCCGGGAGGAGATAATAAAGACGGCCAGAGGCAGCGATAAGGAGAAGAAGGAAAAACTAAACAGCATGCTCGACTATATGGTTTTGGAAGCCCTCACTGAAACAGACAGGTTTGCGCTTCTAGCTATGGGGCGCACTGAGACATTGGGCTGCTTTTGCCCAGTCAACAACCTCCTCAGAGATGCTATAGAAACGCTCTCCAAGAATTTCGATACTATTATCATCGATGGCGAGGCGGGGCTGGAGCAAATTAACAGGCAAGTCATGCGACGCTTAGACACTCTAATCGTAGTTAGCGATGCTACGTCCAGAGGTGTACAAACTGCAGGTCAAATAAAGAAGATGGTGGAGAAAGACAAGGTGATTGAGGTTAAGAAAATGGGCCTTGTCTTCAACAGGGTTCAAGGCAACGAGGAGCTTTTGAAACAGGCTGCCAAGAAGATAGAGCTGAATGTTTTTGGTTACATACCGCAGGACGAGAACATAGCTCACTACGACCTGGTCGGTAAATCTATCCTTGAACTACCGGTAGAATCCTCTGCCCTTTCGGCAGTAAATAATGTCGTAGCACAACACATCCTCAGGTAGAGGGCTGTCCAAGGTTGAGTCCTATGTAAGCGAGAACAGTGCAATCAGGGGATTTCTCCGGGAGAAAAAAGGGGAGTGTGTACAACATGGCTGAAAAGCAGAAGACTCGCAAGTGGGATGCTGAAGTCGATATCATCGTGGTTGGATTTGGTGGCTCAGGTGCGGCTGCAGCCCTGGAGGCAGCTCAGCAGGGAGCCTCAGTATTGGTATTGGATCGATTTCATGGTGGGGGAGCCACAGCAGCCAGCGGCGGCATCGTCTATGCAGGTGGTGGTACAAAATACCAGAAAGCCGCCGGATACGAAGATACGCCAGAGGAGATGTATCGTTATCTGAAGCAGGAGGTAGGCGACGTTGTTACCGACGAGACGCTGCGTCTTTTCTGTGGACAGTCTCCGGGAATGATTGCCTGGCTGGATCAGGCGGGAGTTCCTTTCGAGGGCTCCATGTGTCCCTTCAAGACATCCTATCCTACCGATAAATACTACTTGTACTTCTCCGGCAACGAGAACCACACTAGCTACAAGGCGAATGCCAAGCCGGCTCCGCGCGGTCACCGTGCCCGGGGAAAAGGCATCTCAGGCCTTACACTCTTCCATGCTATGGAAAAGGCTGTGCGCAAACAACAAGGAATCCAGGTGCGTTGCCAGACCCGGGTGGACCGCTTGGTCTTCGCTGATGATGGGCGTGTTACAGGAGTTGAAGGCATATCTATACCGCCTGGCATTACATCGCGTCTGCACGGTGCCATCTCCTATATCAATGCCAAGCTGACTACCTATGTACCTCCCCTGGCGAAGCTGCTCCACGTTGTAGATAGGTTGCTCGTAAGGATAAGGGCGAAGCCCTATCATGCGCGGGCTCGCCAGGCCGTCATTCTGGCGGCTGGCGGCTTTATCTTCGATAAGCAGATGGTCAAGGAGTGCGCTCCCATTTACCTGAGCTGTTGGCCTTTGGGCACCTATGGCGATGACGGTGCCGGAATCCGTTTGGGAGTAAGCGCCGGCGGAGTCACGGCGCGCATGGACAAGATAAGCGCCTGGCGGTTCTATGTACCTCCCGAGGCCATGATGCAGGGGGTACTGGTCGACAAAAAGGCCCAGCGCCTTTGCAGCGAAGACCTGTATGGGGGGAAGCAGGGGGACTATATAGCGGCCAGCGGCGGCTATGCTTACTTGATATTTGACAGCAAAACCTACAAGGAAGCCGTGGGCAAGATAGGCGAGCAGTGTGCTGCATTCCAGAAGCTGACCATGATACCCATGCTGCGCATTACCCGCAAGAAGGCCAAATCGTTCCGGAAGCTGGCAGCTAAAATCAAGGTGCCTCCGGAGGCTCTGGAGCAGACCATGTCCCAGTACAACGCTATCGCCAGTAAGAAGGGACCCGACCCGCTGGGCAAGACTGAGAAGCGCTTCGTGCCTCAGGATACGCCGCCTTTCTATGCTGTTGATTGCTCCCTCAGTTCCAAGAGCGGGATACCTACCGCATCGCTGACGCTGGGTGGCCTTGCTGTGAACGAGAAGACTAGCCAGGTACTGCGCGGGGACGGCTCATCAATCGATGGTCTCTATGCCGTGGGGCGGAATGCTGTGGGAGTCTGTAGCAATGGCTACTTTGCCAGCGGCATATCCATTTCCGACTGCATATTCTCCGGTCGGCGTGCTGGCAAACATGCAGCCTTAAGCGGCACAATTCAGCCCAAGTCCTAACATTTCCCCAGGACCGATTTCCTGGGGGTGGCTCAGCTCCCTGTCTCTTCGCGACAGGGGCAACTGCAAGACCTGCCAGGACGATCATGAAAAATCTGGCAAGATTGAGAACCCGCCTCCTTCTCAAGATTCAGGCTATCCTCTTGCCCGGTATCGGTGTCTGAGAAAGATAGACTTCATCAACCTTTATGACCCCTACCTGCTTGATATAGAAATAGACCTTGCCCTTGAGAAACGGCGATTCTTTGGAAAGCGCCTGAGCCATGTCGTACAGCGGCCCGGACCTTTGAAATCCCTCGAAGGTGCCCTTAACTTGATAGGATGACCACGGAGCTTTAAAGACCGTCGCCGCAACCTTCCCGGTAGTAGTCAAGTTCTTTTTGGTTTTATTCATCAACAGGTCTGCGAATATAAGGACATCCTCGCTCGGTGCCGAGAGCGAAGCGATAAGGGCACAATTAGGCTTCCCCTCAGTGTCAACGGTAGCCAGGAACTTGACCGCCTCGGGGTCGTTTATGAGGTCCATAACCTGCTTCGGCATCTTAGCCATGGGTTTACCTCCTCCCACTTGTCAGCTATTTCGACTTGACTTTGGCCTGTACCCCAAATGATTCTACAATACGCTTAAGCTTTTCCATATGTGCATCAGTAGGGGGTTGAGTGCTCTCAAATACATAATTGCGGCCCAGTTTCCTGTATTTGGGCTCTCCCAGCCGATGGAATGGCAATAGGTCTACCTTGGCCACGCTCTCCAAGGTACAGGCAAATTCCATAATGCCCCTGATACTGTCCTCTCCATCCGTGTATCCCGGGACAACAGGGACCCTTATGAGCATAGGAATCCCTTTGCCAGATATCCTTCTCGCGTTCTCCAAAATCAACTCATTGGAAACCTTGGTGTACTTCAAATGTTTGGCAGGGTCTATCTGTTTTATGTCGTAAAGCACCAGGTCCACATGCTTCAGGATTTCCTCCAGTTCATGCCACTTTACATAGCCACTTGTATCCAATGCTGTATGTATGCCCTGTGCATGACATTTCCCGAGAAACTCCACGAGGAATCCAGGTTGCATCATAGGCTCACCGCCGCCCACCGTGACACCGCCACCCGAACTCCGATAAAACAAGGTATCCCTCTCAACTTCTGAGAATACCTCCTCAGCGGTCATATACTTTCCGATAAGCTCCCTCGCCCCGGTGGGGCATGCCTCGGCGCACTTCCCACAACTCTGGCACTTCCCTCTATCTGTCCGCGAGCCATCTGCGGTGAAGTTGATCGCCCCCTGAGGGCAAGCACCCACACACCCTTTACACCCAATACACCTGGTATCGTTGAATGCAATCTGGGGGGGAAATTCCTGTCCCTCAGGATTGTGACACCAAAGGCATCTCAACGGGCATCCCTTCAGGAAAACCGTGGTCCTGATACCTGGCCCATCCTCTGTGGAATACCTCTGGATGCTGAATACCAGGCCCTTTTCCCCCTGCGCTTCGCGATTCACTTTCTCTTCTCTCTTCTCAGGGTCTATGCTCCGTTCTAGCTATGACTTCATCCTGTAAGACCCGGCTCAGGCCCACGAAGTAGGCGTTATACCCGGTGATCCTCACCAGCAGGTTCTGATAGCTTTCCGGATTACTCTGAGCATCCCGCAGAGTTTCCGCATCTATAACGTTGAACTGAAGTGAGCTGCCGCCGAGCTCATTATACGTCCTCAGTAGAGCGGCGAACTTTTCTAGTTGCTCATCGGTCTCCAATACAGTGGGGTTTATGGTCACTGTGTGGGAGGCACCTGAGGGGAGCAGGTCGAAACCTAACCTTGCCACCGATTTCATGGCAGCAGTTGGCCCTTTGACGTCGCAACCCTGGGATGGGCAGGCGCCGTTTGAAAGTGGTTCGCCGGCTTTCCTGCCATTCGGAGTCGCTGCGGTAAAGGCTCCGTCATGGATGAAGTGGTTCCAGGAAAGGTATCCTGCCCTGAACCTTTTTCCGGTCGGAGTTACATATCGGCTCACTTCCCGACACCAGAAGCGGAATATGTCTCTGGCAATGGAATCGACATAGTCATCATCGTTGCCAAACTTGGGAGCCTTGTTAAGCAGCATCTGGCGTATATTCTCTTTTCCCTCGAAATTCTCGCGCAGAGCCTGCAATAGCTCCGCCATAGTCAGCCTCTTGTCATCGAAAACGATCTTCTTTATCGCCGCCAGTGAATCTGCGGCTGTGGCTATTCCCACCCCATTGAAGGTGGTGAAGTTGTAGATCGCTCCCCCATCCCTTATATCCTTTCCCTTCTGCACACAGCCATCTATGACAGCAGATAAGAATGGGCAGGGCACGTATTTGCCCCTCAGGGCATCGCAGGCCGATGTTATCTTGGTCACACGCTCTATCGTTGCTCCGAGCTGCTTCTTATATGCCTGCATCACCTGCTCAAAGCTGGCAAATCCC
>Ga0315281_10010897_pt1 | contig 12480 bp, 10 predicted proteins | sample YL17G07_0_MG_FD_204540 | JGI IMG/M metagenome (GOLD analysis project Ga0315281, IMG submission 204540) | Sediment microbial communities from Yellowstone Lake, YNP, Wyoming, USA - YL17G07_0 | ecosystem: Environmental > Aquatic > Freshwater > Lake > Sediment | place: USA: Wyoming | collected... | reverse complement strand
CGGTGACGGTTTGGGGACGGACGGTATTGCCCGCCTCAACGGACGGCGAGCGATGATAGGCATAGTCGAGGATCTCCTCCCTCGTCGTCAGGTTGGCCAGGCCGGGGATGCAGCCTTCGTAGGCGCAGGAACCGAAGGCGACCAGCACCTTGGATTTCTGCCGCATCAGTCTGGCCATATGGAGGTTCTCCTCGTTGCGGATCCCCCCGTTGAACAGGCCGACATCAATCGAGCCGTCGCCCATGGCCTCGACGTCCGCATACTTCGTGTCCATGATGCAGGGGCAGAAGACCAGGTCCGCGGCCGCGTCGAAATCCAGGAGCTTTTCCCGGATGTCCAGGAAGGCGATCTCGCATCCTCCGCAACTCGCCGCCCAGTAGAGCGCAAACTTCGGTTTCGGCATGGATCATCCTTTGTGCACTAAGTGATTTCTCCCGCCTTGAACGGGTCGAGGTTGAAACCGGGGGCCGCCGTCCGGGGCCCTCCTCTTGAAGTCCTGGGCGCGGCCGGGAAGGATATGAGTGCCTTTCGCTCGAAAAAGCGGAGTTGAGCGGACCGGGCCGAACGCTGTTTATCGCCGCCAGCCTTATATAAATGCGACATCAATGAGCTCGATGAGAGTCGTGCTTTCCGGCATGACGACATAATATAGACATTTTGGAAATTTGTGTCAAGGAATTGATGCTCCTGTCAAGGCAACATGAATATTTCCGGATTCCAGCAACGTGAATACTTCCGCTTTTCTCATAGGCTAAGGTCTCTCGAGGGGAGGGCCCGGGAAACGGTTGATAGAGGCCCTCCAGGGATGGTTAGGAGAGGGGGGTGTACTTGGGCGGTTCGGGCCGGCATCGAGGCCAGACGACGGCCAAATTCATGCTTCCGAGCCCGCCCGGAGGGCGGACTCCCGCGCGCCCCTCGCCGATGGACGGCCCCTCTCCGGGGCCGAGCGGGGACGGCGAGGCCTTGTGCGTTCCCTGGACGCCCGAGAACGGAAGGGCGATGATTGACAACTTCTTGGGCCCGGTGCTACATTGAGCTCAATCTCGAGCCCATGAGTTCCAAAGCTTTCCGCGGCATCAAGCATCGTTTTCTCGACCTGTCCCTTAAGCGCAAACTGGTCCTGAGCTTCCTGGCCGTGACCGTGATCGGGGGCGTCGTCACGCTGGGCATCGGAGGGCGGCTCGAGCACCGGACGATCTTTTCCCTGGCCCAGGCCAAGGTCCGCCACGACCTGTCCTCGGCCTGGATGGTGTACAACGAGAAACTCAACAGCATCTCTGACATGATCCGCCTGAGCGCCAGGCGAGAGTTCATCCGGGACTTCCTTTTTGGGGGTCGCAGCGACCTGGCGGCCAAACTGGACGCCCTCCGCCGGGAGTTCAAGCTGGACATCCTCAGCCTGACCGATGCCCGGGGCCGGGTCATGCTTCGGTCCCGGCGCCCTGAGAACTGGAGCGACGACATCTCCCGCGACCCGCTCATCCAGCGGGCGCTGGGCGGCCGTTCGGCGGCCGGAACGCAGATCGTCACCCGCGCCGAATTACTGAAGGAAGGGGCCGACCTGGCCGACCGCGCCTATTTCAAGTTCATCTCGACGCCCATGGCCGCCGTGCGCGAAGAGGACCATGAGCCCAACGGGATGATGCTCAAGGCCGCGGCCCCCGTCTTGGACGAGAAAGGCCGGGTGGGCGCGGTCCTGTACGGCGGACTTCTTCTCAACCGGAACTATGAGATCGTCGACCGGGTCAAGGAGGTCGTCTTTAAGGGAGAAAAATACAAAGGCCATGATATCGGAACGGCCACGATCTTCCTGGGCGACCTGCGGATCGCGACCAACGTTCTTGACGATCGGGGCGAAAGGGCCGTGGGCACCCGTGTCTCCCGGGAAGTGAACGAGGCCGTCCTTGAGCAGGGCGGACATTGGGTCGGGCGCGCCTTCGTGGTCAAAGGCTGGTACATCACCGCCTATGAGCCGGTTCGGGATATCGACGGCCGGGTCATCGGCATGCTCTACGTCGGGATGCTGGAAAACCCGTACATCGACGTGCGGAACCGAGTGATGGGCACCTTCGCCCTGTTGGCCGGCTTGCTCACGGCCTTCATCCTGGCCATCCTGTCCTTCATCGCTACGAACATCACCCGGCCTCTGCAGACCATGGTCGAGGCCACGGAAAAAATCATCCGGGGGGACCTGGACCACCGGCTGGAGATCGACCTGGGCGACGAGATCGGCCATCTGGCCGCGTCCTTCAACCGGATGACGGAGAACCTCGACCAGGCCAACGAAAACCTGACCCAGTGGGGAAGGACCCTTGAGAAGCGGGTGGAGGAGCGGACGCAGGAGCTGCGCGAGGCGCAGGACGCCCTGGTCAAATCCGAGAAACTCGCCTCGCTGGGGAAAATGGCGTCCGGCGTGGCGCACGAGATCAACAACCCTTTGACCTCGATCCTGATCAACACCCATCTCATCCTCGAACGGATCGAGTCCCCGAACGCCTTTGAGGAGAACCTGACGACCATCTCCGAAGAGACCTCGCGCTGCGCTCAGATCGTCAAGGGCCTCCTTGAATTCTCCCGTCAGACCCCGGCCCATGAGGGCACGGAGAACATCAACGATATCATCGACCGCACCCTCCAGCTCCTGGAAAAGCAGGCCAACGTCCATAATGTGGTGATCGTCAAGCATTTGGGCGATTCCCTGCCCCCGCTTCGTCTGGACAAGAACAAGATCCTGCAGGTTTTTTCCAACCTTATCATCAACGCCCGGGAGGCCATGCCCCGGGGCGGGACATTGACCATCACCAGCCGGCTTTCCGAGGACGGCCGCTGTATCGAAGTCCTTTTTGCCGATTCGGGGGAGGGGATCCCTCCCGAAAACATGCCGAAGCTCTTCGACCCGTTCTTCACGACAAAAAGCTTCGGGACGGGATTGGGATTATCCGTGAGTTATGGTATCATGCAGCAGACAGGCGGAACGATCGAGGTGGCCAGCGAAGTGGGACGGGGGTCCGTGTTCACCGTGAAGTTCAACGTCGCCGACGGGGCGGGGAGCGAACCTAGCTAGGGGCAGGTCGATGTCGGGGCAACCAAAGAGAAACATCATGGTCGTCGATGACGAGGTCAAGGTCTGCCGGAGCATCCAGCAGGCCTTGCTCTGCGACGCCTATGAGGTGGACGCCGTCCTGAGCGGGGAAGAAGCTCTCCGCCTCGAGGACAAAAGGCGACACGACGTCATCCTCGTGGACCTGATGATGCCGGGACTCAGCGGGTTGGACCTCTTGAAATGCCTGAGGGCCAAGAATCGCTCGGCCAAGATCATCATGATCACCGGCTACCCGACGTTGAAGGCCACCGTCCAATCCATGGAGTTCGGAGCGTTCGAGTTCCTTCCCAAGCCCTTCCTTCCCGTGGAACTCAGGGAGCAGGTTTCGCGGGCGCTTGCGGCCCTGGACGAGGAGCAGGAGCCGGGGAAGGGATGACCGGCCCGGCGCCGTCCCGGCCTTCGGAGGGTCAGCGGCAGCGCTGCCAGTCCGACTCGCGGAAGACCTGATCGAGTTCCTTCCACAAATCCCTGATGTTGCAGGTCATGATGATCAAGTCCTGCGTCGTCCCCTGGATGTCCTTGACGTAGTCGGGAAGAAGATTGACCTCGGAAAAACCGAGCTTGCGGAATATCTGCTGGGCGCCGACCTGGGGCCTCATCATTCGGGCCACGATGCTTTCCACTTTCTTCTGAACGGCGATGAAATAGAGCTCGCGGATCATGATCGTGCCGAGGCCTTTGTGCTGGAAGTGCCGGGCGATGATGACCCGGATCTCGCCCTGATGCTTGCTCCACTGTTCTCCGGATAGCTCAAGGTTGCCGTCGGCCACGATGTCATTGCCGTGCAGGGCGACGATGCGGACGACATCGCCCGTCTCGATCCTCCGCAGCCGCTGGGCGACGATTTTCCTGTCGAGGACGTTGATCATCAGGTACTTCCGGTCCTGGAGGGGAAGGGACTTATAGAATTTCATGAGCTTGTCCAGGTCGTCCTGACGCAGCTCGCGCGTGGTGATCTCCGTGCCGTCCCTGAGGGTCTCTTTTTTTTCAACCATCATGCTCCTTCGCCCCCGGCCTTTCGCCGTGCGCCGGCCCATGGGCATCGGCTGAAACCCAGCCTTTGAACCTTCACTATAAAAAGCCGTTGGGGAATTGTCAAGAGTCCGAGGACCGCCGCATTCACTCGGCACTCAGGGGCTTGGCCCCAAAGATCCGCATGCGGAGGGAAGTCGATCCCGGCGAAAAGGGCCGTCGCCCGTTCCTTCCCAGTTTTTTTCTTCCGTCCTGTTCGCTTTGCCCTGGAGTCCGGCGCAGGATGGGCCGGGGACGAGCCGGCAGGCCTGCCCGAAAAAGTCCCCGAGGCGCCTGCCTTCCCGGGAGGACTCTTGATCCGGTGTATAATAAAAGGATGACGACGCCGTCCCGAAGGCTTCATCGACCCTTGGGGTGGAGGGTCTTTCTATGAGTCATCCGCGAAGCGTCGCCCACATTATTCCGGCCCGGCCGACGATCGAGGGCGCGGGCGTGCATTTGAAGCGGGCCTTCGGCTTTCACCAAGTCCCTGTGTTCGACCCCTTCCTCATGCTCGACGATTTCCATTCCCAGAACCCGGACGATTACCTGCCCGGGTTTCCCTGGCATCCGCATCGCGGCATCGAGACCGTGACCTATGTCCTCGAGGGCGAGGTCGAGCACGGCGACAGCCTGGGCAACAAGGGCACGATCCGGCCCGGCCAGGTCCAGTGGATGACGGCCGGCAGCGGCATCGTCCACCAGGAAATGCCCCAGGGGATCAAAGACCGGTTATGGGGGCTCCAGCTCTGGGTCAACCTCCCTCGAAGCCACAAGATGATGCCGCCCCGCTACCGGGATGTCCATGCCGACGACATTCCCCTGGTCGAGCCGGCCAAGGGCGTTGCGGTCAAGATCATCGCCGGGCGAATGCCCGGAGCCCTCGGGCCCGTGCGGGACATCGTGGACGAGATCGAATACCTGGACGTCAGCCTGGAACCCGGCGTCCGGTTCGAGCACCTCCCCAAAAAAGGACAGATGGCCTTCGCTTATGTCCTGAAGGGCGAGGGGGCCTTTGACCGGCCGGGAAAGACCATCGTCGGGCATGAGAATGCCGTGCTGTTCAACGAGGGCGACGAGCTTGACATCAAGTCCGGGGACAAGCCCCTGCGGTTCATCCTTCTGTGCGGCCGGCCGCTCCGCGAGCCCGTCGCCTGGCAAGGGCCGATCGTCATGAACACCGACGAGGAGCTCGACCTGGCTTTCCGCGAGTACCGGGACGGCACGTTTCTCCGCCACTCCGGGGACAAGCGGCCGATGCGCTGAAAGGGCTCCCCGGCCTCAAGTCGAAAGGCGCTGCCGGCTAGCGGTCCACGAGTTCGTGCTCGATCTGCTCCAGGGTTTTGCCTTTGGTCTCGTGCAGGCGCGTGCGGATGAAGATGAAACCCAGGACGCTGATCCCGGCATAGATCCAGAACGTCCCCGCCGGTCCAAGTCCTTTGTTCAGATGCGGAAAAGTGAAGGTCAGGATGAAGCAGGCCAACCACAGGGAAAAGGTCGAGACCGACATGGCCGCGCCGCGAATGCGGTTGGGGAAGATCTCCGAGAGCAGGACCCAGGTCACGGGCGCCAGCGACAGGGCGTAGAGCGCCATCGAGACGACCACCAGGATCAGAAGATGAAGCCCGCGGCTGTGCGTCGCGTAGCTCGCCCCGATCAGTCCGAACGTCACGGCCAGGCCGGCCGACCCGGCCATCATCAGGGGCTTGCGGCCCAGGCGGTCGACGAGCCGAATGGCGATCAAGGTGAAGATCAGATTCACCGTGCCGGTGATGACGATGTTGAACAGGATGGCGCTCACCCCGTAGCCCGCCTGCGAGAAGATCTCTTCGGCGTAATAGAAGATGACATTGATCCCGCACCACTGCTGGTAAACGGCCAGGACGATGCCGATGAGGAGGACCTTGCTCATGCCCGGCGCCAGGAGCGAGCGGAAGTGGACCTTCGGGCTCTCGCCGGCGACCAGGGTTTCACGGATGTCGGCGATGGCCCGTCCGGCGAAATCCGTCCCTCCGACCCGGGCCAGGATCTTCTCGGCCTCGCCGCCGCGGGCGTTCTTGACCAGCCAGCGGGGGCTTTCGGGGACCAGAAACATCAGCAGGAAAAAGAGGAAGGCGGGCACGGCCTCGGCGCCGAACATCCACCGCCAGCCGACCTGTCCGTTCCAGGAGGCCAGGATATCCGCGGGCGCGGCCCCGGCCGGGACGGGCCTGGCGATGAGCCAGTTGGCCAGCTGGGCGGCCAGGATGCCGATGACGATGGTCAGCTGGTTCACGGAGACGAACTTGCCGCGGACCTCGGCCGGCGAGATCTCGGCGATGTACATGGGCGACAGGTTGGAGGCCAGCCCGATGGCCACCCCGCCCAGGAGCCGGTTGGCGATGAAGAACGAGAAGCTCGGGGCGAGCGCGGTCAGGATGCCGGTGATCGTGAACAGGAACCCCGAGAGGATGAGAAGCCTTTTGCGGCCGTAGCGGTCGCTGAGCCCGCCCGAGATGAGGGACCCTGCGAGACAACCGACAAGGGCGCTGCTCATGGCCCATCCGATCTGGGCCGGGGTCGTCAGGCCGAAGAATTTTTCGTAGAACGGCTTGGCCCCGGCGATGACCACCCAGTCGTAGCCGAAGAGCAGGCCGCCCATGGCCGAAACCAGGGTCGTCAGCCAGATGAACCGCATGTCGTAGACGGGCCTTTGGTCCATGACGCCTCCTCGCTCTCGGCCGCTCCGTTTTCACGAAGCTCTAAGAGGAGCTTTTACACTAAAGTCGGATGAGGGTCAAACTGCGGTCTCTAATGGCGTCAAGGAGACGAGACTCGGGATTCGGACGAGCAAAGCGGGGGGCTTGAACCCTGTTTTTTCAAACGATGACTTCAGACCGAACCGGCGCGGCTTGGGTTTTATTTTTGACTCGACCCCGGGTTCGGGCTAGGATGAAGGGCGAAAGGCGGGACATGGAATTCGAGCGGCGGGCCAAAGAGGTCATCAGATCGATCCCCCGTGGAAAGGTGGCGACGTACGCCCAGGTGGCCGCCCTCGCCGGGAACTATCGGGCCGCCCGTCAAGTGGCCCGCGTTCTCCACTCCTCCTCGAACAAGGACCGCCTTCCCTGGCAGCGCGTGATCAACAGCCGGGGCGGGATCTCGCTCAAGAGGGGACACGGGTTCGAACAGCAAAAACGTCTTCTTATAAAGGAAGGCGTCCGGGTGAACCGTTTGGGCCGGATTGACCTGGATTCGTTCCAGTGGGAACCCGTCGGAACACGACTGAGCGCCGCCCGGGACTTCCTGCGCAAACTGACGCGATAAGCAAGAGCTCCGGGACAGGGCTTGGAGACAAGTCTCTCCTCTCGAACCTGGACGGCTTGCCGCTGCAGACACCGGCCTATTTTTGTTATACTGGCGGCGATGAAACCTTCCCTTAAGCCCCTGACGATCGGCGGTCTTGTCATCGATTTTCCGGTCGTCCTGGCGGCCTTGGCCGGATACAGCGACGGCCCATACCGGATGATCTGCCGGTCGTGCTCGGCGCCCTACGCCGCGACCGAGATGATGCTCGACAAGCAGGTCGTGTTCGAGGGCAAGCTCCAGCGCCGGCTGGTCACACTCGACCCGGCCGACCATCCCATCGCCGGGCAGATCATCGGCAACCAGCCTGAGGTCATGGCCCAGGCGGCCGTCGTCCTGCGGGACAGGGGCTTTGACGTCATCGACCTCAACTTCGCCTGCCCGGTCAAGAAGGTCTTGGCCCGCAAGCGGGGCGGGTTCCTCCTGACCCAGCCCGACCTGGCCCTGGATATCGTCCGGGCCGTCATCGCCGCCGTCCCCGACCGGCCCGTGACCCTTAAGCTGCGCAGATCCTTCCGCGAGAACGACAAAGCTTGCGAGGACTTCTGGAAGATCAGCCGCGGCGCGTTCGAAGCCGGCGCGGCCGCCATCGCCGTGCACGGCCGGAGCGTGGACCAGAAGTACCAGGGCAAGGACGACCGGGAATTCCTGGCCCGGGCGAAAAAGGAATTCGCCCGCCAAACGATCATCGGCTCGGGCGAGATCCTGGCCGCGGCCGACGCCCTTCGGATGCTCGAGGAGACCGGCGTGGACGGGGTCCTGGCGGCGCGCGGGGCCATCGGCAACCCCTGGTTCTTCCAACAGGCGCGGGACCTGGCCGCCGGACTGGAACCGCGCCATCCCACACTCGACGAACAGCGCGAGTTGATCTTTCGCCACTACCGCCTGGCGAGCGCGACCTACGGCCCGAAGCGCGCCTCGCTCATCCTGCGCAATTTCGGGATCCGATACGCGCGCATGCATCCCCATCCTTCCAAAGTCCGCCAGGCCAGCATCAGCATCAAGAACGAACAGGATTGGTTCTCGTTCATGAAGACCTGGTATGGCGAGTCTCCCGGCGAAAAAGCATGACCATGGCGATTGGCGCGGGAAAGGGGAAAGCGACACCCGGCAAGCCGGCCGGGCCGAAGGTCATTCTGGCCTCGGTTTCTCCCCGGCGCCGGGAACTCCTAAAGAAAGTCATTCCCCGCTTCAAGGTCGTGCCGAGCGGCGTGGACGAAGATCGCTTTCGAGGCCTGGAACCCAACGCCTTCGCCCTGGAGGCGGCCCTGGCCAAGGCCAAGGCTGTCGGGCGCCGACATCCTTCGTCCTTGATCATCTCCGCCGATACCCTTGTCGTTCTCGGCGGCGAGGTCTTCGGCAAGCCGGCGGGCCGCGACCAGGCCCGGGTCATGCTGGCTAAGCTGTCGGGCAGAACGCATAAGGTCATAACGGCCGTCGTCCTCTATCGAAAGGACCGGGGCCGCGTGGTGGCCGGCCTGGAAATGAGCCGGGTCAGGTTCAAGAGGCTCGGCCGCAAGGCCATCGAGGATTATCTGGATTCGAGCGAGTACCTGGACAAGGCGGGGGCCTACGCCATCCAGGAATCGGGCGACAGGTTGGTGGCGCGGCTCGAAGGCGACTACGATAACGTCGTCGGCCTGCCCGTCGCCCTGCTTCAACGCCTGATGGCTGAATACCGACGGGCCTGAGCCCGCACGCCCGTCGGAGTCGTTTCGGGCGCTTCGTTTCTATTGGTATTTCTATTGGGGTCGGACCGAGTTATCTAATTGTCAATATTATAAATAGGTCTCTTTTTCTTCAAAAATCCACCTAATTTGATGCTATTTCGGGGCACGAAACGTGCGATTTTGCTGATTCTATTGGGGTCGGACCGAGTTATCTAATTGTCAATATTATAAATAGGTCTCTTTTTCTTCAAAAATCCACCTAATTTGATGCTATTTCGGGGCACGAAACGTGCGATTTTGCTGATCCGCCTTTTATAATCTGAAAGCAAAAACCCTCAACCGTGCTTTTTGATCCTGTCCGCGACTTCCCCGGCGAAACGGTCTATGTATTCCTGGATGTAGCCTTGGATATCCCGCTTGGCGTCCTTGATGAGCGGGGTCAGGTCCATGGCGTAGATTAGGTAGGTGGCTTCGTCCACGCCGTGCGCGGCGTAATAGGTCGCGTTGGCCCGCCGTCGGCCCATCGTGGCGATGTCGTAGCGCTTACCGCCGTAGATCTGGGAATCATAAACACCGAGTAGGGCCGCGGCCAGGTTCTCGTGGGCCGAAACGTCCAGGGCGACCTTGTCGGTATCCGTCAGCCAGTCGAAATCCCTCCAAACCTCGCATCCCAGGAACCGGGCCGGCCTCAGCTCCTCGGGCAGTTCCCGCAACGCCTGGATCGTCCTTAACGCCACGGACACGTGCGTATCGTGCTTGTCGGCCAGGTTGTGGGTGTAAACCATGCTGGGTTTGGTCCGCTTGAAGAGGGCCATGAGGTCCTCCTTGACGCTCGGGTTCTTGGGGTCCTTGACCTCGCCGCTGGTGTAATCCAGGAAGGCCATGGCCCCGTACTCTCCGACCACGGCCGCCTTCTTCTGCTCGACGCGCCGGATCTTCTGCATATCCTCGTCGGTGTAGCTGGCGTAGAGTCCGTCCCGGGGACTGCCGGCGCCGTTCGTGACCGTCACGCCGCAGAACCAGTCCTTGTCGAGGCGGAAGCATTTGAGGATGCCGTCGTAAGCCATGATCTCCAGGTCGTCCTGGTGGGCGCCGACACCCATGTGGGTGACCCGGGTCAGGGCTTCGTCCTCGGGCTTGCCGTCCGGGATGAAGAGCTCGGACGTATTTTTCTTGAACTTCATGGTCTCATCCTTTGCTCTTGCGCGCGGGCAGGCTGGCCGCGGCGATCGATTGGCCGATGCGGCGGCTCTTCTCGTCGGGCAGGTGGAGCGCGATTCGCTTGGCCCATTCCGGGAAATCCTGGACCAGGACGTCCTGGGCCCTGTTGATGATGATGCTGCCGCCGTCCCCCGAGGTCACGCGTCCCAGGATCAGCACGTGCTTGAGGTTGTAAAAATCGGCGTAGTGGGCCAGGCCGTAACCGATGTAACAGCCGATCGTCTCGAAGACCTGGCGGGCGCGCGGGTCGTTCTTGGCCAGCAGGTTCTGGATGAACTTGAGCTTCTCGGCCGGGGTCTGGTTCGGCGGGAACTCGACCCCCGCTTTCTCGGCCAGGCGGATGACGGCCACCTGGCTGAAATACTGCACCCCGCAGCCCGCGTCCCCAGACCATTCGTCCACGGGCGCTTGGGGGTTGTAATCCACGGGGGCGAAGGCCAGCTCGTTCAGCCAGTTGGTGATCTTGCCGTCCGGAGTGACGTAGCCCGCGGCCTGGCTCGAGCCCAGGGCGATGCCCAGGACCGAATGGATGCCCATGGACATAGCCGCGGCCAGGGCCGTCACCTCGCCGTCGTTGACCACCTCGAAGGGCACGCCCCATTCCTTTTTCATGTCGCGAAAGATGTTGGTCACGGTCTTCTTGAACAAGTTCTTGGGGATGCCCCGGAAGAGCGAGGCTACCATGACCCGGCTGTCGATGATTACGCCGGCCGAACTTCCCCCGATGGCGTCCAACCGGGGAAGGCGCGCCGCGGCGCGATGGAGCCCGGACATGATCTCGTGGTAGTGGTAGCGTGTGTCCTTTTGATTGCGCGGGTCCCAGACGACCTCTTCACTGAACACCGGCTCGCCGTTGACGACGGCGCTCACCTTGCGGTCACTGGCGCCCAAGTCGAACCCGATCCGGCAGCCCTCGAGGTGCCGGCCCAGGGCCACGGTTTTTTCCTTGGAGACGGGGATCCTGTTCGGTTCCGTGATCCGGACTTGGAAGGGCCGTTCATAGACCGTGGCCATGAAATCCACGTCAAAAGCGCGCCGGCCTCGCGGCGAATAGACCTTCTTGATATGCTCGCCGACCTCCCTGGGCCCGCCGACGTGGACCTTGTAGCCGCCCTTGGCCCAGAGGAGCATCTTGACCAGCCTCTCGGCGTAGATCAGGTTGTCCGATGCTTGGCGGTCTGAGGCGGGCAGGATCTGAGTCTTGAACGCGGACAGGGAGCCGTCGCCGCGCTCCACGGCCAGGACCAGGGGCACGCCCTTTTTGGAGGCCTTGACGGCCTGGCCGAAGCACCGGTTCCAGAGGGACGCCGGACGGAACGACGAATCGAGGGGACAAAGACTTTGGCTCGGGCTCATGATGGGAACCTTCTCAAGGGGTTTCACGGCAGCATTTGGGCTCACTTTCAAAATTATATCCTTCCTGAATTCGAGATAGCAAGGTCACGCCCATTTGGATTAGCAATTCCTTTTATATGATGAAAGATATCCCTCTCTAGGCCAAGGCCGTTCGCTGCTGCCTCGAGTGAGGCGCTCGTTCTTAGAAAAGATTACGATGGTCCCGTGCTCCCTGTCCTTCACCGGGACTGGTCCGGGCCATCGTTCCTGCAGTCGCCCCTCTCCCTCCTCCCGGAAGCATTTCCGACCACCATCCAAGAAGGCGAAGGGCGGAAGGGAAAGACTGCGCCTGGCTATTTCGGATTAAAGCGATTCCACGGATTTCGTGCCCAAAATGAATGGGGGGCGATGGTGGGGGCCCCCCGCCGGCCCGGAGCGACCCACATACGGTCTCGAGTAAATCGGGTCGTGAGGACTGACGGGGGAAACCGGAAGCCGGGGCCCCGTTCATTAAGATAAAGCCTAATTTCCAAAATCGCACGGCCCGAGCCTTCTATCACAAGACTAGAAATGCTTCCCCTAACTGTTCAACGGACATAACCCAACGATTTGAGCGCATCCTTGACCCGGCGGTCGACTTCCGCCGGGGTGAAATCGAGGCCGGGCCGGACCAGGCTTTTCTCACGGGCCGTAAGCTTCTTCAGCATGTCCTGCACCCGCGCGGGTTCCGCTTCAGCCAGGTTCCGGGTCTCGGCCCAGTCGTGAGCCATGTCGTAAAGCTCGAGCCGGCCGTCC
>Ga0315281_10010896_pt1 | contig 12480 bp, 10 predicted proteins | sample YL17G07_0_MG_FD_204540 | JGI IMG/M metagenome (GOLD analysis project Ga0315281, IMG submission 204540) | Sediment microbial communities from Yellowstone Lake, YNP, Wyoming, USA - YL17G07_0 | ecosystem: Environmental > Aquatic > Freshwater > Lake > Sediment | place: USA: Wyoming | collected... | reverse complement strand
GCCGGCGGCATGAGTTTTCCTTCCCCAGGAACTCCCGCGGTTCTTCCCTTGAGGGGTGAAGGCCTTTCTAGGCGCATACCTCCTCCCCTTTTTTTCCCTTTGTTTATATTCTTCGGCATTTTTTGGGAAAAATTTAATTCTATGGTTCCCAAAATGAAAAAGAAATTGATAAAAAAAGGGGACTGATGGGGAAAGACGGAGTGGAATGGGAGAAAAAACCCTTGAATTGACAGGGGGTAGGAAGGGTGATAAAAAGAGAGGAAGCCCATGGGTCCCAAGAAATTTTTCATCCAGACTTTCGGCTGCCAGATGAATGTCTATGATTCCGAGCGCATAGCCCAAATCTTGACCGCCCGGAATTACCGCCCCGTCGATGACCCTGCCCGGGCCGATCTGATCCTGGTCAACACCTGCAGTGTGCGGGAGAAGCCGGAGAAGAAAGTTTACAGCGCCCTGGGGCGGTTCCGGGCCCTGAAAGGGAAGAAACCCGGACTCCTCATCGGCGTGGCGGGTTGCGTGGCCCAGCAGGAAGGGGAGGGTCTGCTGGCGCGGGTCCCCTATCTGGACTTTGTGCTGGGGACCAAGGAACTCAAGAAGATTCCGGAGATCCTGGACAACCTGGAAAGCTCCGGGGACCGGGCGTGCGTCATCGCCTTAGACGGGAGAATCGACCCTTATGGGGGACTCCCTCTTTTCCCGGCTCCGGGCGGCCCCACGGCCTTTGTCTCCATCATGCAGGGGTGTGATAACTTCTGTTCCTTCTGCGTCGTTCCCTTTGTGCGGGGCCGGGAGGTGAGTCGTCCGAGCCAGAGCATACGGGAGGAAATCAGGACGCTTTCGGAAAAAGGAGTAAAAGAAGTCACCCTTCTGGGACAGAACGTAAACTCCTACGGGCTGCGGACCGCCGGGGAGCCAGACTTTGCGGGACTTCTGGAATCCATCGACAAGATCCCGGGGATAGAGCGGATCCGGTTTACCACTTCCCATCCCAAGGACCTTTCCCCGGGGCTGACCGGCGCTTTCGGGCGTCTTTCCAAACTCTGCGAGCACATCCACCTTCCTCTCCAGTCGGGATCGAATCGCATCCTCGGGCGGATGAACCGGGGATACACGAAAGAAGAATACTCGGAAAAGGTGCAAAGGCTGCGGGCCGCCTGTCCGGAGATCAGCATCACCACGGACATCATCGTGGGCTTCCCCGGGGAAGAGGAGGAAGACTTCCGGGAAACCCTGAAAATGGTCGAAAGAATCCAGTTCGAGGAGATGTTTTCTTTCCGCTATTCGGACCGGCCCCGCACCCGGGCCTCGACCTTCGCCGGCAAAATCCCGGAGGAATCGAAGCAAGAGCGCCTGGCCGAACTGCAGGCCCTGCAACGCGGAATCACCCAGCGCCGGTACAAAGCCTGGGAGGGCCGGGAAGCGGAAGTTCTGGTGGAGGGCTCGAGCAAAGCCCGGGAAGAGGAAAAAACGGGACGGACCCGGGTCAATCACATCGTCAATTTTCCCGGGGCTTCGGTCGCCGCGGGGTCTCTGGTGAGGGTGCGGATCCAAAAGGCCCTGGCCCACAGCCTGAGGGGGGAACTGATCTAAAGAACTCGTTGCTCGTTACTGGTTACTCGTTGCTCGTTAGGGGTTGCTCGTGACTGGCTACTCGGTACTCGTTATGGGTTCCCAATTGCCGTCTTAAAAACGAATTCTTCAACCAGCAAAGAGCAACGCGCAACGTTTGAGCCTTCGGGCATCCCAGAAAGGGAGGCATTCATGATCGACCTGCATACGCACACCCTCTTCAGCGATGGAGAGCTTTTGCCCTCGGAGCTGGTCCGCCGGGCGGAGATGATCGGCTACGAAGCCGTGGCCCTCACGGATCATGCCGATTCTTCCAACCTCGACTGGGTCGTCCCCCGGCTCGTCCAGGTCTGCGGGGATTTGAATGCCCGGTGGAAGATCCGGGCCATCCCCGGGATTGAGCTCACCCATGTACCACCGGAGATGATCGGCGGCCTGGCGGAAAAAGCCCGCACCCTCGGGGCCCGGTTGGTGGTGGTTCACGGAGAGACCCTGGTTGAGCCCGTGCCCCCGGGAACCAACCGGAAGGCCATCGAGGCCGGGGTGGACATCCTGGCCCATCCCGGGTTGATTAGCGAGGAGGAAATCATCCTGGCCCGGAAACAGAAGGTGGTCTTGGAGATATCCGCGCGGAAGGGGCACAGCCTGGCCAATGGGCATGTGGCCCGGATGGCCCAGAAATTCGGGGTCCCTCTGGTGTTGAATACGGACAGCCACTCTCCCGACGATTTGATCCCGCGGGAAAAAGCCCTGAAAGTGGCTTTGGGGGCCGGCCTGGGGCAGGATGACTTTGAAGGGATGCTGCAGAATTCCCGCCGCTTCGTCGCCCGAATGACTCGAATACCCGGCTGATATGGCCTGAGAAACCCGGGAAAACCCCTCAATAGCGGTGAGACCGGCTGGTATCCGGCATGAGCCGCAGGTTAAGGTCCTGCCCTTCCTGCTTCTCGGCCACCTCTTCCATCTTGATCCGGAGGCGAAGGTCGTTGGCGCTGTCGGCATAGCCGATGGCCGTATCGAAGTCCAAGATTCCTTGTTTGTAGAGGTCGAAGAGGGACAGGTCGAACGTCTGCATCCCGTCCGGCACTGCCTGGACCATGGCCTCTTTGATCAAATCGACCTGTCCCTTGTGAATCAGGTCCTTGACCCGGGGCGTGTCCAGGAGGATCTCCACCGCCGCCACCCGGGCCCCCTCCACGCTGGGGATCAGGCGCTGGGAGATAATGGATTTGAGGTTCATGGAAAGCTGGAGGTAGATCTGCCGGTGCCTCTCGGAGGGGAAAAAGTTCATGATTCGCTCGATGGCCTGGTTGGCGTTATTGGCGTGGATGGTGGAGAGACATAGGTGGCCGGTTTCGGCATAGTCGATGGCCGCCTCCATAGTTTCAATGTCGCGGATTTCTCCGATGAGGATCACATCCGGGGCCTGGCGTAGGGTGTGCTTCAGGGCGCTGGCGTATCCGTGGGTGTCGATGCCCACTTCCCGCTGGGTGATGATGGACATTTTATGGTTGTGGACGAACTCGATGGGGTCTTCGACGGTGACGATATGGCCGCTGGCATTGGCGTTGCGATAGTCGATCATGGCCGCCAGGGTGGTGGATTTCCCCGAACCCGTCCGCCCGGCCACCAGGACCAGGCCCCGCTTGACCAAGGCAAGCTCTTTGAAGATCTGGGGAAGCCCGAGGTCGTCGATGGTGCGGATGTGGATCTTGATATGGCGGAAGACCAGTCCGAAATAGCCCCGCTGCCGGAAGATATTGACCCGGAAGCGCCCCAGGTTGGGGTAGGAGATGGAAAGGTTCATCTCCCATCGGCGGTTGAAGTACCGCTTCTGGGTTTCACTCATGAGGGACATGGCCATGGTTTCGCTTTCTTCGGGGGAATATCTCCTCTCTCCCATGGGAAAGGTGACTCCCTCGACCCGGTACATGGGGGGGCTGTCCACGGTGATATAGAGGTCGGAGGCGTCCTGCCGGACCATCTCTTCCAGAAGTTCGCGCAGATTGGTGCTCATACCCGATCACCTCAGGAATTGAAGACGTTGGGGTTCGTAGCCAGATAGAGGCACTGCTCTTTTTCCACGATACTCCGGGAAACTAGCTCTTTCAGCGACTGATCGAGGCTGATCATCCCGAACTTCTGGCCCGTCTGGATGGCGGAAGGAAGCTGCGCGACCTTGTTTTCCCGGATCAGGTTGCGCACCGCGGGGGTGCCGATCATGATCTCCAGGGCCGGCACCAGACCCCGGCCGTCCCGCCGCTTCAGCAGCACCTGGGAGATGATGGCCTGGACGGATTCGGCGAACTGGGCCCGAATCTGCTCCTGCTGGTCGGCCGGGAAGACGTCGATGATTCGGTCCACCGTCTTGGGGGCGCCGCTGGTGTGCAGGGTAGAGAAGACCAGATGGCCGGTCTCCGCAGCGGTCAGGGCCAGAGAGATGGTCTCCAGGTCGCGCATTTCTCCCACCAGGATGATGTCCGGGTCCTCGCGGAGAGCGCTGCGCAGAGCGTTGGCAAAGGCCAGGGTGTGCGCCCCGAGCTCCCGCTGGTTGATCAGGCAGCTCTTGGACTCGTGGACGAACTCGATGGGGTCTTCGATGGTAATGATGTGCCCCTTCAAAACGTTGTTGATCACGTCGATCATGGAAGCTAGGGTGGTGGATTTCCCGCTTCCCGTGGGACCGGTCACCAGGACCAGCCCCCGTTCGGTCTTGCAGACCTCCCGGAGGACTTTGGGGAGTCCCAGTTCCTCCAGGGTGAGGATTTTGGACGGAATGACGCGGAAGACTACCGCCTCTCCCCGGGACTGGCGGAAGGCGTTCACCCGGAAGCGGGCGATGTTTTTGAGCTCGATGGAGAAGTCCAGTTCATGATGCTCTTCGAAATTTTTACGCTGCTGGTCGTTGAGGATGTCGTAGAGCATGACATGGACATCTTCCCTGCTCAGGGAAGGGACTTCAATCCGGCGCATCTCGCCGTAGATGCGGGCCATGGGTTGCTCGCCGGCGCTGATATGCAGGTCGGAGGCGCCCTCTTTTTGGACGAATAGCAAGAGTTCGGAGATATCCATTCTTCAACTCCTTATCGGCAGGAAGGACAGAATTATTTAATTAAAAATCGGCATTCTTGTCAAGCTGTTTCCTGAAGCGCGGGAGTCGGAAAAGCCCCCAACATACCTATCGGAAGAAGCGATGGAGACTTGAAAAAAGAATGCGAAGAGCGAAGAGCATAGAGCATAGAGCCCAAAAACCTGGAATAGGGTCGGGTTTTATTACGCCATGCGCTATGCTCTCTGCCTTTAGGCCGGGGGAGAAAGAAATTGAAAAAAGAAACCAATGTGTTAGAATAAAACGCAAAATGGAGACCGGAGCTTCATGCCGGAGAACCTTGAACGCTGGATCGATCATTTTTTGCACCATCTGGCCGTGGAAAAAGGCCTGAGCCCCAACACCCTGGAAGCCTATGCCCGGGACTTGCAGGGCTACTGCGCCGTCTTGCGGGAGAAAGGAACCCTGGAGGTGGAGAAGATCTCCCCCGAACAATCCCTGAATTACCTGAAAGCCCTGCGCTCGCGGGGGCTTTCCGCCCGCAGCCAGGCCCGGGTTCTTTCCGCCCTGAGGGGATTTCATAAATTCCTTTTGCAGGAGCAGGCCGTGGAAGAGAACCCCGTGAGGCGGGTGAGGTCCCCCTGGGTGGTCCCCCGGCTTCCCTCGGTGTTGACGCCGAAAGAAATGGAAGATCTCCTCCAACAGCCCGACCCCCACCAGCCCCTGGGGGTCCGCGACCGGGCCATGCTGGAAGTGCTTTACGCCGCCGGCCTGAGGGTCTCCGAGCTGGTTCATCTCTCGGTAAATGACGTGAACCTGGAAGTGGGGTACGTGCGCACCAAAGGAAAGGGTTCCAAGGAGAGGATCGTCCCCCTGGGGAAAGCCGCCTGCCAGGCCCTGGAGGAATACCTGCAGGGTCCCCGCCGTCTCCATCCCCTCCGTTCTTCCCACCCCGTTCTTTTTGTCGGCCGAAGGGGAAGGGGCCTCACCCGCCAGGGTTTCTGGAAGATTCTGAAGGGGTACGCCCGGGGGGCGGGAATTCAGAAACGGATCTCCCCCCATATCCTGCGTCACTCTTTCGCCACCCACCTTCTGGAAGGGGGGGCGGACCTGCGTTCGGTCCAGTCGATGCTCGGGCATGTGGACATTGCCACCACTCAGGTGTACACCCATGTTTCCCGGGACCACCTGAAACGGCTTCACCAGAAGCTCCATCCCCGGGGTTGACTCATGGAAGTCATTACCACCCACATCAACGCCGATTTCGACTCCCTGGCTTCCATGCTGGCGGCCAAGAAGCTCTACCCCCGGGCGGTCCTCGTCTTTCCCGGGTCGACGGAGAAGAACCTTCGTGATTTTTTCCTTCAGTCCACCTTCTACGTCTTTCAGACCGAGCGGATGAAAAACGTGGACCTGAAGGCGGTCAAGCGGTTGATCCTGGTGGATACCCGGCAGCCCGGCCGGATCGGCAAGTTCGGCGAAGTGGCCAGACGTCCCGGAGTGGAACTCCACATCTTCGACCATCACCCCCCCTCCGGGGAAGACCTCCACGGAACCGTGGAGCAGGTGCGCGAGGTGGGAGCCACGGTGACCATCCTGGCCCGGATCCTCCAGGAGAAGGAAATCCCCCTGACCCCCGAAGAGGCCACGATCCTGGCCGTGGGGCTTTATGAAGACACGGGCTCTTTCACTTTTTCCTCCACCACCCCCGAGGACCTCCAGACGGCGGCATTTCTGCTGGAGCGCGGGGCAAACCTGAATATCGTTTCCAGCCTGATCACCCGGGAGCTGACCGCGGATCAGATTTCCCTCCTCAACGAGCTGGTCCAGAGCACCACCCGCCACCTGGTCAGGGGGATCGAAATCGTGGTGGCCAGGGCCTCCTCGGACAAGTACGTGGGGGATTTTGCCTTCCTGGTCCACAAATTGAAGGACATGGAGAATATCAACGTCCTCTTTGCCCTGGCCCGAATGGAGGACCGAGTTTACCTGGTCGCCCGCAGCCGCATCGAAGAGGTCAACGTGGGGGAGATCGCGGCGGCCTTCGGGGGCGGCGGCCACGCCACGGCGGCGGCGGCCACCCTGCGGGACATGGACCTCCCGGAGGCGGAAAAGAAGCTCCTCGACTACCTGGGGAAACGGATTCAGCCCCTCCGGCTGGCCCGGGAACTCATGTCTTACCCGGTGAAGACGGTCCAGATGCAGGAGACCATCGAGCACGCCGGAGAGCTCCTCACCCGCTACAACATCAATGTCCTTCCGGTCCTGGACGACGGGCGGGTGGCCGGCCTCATCACTCGGCAGGTGATCGAGAAGGCCGCTTTTCACGGGTTCAAAGATTCCCCCGTGGGGGACTATATGACCACGGAATTCGCCGTGGTCACCCCCCAGACTCCCCTGACCAAAATCCAGGACCTGGTGGTGGCCAACAACCAGCGTTTTCTCCCGGTCCTGGAGAAGGGAAAGCTGGCGGGGGCCATCACCCGCACCGATCTGCTGCGCTGGCTTTCCGCCCGGAGCAACCAGCTGACTCCTTCCCTCGCGGAATCGGACTTTTTCGCCGCCGAACCGCGCAAGCGGGCCATCCCGAAGATCATGGAAGAGAGGCTGCCCCCGGCGGTGATGCAGCTCCTGAAGAACATCGGCCGCAAGGCCGGCGGCATGGGCCTGCAGGCCTACGCCGTGGGGGGGTTCGTCCGCGACCTTCTCCTGCGGAATGAGAATTTCGACATCGACGTGGTCGTAGAGGGAGATGGAATCCGGCTGGCCCGCGCCCTGGCGGAGGAAGGAAAGGGAGAATTGCGGGTCCACCGGAGGTTCGGGACCGCCACCCTCCGCCTTTCCGACGGGTACCGGCTGGACCTGGCCACAGCCCGGCTGGAATACTACGAGCACCCCGGGGCCCTGCCCCAGGTCGAGCACAGCTCCATCAAGCTGGACCTTTACCGGCGGGATTTTACGGTCAATGCCCTGGCCATCCACCTGCATCCCGACCATTTCGGGGAGCTCATCGATTTCTTCGGGGGGCAGAAGGACCTGAAGGAACGGGTCATCCGCGTCCTCCACAACCTGAGCTTTGTGGAAGACCCCACCCGGGTCTTCCGGGCCTTGCGTTTCGAACAGCGCATCGGGTTCCAGATCGCCCGGCAGACCCACATGCTCATGGAGAATGCGGCGCGCATGGAGCTCTTCGGGCGGCTTTCGGGAAAGCGGCTCTTCCGGGAGCTCATGCTCTGCCTCTCGGAAGAGAAGCCCCTGCCGGTCCTGAAACGTCTGAGGGACTACGGGCTGCTCTCCATCTTCCATCCCGGCCTGAGGATCGACCGTTCCTTCGAGATCCGCTTCCAGCGCCTCGAAGGGGTCGTCTCCTGGTACCGGCTGCTTTTTACCGGGGAAAAATTCGAGCCCTGGCTGGTGGGTTTCCTGGGACTCACCGACGGAATGACGGAAAAAGAGGTGGAGACCCTCCTCGACCGATTTGCCCTTCTGGAGAAATTCCGGACCACCTTCCTTCTGCGCCGACGCACGGCCCTCCAGGTGGCCTGCCGCCTTTCTTCTTCGCCGGCTCCCGGGCGCAGCGATATTTTTTTCCTGCTGGATCCCCTGCCCACCGAATTTCTTCTCTACGCCATGGGGAGGGCCGAAGAAGAAGGGGTCAAGAAGGCCATTTCCCTGTACTTCACCGAGCTCAAGCGGGCCAGGGTAACGCTCGCCGGGAAGGACTTGAAGAAGATGGGGTTTATTCCCGGCCCCATTTACACGGAAATCCTGCACGCCCTCCTGCGGGGGAGGCTGGAGGGGAAAATCTCTAGCCGGCAGGAAGAGGTGGGTTTTGTGCTGAAGAAATACAACCCGAAGCAGCCGGCGGCGGTGGGAAGAAAGACCTCCCCCCTAGCGGGGAAAAAGATGGAACGGGGAGAAAGGGCCTCTCCGGGATAGACCGTACCGACCCGCAGATGTTCCGCGCGGCCGGGCCCGGGGGCGCGGCGTGCGGAGCGCCCCGTAAATTCAGAGAAGGGAGAACGAACTATTTCATGCCCAAGCCGAGAGTACTGAGTGGAATGCGGCCCACCGGCAAACTGCACCTGGGAAACCTGGTGGGGGCGCTGGACAACTGGAAGCAACTGCAAGAAGAGTATGATTGTTTTTTCTTTGCCGCCGACTGGCATGCTCTGACGACGGAATACGCCAACACCGAGATCGTTCGGGAGTCCATCCGGGATATGATGATCGACTGGCTGGGCGTGGGGATCTCCCCGGAGAAGAGCGTCCTCTTCATCCAGTCCCGGATCAAGGAACACGCCGAACTCCATCTCCTGCTGTCCATGATTACCCCCGTCTCCTGGCTGGAACGGGTTCCCACGTTCAAGGAACAGCAGCAGGAGTTGACCAACCGCGACCTTTCCACCTACGGATTCCTGGGATATCCCCTGCTGCAGACCGCGGACATCATCATCTACAAAGCCCATAAAGTGCCCGTGGGGATCGATCAGGTTCCCCACGTGGAGCTCTCCCGCGAGGTGGCCCGGCGTTTTAATTTTTTCTACGGGCCGGTCTTTCCGGTTCCCGACCCGCTCCTCACCGAGGTCCCCAAGCTGCTGGGGATTGACGGACGGAAGATGAGCAAGAGTTACGACAACGCCATCTTCATCTCCGACCCCCCCGAGGAGATCCGGCGCAAGACGAATGTCATGTTCACCGACCCCAACCGGATCAAGAAAAGCGATCCCGGCAATCCGGACATCTGCAACGTCTTTTCTTTTCATAAGGTCTACAGCAGTCCGGAAACCGTCATCCGGGTCAACCGGGAATGCCGCCGGGCAACCCTGGGCTGCGTGGAAGACAAGAGGCAGCTGGCCGAGACCCTGGTCTCCTACCTGGCCCCCATCCAGGAAGTGCGGGCGCGGTACCTGAAGGACCCCCGCCTGGTGGAGGAGATCCTGGAGGGCGGGTGTGAGCGGGCCCGCCGCGTCGCCGCCCAGACCATGGAGGAAGTGCGGGCGGCGATGAAGATATAGAAAAAAGGAAACCGATGGAATCATCCCTTTTTTACCGCGAACCGGAACAGATGGAACTGCCGCTGAAGGTGCGGCTGGAGACCTTTGAAGGGCCCCTGGATCTTCTTCTGTACCTGATCAAGAAGAACGAAATCGACATCTATGACATCCCCATCTCGGTCATTGCCCAGCAGTACCTGGAATATCTGGAGATCATGAAGAACCTCAACCTGGACGTAGCCGGCGAATTTCTCCTCATGGCCGCTACGTTGCTTCATATCAAATCGAAGATGCTCCTGCCCCCCACCGGGGAGGAAGAGGAGGAGAAGGAAGAAGAGGATCCCCGGGCCGAGCTGGTCCGCAGGCTTTTGGAGTACCAGCGCTTCAAGGAGGCGGCGCAGCAGCTCGTGAAGGGGCCCCTGCTGGACCGGGAGGTCTTCGTCCGCAGCTTTTTCGGGGATGCCCTGGCGGAAAAGGAGGCGGAGGAAGATGTCTCCGGAGAGGTGACGCTCTTCGACCTCCTGGAAGTGATGAAGAAGGTCCTGGAAGGACTTCCCGCGGAAGATTTCCAGGAAATCTCGGTGGAACACCTCAACATCAAGGACAAGATCCTGCATATCATGGAACGGCTCTGGGAAACGGAGAGCCTGGCTTTTACCGAGCTCTACACGGCATCGACTCCCCGGAGGGAAATCGTGGTCACGTTCCTGGCGCTCCTGGAGCTTTTGCGGCTGAGGATGATCCGGGTTTACCAGGGGGAACCCTTCGGGGCCATCCGGATCTTTTCCCCCGTGGGCCCGGAGGAGGGGCGAAAGACCATCGAAGAAAGGATTCTGTGAAGTGGAAGACGCTCAGCTGAAGGCGGTCCTCGAAGCCCTGATTTTTGTTTCCGAAACCCCGTTGACCCTGGACCGGATGAAGGAGGTCCTGGGGGGGGTGAGCAAGAGAGATCTGCAGCGGCTGCTGGCCGAAATGATGGAAGAAGATCGGAAAGGCGGGCGGGGGATCGACCTGGTCGAGGTGGCCGAAGGATTTCAGTTCCGCACCCGCCCGGAACATGCCGAATGGATCCGCAGGTTGAAGAAGACCAAGAGCACGGCCCTGAGCCAGCCATCGATGGAGACTCTGGCGATCATCGCTTACCGTCAGCCGGTGGTCCGCATGGACATCGAGAAGATCCGGGGGGTGGACTCCGGCGGGGTCCTGCGGACTCTTCTGGAAAAGAAACTGATCAAGATCATCGGGAAGAAGGATGTTCCCGGAAAGCCCCTCGTGTACGGGACTTCGAAGAAGTTCCTGGAGGTCTTCGGCCTCAAAGACCTGGCCGATCTGCCCACGCTGAAAGACCTGGAATCGCTGGGGCCGCCCTCGACGGAAGGGGTTCTTCCCCTGGAGGAAGAAGAGAAAACGGCCGGGACGGAAACATCTGAAGAACCATCCCCGGCGCCCGATGAGCAAGAGGAACTGAACCATGAGCCCTCTGCCGAGACTCCAAAAGATCCTCTCTGAAAGGGGAATCGCCTCCCGGCGGCAGGCCGAGGAGCTGATCCGGGAAGGCCGGGTTACGGTCAACGGCCGGTTGGCGCGGATCGGGGATAAGGTCGATCCCTTGAGGGACCATCTCAAGGTGGACGGCAAGCTGGTGGCCTCCCCTGCGGCGAAAGCCTACCTCATGCTGAACAAGCCCAAGCGGGTGGTGACTACCGCGGAGGACCCGGAAGGGAGAGCTGTGGTCATGGACCTGGTGAAGAGCAGACTGCCGCGTCTTTTTCCCGTGGGACGCCTGGATTACGACGCCGAGGGGATCCTCCTGCTGACCAACGACGGGGAAATGGCCCACCGTCTGTCCCACCCCTCTTTTCAAGTCCCCCGGACTTACTGGGTGAAAGTGCAAGGAAAACCCACCCCCGAGGAAGTTCGCAGACTGAGCCGGGGAATCACCCTGGAGGACGGTCCCACGGCTCCCTGCCGGATTGCGCCCCGGAGGGAGGCCCGGGAGAATGCCTGGCTGGAAATGACCCTGCGCGAGGGAAGAAACCGGCAGGTGAAGAGAATGTGGGAGAGGATGGGGTACCCGGTCTTGAAATTGAGAAGGGTGTCTTTTGCCGGGCTCTCTCTGGGAAGTCTGAAGGCGGGAGAGTATCGCCATCTCCGCCCGTCGGAGGTGGAAAAGCTGAAAAAGCTGACCAAGGAGCGCGAGCTTCGCTCGTTTAAGGAGCGCCCCGCCAAAGGCGGGACTTGAGGACCGTCGTGCCTTCGGCACGACTCGAGGAGCGGGGCTTCGCCCCTCGAGGCAAAAACTTGCAAGAGCGGGGAATTTGCCCCGAGGCCTGAAGGACCGTCCTTAAAGTTCGGTAATTGTTTTTGCCTCAAGCGAAGCGCTCCTCGAGTCACACTGGAGGTGTGACGCTCCTCAAGGCACGCTGTAAGCGTGCTGCTCCTCAAACGAAGCGGTCATTCTTTAGGAGTCTCTATGTCCGTGAAATTCTCCAAGAAGGGGGATGGGGGATTCACCAGTCTCAGGGGGGGGCAGAGGGTCCCCAAATCCGGCCCCCGGCCGGATGCTTACGGGACTCTGGATGAAGCCAGCTCCGCCCTGGGAATGGCCCGGGCTTCAGCCAGGAAACCCGGGACGGGAGAAATCATCCTGAACATCCAAAAGGACCTTCTTCTTCTGGGAGCCGAACTGGCCACCGAATCCGAAGACTTGGCGAAATTCGGCTGTCAGATCACGACCCGGCATGTGGACCAGCTGGAGCTTTGCCTCGAAGAATTGCAGGCGAAGGTACCCCTAAAAAATGAATTCATTTATCCGGGGGACGCCCTTTCCGGAGCGGCCATTGACCTGGCCCGGACCATCATCCG
>Ga0315281_10010895_pt1 | contig 12481 bp, 11 predicted proteins | sample YL17G07_0_MG_FD_204540 | JGI IMG/M metagenome (GOLD analysis project Ga0315281, IMG submission 204540) | Sediment microbial communities from Yellowstone Lake, YNP, Wyoming, USA - YL17G07_0 | ecosystem: Environmental > Aquatic > Freshwater > Lake > Sediment | place: USA: Wyoming | collected... | reverse complement strand
TTCAGCGACGCAAAGATGTATCCGGAGCGTAGGCTTAGATAGATGTTCGGCTGGCTGAGCATGGGATTCGATGCCACCGTTTCCTGTCCGAGCACCGGTCGCGCGAAGAAGAGAATGGCGATTGCAGTACTCAATAATGTTCTCAAAGAAGGCTCCTGGCTGATTCCACAACGTGATCAACGCTTAGTCCGTACTCCTGAAAGATCCGTTCGTACGGTGCCGAGGCGCCAAATCGTTCGATGCCGAGAACCACGCCTTCAGTGCCAACATACTTGTGCCAGCCATGCGAAACGCCGGCTTCGACCGCAATTCGCTTCTTGCAGGCAGGAGGAAACACGGAGTCGCGGTACACTTTCGGCTGTCGTTCGAACAACTCCCAGCTTGGCATGCTTACCAACCGCGCCTTCACTCCGGTCGCGAGGAGCTGTTCGTAAGCACCGATAACAAGCTGAACTTCTGACCCAGTGCCGATGAGTATTAACTCAGGTTGGCGCGAGTTCTCCGCGAGAATGTACGCCCCCTTTGCTACTCCCTCCGCACTTGCGTATTTCATCCGGTCGATGACCGGGACTTTTTGCCGCGTGAGCGCTAATGCAACTGGCCCAGTCCGGTGTTCAATCGCGATTCGCCACGCAACGGCAGTCTCGTTCGCGTCCGCGGGACGGATGAGCGTGATGTTTGGGATTGTGCGGAGCGCCGCAAGCTGCTCAATCGGCTGGTGCGTAGGGCCGTCTTCGCCCAAGCCGATGCTGTCGTGTGTGTACACGTAGATGGGACGAATTCCCATCAAAGCTGCGAGTCGGATTGGTGGGCGCATGTATTCAGAAAAAATCAAAAACGTGCCGCCGTACGGAATCATCCCGTCCGTCAGCGCGATGCCGTTCATCACCGATCCCATTGCGTGTTCGCGCACGCCGAAGCGAATGTAAGCGCCGACGAAATTCGTGGGCTGGAATTCTCCACGCGATTTCACGAGGGTATTGTTGGATGGGGTCAAATCCGCCGAGCCGCCGAGGAGTGTGGGCAAATGCGGCGCGATAGCGTTCAACACTTTACCCGATGCCTCGCGCGTTGCCATCGCTTCGGTGAAAACGGGAATTGCTTTCTTCCACACAGCGCCGAAGTCATTCCTCCGCACGCGCTCAAGTTCGGAAGCGAGTTCGGGATGCGACGTTCGATATTTCGCGAACATCGTGTCCCATTCAGCTTCCCATTGCTTTCCCCGCTCGACCGATTTGCGAAACTCCGCCAGCGCCTCTTCGGGGATGAAAAAGAATTTCTCCGGGTCAAACCCCAGCGCTTTCTTCGTCAGCTTTGCTTCTTCATCGCCTAAAGGCGAGCCGTGTGCCTCGGCGGTGTTCGCTTTGTTCGGACTTCCGTAGCCGATCGTTGTCCGCACCATGATGATCGATGGACGCGACAGTTCTGACTTGGCGGCATGGATGGCATTATCGATCGCTTCGACATTATTACCGTCCGCGACGCGCTGCACGAACCAGCCGTAAGATTCAAATCGCTTCGCGCGGTCTTCTGTAAATGCGATGTCCGTGCTTCCATCGATGCTGATGTGGTTGTCGTCGTACAAATAGATGAGATTATTCAATTTGAGATGCCCGGCGAGCGATGCAGCTTCCGATGCAACACCTTCCATCAGGTCTCCGTCTGTAACGATCGCATAAACATTGTAATCGACCACAGTGTGGCCGGGCTTGTTGTAACGCGCCGCAAGAAATTTCTGCGCGATGGCCATTCCGACCCCGTTCGCAAATCCTTGACCCAACGGACCTGTCGTCGTTTCCACACCTTCGGTAAGATCATATTCCGGATGTCCCGGTGTCTTGCTCTCCCACTGCCGAAAGTTTTTTATGTCCTCGAGCGTCAGGGGGTAGCCGGTGAGATGCAGGAGCGAATACAGCAGCATCGAACCGTGCCCGCCACTGAGAATGAATCGGTCGCGGTTATGCCAGCGAGCGTTTATGGGATTGTGTTTGAGATGGCGTGACCAGAGTGCGTACGCCATCGGCGCCGCGCCAAGCGGCAAGCCCGGGTGCCCCGATTTGGCTTTCTGAACGGCGTCGATGGAGAGAGTGCGAAGGGTGTTTACGCAGAGTTGGTCGAGGGATGAAGTCGGCATTCGCGGAAGATGTTCGTTGGTTCGTGTTAGAAAATTGGTTGGAAAAAATACAGAAAGGTTGAAGCAATTCCAATGTGCCTTGAGTAGTGGTGCATTTTGGATTTGTTACCCGCCTGTCACGGTCCAAACCATGACGGGAGCGGGGAACCAGGTCGCGCCTGCCTGCCGGCAGGCAGGGAATGGTCCGCGACCTTCAAAGTGCACCACTATCGTGCCTTGCGCTGCGAGGCCGCTCAAGACTTTCTTGAGGGCTCGATGCGATACGAGTGTGTAATGGTTACGCTTGCGCCGAGAATGGCTGAGACAGAACAGTATTTCGTGATCGAAAGCTCGATGGCGCGCTCGACATCTTCCTTCTTCACTCCGTTCCCATAAATAATGTATTCGATATGAACAGTCGTAAAAATGCGTGGGTGCTCTTCCCGTTCGCTCGCCTTGATGTGCACTTCATAGTCAGTCATCGGGGCCCTCTTTTTGCGCAGTATTTCTACGACATCTGTCGAGGTGCATCCGGCAAGCGCGTACAGCACTAACTCCTTGGATGACGGAGCCCCTGCGCTGCCGCCGCTTTCGACGGTATTGTCGATGGTGATCCAGTGGCCGGTGTTGCCCTTGACGGCGAAGGTGGCTCCCTGAATTTGTTTGAGATAGACTTCCTTTGACATAGCGATTTCCTTCGTCCTAATGTAGGTATTTCAACCCTAAGGTACGAAACCGTTCGGCGGAATAAAAAATATTCATCCACCGTTGGTAACTTTCCCTTCGCAAAAGCGTTTGGTATCTTGATTCAGATCCATCAACCTCACTTTACCATAGGAGTAATTATGAGTGTAGCATTCAGTAAGTTTTTTCTCGTTGCAGCCATCGCCGGACTTTTTGGACTGGCGAGCACCCCCGCATCCGCTCAGTTCATGCGTATGTCGCCCGAAGAGCGTGCAAAGATTTTGAAGGATAGTCTCGGGCTCGATTCCGCACAGACGGTCAAGGTTACGGCTATTCTCACAGAATCGCAGGGGCAGATGCGTGATGCCTTCCAATCGGGCGGGGGAGACCGAGAATCGATGCGCGATACGATGACAAAGATTACCGCTAAAACCGACTCCAAGATCGAAGCTGTGCTCACGAAAGAGCAAGGCGTGAAATATGAAGCAATGAAGAAGAACCGCAGGCCGATGGGCGGTGGAGGTATGGGTAGGCCACGCGGTAATAATTGATTCCTATGAGGTTCTTGGGTGAGGGATGAGCCGGGACTGATACCCGGCTTTTTATTTCTGTTTGAACACCCACTCGGACTTTTCCGTATTTTGTGTTGGAATTTCCACGAAGGAGGGGTGTCCTGTGATCAGAAATCATCGAAAGAAAGTAGAGTGCTAGCATGGCTGAAGTGTTAAACAGAGAATCGTTTCTCAAGAAGATCTTTAACTACGAGCTGAACCAAGAATGGAAATTTGAGGGCGAACTGCCCGCGGTGGTTGACTTTTGGGCTCCCTGGTGCGGACCCCGCCGGATGGTGGGACCGATTATCGAAGAGCTTTCCAGCGAGTACGCCGGCAAAGTGAACTTTTACAAGGTCAACACGGATGAAGAGCAGGAGTTGATGAATATCTTCGGCATCCGCAGCATTCCGACGCTCCTTTTCGTACCGAAGGCAGGCAAGCCGAAAGTCGCCGTCGGCGCGCTTCCAAAGCAGGCGATGGTGGAATTGGTGGAGAAGGAATTACTCGGACCGTTGATATTAAAACCGACCTGAGCACTCAAACGAGTCGATCAACACAATGTAAAAGGCGGCCCGAGAGCCGCCTTTTATCTAATACGATCTTTTCAAAAGAGTCACCTACTTCGCCAGCACCAATTTCTTCGTTTCAACAAACGGCTTGCCGCCTGCCGAACTGACAACAAACGATGCAAAATAGATCCCGCTTGCTTTGTCGGTTGCGTTCCACTCGCAGCTGTAGCGGCCCGTGGATTGATCTGCGTTGACAAGCTCTGTAACGAGCCTGCCAAGCATATCGTGGATCAGTATACGCACGCTCGAGTTTTCTTTAAGTTGATAGTTCAACTGTACGGATGGGTTAAAGGGATTGGGAAGGGCGGAGAATCCATATTCACTAGGAACTTTTGTGTCAAGGGCCGCATCTGTTCCCTCTGCACGCTGTGGGAGGAATGTAGAACCGGAACAGTTTTGCCACCACGGGAGCGCGTAACTATTTGTTGGCTGGTAATAGCATCGCACGTCGTATTCCAGCTCTTGAGTGCCTGGGTCGAAAGGTTCGGCCAGGTAGTATGCATTGTCGGTGTAGCAAGTTGTTCCCCTGTTCACCGTGGCAAGCAGTGTGCCTGTGCCTTGACCTCCCGGCCTTCGCCAGATTTGATATTGTGTAACACCAGAGTTCGGATGATCTGACCACATAAGCATGATTTTTCCCTGAATGTTTGCGGTGATCCAAAAGTGCTGGGGAGATACGGTTTGTAAGTTGTGTAGTTTGCTTTAACCTCCGCATCCGTTCCTGTAAATTTCACCGGCGATTCTAAGGATGCGGGGCTCGTTACTTGGGCATTTGTCGAGGTCCACCCGTTAAACTTCCACGTAAATCCATCCTCCATATCCCAGTATTCGAACGCCCGAACAGAGTAATAAGGATTCGGATCGGCGACATCTTGCCCCGTAAAAACACCACCAGTCGATTGACCATATGCGCCGGTGGGAGAGAACGGGGCCTGAAATGTGACAAACGAGTTTGGTTGATTACCGGAAGCATCGACGTACCACGGATCGCGAAAATCTACAAACCTTCCGCTTAACGAACCGCTGAATACATTTCGGACTGTGGCACTCGCAAGTGAAACAAAATTCGCCTCATTCCATTGTCGCTTGATCTCCGAGGGCGGAGTAAAATTCTTCAAGAGAAAATACTCATTCACGTTTAGGTTCCAATCGTGGTGCTTGTTCGATCCAAACCGTTCATTTAGAGTTTTCACAACATGCTGGTTTACGTCATCAAATTTTAGATAGCTCCCTGAACCAATCGTTGTTGTGTTATCGATCTTAAGGCTGCCTCCGGCATTTGAGCCACTTGCGAGGTTTGCAAATCGAATCCATCGCTTCAATAGTTCAGGACGTCTTGAACTTAACTGAGTTCTTAGGCGCGTGTTTTGAGTTGGCGTAAATTCGGTCCGACAATATACCGGAGCATATGTCATGAAGTTTTTAGCGTTCGTCGCATTTAGACCTTGAATGTTGTAGTAGTATCTGATACCGTCCTTTTCAATCCACGTTGCCTTATTATAGAGACAGAGACCATCGAAATTATCAGCGCCACGATCTGCTTCGATATCCCATTCCGCGTACGTATCATAGATCAAATCTCCTCTGTGGACAGGGTCGGTATACGGCCCTTCGGGATAATCTCGTCCGTATCCCACACCCGTTTCGAACGTGTGGAAAACGTTGAAATAGTGCCCCATCTCGTGTGGAATTACAGAAGTTCCAACAGCGCCATTGATATAGATAATGCTTGCCACCTGGCGCGCCGGATATAAATCGCTTGTAAAAGTACCGGTTCCTCCATAGCGATATCCAGGATGGAAATAGATATTGATCGCGAAGTCGACTCTATTGATCAAAGAAAGTTGATCGTCCTCGCTGTCAGATTGTGGCCCATTAGAACCCCATATATAGTCGCCAAAATAATCGACGCTATACTGGAAGAATTGGATCTTGGCTTGTGCAAATGCAGCGTTCAAGCTGGAAATTACCCCCGGGAGGACATTAGGATTCAGTTCGATGGACCCCGGTGCTGACACAATATGGAATGCAATAGGCAAGTCCACAATTGATTCAGAAGCAAGATTGACATCCGAAGCGGCCCCTTTCGCAAGTGAGAAGGACGTCCCCGGCAAAATTTTCGAACCGCATTTTGTATTTGTAGTTTGGGCGAAACCGACCGACAAACATGAACTAATCAGAAGAATCGCAACACTTAAGTTTTTCATTTTTTTTCTCCTTGTTTGCTAAAATGTTTTGCCTATCAACGCTACGGCTTTGTTTGAAGTTCTTCCAACGAGCACCACCATTCTTTCACGTACGCTGGCCGTCCGAAAGTGTAACGCCGTCGTTCCGTCAAAATCGAGAAACTGCTTATACAACCACCAACTGTTTCCGTTGTAGTGCGCTAGAGTGCCAAAGAAACCTGCGACAAAAATATTGTTCGTTCGGCTTCCTCGAATAGTGAGCGTCAAGCCATAAGATGCCGCCGTGCTGGTTATGGAGCTTTCACCAGTGCTCGAAGAAGGAATCCGATACTCAGCGCTGCTTGTTGTAATCCATGCATAATCCGGTGAATCAGTCCATACGCTCGTCACAAAACCTGCGATGCTGTCCGTGCGAAACACAGGCGCGTTTGGGTTCGTCTCTTTGTAGACAGTCCGGATATTGACTCCGTCGAAGTGTAATAAGATACATTTGGCATAGTCGATCTCCTCACCTGCAATCCAGATGTCGTCATTCGCAGTTCCCCAAATATCTTTTAAGTCGATATCTGTTCCGGTGAAAATCTTTTGCCATACCCCGCCAACATAACGGGCGAAGAGGCCGTTAGGACCAATCATATAAACTGTATTCCCCGTTGCGCCCCATATCTTTTGCAGTGCGTACGGCACCGGACCCTGCGGGTTGCAGATCCGCTCGAAGGTAGTACCGTTCCAGTGAATGAGACTCCCGGCCGAAGCAAGCCAGATGTTGCTTGCGCTGTATGCGAATACTGACATCAGATTTCCTCCCGAAGCCCCTATCTCTCGGCCAGAGTCGTTGCACGTGGGGATCAATACATCTTCGAGCCTCCACGTTTTCCCATTCCATACAGCGAGGTTGTAATTCTTCTCGTGTCCCTCGGAGCCAATGACAAACATATTGCCAACAGCCCATATCGTGGTATCGTTAATGATCGCAACGTCGCGCAGGATGCTGCTGGAAATTTGTGTGTTGGTCAGCGTGTCGAGTTGCCAGAAATAATTGTGGCTTGTGCTGTCCAGTATTGGTGGAGCGGTCGGGCAAGATACGCACGGCTCGTCCTTGCAGCAAAAAGCCGCAATGAAAAGAAGGCTTAGTGCTGAGTTCAGAGTAAGAGAATAGAGTAATGTCGGTTTGGAGCGGATCATTGGCGTTGTCCTCACAAAAATGATGTACTAAAATACAGATAGGACGAGGAACTCGCAAATGGAGGAGAGCGGGTGTTTACAATGAAAAAGTAAGAACTACAGAAGCAGAAATGAACGGAAGACCAAGAAATCGGAACAGCGAAGCGTAACGCGCTGTAGAGAACCAACCCGAAGAGAATTGCTGGACCGAAGTGAGGAAGAAATATGTTTGCACAGAAGGAGAGCACGGCGCTCGTTGCAAACTTGTGTCAGGGAAAAAGTACTCGAGGATATTTCGAAAGTCAATCTCCAAACTTGAGAAAATGGTTTCATTTTCATTTGTTGGAAATAATGAGAAAGGAATTGCTCGGCTCACTCATCTGAAAGTTGAACGAGATTGTTTGCCGCAGAAGGCAAAAAAATCAAGAAGCCCCACCCGGATTATCTCCGGATGGGGCTTTGCGTTGCGTACGAGGATATGATTGCGGCGATCGTTTACCGAGGAGCGGCGACCCTCTAAAGCGCGATCAACTCCGCTTGAATCACTTCGCTGGTGCGCGCACGGATGCTCGCAATGGTTGCAGTGCTCGGCTGAGCATCGAGCTTGAGCGTACAGCAAGCGGTCAGCGCTCCATCGAAAATTACATTCTCGACTTCCTCGACGTTGATCGATGCGGCGCGAAGCTCGTCGAGCACGTTTGCGAGCACTCCCGGTTTGTCAAAATGCCGGATGACCAGTTGCCATTGGGCGGGAGTCTTCTTTGCGCGGTTCACCCAGTTCCGTACCGTTCCCTGTTCCTTGAACTCGCGAATGATCGCGACTGTCTCTTCCGCGACGGCGTTTTGCGCTTGCTCCGTTGAGGCGCCGATGTGGTGCGTTACATAGACCCCGGGAAGTTTCGCGAATGTACTTTCTGCCGGGCCGGATTTGTCTTCGGGTTCATTCGCAATCACGTCCGTGCCGACTTTGATTTTTCCCGCTTTCACTGCTTCGGCTAAGGCTGTTTCATCGACGATATCCGCCCGTGCTGTGTTGATGAAGATCGTTCCCGGTTTCATCAGGTCGACAATCTTCTTGTTGATCAGGTTCTTTGTTTCCGGTTTCAAGGCGAGATGGATGGAGATGATATCGCAAACCGGAACGAGCTCTTCAATCGAGGTGGCGTATTGCACGCCAAGTTTTTGAGCCTTCTTTTCGTTCAGTGAGCGCGACCAGACAACGACGTTCAGCCCGAACGCTTTTGCCCGCGTAATGACCTCCTTGCCGATTTGACCGACCCCGATGACGCCGAGTGTTTTGCCGTACAATCCATCAGCCTTCGAGTACTCTCCCTTGTTCCATTTGCCGGCACGAATGTCGATGACGTTGTCTGGTATTCTCCTGTCGAGCGCGCACATCAATCCTACCGCCAACTCCGCCACAGCGATGGAATTCTTCCCGGGGCAGTTCGATACGTAGATGCCGCGAGCGTTGGCGGCTTTCATGTCGATCGTGTTCACGCCGGCTCCGGCGCGAATGATGAGCGTCAGGTTTTTTGCTCTGGAAATGCAGTCGGCACGTACTTCTGTCGAGCGCACCACCAGAATGGCAGAATCGCCGATGTTCGCTGCAAGTTCCTCGGCCTTGAGCTTCGGTTTGTATTCCACCGTAATGCCGAGCTTTTGGATCTCGTCAACATATTTTTGAGGAAACGCATCTGCTATGAGGGCTTTCATATTTTCTCCAAGACGTTTTGCCACTAAGACTCGAAGTCACCATGCATCATCTGATCTCGTCCTTCGAGTCTTCGTGTCTTCGTGGTTGCTATTTGTTCGTTTTGTAAAACTCTTCCATGAACTTCGCCAGCGTCTCGACCGATTCCATCGGGCAGGCGTTGTAGAGCGAAGCGCGGATTCCTCCGACGGAGCGGTGCCCCTTCAATCCAACCATTCTTAGTTTCTTCGCCTCTGCCACAAACTTCTCTTCCAGCTCCGGCGTAGGCAAGTTCCACGTGAGGTTCATGATTGAGCGGTCACTCTTATCGGAGACGGTTCCCTTATAGAAGTCGGGGTGTGCATCGATTACGTCGTAGACCAATTTAGCCTTTCGTTCGTTGCGAGCGTGGACGGCCGCAATCCCGCCATTATTTAAGATCCACTTCAACGTTCTGCCAACGACAAACACCGGCAATACGGGAGGCGTATTAAAGAGCGAACCCTTTTCTACGTGCGTTTTGTACCTCAGCATCGTCGGCACGTTCTCTTTCGCATGCTTTTCCATCCACTCCTTCTTGATGATGACCATAGTGACTCCCGCGGGACCGAGGTTCTTCTGTGCACCCGCGTAGATCAGACTGTATCGCTTCCACTCACGCTGCAGGCCGAAGATATCCGACGACATATCCGCGACCAGGGGCACGCTGCCAACCTCGGGCACCGACTTCCATTCGGTTCCATAGATAGTGTTGTTGGTCGTGATATGAGCATAGTCGGCATCCTTTGAGAAATTGAATGCCTTCGGCAGGTAGGTGAAGTTTTTGTCCTTGGACGATGCTGCTTGGTTCATCTGGCCAAGCAGCTTTGCTTCCTTGGCCGCTTTCTCGGCCCATTCACCAGTCACGATGTAATCGGCTTTCGTCTTCAAGAAATTCATCGGTACCATCGCAAACTGCAAGCTTGCGCCTCCGCCAAGAAAGACGACAGAATACTCCTGCTCGGACAATCCCGTAAGTGTCAGCGCATCTTTTTGCGCCTCAAGAATCACGGCGTCGAATTCCTTTGAGCGGTGCGAGATTTCCATCAGCGAAACGCCTGTGCCGCCGAACTCCATCACCGCATCTCGGGTTTCTTCAAGCACAGAAAGCGGAAGCACTGCGGGTCCTGCATAAAAGTTATGAGCGCGTGTTGCCATGAGAGGTCTCCTTAGAGGGAATATTGTAGAGCGAAAAATGCCACATGTGTCATTACAAACATACGGAGTTTTTTTTAATCGCGCACAAGTCTGTTGTTGTTGAATTGTTTGTTGACTAAGTTTGTCGGCAGAATAGTTTTCCCTTCCAAAAATAGGAAACAGCATGGCAACACTCCGACCATTCAAAGCGTTCCGACCAAAAGCAGAATTCGCTTCACGCGTCGCTGCACCGCCGTACGATGTTCTCAACTCCGACGAAGCTCGTACGCTGGTGTCGGGGAATCCGTATTCCTTCCTCCACGTTGGCAAGCCAGAAATCGACCTTCCTTTGGGGACGAATCCGTACGACCCAAAAGTCTACGCGAAAGGGAAAGAAAATCTCAAGAAGCTTATTACTGAGAAGATTCTCGTGGAAGATGCCGTGCCCTCGCTGTACGTTTACGCACAAACCATGGAGGGACGAACGCAATATGGCATTGTCGGCTGTGCGTCTGTGGAGGAATATTGGAACGATACGATCAAGAAACACGAATTGACGCGCAAGGATAAGGAAGAAGACCGATGCAATCATGTACGGGTCACCAATTCACACTCCGGACCAATCTTTCTCACCTACCGCGACAACGAACGCATCGACTTGGTCGTCAAGAAAACCATCACCGGAATGCCGGACAACGATCACGTTGCAAGCGACGGAATTCAACACACGACGTGGGTGATTCGCGACCGTACAGATGTTGAAGCGATCCAGAAGCAGTTTGCCGCCATCGCCAACCTGTACGTGGCAGACGGGCATCATCGTTCCGCTGCAGCGGCAATTGTCGGACGGGAACGAAAAGAATCGAATCTGAATCATCGCGGCGATGAGGAATACAATTTCTTCCTGGCGGTCTGCTTTCCGTCCAGCCAGCTCCGCATTCTCGACTACAATCGGGTCGTGAAAGACCTCAACGGCTTAACGCGCGAACAGTTTTTTGGCAAGCTGAAAGAAAAATTCTCTATCGACGCGGTCAACAGGCAAGTAAAGCCAGCACGAAAAGGCGAGTTCGGACTTTATCTCGACGGAGCGTGGTACCGGATGCAGGCAGCGATCGACCTTCTTAAGAATCAAGACCCTGTCGCGCGGCTCGATGTGTCGATCCTGCAGACGCACGTCCTGGAATCCATACTCGGCATCGCCGACATTCGCACGGACAAGCGGATCGATTTTGTCGGAGGGATAAGAGGGCTGGGAGAATTAGAAAGCCGGGTAAACTCTGGCGAGATGAAACTTGCGGTCAGTATGTTCCCCACGTCGCTCGATGAACTCATGAGCATTGCCGATGCGGGGAAAATCATGCCGCCAAAATCTACTTGGTTTGAACCAAAGCTGCGGGATGGATTGTTCGTGCACTTTCTTACTTGAGTCCATATCCTCAGAAGCACTTACGACATAAAAGTCGGACTTCTATGAAAGAAGTCCGACTTTTATTTTTTGGATCTGTTACACCATTGAATTGAAGACGGAAAGCACGTCGTCATCTTCTTCAAGCGCGTCGAGCATTGCATGAACTTCTTTCTGTTCCGCTTCAGTGAGCTCTTTGGTAGTTGTCGGTAGGTACTGGAGCTCTGCGCTGATCACTTCGATTTTCTTCTCTTCCAAAAACTTCTGCATTTTGCCGTAGTCGTGGAAGGAAGTATAGATGTGCAATTCCTTTTCCTCCTTTGCCAGATCGTCCAACCCGTGATCGATCGCCTCCAACTCAAATTCATCGATGTTTGGAATCTTTTCGATTGCCACACGGATCAATCCTTTGCGCTCGAACATGAACGACATTGACCCTGCTGTGCCGAGCGAACCGCCGTGCCGCGTAAAATGATGCCGGACGTTTGAGATTGTCCGCGTGGGGTTATCGGTTGCGCACTCTACAATGACGCCGACGCCGTGCGGGGCGTACCCCTCGTAGATCACTTCCTGATAGTTTGTGGTGTCCTTATCCGTAGCACGCTTGATGGCCGCATCGACACGGTCTTTCGGCATGTTGACGCTTTTCGCATTCTGCATCGCGATGCGCAGTCGCGGGTTGATCTTCGGATCGGCACCGCCCAGCTTGATGGCAATGTTGATTTCGCGTCCAATGCGGTTGAACGCTTTCGACATCCGCGCGAATCGGGCGAACATCTTGTATTTCCGCTTTTCGAATATTCTTCCCATCGCAAACTCACAAAAAGTGCTGAAATAACGAAGAAACCCTGAGGATTGTCAAGGGTGAGAGCCCTTGTCGCCTGAACAAACGTATCGTTTTGTTGATTGAAATCCAACGCAACGACAGAAGCTGGCC
>Ga0315281_10010894_pt1 | contig 12481 bp, 10 predicted proteins | sample YL17G07_0_MG_FD_204540 | JGI IMG/M metagenome (GOLD analysis project Ga0315281, IMG submission 204540) | Sediment microbial communities from Yellowstone Lake, YNP, Wyoming, USA - YL17G07_0 | ecosystem: Environmental > Aquatic > Freshwater > Lake > Sediment | place: USA: Wyoming | collected... | reverse complement strand
CGGCGACGGACAAGGTTCCAGGCAATGCACACCCTGGTCTCGCGGAGCGCGCGTCCCATGGCCGAAAATCTGTTCTACCGGTTCGATACCCTGGCCCTGCACGCGGGCCAGCGGCCCGACCCGGCCACGGGCGCCCGCGCCGTCCCCATCTACCAGACCACCTCATACGTGTTCGAGGACACCGCCCACGCCGCGGGATTGTTCAACCTGGAGCAGCCGGGGCACATCTATACCCGCATCAGCAACCCCACCGTCGCCGTGTTCGAGGAGCGCATGGCCGCGCTGGAGGGCGGGGTGGGGGCCGTCGCGACGGCCTCCGGTCAGGCCGCCCTGCATCTGGCCATCGCGACGCTGGTGAGCGCCGGCGAGGAGATCGTCTCCTCCAGTTCCCTCTATGGCGGCTCGCAGAACCTGCTGGCCAACACGCTGCCCCGCTTCGGCATCCGCACCGTGTTCGTGGACCCCGCCGATCCGGAGAACTTCCGCCGCGCGATCGGGCCCCGCACGCGGCTAGTGTTCGGCGAGACCATCGGCAACCCGCGCATTGACGTGCTGGACCTGGAAGCCGTGGCGGCGATCGCCCACGCGGCCGGCCTGCCGCTCCTGGTGGACAGCACCTTCGCCACGCCGGTCCTGTGCCGCCCCTTCGACCACGGCGCGGACCTGGTGCTGCACTCGGCCACCAAGTTCCTGGGCGGGCACGGCACCACCATCGCCGGCGTGCTGGTGGACGCCGGCCGCTTCGACTGGCAAGCCTCGGGCCGGTTCCCGGGGATGACCGAGCCGTCGGCGAGCTACCACGGCGTGGCCTTCGCGGAGGAGTTCGGGCCGCTGGCCTTCACGATGAAGGCGCGCATGGAGGGCCTGCGGGATTTCGGCGCGTGCCTGAGTCCGCAGAGCGCCTTTTACTTGCTGCAAGGGCTGGAGACGCTGCCGCTGCGCATGGAGCGCCACGTCGCCAATGCCCGCCGCGTCGCCACGTTTCTCGCCGGGCACGGGGCCGTCGCGTGGGTCAGCTACCCCGAGCTGGCCTCGCACCCGTCGCGCGCCCTGGCCGCCAAGTACCTGCCCCGCGGCGCCGGCGCCATCCTGACCTTCGGCATCAAGGGCGGGCGGGACGGCGGCCGCAAGTTCATCGAAGCCCTCGACCTGTTCAGCCACCTGGCCAATGTGGGCGACGCCAAGAGCCTCGTCATCCACCCGGCCAGCACCACCCATCAGCAGATGAGCGCCGAAGCCATGGCCACCGGCGGCGTCACGGAGGACATGGTGCGCCTGTCCGTCGGCATCGAGGACCCCGAAGACCTCGTCGCGGACCTGGAGCGCGCCCTGGCCCGGTCGCAGAAGGCGTGAACCCCGCGCCAGTCCCCCCCTTCCCTCCCGGAGAATCTGCCATGCCGACGATCACGCTGAACCAGCGCCGCGCCCACGTTCATGACGGCGGCGTGACGTGGAAACCCGGACGGCCCCGCGTCGTATTCGTTCACGGCGCCGGCTGCACCCACGTCGTATGGCAGGCGCAGTCGCGGGCCATCGCCCACGCCGGCTTCAATGTCCTGGTTCCGGATCTGCCCGGCCACGGCGCCTCGGAGGACGATCCGGCCATCCGCACGGTGGAGGACTACGCGGCCTGGCTGCGCGGCCTGATCGGCGCGGTGGCGGCCGAGCGGCACGGCGGGCAGGATCCGCTGATCCTGGTGGGGCACTCGCTGGGGGCGTGCATCGCCGTGTCCTATGCCGCCCTGTGGAGCGGGGAGCTGGCGGGTCTGGCGCTGGTGGGCGCGGGCATCGAGATGAAGGTCAACCCCGCGCTGCTCAAGGACTGCCTGGAGAACCAGCCGCGCGCGGTGGACTTCGTCACCAGCTTCGGCCACGGCCGGCCCGCCCACCTGAGCGGGCAGACCAACCCGGGCAAGTGGCTGCTGGGCGCGACCCGCGCGCTGATGCTGGCCAGCCCCCCGGCGGTGTTCCAGCGGGATTTTGCCGTGTGCGGCGCGTGGCAGGGCAAGCTCCACGCGCCCAAGGTGACCTGCCCGGCGCTGGTCGTGTCCGGGGCCCAGGATCGGATGACCCCCGCCAAGTCCGGACGGCAACTGGCCGACGCCATTCCCGGCGCGCGCTACGTGGTGCTGCCGGGCGTGGGACACATGCTCCCCCCCGATGCGCCGCGGGAGGTGCTGAAGCTGCTGACGGAATTCCTGGGCGGCGTGGCGGGGGACGCGGCGGCCTGAGGCGCGCCTAGAACTCGATCTCCGCGCCAATCTCGATCACCCGGTTGGGCGGAAGTTTGAACGTGGGTGTGACGGAGCGGGCGTTGGTGAAGAGGAACAGGAACATCCGCTTGCGCCAGCGGGCCATGCCGGGGCGGTCGGTGAGGATCACGGTCTCCCGTCCCAAATAGTAGCTGCTGCGCATCACGTCCACTTGCAGTCCACCGGCGGCGCACATGCGCAGCACCTCCGGCACGTTGGGCGTCTGCATGAAGCCGTAGTGCGCCACGACCTGGAAGAACCCGGCCCCCAGGGGGATGATCTCCACCGAGCGCTCGAGCGGCACCTTGGGCGTGCGCTCGAAGACCAGCGACAGCACCACCACGGTTTCATGCAGCACCTGGTTGTGCTTGAAGTGATGCACCAGGGCCGAGGGCGAAATACCCGTGTTGGCCGTGAGAAAGATGGCGGTGCCGCGGGCGCGGTGCACGTCGTGGGTTTCCACCTCGCGCACGAACATGCCCAGGGGCAGCGCCCCGCTGCGGATCTTTTCCATCAGGCGCTGGATGCCGGTGCTCCACGTCATCATGATGACGAAGATGCAGCCTGCCAGCAGCACGGGCAGCCAGCCGCCGTGCCAGAATTTTGCCGCGTTCGCGCCCAGAAAGGACAGGTCCACCAACAGGAAGCCCCCCACCGCCAGCCCGGCCATGAGGCGGCCCATGCCCAGGTGATTGCGGGCCGCCTGGAAGAACAGCAGCGAGGTGATGGTCATGGTGCCGATGACCGCGATGCCATACATCGAGGCCAGCCGCGTGGAGCTGCCGAACGACAGCACCAGCGCCACGGAAAGCAGCATCAGCAGGACGTTGACCTGGGGAATGTAGATCTGTCCCATCTGCTGGCTGGACGTATGCACGATGTTCATGCGCGGCAGGTAGCCCAACTGGATCGCCTGCTGGGTCATGGAGAAGGCCCCGGAGATCAACGCCTGCGAGGCGATCACCGTCGCCACGGTCGCCAGCACAACCAGGGGCGCCAGCAGCCAACCCGGCGCCATGCCGTAGAAGGGGTTCTGGAGCGCCTTCTCACCCTCCGCCAGCAGGAAGGCCCCCTGGCCGAAGTAGTTGATCAACAGGCACGGCAGCACCAGGGCGAACCACGTGGCGCGGATGGGGAACTTGCCGAAGTGGCCCATGTCCGCATAGAGCGCCTCCGCTCCGGTGATGCAGAGTATTACCGCGCCCAACACCAGGAACCCCTGGAGCTTGTTGCGCACGAAGAACATGAGCGCGTGGTAGGGATTGAGCGCGGCCAGCACCTCCGGGTGGCGCAGGATCCAGGGCAGCCCGACCAGGGCGATGGAGACGAACCAGACGGCCATGATCGGCCCGAAGTACGCGCCGATGCTGCCCGTGCCGCGCTTCTGCAAGCTGAAGAGTCCCACCAGGATCAGCACGGTCAGCGGCAGCACCGCGACCGTCAGGCTCGGCTGAATGATCTCCAACCCCTCCACGGCGCTGAGCACGGAAATGGCGGGGGTAATGACGCCGTCGCCGTACAACAACCCCGCACCCACCAGCCCCAGCACCACCGCCGCCTTCTCCAGCTGCTTGTGTTTGCCGGAGTGCTTGCCGGTCAGGTTAAGCGCCAGCAGCGCCAGGATGCCGCCCTCGCCGTCGTTGTCCGCCCGGAAGATGACGGTCAGGTACTTGATGGACACCTCAAGGGTAAGTCCCCAGAAGAACAGGGAGAGCACCCCCAGGATGTTCTCGGGGGTGAGCGCCGCTCCATGGGAGCCGATGAAGCATTCCCGCAGGGCATAGAGGGGAGAGGTACCGATGTCCCCGAACACCACGGCCAGCGCGCCGAGCATCAGCAGCGCGGTGCGCTTGCGGGAGCCGGCTGCAACCTCGGTTGCCGGGTCCTGGGTTATTTCGTCCGGCGCCTCACGGGGAGGGTGGGTCATGGTCAGTCGGTCATCCAAGAACGGCGTTGCGGCTCCCCCAGCTTTCAAACCGGGGCGATGGTACTCGACCTTGCCCGCAAGAAGCAAACCCGGTTTGTGACTTGGGAGCTACATGCGTGGAAAGCGTCATGGATTCAAGACCGCCCAGTCCGTATGGCGCATCGAACCCTTGCATCGTCGCAAACGCGGATCCTGTCCACACGGGATGAGAACGATTCAGCGCCGATCCAAGAACGGAATCGTTTCTTCGGGTCCCGTGTTATTAACAGGTAGGGTCGAGACTGGGGCAAGATCCCGGGCCAACTATGGTGCTTACCCTCTGGGAGGCGGAAATGGGGAATGAAATTCGGGCGGGGCATTGGGGAAAACGGCCCACAGGTGTGCAAGCCCAAGGCTGGCCATGCCGCGTCGGCCCGCTCTTGGCCACGCTCGTCCTGGCCGCGCTCCTGGCGGGGTGTGGCGAGAGCGGCAGCCCGGTCACCACAACCAGCGCGGCAGCCACCGCCAACTGTCCCGCCGCGGCCCTGGATGCCTCCTGGGGCTGCATCCAGGATCAAGTGTTCACCCCTAAGTGCATCGTATGTCACAGCGGACCGGCGGCGCCCAATGGCATGCGGTTGGACGCCGCGAATTCAAGGGGAGACACCCTTGGCGTTCCCAGTGTGGAGGTCCCGGCGCTCCTGCGGATTCAGGTCGCCAGCTCCACCCTAAGCTATCTGGTGCAGAAGCTTGAGGGCACCGCGGCGGTGGGCGGCAGAATGCCCCTGGGCGGCCCCTACCTGAGCGCAACCGAAATCGGGGTCATCAAGAAATGGATTGATGCCGGGGCCAAGTAGTCCGATGCGCTGCCTTCGCTCGTCTGATGGCCGGCCCGGATGCGGACTCACCCCTTGGGGGTACCGGCGGCCTCCGCGACAAGGCCGGACAATTCCCGCTCGGTTGAGTCGGCGGACTGGCCCAGCCCGGCCACCACGCCGGCGCGGTCCGGGGCCGGGCGATTCTGGCTCACCTTCCACTTGCCCTCCAGCCGCGCAATGGCGATTTCGATGCCCACGATCCCGTTCAACATCTTGTCAATGAAGTCCCCGGGAGCATCGGACACCCGCCACGGATCGGGCCGCGGCGCCTCCATGTGCTGGGTCAGGCGTCCCACATGCTCGCGCAGCCACGCGCGATCCTCGACGATCCGCGGCCGCCCATGGGCGTGGACGACGGCATAGTTCCAGGTGGGGACGACCGCCCCGGTCTCCGCCTTGGACGGGTACCAGGAGGGGCTGATGTAACCGTGCGGCCCCTGGAACACCACCAGCGCCTCCGCGCTCGTCTTCCAGACCGGGTTCGCCCGGGAGACATGACAGCGCAGGATGCCCAGCGGCGGCGGCTCGTCCACCAGTTCCATCGGCAGGTGGTTGGCCGCGAGCCCGTCCGCGCCCAGAGTCACCAGCATCGCGAAAGGGTGGCGGCGCATCAGGCCGTGCAATACCGGCACGCGCTCCTCCTTGAAGTGCTGCGGGACATACATGGGCGGACCCTTGCCAGAAGTGGAAAGCCTGAGCGCACTGGCCCAGGCCCATGGCCCAGGCGGCCGTGCCGGATGGGGCGCCTCGTTCCCCAGTGCAGGCTCAGGCAAGCACCTTGGCGGGGCCGCGGTCAAGTTCCCTTGCGGCAAGCCCCACCCTGGCGGCTCGGCGCGGGAGGGGAAGCGACCACCTGGCGCCCACCCCGCCCGCCCGGTGCGCCCCGGTGGGCAGCGCCCCGGCCAGGATGCGATTTGATTTTGACAATTGCCGCGCGATGCCGGAGGGTAGGGTCAGGTCGAACGGCGCGCGGTGAACCAGACGAAAGGAGGTGATCCCATGCGAGAATCGGAACGGATGCCTTTTTCTACCACCGCCAATGGGAAGAAGGCGGGGACTCGGGGGACGGCTGGTGTTGCGAGCGCTGTGGCGTAGTTCACCGCTGATTTCCTCGTGAGTAAACCCTGGAACCCCCGCCTGGGGGTCCAGGGCCCTTAAGTACCGGAGGCTGTCCAGGCTCCGGCTTCGATTGCCACACCTGAACAATCTTCGTAGCGCCCGCGGTGCCGGCTATCGCCTGGCCTCGCGGAGGCAGCCATCCACGATCGTGATTGCGTCCCGCAGCCGGTCCAGTCGCCGCTCCACGGTGAGGCTGGCCGGCAGCGGGTTGATCTTGATCCCCAGCACATCCAGGCGCGGAGCCCCGGCGCTGCGCAGGCATTCTTGGGCCCGCGCCGCGGTGAGCAGCGAGGCCGCGCAGCCGGAACCCGCGCCCGGCTCCGGGGCGAAGGGCGCATGGCGGTCGCGCCACTGTCCGTAGAGCGGGTCGTCCGCCGTGCAGCCGGAGAAGACCACGCCGCGCAACCGGCCGGCGTCCCGCGCCAGGGCGATGTGCCGCGCCGGCGTTTCCGCGCTGCGCCCCTCGATGGCCGAGCGGGCCCAATTGATGACCATGCCGGTGCGCCCGCCCGTCGCGCGGATGGCCGCGAGTTCCTGCTCCAGCCGCAGGAAGCCTTTTTCCGGCTGGCGGCCGGGCGTGTAGGCGTCGCAGTGCTCGATCGCCAGGGCCGCCCCGTCCCAGTCCCAGCCCTGAAGCTCCGCCAAGGATGCCGCCAGAGACGCCTCGGACGCCGCGACCCCCGCCCCTTGCCGGGGCGCGCTGTGGACCGCCACCAGCCGGACGGCCCGCCGGCCCAGGCGGGCGTTGAGCCGAAGCACGGCTCCGCGCGCCTGCTCCAGGAAGGCCAAAGCTGCCGCGCGGCCGGAGGGGGAGTCCGAGGCGATGCCGAAATCCGCTTGCCGCTCCAGCGAGTTCATGGTGCCGGGCAGGCAGGTGACCAGGTAGGTCCAGGCGGGGTCCAACCCCGTCGGAAATCCGTCCGGGCGCGCCGCGTGAAAGCCCGGCCCGAAGAAGGGCAGCTCCAGCCCCCGCGCGCCCAGCGTACGCAGTCCCCGGTAGAAGTCGTCCTCCAGGGCGGGGTCGAAGGGCATGGGTGCGGCGGCGTAAGCGCCGATGTAATAGGCCATGGCGGCTCCCGTGGTTTGACGCCTCAGGTTTCCGCGCCCATCCGGCGCGCCGGTGCCCTGTGTGCCCAGAAGAACAGCGCCAGCCCCGCGGCCGCGCAAGCCAGGATCGCCCAGACCATGGGCATGGGCGTCCCATCGTGCAGGAACCCCACGGCCAGGCCGACCCCGGAGGACACGGTCATCTGCAGGAAGCCCAGCAGCGCGGACGCCGCGCCGGCCTTCTCCGGAAACGGCCCCACCGCGCCCGCGGCGGCGTTGGGCAGCACCACGCCGGTGCCCACCATGTAGACGAACATCGGACCGACGATGGCCCAGACGGCCGCGGCCCCCAGCAGCGCCAGGGCCACGAGCGCGGCCCCCGCCAGCGCGCAGACGGCGGTCCCGATGCGGATCATGCGGTCGCTGCCCAGGCGGCGGGAAAACCGGCCCGCCAGGAACGTGCCGGTGACATAGCCCAGCACCACGGTGGCGAAGGCGTAGCCGAAGTGCTCCGCCGAAACCCCCAGCCAGTCAATCAGGACGAAGGAGGATCCGGAAATGAATGCGAACAGCCCGCCATAAATGCAGGTGGCCACGCCGACGTAGGAGAGGTAGTCCACCCGCCGCAGCAACCCCAGGTAGTTGGCCGCGATCCGCCCCGGCCGGATGGCATGGGCGTCCCGCCGGCGGTTGGTCTCCTCCAGGCCCGTCCAGACGGCGGCCAGCAGCGCCGCGCCGAATCCTGTCAGCGCCACGAAGTTGGCGCGCCAGCCGAATGCCGCCGTGAGGTAGCCGCCCAGGATCGGCGCGACGATGGGCGCGATCCCCATGGCCGTGCCCATGTAGGCGAGCACCGTGGCGGCGCGCTCCCGTCCGTGGACATCGCGCACGACCGCGCGCGCCAGCACCGGCCCGCTGCCCGCGCCCAGCGCCTGGACGAACCGCGCCGCGATCAGCCCGTCAATGGTCTGCGCGAGGGCGCACGCCACGCTCGCGCCGACATAGAGGGCCACCCCCGCCAGCAAGACCGGCCGGCGTCCGAAGCGGTCGGAGAGCGGCCCGTAGGCCAGGTGCGAGAGGGCGAAGCCGACCAGGAACGCGCTCAGCGTGGCCTGTGCCGCCGCCACGTCGGTATGCAGCGCCTGTGTCAGCGCCGGCAGCGAGGCCAGGTACATGTCCGTGGACATCGGTCCGAAGGCGACCAGCCCCGTCAGCAGAACGGACACCGCGAGGGATTCCGGCGGCCAACGGCGCGCGGCTACGGTGGACATGGACGCTGCCTTTCTCAAGACTCCACAAGCGCCCGCCTTCAGCGCGGCGAAAATACCCGATTGGAGATCAGGAGGTTGTTGACGACTTGCAAATAGCCCTGGAATTCGGAGACGGTCGCGTCCTCGGGGCCGGCCTGCGCCAGCACGTTGCGCGTCAGGTCCGGGTCCTCCCGGTAATGGTACAGCGCCAACGGCTTGCTCAGGTCGTGCACCAGCAGGCTCTTCTCGTCGATCCAACCGGCCGTGCCGCCCCAGGCGAACAGACTGAAGCGGCGCGGCGCGGGTGCCAGCAAGGAGTTGGCGCCAAAGCTCTGCCGGGCGGAGACGCCCAGCAGTTGCAGCGCCGTCGGCGCGATCGCCGGCTGCCCGCCCAGGGTCGTGTTGACCCGGCCCCGCGGAAAGGACGGGTCGCCCGGGTTTAGGATCAGCAGGGGAATGTGCATCGCCTGGAGGTGGTTCAGGCCCTGGCCGCCCATGTTGTGGTCGGCGGTGACGATGAACACGGTGTCCTTCCAATAGTCGGAGTTCCGGGCCAGCGCGAAGAATCGCCCCAGGGCGAAGTCCGCATAGGCGAAGCTGTTGAGCACCGGCGCGTCGGGCGTGTCCGGGGAGAACTTGGCGAAGCGGGCATCCGGCAGTTCGTAGGGGGAGTGCGAGCTGAGGGAGAAGTAGAGCGCGAATACCGGCTTCTTCGCGGCCTCCAGCTCTTCATGCAGCCGCTCCAGCGAGTAGTGGTCGAAGATGCCCCAGGTGCTGTCGGATTTCCGCTCCGCAGCGGGGAAGTCCTCCTTGGCGATGAAGCGCTCAAACCCGTTGCGCGCCGCGAACTGGTCGAAGTACATCGAGCCGCGATAGGCCCCGTGCAGAAAGAACGTGGCATAGCCCTGGTCGTGCAGGATCACCGCCAGGCTGCTCAGGGCGCTCTGCTCCAACGACGAGCCGATGAGCGCCTGGCTGGGCAGGGCCGGGTACCCGGTCACGATGGCGGGAATGCCCTCCAGCGAGCGCGTGCCCGACGCGTAGAAATTCGTGAACAGCAGCCCGTCCCGGGTCAGGCGGTCGAAGTTCTCCGTGACCCCCTTGCGGCCTCCCATGGACGCGATGACCTGGGGCGAGAAGCTCTCCAGGACGATCACCACCAGGTTGCGCCGTGTGGCCGGCGGTGGCTCCTCTTGCCGGCGGAGCAGGGGGAACTTGGGGTCGGGTGGCGGCTGCGGCAGCCCCAACAGCGCCGATGCGATCCGCAGCGCCCGCTCCGGAGGATAGTACGAGAGCTTCTCCTCCCGGCTGTCGAAGGCCTTGGTGGCGGTGAAGACGGCGTTGAGGGAAAGGTGGCCCAGCGCCATCCTGGGGCCGCGAAAGGCCATGTTCTCGCTGATGGGCTTCACCTGCAGTCCACCGCGCGCCAGCACCACCGTGGCCAACAGCAGCAAGACGGCCTGCGCGGCGAGGCTCCAGAGCGGCACGGCCGGACGCGGTCGGGCCGCCAGGCGCCGCAAGGTCCGCACGGCCAGCAGCAGCAATCCGCCCAGGAGCGAGAGGATGGCCAGCGCTTGCGGCAGGTAGGCCTTGCCGACCAGCGCGGCAATGGGCCTCCACTCGTTCAGCATCGCCACCGCCTCGAACGACAGGCGGCGGCCCACGAATGGGTAATAGAACAAGTCCATGCCCATCAACACGAACATCACCAGCGCCAGGGCCGCGACGAGGCCGAACTGCACCCAGAAGACCGCCACGCGGCGCCGCCAGGGGCTTGCCAGCAGCAAGGCCAGCCCCGGCAGGCCCGTGTAGAAGAACAGCGCCGAAAGATCGAAGCGTAGGCCCCAGAGGAGGCTGTCCCAGACCTCGGCGGCGGGAATTCCGGCAAAGTCGGCCCGATACAGCAACAGGAAGGCCAGGCGAAAGGCGACGAAGACCGCCAGCAAGCCGCCCCACTGCGCCAGAAGCAGCCGCCACGTCCAACGGTCCAGCAGCGGCGCGGAGGCGAGCAGTGACTTCAAGGGATGGGCCATGGGAACGGACTGGGTTCGGTCGCAACGGCCAAGAGCGTAGCCGAACCGGGCCGAAAAGAACACCGGGACGACCGAGGGCGGAGGCCGCAAGGGCGCGGCGCGCATCCCCAGCCAAGGCCAAAAAAGCAAAAGGGTCTACGCCGCAAAGCGTAAACCCTTGAACTTGCCAGTGCTCCCGCCAGGGCTCGAACCCAGAACAGCGGAACCGCAATCCACCGTTATATCCAGTTTAACTACGGGAGCATGGGCTGCCGACCGACCACGGGGTGACCCGTGGCGGCCCCTGCGCGTTACCCGGTCATGATGCCAGAAGCGGCGGCAAAAGCAAAGCGTGATGGAGTGGGGCGGCGCGGCTACCCGGTAGCGGACGGGGACGCAGCTTCCGAACGCGTGGGCCCAAGGACCCCACGGGAACCTCCGTGCGCCGGAGGACAAGTGGACAAGTCTCAGCCTTGCCGTAACGGAGGGGTCAGGGTATCATTTACTGTTTAGCCGCCCCTTGCGGATTCTACAATCGCCGTTCCAGGAATCGAGCCCAGTCCGTGGCGCAGCCGGTGAACTTGGCGCAGGTCTACGCGCGCATACTGGATCGCATCTCGGCCGATCCGGGACAGTCCTATGTCGCGCGCCTGGTCCGCCAGGGCGAGGACGCGGTGCTGAAGAAGATCGGCGAGGAGTGCTGCGAGGTGCTGCTCGCGGCCAAGAACGGCCGCCGCGACCCCGCGATCCACGAATTGGCCGACCTCTGGTTCCACCTGCTGGTATGGATGGCTCAGGCTGGCATCCGTCCGGATGACGTGGAGGCGGAACTGGGCCGGCGTTACGAGAAACCCGGCGAGACCCACTTTTTCGAATGACGGGCGGGCGCGGTCCGCCCCGGCACCCACTTGGGGAAAATCGCACATGTTCAATCCGTACACCATCGATTCGCTGCACTCGCGCAACCGCATCCTGATCGCGCCCTTCCAGGAGTTCATGGCCCACCGGGACGGGACCGTGACGCCGGCCATGGTGGACTACTACGCGAACATCGCCCGCGAGGGCGCGGGCGTGGTCATCGTCGAATCGGCCTACGTGGCGCAACAGGGTCGCGCGCACTTCAATCAACTGGGCATCGCCGAGGAGCGGCACACCGAAGGGCTGAGCCAGTTGGTCAAGGCGGTGAAGGCGGAGGGCGCGCTGGTGGGCCTGCGGCTCTCGCACGCCGGGGCGCGCACGTCCGAGCTGATCTGCGGCGAGCAGCCCGTGGGGCCTTCGATCATCAATTTCGGCAAGGACTTCGACGTCTGCCGGGAGTTCGATGACGGCGATGCGGAGGAGATCGTCCTGTTCTTCGTCCATGCGGCCGAGCGGGCCGAGGACGCCCGCGCGGACTTCATCGAGATCAACGGCGCCCAACTGTATCTGCTGGACCAGTGCCTTTCCACCCGCCACAATACCCGCTACGACGCCTACGGCGGAGGGATTGCCGAGCGCATGCACCTGGCCGTGGAAATCGTCAAGAGCATCAAGGCGCGCACCCCCAAGCTGCCCATCTCTTACGTGTTCTCCATCCACGATAAGCTGGAGGACGGGTTCACCGAGGAGGACCTGCGCGGGCTGGTCAAGGCCCTGGTGGGCGCCAAGGTGGATCTGCTCCACCCGGTGAGCATGCATGTGCTGAACAAGTTCTTCGACACGGAGGAAACGCTGGTGGAGTGGGCGGCCAAGTTCACGCGCAAACCCGTCGTGGCGGAGGGCAACATCAAGTCGCCCCAGATCCTGAAGGAGGCCATGGCCCTGGGCAAGGCCCAACTCTACGCGCTGGACCGCGCCCTGGCCAGCCGCCCCAACTGGTATTCCTTCCTGCAGAAGAAGATCCTGCCCAATTAGCAGGGTGCGGAAAAACGAACGACAAGCGGGGGAACAAGTCCCCCCGTACCCCCCGAGTAGGTTTTCGCGGCGATACAGCCGCCGCGAAAACAGCAGGGCCAAGGAAGCGCGGGTATTTGCCGCT
>Ga0315281_10010893_pt1 | contig 12482 bp, 14 predicted proteins | sample YL17G07_0_MG_FD_204540 | JGI IMG/M metagenome (GOLD analysis project Ga0315281, IMG submission 204540) | Sediment microbial communities from Yellowstone Lake, YNP, Wyoming, USA - YL17G07_0 | ecosystem: Environmental > Aquatic > Freshwater > Lake > Sediment | place: USA: Wyoming | collected... | reverse complement strand
ATCCCACCGCCGGTACCTCGAGTGGACCCCGGGCAGGCTCGTCGCCTGGGGCCAGCAGACCGGACCCGCCACCGGAGCCCTCGTGTCGGCCATCCTCCACAGCCGGCCCCATCCCGAGCAGGGCTTCCGCTCGTGCCTCGGGATCTTCCGCCTCGGGCGCCGCCACGGGGAGGCACGCCTGGAGGCTGCCGCCGCCCGGGCGCTCGCCGCGGGCGCCATCAGCTACCGCAGCGTCGATTCGATCCTGAAAGGAGGCCTCGAGCACGCGCCCATGCCGGAGTCGCCGCCCGTGCGGGCGACCCGCACCCACGCCAACGTCCGCGGTCCGGCGGCGTACGAGTGATCGCCACAGCTGGCCCCACCCATCGAAGGAGAACGCATCTCATGCTCACCGGTCCCACCTTCGACAAGCTGATCACGCTCAACCTCGGCGGCATGGCTCGGGCCCTCGCCGAGCAGCGCGAGAGCCCGGCCTATGCCGAGCTGCCCTTCGAGGATCGCCTCGGCCTGCTCGTCGACCGGGAGGCGACCGAGCGCGAGAACCGGCGGCTCGAACGCTACCTGCGGGCGGCCAAGCTGCGGGTGGCGGCATCGGTCGAGGACATCGACTTCCGGGCTCCCCGGGGGCTCGATCGGTCGGTCGTCCTCGAGCTCGCACAGGCGCGCTGGGTCGCGGCCCACCAGCAGGTACTCGTCACCGGACCCACGGGCGTCGGCAAGACGTATCTCGCCTGCGCGCTCGCGGCTGCCGCCATCCGGGCGGGGCATACCGCGCTGTACCTGCGGGTGCCGCGCCTGCTCGCCGAGATCGGGACCGCGCGGGCCGACGGGCGGCTGGCGCGCCTCCTCGCCGCCTGGGCCCGGATCGATGTCCTCGTGCTCGACGACTTCGCCCTCCAGCCCCTCACCGACGCCCAGGCGGCGGACCTGCTCGAGGTGATCGAGGACCGGGCGGGCTTGCGCAGCACCATCGTCACCAGCCAGCTCCCGGTCGCCCTCTGGCACGAGGGGCTGGGCGAACCGACGGTCGCCGACGCCATCTGCGACCGTCTGCTCGCGGGCGCCCACCGGATTGAGCTGTCGGGCGCATCGCTGCGCCGCGCGGAGGCCCGCGCATGAGCCCGCGGTGCCCGCTGCGCGACGCCCGCGCCGTGTCACACTACCCGGCCATCGGGCCTGCAACGCATCGGGAGGAGGTGAGGATCAGGGGATGAAGAGGACGCCCCGCGTCGGCCGCTGACGCGGCCTCCGAGGGGGTGGCCAAAACCCCGATCCAGGGTGGCCGTTTCACGCGGACTGGCATGGCCAATTCAGCGAAATGCGCAGCCAACGGTATGGCTGTTCACGATCCGTCAGTACTCACGGGTGGACCTGCAACCCTCGTGATGAGACGCGACCTTCTTTCACGTCTCGCCGACGCCGGCGTGACGCTGTTCTGGACCGTTCTCGTGGGCAAGGAGCTCCGCCGTCGCGACCTCACGCCGCCACGCGGCGACTATCGCTGGGTCAGCGCGAGCGCCTCTTACGCCTTGAAGTCCGACCGCGTCGAGCAGATCGGAGCATCGGCGAGGCGATTACGGCCCGGTCCGGAAATGGAACGGCACCTCGAGTGGGTGACGAGACATGCGGAAGCCTGACGGTGGCGCGACCGTAGACATAACTCCCATTATCGGCAGTAACGTCAACGAGCCAGCGTCTGCTTGACGGCGAGAGAATTGGACGCTAACGTACGGATGTTGTCCGTACAACGCTCGGAGCCACCATGACACTCGCATCGAAGCCCAGGCGCAAGGAGGATCGTCTCGAACTCCGGCTCGATCCCGCGCAGCGGCGGCTCCTCGACGAGGCGGCCGCGGCACGGTCGATGAGCACGAGCGCCTTCGTGCTGTCGCACGCGACAACGGCCGCCCAGGAAGTCCTGGCAGATCGTGTCTCGTTCGTGCTGCCGGACGACCGCTGGGACTCGTTCACAGCATTGCTTGAGCGTGAGCCTCGCGCTCTGCCGGCGCTCGCCGAATTCCTTGCGAAACCAAGCATCCTTGACCGGGAGTGATCCGATATGGCCCGGTTGAGCTCCTGGCAAGAGATCACGAGCTCGAACCCTTCGACTGCAGATCGGAGGAGCAGACAACCTGGCTCCGACGGCACGCGCGCCAGGCTCATCAGTCCGACACGGCCAAGGTATACGTCGTCTGCCGCAAGGACAAGCGGCGCGTGGTTGGGTACTACGCGCTGACGGCCGGCTCCGTTGCGCACGAGGCGGTGCCGCCGCGTGTCACCAAGGGCATCGGTCGCTACCCGGTGCCGGTCGTCATCCTCACGCGGCTTGGCGTCGACCTCTCCGAGCAGGGCCACGGGCTCGGCTCGGCGCTCGTCCGCGACGCCCTTCTGCAATGCGCATCGATCGCGGAACGAGCCGGGGTGCGAGCGCTGCTCATCCATGCGGAGTCTGAGCGGGCCGCCGGCTTCTATCAACGCCTCGGCATTGGCTTCGCGCAGTCCACAACCGATCCGCTGCACCTCATCCTGCTGATGAAGGACCTTCGGCAGGCGATAGACATCGCGGCCCGGGTTGGTGGCTGGTCGGACCGAATGCAGACATAACTTGCCACGCAATCGGCAGTAGTGTCCGCCAGGGAGTAGGCGGTTCGCGAGGGCGATCCTCCCGACCGGCCCTGCGTGTTCCAGGTTGACTGCGATGCGTGTGTCTGGTAGGTTCATTCACGCATACGTGCTGCAGGGAGGGAATGATGGCCAAGTCCCATACCACCCTTGATCTCGATCGCGACCTGCTCGAGCGCGCGGCCGAGGCCCTGGGCACTCGGCGGACGACTGACACAGTCCACGCCGCACTCCGGGACGTCGTTGCCCGACGCCAGCGCGCATGGCTCGCGCGGCGCGACTTCTCCGAGCTCGAGGCGCGACTGTCCGAGGTCCGGGCGCCACGAGAGAACGCGACTGGCGAGCGCGCGGCTTCCGAGGTCGTTGGTTCGTAGATGGAACCGGTCGCGATATCGACCGACCTCGAGCTTGCGGATACCTCCGTCTGGGCTCGGAAGGGCAAGCCTGGGTTCGAGTGGTTCGTGCTGGCGCTCGAGGACGGCATGGTCGCTGTCTGCGACATGGTGGTCATGGAGCTCCTCTGGAGCGCCCGCGACAGCTCGGACTTCCGTGCCATCGAGAGCGCCCTCGCCGGCTGTCCCTGGGTGAGGATCGAACCGAGCGACTGGGACGAGGCGCGCCGCATCTTCGGCGAGCTGGCGGCCCGCGGCCCCCTTCACCATCGTCAAGTGAAGATCCCGGACCTGCTGATCGCCGCCGTGGCGGCTCGAACCGGGATCACCGTCGTCCATTACGACGCTGATTACGACACTATCGCGAGCGTCACGGGACAGGCGACGCGTTGGGCGGCACCACGCGGCTCCCTCTGAGGTCGGTAACGGCGCTGCGCCGAGTTCCGCAGGATAAGGCGGGAGACTCTGGGGTGAGGACGAGACGCTACTTGATCACCGTCGCGTCGAGCGTGTGCACGCTGACGCATTGCCTCTCCAATGGCACCCACGACAGAGCCCCGGAGACGGTGAGCGTGTCCCCGATCCTGATGTGGTTCCCGTCAGGTTCGCCAAGACCATCGGCGTCCGCCACGTAGTCGGACGGCAGATGCCGAAGCCAGTAGAGATCAGTGCCGTTCGCATCCGGCCCACGGACGTAGAGACAGCCGCCGTCGGCGCCCACGAGTGTCCCGGTGATGGTCACGGTCCCGTTGGCGCAGCCCGAGACGAAGAGTATCGCGCAGATCGTGACGCAGGCCGCAAGCCGAAGCCTTCTCACGCTGGCACCTCGATTCGCGGTGATCGTCAACACCCGCAGCATCTCCGTCGAGCAGGCCGTCGACCAGGATGTCGAGAGCGCCGGCCGATCGCGTCCTCGATCAGCTTGGCGAACGTCGTTTCGACGAAGAGGGCATGGTCGGCGGCGCAGTTCGGCTACGCAAGAGATCGACCAGGGCCTCGGCGACCTGGCTGGCGTCGTACTCGGGATGACGACGTCGGATCCCGGCGGCGGCAAGATCAAGAACCGCGTCGCTCATCTCGGCCGCCATGGCCAGACGAGCGGCTGGCCCGGCGCTTCTGAGTCGCGCGATCTGGACAGCATGGGCGTTCCGCGACGTATCCCTGGGCGACACCATGCGGGGAACTCTACCCTCCCGCACGGCGAGAGGCGGGCACCGCCCGCGCACTCCGCAGGGCAGCAAAACGCCCGAAGGAACCACCGGGTCCGGTTCCGGCACCACTGATGCAAGCACCTGCGGCGCGGGAGCGCGTGTCCCAGGTCGGCACGTCTGGCTTGCGCCGTTCACGCCGCCCCGGGTCGAACCGTCGGCCACCGATACAAGTACCGGTGTCTTCGATCCGTCCGATATGCCCCTTCGGGCAAGACCTACAGTATCCGGGGGGATCCTGCCTGCCTAGTGGGGTTGTCCACCAGTTTCGAAGAATCTGGCCCAGGATGCCCTACTTATCCACCCCGCTCCCACAGCGGATGGCCGGGCGGGGGTCTGGCGCCACGAGCGAAGCCGGCGCGTTCTTCGAGTACGTCTTCCACGACATCCGGCCGACGCATCGGGCTCCTCGTGTCATGCCCAGTCAGTACGTGGACCGGTTCCTTGCCGCCCTCGCGACCTCGCGGCCGCTGACGCTGGTCGACCTGACGACCGATGGGCTCCACGCGATCGGGATCCCCCGCTCCGTCCTGATCGAGTCGAGACCACGAACGTACGCCCAGACCACCGAGATCGCCGATCGTCTGCGGACGGCTGCTCCCGACGCGGATGGCTTCGCCTGGGTGGCGCGTGCGAGGGACACGACGCGCAGCGTGGTCCTCTACGCAGATCCGGGACGTGCGCCGATGCTCGTCCCGGGGCCGTCAGCCTCGTTGTCACTCGGAGTGGGTGCCGGACTGAACCTGCTGCGCACGCTCGCCACGGGCGCCCGCATCACGGTGATCGTCCCGGATCCATGACGTCCGGCGCAGGGCAGCGAAACGCCCGAAGGAACCACCGGGTCCGGTTCCGGCACCACTGATGCAAGCACCTGCGGCGCGGGAGCGCGTGTCCCAGGTCGGCACGTCTGGCTTGCGCCGTTCACGCCGCCCCGGGTCGAACCGTCGGCCACCGATACAAGTACCGGTGTCTTCGATCCGTCCGATATGCCCCTTCGGGCAAGACCTACAGTATCCGGGGGGATCCTCGCTGCCTAGATGGGTTGTCCACCAGTTTCGAAGAATCTGGCCCCGGATGCCCTACTTATCCACCCTGCTCCCACAGCGGATGGCAACGGTCAGGACGGGGGGTCTGGCGGCGGCGGTAGGAGGCACGCGCCGCAGCACTCGCCGCGATGGGCGGCGCGTGAGTCAGGCTCGGGAACCGGAGGCGTCGAGCGGCCAGGTGCCGACCTCCAGGGCGAAGCCCTCGAAGCGCGGAACACCGTCACGCTCGAGCTCGAGCTCAACCACTGATCCGTCGGTGCGCCGCAGCTCCCACCGCTCGCCAGAGAGGCGATGAATGGTTGCCCCGGCCTCCGTCACGCCCAGGTCAGTCCCGGCAACCAGGAGCGGCACCTGGATCATGCCGCCAACCGCGACGCGTGAGGCCAGGCCCTGGAAGATCGTGGCTGCGACCACGGGCACGCCGGGGATCTCGAGCCAGTGCGACGGCGACCAGCCGAGCACCAGTGGCCGCACGCCCGCGTGGCCGACCACGTTGCCGTGCGCGGAGCGCTCGTCGGGTTCGGGATGCAGCGTGAGGAGCCCGCTGCCGGTGGCGCACTCGAGCCGCGTGTGTCGCCCATCCGACGCCACTTCGAGGAGAACCACGAGCCCGAGGCCGTTGCCGTCATGCAGCGTCGACCGGATACGCCGGCCACGTCGACCCTCGGCGATGGACCATGTGAGTGTCCCGCCCGGCAGCACCGCACGGCCCGCCACGCGCAGGAAGCCCCCAGGCCGGAGCGGGTCCTCCCCCACCCTGCCCTCAGGAAACCCGGGCAGCGCCCGCGGCCGAACCGCCGGCAACCGCGATCGATTCAACCCATCGCCCGCCCGCGGCTTCGACCTCGCCGGCGAGTCCGGCAGACATTCGGCCAACGACCCGTACATCGTGCTCCCGGTACTCGAGCTCGACGGTGCCCCGCTCCCGGATCCGGGCCAGGAGCTCGCCAGCGATGTATGGCAGGGCCACGTCGACGTCCACCCAGAGACTGGCCAGGAGCGCGGACAGCTCGGCCTTGAGTGCCTCCATGCCAAAGCCGGTGACGGCGCTGACGTAGACGACGCCGCCGACGATCGGGGCGATCGCCTCCGGGTCGCGGGCCGCTGGCTCGACGAGATCGACCTTGTTGAAGGCGACAAGGCGCGGCTTGTCGCCGGCGCCGAGCTCGTCGAGGACGACCTGGACGGTCGCCCGATGCTCCGGCGCATGCGTGTCCGACGCGTCCACGACCTCGATCAGGACATCGGCCCGGGTGACCTCCTCCAGGGTGGCCCGGAAGGCATCCACGAGCTGGTGCGGCAGCTTGTGGATGAACCCGACCGTGTCGGTGACGATGGCCGTCTGGCCGTCCCCGAGCTTGACCTGGCGGCTGGTCGGGTCGAGCGTGGCGAAGAGGCGGTCCTCGGCGAGGGCGACCTCGGAGCCGACCAGGGTGTTGAGGAGCGAGGACTTGCCCGCGTTCGTGTAGCCGACGATGGAGACCGTGGGGAAGAGCCGTCGATCACGGCCTCGCGCGGCCGTTCGACGCTGCTGGCGGACCTGCTCGACCCGCTCCTTCATCTTCTTGATCCGCTCGCGGATGATCCGCCGGTCGGTCTCCAGCTGCGACTCACCGGGACCCCGGGTGCCGATGCCACCGCCGGTCCGCGACAGGTGGGTCCAGAGGCGCGTCAGCCGCGGCAGCTGGTACTCGAGCTGGGCCAGCTCCACCTGGAGACGCCCCTCGTGGGTGCGGGCGTTGAGCGCGAAGATGTCGAGGATGAGACGGCTGCGGTCGATCACCTTGACGTTGAGCAGCGTCTCCAGGCTCTTCTGCTGCGCCGGCGACAGCTCGTCGTCGGCGACGAGCACGGTGAAGCCGGTCTCGTTCCTGGCGGCGATCAGCTCCTCGGCCTTGCCCTTGCCGATGTACCAGTTGGGGTCGATGTGGCGGCGGTTCTGCCATTCCGCGCCCACGACCTCCGCGCCCGCGGTCACGGCGAGGCTGGCAAGCTCGACCAGCGAATCCTGGGCCGACCAGCCGGCGTCCTCGCCGGTGTCGACGGCGATGAGGAAGGCCTTCTCGGCTGGGGGCGTGATCGTGACAAGAGAGGTGGAACTCATGCGATTCCAAGCATAGCCGCTCGATCGCCCGTGCCCTGGATCCCGCCTGCCCGGAGCGGCCCCGAACGGGGCTCCGATGCCGTCAGGCGCCGAGGAACGCCCGTGCCTGTGAGAGCGCCCAGTCGAACGGGTCACACGCGGTGGCGTCGAACCAGGCGATCCCGGGTTCGGATCGGAACCACGTCCGCTGGCGCCGCGCGAAGGCGACATTGCGCTGGGCGTCCTGGATGATCGCCGCCTCCAGCGACCACCGCCCGTCGAGGACGCCGAACGCCTCCGGGTATCCGATCGCGGAGAGGCTGCGCAGGTCCTCCGGGTAGCGGGCGCGGATGGCTGCGGCCTCGCCGAGGAGTCCGGCGTCGAACTGTGCGCGCGCCCGCTGCCAGATCCACTCACGGTGGGTGGTGGGCTCGACGAGCAGCCCGAGCCAGAGAATCGGACCCGGGTAGCCACGCGGGATCGGCGGCGGTCGATCGCCCGCCAGTTCGGCAATCTCGAGGGCCCGCGCGACGCGCCGGGGGTTGGCGAGGTCGACCTGGCCCGAGCGGACCGGCGCAAGGGCCCGCAACCGCTCGACGGCCGCGGCCAGTCCCCGTTCGGTGATCTCGATCTCCAGGCGCGCGCGGAGCGCCGGGTCCGATGGGAGATGGTCGAAGGCGACGCCGCGGCCAACAGCGCGCAGGTAGAGCCCGGTGCCGCCGACCAGCAGGGCGACGCGACCTCGCGAGGCGATCTCGGGCAGGACGGCCGTCGCGTGTCGCGCGTGGTCAACGACGCTGAACGGCTCGTCGGGATCCACGAGGTCGAGGCCGTGGTGCGGGACCCGCCCCCGCTCCTCGAGGGTCACCTTGGCGGTGCCGATATCGAGGCCGCGGTAGACCTGTCGCGAGTCGGCCGAGATGATCTCGGCGCCGCCCAGTGCTTCGGCCAGGCGCAGCGAGAGGCCCGTCTTGCCGGTGGCGGTCGCGCCGGCCAGGACGATGAGAGGCGGGAACTCAGGCAATCCGCTCAGGCGAGCCGGCCCCGCAGCGAATACGGGCCCGCGTGGTCCACCCTGACGCTGACGATCGACCCGACGAGCGACGCCGGCCCCCGCAGGTGCACGAGCTTGTTGTGGCGGCTCCGGCCGGAGAGGCGGACCTGGCCGGCAGCCGTGTCTGGCGCTCCGGCCCCGCCGGTGATGGCCCCGTCCTCACGTCTGGCCCCGTCGTTGCCGGGCGCGGAGCCCTGTTCCTCGTCGTGCTCGTGGCTCCGCGCCGGGACGATTGCGTCCACGAGCACCTCCACGTCGCGTCCGATCCAGGCCTGGTTGCGCTCCAGGCCGATCCCCTCCTGGAGCGCGAGGAGCGTGTTGAGACGGCGCCGCTTCTCGGCAGCCGGGACGTCGTCGGGCAGGCGCGTGGCCGGAGTGCCGGGGCGCGGCGAGAAGGCGGCCGCGAAGACCTGGTCGTAGCGAACCGTGTTCAGGAGGCCGAGTGTGGCTTCGAACTGCGCCTCGGTCTCACCGCAGAACCCGACGATCACGTCCGTGCTGATGGCGATGCCGGGGACCGTCTCGCGGATCCTGGCCAGGCGCTCCAGGTAGTGCTCAATCGTGTACTGGCGGCCCATGCGACGCAGGACCGCGTCGTCGCCCGACTGGACCGGCAGGTGGAGGTGCTCGCAGACTGACCGGCACTCCCCCATCGCGGCGATCAGGCGGTCGGACAGGTCCCAGGGATGCGAGGTGACGAACCGCAGCCGGTCGATGCCGGGTCGGCCGTCCGGCGCCGGCAGGCCATCGATCGTGCGCAGCAGCTCGGCCAGGTCGGGCCGGGCGAGCAGGTCGATCTGGCGTCCGCCCCAGCGCTCCGTCTCGACGTGCGAGAAGCGGTCCTCGACGGGCAGGTCATGACCATAGCTGTTCACGTTCTGGCCGAGCAGGGTGACCTCGCGGAACCCGGCAGCGGCAAGCCGGCGAGCCTCCTCGACCACCTCGTCGAACGGCCGGCTCCGCTCCGGGCCGCGGCTGAACGGGACGATGCAGTACGTGCACGACTTGTCGCAGCCGTAGATGATCGGGATCCAGGCGCTGATGGTCGAGGTTCGCTGGATCGCGTCTCGGGCCACCGCGCGTGCCCGCGTATCCGGCAGCGCGTCGGCGAGGCCGATGGGTTGGCCGTTCAGCACGCCGGTCCGCCCGACGGCACCGATCGGCGCCTGTGCCGACGCGAGGCCGAGGCGTTCGACCAGTTCGGGCTCCTCGTCGGGGCGCAGGAAGAGGTCGACGGCCGGGTACCGCCGGGCCAGGCCGCCGCGTTCGGCCTCGCGCACCGAGCAGCCGGTCAGGACGATCCGCAGCCCCGGTCTGGCGGCCTTGAGCCGGGCGAGATCGCCCTGCCGACCGATCACCTTCTGCTCCGCGCCCTCGCGGATCGCACAGGTGTTGATGACTACCAGGTCGGCCGACTCCAGGGAAGGCGCCTCGTCACAGCCAGCCGCGAGAAGGCGCCCGGCCATCTCCTCCGAGTCGCTGCGGTTCATCTGGCAGCCGAGCGTCCAGACATGGAAGCGCGGCATCGCCTGTTCGTCGGGTCGGAACTCGATGAGACGCCCATCGGCCGGCCGTGCGGCAGCCTGGGGCGCCTGGGCGCTCGAGGGGGCGAGCTCCAGAACGTTGAGCGGGCGCGGGCGGGTCCGGAGATCGGTCAAGGCCGGGTCATGGTACGTCGAACCGGGCCCGGGCACGGTACTCTGTCGGCCTCATGGAACTGCTCGCCAATCCCGAGACCTGGATCGCCCTCCTGACGCTGACGGTCCTGGAGATCGTCCTCGGCATCGACAACGTGATCTTCCTCTCCATCCTCGTCGGGCGCCTGCCGGCCGAACGCCGCGATCAGGCCCGCCTCGTCGGTCTCCTTCTCGCGATGGGCATGCGAATCGGCCTGCTCCTGACCATCTCGTGGATCATCGGCCTGACCCGGCCGGCGTTCACGGTCCTGGAGCAGGACTTCTCCTGGCGTGACGTCATCCTCATCGGGGGCGGCCTCTTCCTCCTGTGGAAGGCGACGAGCGAGATCCACCAGTCCCTCGAGGGCGCGACGCACATCGAGCGGGGCACCGGCGGCACGGCGACGTTCGGCGCGGTGCTCGTCCAGGTCGTGCTCCTCGACATCGTCTTCTCGCTCGATTCGGTCCTTACCGCGGTCGGGATGGTCGACGAGGTCGCGATCATGATCGGCGGGGTCGTCATCGCGGTCGGGGTGATGCTCGTGGCGTCCGGTCCGCTGTCCCGCTTCGTCCACGACCATCCGTCGGTGAAGATGCTGGCGCTGTCCTTCCTGCTCCTTATCGGCGTCACCCTCATCGCCGACGGGTTCGGCGTCCACATCGACAAGGCCTACATCTACGCCGCAATGGGGTTCTCCGTCTTCGTCGAGGCACTCAACCTGCGCGCCAGTCGGCGGCGGCGCGAACCGCCGGTTGAGCTTCGGGCGTCCCTTGTCGAGGGCGAGCCGGCCGAGAGCTAGGAGCCCACCGAAGGGCCCACGATCAGGCCAGGGCAGCCTCGACGCGCTCGCGCAGCGCGTCGGGCACCCAGAGTCGGGCGTGGGCGTCGGCGTACGGGCCCTGGTCGCCGTGGTAATCGGTGCCGCCGGTCGGCACGAGCCCGAGGCTGTCGGCGACCGCGCCGACCGATGCCACGGTCGAGGCGTCGAAGCCCAGATAGTGCACTTCAAGGCCGCCGAGCCCGAGGTCAACCAGTTCCCGCACGAGGCCAATCCGCTGGGCAGCGTCCGAGAAGTGGGCGAGCACCGGCAGTCCGCTGGCTGCCCGGATTTCACGGATCGCCTCGGCCGGACCCATCCCGTCGCGCGGGACGTAGGCCGGCATCCCGTGGCCGAGGAGGCGCCGGAAGGCGTCTTCGACACTCGTCGCGTGGCCAGCGATGATCAGCGCCCGGGCGACCGAGGGTCGGCCGAGCGCGTCGTCGTCGGTGGCGGCGAGCGTCGCGACCTCGTCATCGACCGGCATGCCAAGCTGGCGCAGCCGAGCAAGGATCTGGCCGAACCGCGTTCGACGGGCCGCCCTCTGCCGCGCGAGGGCCGTCTCGAACGTCTCGTCGTCGGCGTCGACACCGAGGCCCAGGAGGTGGAGTTCACCCTCCCAGAGTCCCTGCTCCTCGCGGACGATGCAGTTGATCTCGACCCCGGCGACCACGGTCATCCCCGTCGGGATGCCGATGGACACGATCTCGCGATATCCCGCGAGTGTGTCGTGGTCGGTCAGGGACAGGAAGCGGACGCCCGCCGCGAAGGCCGCAGCCACGAGCACGGTGGGCTCGAGGAGGCCGTCGGACCGGGCCGAATGGGTGTGGAGGTCGACCGTCGCGGGCCCCGCAGGTACCACCGGTTCGGTGGGCGCGCTGTGCCGCCGGCGGCGTCCGGCCGGCATCTCAGCCCTCAATGACCCGCTGGATCCGCTCGATCGCCAGGGCACGGCCGGTGCCCGGGTCGACGTCGATCTGGGTGGCGTTGAAGATCACTGGCCCACTGCCCACCTCGAACCGCGTCGGCAGGGCATTGATGAATCGCGGCAGGACAGTGCTCGGCTCGAAGCCGATGACGCTCCAGAGCGGGCCGGTCATCCCGATGTCGGTCTGGTAGGCGGTGCCACGGGGCAGGATCCGCTCCTCGGCCGTGACGATGTGGGTATGGGTGCCGCAGACGGCGCTGACCCGGCCGTCGAGGTAGAGCCCCAGGGCGTTCTTCTCCGAGGTGAGCTCACAGTGGAAGTCCACGATCCGGATCGGCGGCAGCTGCTCCGATGACTCGTCCAGGAGGCGGTCGGCCTCGGTGAACGGGTTGTCGATCGGCTGCATGAAGGTTCGGCCCTGGAGGTTGATCACCGCCAGCTCAGAGCCGTCGAGCGCCTGGAAGATCCCCCAGCCGCGGCCGGGAACATTCGTCGTCCCGTAGTTGAGCGGTCGCAGGACCCGTTCGCTGCGTTCGAGGTACGGGTAGATCTCGCGCTTGTCCCAGATGTGGTTGCCGGACGTGATGACGTCCACGCCCGCCTCGAGCAGCGAGTCCGCCGTGCTGGGGGTGAGGCCCATCCCCCCGGCGACGTT
>Ga0315281_10010891_pt1 | contig 12483 bp, 8 predicted proteins | sample YL17G07_0_MG_FD_204540 | JGI IMG/M metagenome (GOLD analysis project Ga0315281, IMG submission 204540) | Sediment microbial communities from Yellowstone Lake, YNP, Wyoming, USA - YL17G07_0 | ecosystem: Environmental > Aquatic > Freshwater > Lake > Sediment | place: USA: Wyoming | collected... | reverse complement strand
GGTGCGGTATTCACCGTACTGCTTCTCTTCCTTTTCCTTTAGGACGCGGAAGGTTTCGCCGGGGAAATTTGGGCCATACAAATCTTTTGAGTGAGGAAGAACATAATTCATCGATGGGATGTGTCAGGATGTCTTTGTTTTTCGTCTTCCCATTTCTTAGGGGCTTCCGAGGTTAAATTGTAACAGGTTTAATATCTTTCGCTTCAAGATCTTTTCTGTCACCATAAACCAGAAACGGAAGTTTTGAGATCTCTATTTCCACAGTTTTTAACATTTCCTGTTTGGTAGGGATATTTATAAATTCCCCCTTTTTATCAAGGGTAAATTCTCCCACGATTAATACCCCCCTTTCCGTTTTGCACAAAACCGGCACCTTCCATATCTCAGTTTTCAAATCAAATCGCGGTGTTCCTGGGGCGGTTAGATGACCGATGTTTTCGTACAAATATCTTTTTACTTTTTCGTAGATTTCCATATCGTTACCCCTTTCAATGAAAATTTTTCCCAGGCAGTGAAAAACAATTGAACATCTTTTGCTAATTCTATCCCCATGTCAGGATCATGGTAATAAATTAAATTTTGTTCTAATCCAATAATTATCACAAAATGCCCAAAACCCTGTAAACCTCCATAAAGCACAGCGGGGTCTAATAAAGCTATAATTGGTATTCCCCTATTTAATGTTTCTTTAAGGCTCTGCAGGGTAAAATTTTCTACTACTTCTGACAAAAATCCAAGTTTTTCAACTCCAGAGGCAAGTTCTTCACAAGTATTACCAAGCCAACTTGTTTCAAAAATATCTTCCAGTTCTTTTTCAGATAGTCGAATCCCATTATATTCTAAAACCATTCGAATGCAAGCCGGTCCATAAGTAGTAGACTTTTCCTGCTTAAAATAAGGGACCTCTAACTTCAATTATAACTTCCTCCTTATTTTATCATCTTAACCTATCCCAGGCCTCCAAAACCAGGCGTCTTGTGCGGTGTTCGGCGAACTCCTTCTCTTCTTTTTCTTTGAGGCCGCCGAAGGTTTCGCCGGGGAAATCTGGAAATTGTTTTTTGAAGGAAGGGTTGACCCTCAGTCCCCATACCCAACAAAAAAATTTAACCCCCAGTAACAATGTCAAAGCAGATTAATCGCAGATCCTCACGATTGAGTTTACCAAATAGTCCAGGCTTACCGTTGCCACTAGCTGTTTGCTGTGTTCCAAACTTATTGCGAAGATCATCTATAGTAGTAAGTAAGTTTTTAATGTTCCCTTCTCGTTGGAATTCTTTATATGCGCTCCGAAGGTCACGAACTTGGATTACCAACATGGGTTGATTCAAAAATCGTATGGTCTCTATTGCATGCCGACGGTCCACATCGGGATGATTCAAGTAACCCTGGAGGACTGTTGCCACGGTTTGCTGGATAGGGTCTACAGAACGGGGGGCTGATTCCAGAGCCCTTTGTTCTTGGAAAGAACGAATAATTTCCTCAATTACCTCCTCCTGCAGGTCAAAAACTGAGCGAAACATCTCCGGATCTACTACACGTGGTGTATCCCTATCACAGGCGATTGTGTTTGCAACGATGTACCGGTTATCTATAATCCGTTGGTCCTTCAAATCAAAGTATTTCCAAAAATGATGTAATCCTCCTTCAGATGCTGGAGCCTGGAAATAGAAAAATACACCTTTTGCTCCGGATTTAACAAGTCCAGAGTGGATTCCGTCAGGCAAGGACTCGAGCATCTCCCGGCCACCTAAATCTATAAGAGCGAGAAGCTGCTGCATAAGAAACTCGTTGCTGGCCAGTTCTGTAAACTGTTCCTCCTCTTCAATAACGGAACCATCCTCGTCCTGGATGCGTCGAAGGGTGTTGAAGTTCTGAGGATGGACGGTCTCACCAAGAACGCTTGCATCCAAAAAACCTGCTCGGTCGATATCAGCAATCTTCTTACTAAGGCTCTCAACCAATCCAAGCAGTCGTTCCAGTCCTTCATCTGGAAACATGTTGTAGATCCACAAGGTGTCGAAATCAGTACCGATGCGATCAATCCGGCCTGCACGCTGGACCATTCGGGTAGGGTTCCAGTGAAGATCGTAGTTAACTAGGTGACCACAGTCCTGGAGATTCTGTCCTTCGGAGAGAACGTCTGTGGAGATTAAGATGTTGATTTCCTTTTCTGTCCCTTTCCATTCGGGCTTGTCATTCGCCTTTGGTGCAAATGCCTGTATGATACGAAGACGTTCTTTGGGATCAGCACCGCTGTCCATACGACGCATTGACACGCCCCCAAGTTGATCACAGAATTTCACAGCTTTGGGGTTGTCCGGATGACCTAAATTCCTGTAAAGGTAACGGGCCGTGTCCTTGTAGTAACTAAAAATCAGGACCTTCTCCCCACGCAAATCTTTAGAAAGGAGGTCTTTTAACCGTTGAAGTTTTGCATCCTTCTCTGAAGTAATATTTTTTATTCGGTGCCAAATGTCAGTCAAAACATCCACATCGTGCTGCACCGCCTCATGTAGCTTTCGTAATTCATAGTTGGAAGGGTCTATTGTTCCTATTTCCTCCAGGACCTGTTTTGCTTCTTCATCGGCTTCAATTTCCTCGACCATTGAGGTTGGTGTGGCATCGTCTTCTTCGTCTTCACGAGCAAGGTAACGCAGTACCTTTTGAAAGTCGGTACTCTTAAGGAGGCGGCCATCAAGGATGTATGATTCAAATGTTTTTAGGAAAGATAAAGCTCTTCGGATACTGATCCGGAATGCATCAATGCTCGACTCGAATCGTTTCAGATATCTGCTCTTGAAGATCCCTACCAAGGCCTGTTCACGACCTACTTCAAACTCATCTACTTCTACGTCAGCCTTCTTGTAAGTTTCAAGGTTATAGGGCGCAAGTTTCAAACTCTCAATCCCTGAAACAACATTGTCGTAAATACCGGCATAGGTCGTTTCCAAATCATAATTAACAGTTTTGAGTCTACGTTGAGGGAAATGAATGCGCTTCCCTTCTATGGTTGCCTCGGGGTAGGCCTTCCGGATGAACGGCCGCGTCCGCCTAATTACAATTTCTTCCAATAAATTGAAGAGAACAACTGCGCTGGTATTCTTTCGAGAGTCTCGACGAGCTCTCAGAAAATACCGGTAAAGATCGCCAATTCCACATGCAGCAAAGTAGCTTCTATCTCCACGAGTAACCAAACAGAGCTGATTGTAGAGGTCAAAAAGGTCATTGTTTATGGGCGTGGCCGTCAGCAAAATTACTTTCTTTCGGCTCCCATCCCTTCCACGCCCTCCATTTGCCCCAAGCAAATGCTCTATACTCGCATAGCGCTGGGCATTCTGATTACGAAAATTATGAGATTCGTCGATAAGAGTAACGTCGGCGTCGCCCCATGGCACAGGATCGAACTCCTGCCGTCCTAGTTCTTCCTGGGAAAGCACTGTTGCAGAGATAGTTGCATTTTGTAACTCCCTTTCCCACATATCCCGCAAACTTGCAGGGCATATTATAAGCGCCTTCTGTCGGAGATGGTAGGCAAAATCTTCCAGAAGTTTTTTACCTATCCAGGTTTTCCCAAGACCGACCGAGTCTGCAATCATCACCCCATCATAACGAGAAAGAATCTTTCGCGCTTTCTTAACGGCATCCTCCTGGAATTCTGCAAGTTCAATAGCCGACCTGGTGGTTGTGGGTATTTCTGCCACCAGTTCGTCCTTAAAATACTCGTAAAGGGCCTTCATATAAACCTGGTAAGGGGTATATTCTTTCCGACCAAATTTAGAAGCGTCGAGCAGTTCAATCAACTCCTCTTTGAAATCACGTGCGTCAGCCCACTGGCGTTCGTACCATGTTTCTAGATCAATAATGGCCCGAGCCCCCACTTCGCTCTTAAGAAGCTGGCGATTTTCTAAAGTGATTCGTTCACTTGGTTTAGCGTCGGTGAGCCACGAAACGGCATAGGTGGCATCACTGTCCTCAACCTCTTCTGGATCAATCAGAACCTTATGGGCCAGATTGAGTTCGCGGTTTGAAGTGAAGCCAGGGGTTGTAAAATTGGATGAGCCAACGATGGCTAGTATTGGTCTAAAACGGTCAAAAAGCATCTGTTGTCCGGGACGGTCAGAGTAGAACAGCCAGCATTTGGCATGAAGAAATCCTTTGTCGTGGAGGCGCACAAGGACTGTATCTCTCCGTAAATAAGCGATCAAATCTTCTACGAGTTGGAGAGTTTTTTCGTCGAACGGAAGTATTTCAAGATCCTTCCTAAGCAGACCTTTAATGATCCCTGCATCAGGACGCAATCCAATCTGTTCTCCAGAAGTTGGTTCAGCTCCCAAGAGGAGGCGGAAATTTCCAAGCTGGAGAAGACCATCTTTAATCAGCCCAAACCCTCCGACAGTGAAATAAGCTGTAGCAACGTCCAGGGACCTTCCCTTGTGTTCCTTTAATATGTCATTTAGAATATCAACCAGTCGATGGGTCTGATTATCAACGACGTATGGAATTCTCAAATTGGTTCCCTCAATAATTACTAAGTAAAGTCATAATTTATTTGTCTTGCAATTAATCGATATTCAAATGTTTTAAGAATAAAATCCGTATTGTCGACCACCACTCATTTCGTAAAGCATTCCCTGTTTCTCCGATTTCTTTCGCCAGATCTTTTGCTCGTTATTAGTTGATAGAGTTATCTTGAATCGCTTTTGTCCCATTCTTTCAAAGTGTACATAAGTATTGTCATAACTTGAAGGCCCGCTTTCTCCAGGCACAGGCAGATTCACCTTGTCCATATAATTATGTCCAAACCGTACACTTCGTTTGACCAATGGCATGTCGTCATATTGGAGAACCACATTTCCAAAGATCGTATTTATTGTGACATCCTTCGGAGGAAAGCCAAAATATACTCGTGTGCCGCGCGGGAAATCTAACTGGTTACCTGGTCTATTCTTCCCCCGATTTTTGTATAATTCGTAGGTCTCTGCCCATAGGCATCGAGCTTGGGACCACGGTAAAGCTTTGAGTGGTTTCACAACAACATCTGATGAAGCAAATGATCTTACGGTTTCTGCATCATCCTCTTTGCTACTTTTCGGGCAGATTTTGCTATATTCTGCTAAAAACTTCTTAGTAGCATTGTCCGATTGATTCCAGGTAATATCCCACCAAGCAAGTATTTTTCCCACATTTTGTAAGTTTCTCCTTTCGCCTTGAGATAGAGGAGGAATCCACACAAGGCCTACGGCATGCTCAGCTCCAGTGTGCAGCCCACTAAGTGTAAGATTGGCAGATCCTGTGAACAAACCGAAGTTTTCATCTGAGGATTTACGATTTCCATCAAATATTAGGGTTTTCGCGTGGAAACATCGGTCTGGAATAAGTTTACTAGTTAGAAGATTAGAACCACTGGGAACTCGGACCTCAGAGTTTGGTAAATCTCGAAGGAACTCAAGAGCCTTTGGTTCAGTTCTTCCAAAGTCAATACTAATTAACCATTTTTTAGTTACATCATTCCACTGCTTCAAATGGGTTTCAAACCCGTCAATTATGTCTTTGCATCCTGCTAAACTTGCATAAGCCACAGCAACTCGGAGGCGTTTAAATTTGCACAAATCTGCTGTCCTCATGATGGCACTAAATATTTCCGAAACCGCCCCACTCTTAACATCCTGCACTACAAAGGTCTGGTTATACATAAATTTATTCCTCCTACTCTACGCCTTTTAATTACTCCTTATCGTAAAAACCATAAAGAAGATAAATAAGTTTATCAATTAGCATATCAGTATCCTTTAACTTGGCTTTTGTTGAAAGGATTATCTCAAGGCCCTTCTCGTATTCAGAATTGGCCGTGCTTTTTAATGATTTATCCATGTTAGCTGGCAACATCTGATTCTTTTTTAACATTCCCCAGACAGTGTCGAATGAAGCATTTCCCTCACCTTTCTGATAAAGTCCTACTACTCTTTTTAAAATTGACCGACCTCTAAGACGATCTCCACTATTTAAAGTTTTACTGCCCTTTGCCTGGACGATTGACCGTTCGAACCATCCAAAAAAACGCTCTGCCTCCTCTGTCAAAATATTATTGAGATCGATCATTTTTTGTGCAAGAAGACCTAAAACGTCATGCACTACATCACTCTTATCTTCTCCCCCATTCGCATCTTTAGATTGAGGTCTACATTTTTTATCTGGTAGAAGACCGCTTGCTTGCATAAGAAGATCTTTGAACTTAGCACTTTCATAGAGCGTCATTAAGTTGGTAACTAGGCTTTTACGCTCCCATAGTGATGTTGTAAAGTAAATCCTCCTGATTGGTAATTTTCTAAGAAACATTGGTTTGTGAATGAAATGTCCTTGTGCTTTCGGAACAGTTATTTGTCTGAAAATATTGTCCAAGAAAGTTGAATTCAATAAAGATAGAAGATACCCATAAGATATTTGGCTTTCTTTGGGGAGGCTTATTCCACAACATGTATCAAGATAGAAGTAATGTCCCTGATCGAGACTTAGTTCACACCGGACAGAATTTTCCTGAATAACTAGCTTTGATCCAGACTGATGTTGAATGTCCCTTGGATTCCAAATTTCAAACCACTTTTTAGAGGATCGATCAAACCAGGAACGACCGCGTAGTTTTTCACGGGAACGAAGAAAATATTCGTACGTGGCGGGGTATTTCTTACGCAGTTCCGATTCTGAAATAGGTAGTGTTCGCCCATTAACATCTACATAAGGGTAGATGAGGAGAGTCCCGTCCCAAGAGAAAGTATAACGGTCAACGCATTCCCCCCTCAAAGCCGGTTTGGCGAGGCCTTCCGATTGAAGGATTTTACCAATGGGAGAATGAATATCGACCAGAAATACTTCGTTTTTGCCTGTGACGATTCCTTCTGATATTACCTCAGCTATTTCCGGAAGAGGTGAGATATAGTTGCTTTGGATGGCTAATGAAAATTCGATGCTTTCCAGATTAGTGATTGTAACCCATGGTTCCTCCGTAAGCTCTGACTGGAAGACCCGAGAAGCAGAACTATTAAAGTCGACTCCACTAGTTACAATAACGTAATGTTTTGGATCTGGAGGAGTCTTCCGGAATAAAGGAATGCAGACATAATTCATTGCCCCCTCAAAAACACAATGATGTAAGAAGTCGTGTATCCTCTCAACTGTTACTTTTGTGAGGAGTCCCCTCAAATACCTTCCATGATCGCGCTTCATGAACCCACTTGGGTTTATAAAACTCACCAAACCGTTATTTCGGGAAATGCTCAGAGCCTTTTCTAAAAAAGGGATATAGATATCGAATTTTCCTCGGCAGCTAAGGTAATTATCTTTAAGGTAAACTTTTATTTCTTCAAATCCATGGAAACCAACATACGGTGGATTACCAATAACTGCATCAAACCCTGCTCCCTCCAACCGTTCAATAACTTGCATTGTACCAGGACGGGGGCCATAGAAAACATCAGGAAATTCCAGTTCCCAATGGAAGAATCGCTTCTCTTTGGCTGCCTTTAGGGTTGTTTCAGCAACGCTTCGGTCTTCAACAGGAAGACCCTCTAAAACCTTGTTAAGGACTTTATCATTTTGGGCATTTATGAACGATTCAGCTTTGCGGGATTTTAGGAATTCAACCGCCGGTGATTCGGTTTGGGTATGGCCTCTCTTTGACTTCAGGCTTGCATTTCCGAACCATTGACTGGTGCAAACATCCAGGATCCGTTTAAAAGGAACTAAGGCATCCCATGCCTTTCGATATTCGGTACGCGATTCCAGCACCTGGGCGCTTGTAATGTCTGAAAGCTCTCCTACGTGACGCATTAGATCCGTTGCAAAAAGCAGACGTGCAAATCGGCTTCCAAATAGGGTAAGCTGACTTGCCCTGGTTTCAATTTCCTTCCATTCACTCGATGAAGCAGCAAGTTTTTCTTTCGACACAATTTTCACTTCAGGCTCAACTGCCTCCTCAGCTTCCTTAACCGAAACCCCAATTAAAGAGTTTCCGCACTTGAGATGATGATCAAGAAACGAAAGTGGTGCACCAAGGGTAAAGCAGTCAAGCCATAATGAAACCTTTGCCAGTTCAACAGCCATTGGATTTAAGTCAACACCATAGATACAGCGCTTCAGAACGTGCCTTTTAAGAAGGTTGATATCCGTTAGTCGTTTGCTATCTATTGTTATCCCTTGGTCGTCCATCTCCTGAAGGATTGTTTCTCGCATTAGTGCTAGGTGAGCGAAAACTGGATTCCATGGGAAAGCATTTAAGAAATCAAGTGTTTTGTCGGTGATGTAATCCACGACTTCTACTAAGAAATGACCTGAGCCCATTGCCGGATCGAGTACCTTCAGGTTAAAAAGTCCGTCAACCAATTCTCTCCATTTTTTCTCAACAGCTGGACCCAATTCATACTTGCTTATAGGTTCACCTTTCTTTTTGCCAAGGGCAACCATATCTTTATGCCATATCTGTGCCTCTCGAAGCTTCAGTCGTAACGTCTCAAACTTTTTTTGCAATACTGGCCCAACAGCGTGATCAACGATATATTTTACAATGTGATCAGGAGTATAGTATGAACCAGTGGCCTTCCGCTCACGTTTATCGTTTTCAAGATAAACCTGACCCTTTTTAACAATATTCCCCTGACGATCAGCACGGTCCCGATCTTTTTCATCAAGTTCATTATAGTGCACATACCTCTCACGCCCTTTTTCTTTAACAATTGCAAGTTTACGATCTGCGATACGTAATTTAAATTCGAGAAGGCCTTCATAGATTGATCCAAGCTGGCGAACTCCCAGGGATTTGTAGTCAATGAACACTAGATCGTGGCGTTTCGGGTCAATATCCCGTGCCAATAAGTCGAGAGCCCGTGCAAGAAATCGGTCAGGCACTTTCGTGGTGTTCAGGAATCTCGCATTTTTTGCCTCCTGGCTATTATCCACTTCTTCCGGGTTGGTCAAAAATAAGCCTCCATTATAAATGGGCACATTCATCGCGGTATCGCCTTTATCCAGCATCCGAAAGAGATGAGTCAGATGGTCGTAAAGCTCATAACGACCCTCGGTGTAATTCTTCTTAAGTTTCTCTCCTGTCTCATCCGCAATCGTCCCAGCGGCCTCGGCCACCTCTCGTTTCAACTTAGTCAGGCTTGCTTCGAAGTATCCTCTTACTTCTTTCACTGGTAGAAGATCCCTTGCCTCCGCATATAAAAGGAAAAGCAACCTATATAAGAAGGTGAGGGTCCCCTCGTAGATTCCGTCTAATTCATCTTGAGAAAAGTCGGCACTTAGGGCATCACGCTCACGAATGTAGGCTATGAATCCAGATGCCAAGTGCGGGAATACCTCTTCAAATACTCGCCCTTTTAGGCGCTCACCTAACTCCTTTGCATAGTCTTCGCTCTCTAAGAGGAGTTGATCGAGTAAAGAGAGCGAAATCTTCCGGCCCTCTCGTTCTGCTTCAACTGGTAAAAAAGATGAAGACCGGAATAAGATCCAGAAATAGCGAAAGGTCTCAGAAGGATCAGCTGCCTGGGGTCCGGCCTGAGCAAGAATTTCCTCGAGATCGACCTCATAATAGTTTGTTGCCCGGGAATGTGCGCGCTGTGCATAGAGTCGCCAGAGTTTACCGTTTGTTACCACCACCCAGGGTGCTTCTCCTTTTTCAAGTAGGCTCACAACGACAGCACCAGGGTTTTCTTCAGGAGTCTCCTTGTCTCGTTGATCATCCTTGCCATCCAGAGAGCGACCCCATGGGTAGACAAGACAGAGTCCAATCGGAAATGCCAGTTTTCCAGGATGAAAGAGGCGAAAATCAGGTTCATGGGTATCATTACCTGATTTCTTTCCGGGCTTAAACTCAAATCCCAGAATTCGCAGAGCCGGCTCTAAGAGTTCCTGGCGTAACAGATTTTCCCCCTTACCGGCAAAACGTGACATTGCTCCCTGGTAAAGCTTACGAAGTCCAAGAAATGAAGGCCTTGGATCTTCGGCCCATACGGAAACCATAGGCAACCGTTCAAGAAGGTAGTAATCCGAGAAAAGAGCTCGATTGTTGAAATACTCTTCCGACCAGTCGGCAACCGCATATGCGGAGAGCAGCTTATCGTATTGTGCGAAAGGATCGAACTCAGTCCAGGTAAATCTTCGTAATACTCTCAAATGAACACGACTTGGCTTACGTCTTTCAACAGTCAGAATTCGAGGCCGAATGCTAACTTGCTTCGTTGCAATTCCAACAACTTCCCTCTGATTACCAGGCAGGTATTTCTCAAGTAAAACGAAGTCAAGGCGTTCGTAGTCACTGGTGAGAATAAGCAGATAGTTACCCGCTCGATTACGGAATGTCCTTGCCAGGGCACGTGTATGGGAAATTGTAACGCTGGTGAGCTCGAAGAGGTAGATCTGAAAGAGAGTTTCTTGATCTGCAATCAACTCAATCTTTTTAATGGGGCGGCTGGTTCCTTCAGCAGTAATTCCAAGATTATTTGCAGTCTGCAATGTTCGAGCGTCGGTATTATAGCCAAGCCGGGCAAAAAAAGCTACCACAGCATCTGGCCCATTCAAAGCCTGAATATCGTGTGGTCCAAGTTCAATGTCTATTATTTGTGTGGCTACATCTTTCATTTTTAAAATTGTAGAGTGAGCTTACAAATGGAATACTTAGAGGCGACTAGGATTATCCCCCCTCACCTTTCAATTGTTCCGGGGTCCTCTCCTCAAGCCATAACTTACAGACATTCTTCCAACCTATCCTGCGCCATTTCTTAAATATCACCTTCAACTCGTTCAAGTCCTTCGCTTCCAGAAGATCTTTCTGGGCAGCTTTTAAATCTTCAAGAGATGCAATTGCCGGCATGTTTCCCTCCCTTCATAAAATCTTTCAACCGATACGAGCAAAGAATAAGGACAATCGTAATAAAGCATTCTTTATGTCTTGAGGGAGGCCTTTCTTTTTATAGATGGGCTCCAACTGCTCCAAAGAATTTAGGAGAACGTGAACCACCCCCGGAAGTTGACCTATTTATACCAAAAATTTGATTTTATAGCAATTTCAGGATGGTTCCACCCGCATTTCAGGCACTGGACTTCAGACCTTAGACTAAGAGGACGAAATGGCTGGAGACTGCAAGAAGATAATCGGGAGATGGGGTAATGAGGAGATAGGGAGAAAGCCCTCCTACGCTGAAGCTTCGGAGGGCGAGCAGTAAGCAGGAAGCAGTAAACGGTAATCAGTGAGCAGGAAGCGGCAGACGAAAAGCACCAGAAAGAAAACGACAGCTCAAAAAGGACAGTTATCAAGCATTCCCTCTTGAAGGAAAGGTCACCACCATGGGGGGAGCTGATTGGGCAAGGACGGCAGGTTAAGATCCGGAAGAAGTTGACCGAAGGTCACCGGGAAGACCATCAAAGGGGATTGAATGAAAGGCTCAATCGGGATGTCTTTCGGTAACTTTCTGTTTATGGGCCTTGGTCTTCCCAAACGGAACCGATGTTGGCTCAACCAAGCGCTTCCTCAGACTTTCCCAAAGGGGATCCTTTTCGAGAAGCTTCCGGGTTTTTTCATGTTTCTCTTCCCAGGAAAGTCCCTGGTCCTCCTTGTCAATTTCTTCCCGTCGCTTTCGCATCCAAGCTACCGCATCAAACGTCTTTTTCACCGGATAACACCTCCTTCGGAGTACGAATTTCGATCAAACCATAACCCTGTTCTAAATTTACAGCATTGAACAATCGAATTCTACCAAGATTGACAATATGCCTGAAATTCCAACTGACGAGAACATCAACACGGCCAATTGTTGCCAATGCCACATGAAGAGCATCTGATCGACTGCCCGGGCCTACAATACCGTGGGATAGATACGCCTCTGCAAGCGTATCCGCTTCAGGCGTATCCGAAAGGATGATCTGATGGGCCTCAGGTATTTCAAGGAGGCGATTCCGGACGCTTTGAGGCGCCCCTTGAAGCTCCCGCAACGTATGCTCCGAGAGAACCATTATGTAGACTCCCCGGATGAACAGTTGCCACAAAGCAAGGGTCGCTTCGGCAAATTCGCTATCTTCGCAACCACCAATGACAGAGGCATCAATATAAACGTAAAATCTCTTCATTCGGATCTCTCCTTATTACTTTTTCCCCGTTCTCCCAGACGAGGCCAACCAATTTTTAAACTCAATCATTTCAGTTTTTGTTCCTTCCCCATCGCAAAAAAGCTGGCTTCTGTGAGGTTCGTTTTTGACTCCGATCTTAATTCTTTCACCCCCTGTTTCAATCACCCCCGGAAGTTGACCTATTTATACCAAAAAATTAATCTTATAGCAATTTCCAACCGTCAGACTTGTTTATTGACACTTCGACCAGTCTTGCTATTTTGATTTTGCGGCGGGAAGCCTAAAGATAAAGTTTAAAGGGAGCTCTTACTATTTAGGAATCAGAAGCAGAATACCTTGAGGTGGGATGAAGAAGATACCTCCATT
>Ga0315281_10010889_pt1 | contig 12486 bp, 9 predicted proteins | sample YL17G07_0_MG_FD_204540 | JGI IMG/M metagenome (GOLD analysis project Ga0315281, IMG submission 204540) | Sediment microbial communities from Yellowstone Lake, YNP, Wyoming, USA - YL17G07_0 | ecosystem: Environmental > Aquatic > Freshwater > Lake > Sediment | place: USA: Wyoming | collected... | reverse complement strand
AACCCGCTCGCCATACCGCTCGAACAAAAACCTTCCCACATTGTTCGGCTTGACACCCACAGGGTGCTCGAATTTGTGGCCGAACGCGTGTCTGTACTTCATAATCACTAATGCCTTCTTCCGCTTCGCAGCCGACTTCCTAATCCCATCGAATTTCTGGATGATCTGTGACGCCATGACGCTGTCGCGAGTGCCGATACTATCCCAGAACTTCTTGAGTCGATCTTCGTTCATCGTGCCCCACTCAAACGGCATGTCGGATGGAAAGAGATTCACCTTCTTCTCCCTCGCGAGCCGCTGATTCAGATTGTAAAGTCCGTTGAGAAAGTATGAAAAGTTCTGCTTGTCCCAGAGTGGGAAGAAGGAGCAATTCCGATGGAAGTCCATAATCATCCGGCTCACAGAGTCGGCAGGCAGTCCTTCAGCGTGTAGGAAACTAGTGACTTCTGGACTCAAGGTACTCACCCCAATTTCGCTGAAAACGTTCCCGACTGACTTGATGAAACGCTCGTCCCCGATAACGCTAAGGAACAATTCGTACTGGGTGATGTCACGATGGTCGCGCTCGCAGAGGATGACAATATCGTGATCATCGAAAAGGCGGAGGATGTAATCCTTCGCTGATGTCTTCTGGATTCTGAGGAACTCGACATAGGGTTTCAGTTCCGATTTGTGCGATAATTGAGCGGGATCTCCCCAAGCCGAGATGAGAACAACAGTCAACAAGCAGAAGACGGTTCGCATAAGAGCTTTCTATCTAAGGTTTCTAAGAATTGGCTGGATCGTTTGAGAAGTCTGGGTAGGCCACGCCTTCTCTGGACCACCTACGATCACCATCATCTTAACAATCTAAGTCCCCCGCCATTGTTCAACAAGATCCACTTTGCGCTGAAGCGGCCATACCATTCTCTTGGTGCGCACTCGAGCCGAGCGATGCTGAGTGGACCAAACACCGCAGGTGAAGGATGCGGAGTGGAGGGGAAAGGTCCAAGAAAAACACAGCAAATGTCGGCGAATCCGGCAGCGACTGATCGTTGCGATCGCACAATCAGGAGGATTTTGATGACAGCTTCGATGCAGGCCTCAGAGCTTGAGGTTTCTCGCCGAAGAAATGACTACGTTCGGATCCAGAGGAATCAGCGTGTCGCTTTCTTTGATTTTCGCGGACGGGCCACCATATGTCACAGTGATGATCTGATCAAGGCCACATCTCCCTGTCGTAGATTGAATGTAGTCATTACCGAGCGCGTCGATGTTTTCGAGCGTCCTCAGGATATTTCCTTGATAGACAAACGGCTGAAGAGGATCAGTGATCTTGCCATTCTCGATATGAAATGCACCAAAGAATGGAAGCAAGAACTTCCCCTCGTTCACAAACGATCTTCCTCCACCGAGCGTCGCAAGAGCAAGGATCCCCTCTTTCGTGTCTTTGACCAAATCGTCGAACGAGGCTTCGCCCGGCTTAATCATCAGATTGCTCATTCGTGGTACCGGGCGAAACCGAAAGGACATTCGTCTCCCGTTACCCGTCGTCTTCGCATTGTATCTTTCCGCATACAAACGATCGTACAGAAAGCCTTTCAAGACTCCCTCTTCAATCAGGAGAGTGCGCGTCGATTGCGTTCCCTCATCATCAAATGCGTAGCTCCCCCCAAAACCTGCAATTGTTGCGTCATCAATCACTGTAAGAGGAACTGAGGTCAATCGCACTCCTAGTTTGTCTCTGAATGCCCCTTCGCGGTGTCTCGCTTCAAGCGGATGTCCCAGACACTCGTGAAACACCGCTGACCGATTTGCAAAGATGATCGGAAGCTTCTTCTGTGGAATGGTCCGAGGATTCAACAATCGAACGGCCTGATCCGATGCCTCTCGAGCAAGCTGCTCAGCAGATTCCCTGGTCAACACCTCGGTTCCTGATGTCCCTCCAATTGCAGAGGCACCGAGAGCTTGAGAGCCAAGATCCTCGGCAATCACGATCGCAACGAGCATAATATCACAACGCTTCCCTCTCACCAACAGCGACTGTGAATTGGCAATCGTGACATCCTGGAGCTTGTGTTGATAGACGAGAATGACATCCTTCACCCGGCGGTCGCAACCATAGGCCGCTGATTCGACCATTCTCAAATATTCTATCGTTTGGTCGGTCGAGTCGCTCGGAAACTGCTTGACGGGCGAAACGGTGGGAAACGATATCTCTTGCAGAGGGACTGTTCTCGCCGGTTGCTCCGCTCTCCCTCCTTTTAGCTGCGCTATGACATCCGAAATCCCTTTGTCCGAAAGATCCTCGGTCCACACGTACTGGTCCTCCGCACCAAGCCATCCTCGGAGACCCAAGCCTCGAACGGCCTCACGCTTCTGATCAAGCGCGCGCGCTTTCAAGCTAAGGGTGTGGATAACACTGTTTTCAACGAAGACCTCTGAGAAACCCACGCCCTTGCTCATCGCTTTTTCAAGGATTCCCGCGATTTGTTCATTTGTCAAATCTGTGTCTAGCCGTCTCAGGATCCACCGTGGCGTGTCCGTCGGCCAACCCGCGACGATCGAACTCCCCATCAGCAGGCTTGTTTTTAAGAAACTTCTGCGAGTAAACGGTGTCATGGATAACCTCCTTTCGCTCGATTGAACCCGGTGCAAGAGCAACTTCAGTGCTGCCGGAGTGCCATTTGGTCCGCCTTGCTTTCGGTCAGAACCCACCCGATCACTGCGCATGCCATTGTGGTTACTGAGCTGGATGTCTGATCAACCCCCACTTCCTCTATTCACATCATTGAGCGCACAAAGCTCGCATAAGCTTGCTGGGCTGGAGCAACTTCTGCTGTGTAACCCAGCCTACTTGCGCGTGATTCTACGAAATCGACCTCAGAAGGTTGCTGAGAACGAATACTATTATCACTTCGCACGGTGTTCCCACGCCCAAGCAATACACCGAAGCGCTCAGTGCCGGTTATTCCATCACCATATCTTTCACCACATCCACTTATGGGCGAACGAAAAGAACTTGCACACCGGCCCACGAGAAATCCAATTGCTTCCCCCGCCGTCAGACAAGATCCACTTTTCGACAAATGGTGGCGCGCCATTGCTTCAGCGAATGCGTTTAATCAACCCGAAATGCCGGCCCCCAGCTCGCTTTTCTTTTGTTCGTGAACCCGTGGCTCTGAAAAAGCCATCAAGCTAAAACCTTCAGCTTTTCTCCACGCTCAATAGGACCACCAGTATGTGAACTTGAGCATGAAAATGTTGTCTGGTCTCGCGTCCCACAGTCGTCTCAGGGAACGGTTGAACTGAAACTCCCCTACCGGCTCCGTATCAGATCTGCTCTGCGTCCACACGAGATAGAGTGTCGAACCGGGCCGATACTCCCACCTTAATACAGCATTCCCCCGCAACGATTTGACGTTGAAATCAGGGTTACCGAAACCGTATGACGGCGCGGGTCCGGCTCCATCCCCATCGACCGCGTAACTCGAGACTCGTCCGGACGCATCAAACTGTTCCCTAATCGTTGATCCATTCTTTCCGTAAATCCGGAAATCGAAAGTCCTTGGCTGCAAGAACTCCTTGAAGTCGCGATAGTCTCCGGAAGAGATCATGGGCTGAGCAAAGAGCTCAAGGCTCAGCTGCGGCGTAAAGGTCCACTTCAAGCGGATGTCTGCCGAGAGCGTAGTCTGATCAAGATGAGCGAAGACGTAGCGACGGCCATAGGTTTGTGTGGCGTACGAATCTGTGTACGAACCCACCCATTGGTCTTCTAAGACATTTCTGCTTAGCGTCGGTCCGACACTGAGTGCAATACTAGGCAATGGCTTGAACTGGGTATACACCTGGACAGAGTACTGTTTCTCACCTCCTCCCTGAAATGTTGCTGCATACAGTCCCACTTCCACAGGTTTTCTGCTATCTGAATTGATCGCAATATAAGAGTACCACCCGAGCGGGAAAAGCATCGCTGGCCCGCCTCTTGTGCTGCGCGTGCACATGGAGCTCGGCAGGTATTTATACGCCAATTGAAAGTTATAGAAGTTTGGCAGTTCCCAACCTGCGTCGATGTAGTAGCCGTGCGACATTTTGTTGCCGTCGAAGTCATAGTTGCCAAACACTGCCACATTGAAAATGATATTGTTGTACCAGCTCGTCGGCTCTGTCCATCTGTACCCTGTCCCGATGTGGTAATAGACAATGTCCGTGCGCGACGAATAGCCCAGGTCATTCACATCAAATTTTGGATTGATGAGTCCCAGGGCAGCATTGAACAATACCGGTCCCTTCTGTTTGTTAAGAGCAAATCGTGCCGCATAACCCGTGAGCGAGGTAGCAGAACTGTCAACACTCACGTGCTTCGCATCAGGGCGCTGGAAATAATGACTCGAGTTCCTCTGAAGCCCTACCATCCTGGCCTGATTACCATGAACGCTCGAAACGCCAGCCCAACCTGTCAGCACAAAGGATTTCTCAGAATCAAAGAATGTCCATCCGTCGAGACCCATCACTAGCGCATCACTGTTGATTTGGTCGCGCAAGATCTGGTCGGAAAAACTCCGAGATGCGAGCGTTGCGATGAGGCCAACCCCCTGTCTAGCCTCGTTAAAATCCCTCTGGGCACGGGCAACGCCGTAGTACGTCAACGGTTCGACTTCAACGTCTCTGCTCTTCCCGGCGGTCTCAATTCGCGCATACTCCCGTCCGGTGAGCGCGTGTACCATTCCCACGTTCCACTTCCCGACCTTTCCTGTCACTTTGCCAGCGCCAAGGATATGCGTGCCAATCGGAATGTCTGCATAATCATGCGTGGGAACACTTCCTTGCGGAGCGCGACCGATTCTTCGGCTGTAGAAGAAGCTGGGGTCGCTCCAATTGAAGCTCCAGTAGTTTGATGCCCCGCCGCGACCGAAGCGAAACGTATTGGCCCCTTCGATGAAGAAGGGCCTTTTTTCTCCAAAAGCGGTTTCAACGTCGCTCAAATTCACGACCGCAGGATCGACTTCGACCTGTCCGAAGTCCGGATTCAGCGTCGCGCCTAACGTGAGGTTGCTTGCGAGGCCTATCTTGAAATCCGCACCTAGGCCTGGGAGATACTTCGAGCCTGAATTAAACGGATTATTCGGTTGTTTCTCCGTGTATTCAGCGCGGGCTGTGACATAAGGGAGGACTTCGATGTCGGGCGGAGGGCTCACGTTCTCGATTCCCACCAAATCAACAAACCGCGACACAAATCCACTTTCCTTTTGCGGCGTGTACACCAGAAAACAGGACTCGTTGTGACGTCCTATCAGACGCGCGAAGTTCACACCCCACAGGTAGCTCGCCTTTTGATGGAACCGTAGCTGCGAATAAGGAATTCGCATCTCAACGCTCCAGCCCTGACCGTCGATACGGGCTTCCCCTTCCCACACGCCATCCCATGTGTCATCATTCCAATCATCATTGTACAACGTCCCATCCCAAAGAGTGCCAGCGGCGCTCAGTGCAAAAAAGAATCCGCTCTGCTTGTCATAGTATGGATCTACATAGAATACGAACCAATCCGCAGTGAGGGTTTGATCTCGTCTTGACAGAATCTGCAAGATGGAATCAGGAGCAGTGTCGTACATCCTGGCGGCGACGTAGAGTGCTTCGTCATCGTAAGCAACCCAGACCTCCGTCGCCTGGCTCGGCGCTGAGCCCTCGAAAGGAACCCTTTGCTTAAAGTCCATTACACCCCGTCTCTGCCAGACAGATTCGGATAGGATTCCGTCGACATTGATCCGCTCGTTCGCGTGAACTGCTATCACTTTCAGTTGAGCTGACGCCGGTGACTGTGTCGGCAGTTGTGTTTGAGAGAAGAGAATCAAAGGAAAGAATGAGGAGATGAGAATAAAAACAGAACGCCGCATGTGCTTCTCCTTTTAGCTTGAAATCGTTCTATACAACACACGGATTAGACCGCACACCTCGAGACAGAGTCGCGATTCGACATGCCACCTCCGATTGTACCGACGCCCTTAGTCAGCTCGCGCACCGTCCAGCACCACGACGCCGTTTTTTTAAGCGTTGCACGGCGATCGTTGAACACTTCCGCGTGCCGAACAAGGTCAGGCACTATGAAGTTTTACTTCCGCTAAGCCTGACGGACAGCTATCCCAGTCCGTTCTGCGAGTGCTGGTTTTGTGGCCTCGATGTATGCTGACACCAGATATTGTTCAACGTTCACACCAGGAGCCCACGTGCGAATCGATTCTCTGCTCTTCTCATCGGGCGTGATTCGTACGTTCTGGAATCCGGCACCGATGAGATATTGCTCCAGTTCACCGAACGTGGCCGCCCCCCCTATACAACCGCAGATGAAGGCTTCATTCTCTCTCATCTCTTGGGGCAGTTCAGCCGTCGCCACGATATCTGAGATCGCTATCCGTCCGCCAGGTTTGAGGACTCGAAATGCTTCTTTGAACACCGCGGCCTTCTCCGGTGAAAGGTTAATCACACAATTCGAAATGATGACATCGACGGAATTGCTTTTGACAGGCAAGTGCTCTATCTCGCCAAGGCGAAACTCGACATTGGCGTAGCTCCCTTTGGCAGCGTTCTTTCGCGCCTGCTCGATCATTTCAGGCGTCATATCAATCCCGATCACGTACCCATGTTCGCCAACCCGTTCGGCTGCCAGAAGACAATCAAACCCTGCCCCGCTTCCTAAATCGAGAACCTTCTCCCCGGGCTTTAAACCCGCAATGATAGTCGGATTGCCGCAGCCGAATCCTGAGTTTGAATGATCAGAGATCTCACGCGTGTCCCCGCGTGTATAATCCAGCTCTTCTGCCTCTTGCACAAGTCGAGGTGGCTGAGGCTCATCGCTACAGTAAGATGATGGCTGACAGCCACAGCGCATATTGCTGCGATCGGCAATACTTCCGTAATACCGACGGACCAAAGTCCTCACTTCGTCCTTACCACGCTCTTTCATTGGATTCTCCTTATTTGTCTGTCATACAGTAGACGCAGGACCGGAGAAAAGGACGCAGGAAATTTCGATGCGAGATTAGTCCGCGGTGATTTGCAGTGCGGGTTCTTGCACTTGTCGGGTCCAGTTGTTCCCTTGTGCAAAAACCGGCAGCCCCTTGGTGGGTTCTTGTAGCAGGAGACTCGCTATCCTGATGGTGGGCTTAAGTGGCATCTGAGCCGCAACGACCTCGGATGTCTCGCCGATTGCGGCAAACTACCGTGAGCTTCTTGACGTTTACAATTTGTCCCTTGCGATTTGTTTCTGCAAGAGCCACTTTTCCGAAAAACGTGCTGGGCCACTTCACAATGGTACTCAATCATATCACTCTATGAAACAGGACGCTCACACGCGGAACATATACACGTGAAAAGCCGAAACCTTCCAGCAAGCTGACCGTATGAGTTTTCGAATCTTGTCCAGGTGCACTGAATTCAAGATCGCCTCTGAGATCATGTGTTTCACCAGTCGCGGCGTAGACCAAGACCGACTGGAGAGCTATCAGTTAGAGCCAGTTCCAACTCAACAAAGAGAGGAGTAATCAGAATGAGAAAGACTTCTAGGCTTTCTGCCTTGTTTGGAATCCTCTTCGTTGCGTTTACCTCGCAGAGTGGTGCTCAGGAACAAAGGATATACAGTCGCGATCTCCTCATAGAGGATCTCAGACAACTAGCGCAGATATTTGAGACTGCTCACCCCGATCCATACACTCATGGTGGTGGCAAGATCCCCTTTCATCGCAAGCTACAGGCCGCCATCCGCAGTATCCCAAATGAGGGAATGACGGCAAGAGAATTCCACAAGCATCTGCTTCCTTTCGTAGCGGCCTTAGGTGATGGACATACAAGCCTGCTTCCACCAGACATGGCGGGACCTCGAGAACCTGGACTGCCGGTCGGATTCGACATAGTGGAAAAGTGTCTCTATGTCGCAAGCGTCTCCGAAAAGAACTTGGAACAAGCTCTAGGTGCAAGACTTGTGTCATTAGAAGGGGTCCCATTCGCTGAGCTCATGAACCGACAACGTCTCTTGCAGGGATCAGATAACGAGTACGGAAATCTTGTGGCTCTCTGCCGAGGCTTGAGAATGAGGGCAATTCTGGAAATGCTGCTTCCTGAGTGGAAGGACAGCACTAGCATCCACCTTGTACTGAGACTGAAGTCGGGGGATGAAAGAGAATTCGCTCTTGCCACTCCGAGGAAAATTGCTGGTGCTTCTCTTACTCCGTCCTCAAAAATCAAGTTGCCGCCCGTCGAGAGAACGGACTTTGGCTATCAGTTCATGAATGAGAAGAAAACAACTGTCCTGTTGAGAATCGACGGGATGTTCGGCTTCCGCGAGAACTTCCAGTATTTCAATGCTGCCGGTGTGAATTGGGCAAAGGCACGCGCCGTCACGGTATATAAGAGATTCAATCAGAAAGCGGCGCCCAATAGCATCAACGACATCATAGCAGGCATCCCCTCAGCAACAGAGGTGTTCCGCTCCCTCGTTATTGACATGAGGAACGCCGGCTCAAAGACACTGCTCATCGATCTCCGCAAGAACAGTGGCGGAAATTCTTTGATGGGAAACATCCTGACCTATTTCCTCTATGGCAAAAAACGCCTTCAATCGCTGGACAAAGGGTATTCGATCAAGAAATACTCAGACCTTTATTTCAGCCAATACACGGCGGATAATCTGGAGAAGATTAACGCCGATCAACCGTTCTCCTTGATGAAGGAAGATTATGATTTCAGCGGCGAGGTCAGCTACCATAACAAAGATGATCGGACTGCGAATCAAGATAGAATCTTCGAGGGTTACCTGAAGATGATCCCGACGTTCATGGAGGAAGTCAAGTCAGGGAAATATGATGGCTATTATCTTCCCGAAAAGGTAATAGTGATCTGCTCCGCCTGGACCTATAGCTCGGGATATGACCTTATGGCAACACTCTACAAGCTGGGGGCTACTCTGGTCGGGGTCCCTTCGAGCCAGGCAGGAAACTGCTTTGGCGATGTGCTCATGTTCAAACTCAAAAATACAGGGATAAGTGGTCAGGTATCTTTCAAACTTATGCTTGCGTTTCCAGATGACCCAGAAAGAGGCCGCTTGCTACAACCCGATTTCCCGTTGACATATAGCAAGCTTGCCTCTTGTGACTTTGATCCCAATGCTGACATCCTTCTCGCGATAGATCTGGCAAAAAGATGAGTCCAGTACACTCTTCTTTCGTATCAGGCGGAGTCAGAAGCAGCACTTTCACCAAAGCGAGACGAAAGGTAAAACAGTCGAGAACTTCACGATAGCCTTCACAACCTGAGGCTGATTCAAGAAGAAAAAGAACCGGCTAATCCTCCTGGGTGTGATTGCACCATCAAGACCAGGCGAACCCGGAGTCGAAAGCCGGAGTATCTGCACAAGCTCAGGCGGCTTTTAGGGTTCGCAGGGTGCTGTAAACGGAGCCGACCCATCATTCGTCTAACGACCAAGGCTCATATGTAGCGCACTACATCAAAAAGCACTTCCTGTAAGCTCCGTTCATTGTAGGTAGATTAATTTGGACCATGCATCAGCACAGACACCCTATGGTTTGCTCATATTTCCCCATACTTTTCTGTCAGAAAGGATGAACTCTATGCGTAAAGCTCTCTCTGCACTTACACTCTTTCTCACCGCGGCCGCCTTTGCACAACAGTCCGACCAAACGAGCATTCCAAGCGGGCAGTCAAGCCGGCTCAGAGCAGAAATACCGGCCGGGAATATTGCCTACATGTTTTCATAACCTGGAGAGACAAAAGCTATCCTGGGTAGGCCACAAAGTCCTGTTGTCCAAGAGTTCCCAGTTTCCGAAAGCATCCCACACTCGCATCGTCCCCGGTTGCTCTCGGGCAATGGACGGGCCTACATCTCGGAGGAGTTGAAGAACCACCTTGCCACAAGGGGGATGACCCAGACACACGGCGCACCGTATCATCGGATGACGCAGGGAAAGATCGAGCGGTATCATCGGTCGATGAAGAACGAGGTCAGTCTGCAGAAGTATTACCTACTGTGGGAGTTGGAACAGGAGACTGAACGGTTCGTGAACTACTACAACAACGAACGGTATCACGAGTCCTTGAACAACATGACGCCGGCTGACGGGTACTACGGCAGGCATCAGCTAATCATCTCGCTGAGGGAACGGCTCAAACGCAGGACGCTGAAGGCGAGGAAACACTACAATATATCACAAACCATTGCTCAAAGTACCCCTTAAGAAAACTCGATTTTTGTCCATTTGACTTTGACGACATACACTGATCCTCGTTGTATTGATCCATGGTGAGAGTAGCGCCCTCAGAAACGCGTCCATCCTTCTTCTGTCCGCTGTAAACGAGGCCACCGGCTTCCGTACCTTCGTTGTTCACAAACAGAAACCCAGCCAATGCCGCGCGCCGAGGGGGAAAACTGCCAGCAAGTTGCACTCGTACGTTCCCGGCCGTGTCGACTATGTTGATTCGCTGCACCGTGAGCTCCCGGAGTCTCATGTTCTCGCGGGATTGTTTGAATACCATGAGCAATAGCACACCAATTAGGATGGTTGTCACAGCGGTGTAGTACTTAAGGAATCGAAATTGCTTCTCCATCATCTGAGATTTATCATTCTACTCTCCTATCATAAGAGTTGTGGATATAGATACTTCCATAACAAAAGAAAGCTGCTGTAGAAAAGGACTTCGCATAGTTGCTGTGTCGCTCCAAGGCAATCGCCTGTATAGCCGCCGATCCACTTCTTGAAGTACGAAGCGAGAAAAGCTTTTGCAAGATATACCGGCACAATCAACATGAAAACCCACCACGTTTTGAAAAAGAGCAATGGCAACATCCCCGTGACAAAAGAAAAAACCATTTCCGACAAACTGGATCGTCTAGCCACTACAGGTCTTGATTTCGCTGTGTCATCGTCTCGCACATAGTGATGGGTGTAAATAAGTGTTAAAGCGACAAAGCGGCTCAGACTGTGTGAGGCAATCAGGACGAGCAAAAGAGTCGAGAGGTCGATTTTTGAGATCTCCAAGAGTACGGCATACTTTAGGGCGAGCAAAAGGGTAATTCCGATAGCGCCATAAGCTCCTATCCGGCTGTCTTTTAGGATTTCGAGTATCTTTTCTCGTGTGAATCCTCCTCCAAAAGCATCACACACATCAGCAAAGCCATCTTCATGAAAGGCCCCGGTCAACAAGATGCCTGCAATAAGCGTGAGCAAAATGGCGATATGCATTGGAAAAAGAGATTGCGCTGTATACAAGACCAAGGCCGATAGTCCTCCAACGATCCATCCAATGACGGGGAAAAACTTTCTGGATTCGGTAAGATATTGTTCGGAATGGTTCACCCGTGCAGGACAAGGGATGCGTGTGTAAAACTCTACCGCAGTGAGAAATACTCTGAGTTCCTTCTTCATTCAATCCAACTTCTGTGAGACTCCGGCACTTTCGAAGCTCGCCATTTCATTGAGAAATGTTACTGCGCTTTGGAGAAGAGGATAGGCAAGTGCACACCCCGTCCCCTCTCCAAGACGCATGTTGAGATTCAGCACGGGTTGCGCATTGAAATATTGCAGTAAAATCTTATGCCCACTTTCCTCGGACTGATGGGAGAAGATCGCATAATCAAGGACGCACCGATTGATCTTGTACGCAACTAAGAAAGCGGTCGTGGCTATAAATCCGTCCACAAGCACAATCATTTGCAGTTCGGCTGCCTGAAGCATCGCTCCACACATCTGAGCAATTTCAAAGCCACCGAATGTTGCGAGCGCATCGAGGGGCGTTGGAGGTCGTTGATGATTCTCTATTGCTTTCGAAAGAATGTTCATCTTGCGTTGTACTTGCATTGCGTCAAGGCCCGTGCCTCTTCCTACACATTCTGCAATTGGGATATCGCATAAGACACTCATCAGCACGCTTGCGGAAGAGGTATTGCCAATTCCCATCTCACCAAAACCGATTATGTTGCACCCGTCTCGGTGTATCTTTTCTACTATTGCTGCTCCTTTGGCAATAGCATCCTCAGCCTGCTGAAAGTTCATGGCGGGTTTGTAGAGAAAGTTCTCGGTACCCATGCCAATCTTCGCATCGATGAGATTTTTGCATTCGCGGAATTCATGGTTGATTCCGGAATCTACTACTTGAATTGCTATTCCGTGCTGTCGACAAAAAACATTAATGGCTGCACCGCCCTTGAGGATATTCGATACCATCTGGTATGTGACCTCTTGAGGATAGGCACTCACGCCTTCCCTGGCAATACCATGATCGGCCGCAAACACGATAATGGTTGGTTTCCGGAGCATTGGGTTTGATGTGTTTTGTATCAATCCGATACGGAGCGCCAATTCTTCGAGATACCCCAACGAACCGATAGGCTTGGTTTTGTGGTCAATCTTAGATCGCAATGCGGGAATCAAATCTTTTGAGACAGTAACAATGCGAAACTCTTTCATCAGACTTGATCCTTATTTTATGGACATCGAA
>Ga0315281_10010888_pt1 | contig 12487 bp, 14 predicted proteins | sample YL17G07_0_MG_FD_204540 | JGI IMG/M metagenome (GOLD analysis project Ga0315281, IMG submission 204540) | Sediment microbial communities from Yellowstone Lake, YNP, Wyoming, USA - YL17G07_0 | ecosystem: Environmental > Aquatic > Freshwater > Lake > Sediment | place: USA: Wyoming | collected... | reverse complement strand
ATCGACTGGATGTTTTTGCAGTTTGGATACCCGGAACATCCCAAGAATTCTCCAAATCGCCCGTGCTTGATTTCCATCGGCTTGCCGCACTTTTCGCACTTTTTGCCGCTTAATTTTCTCTCAAGCTCAAGTTCTTCCGGAGTTTTTTCCACCACCTGGCCGCCTTTCATCGGTTTGGCGTTTTTGCATTCCGGATAGTTTGAACACGACAGAAACTTGCCGAACCTGCCCAGCTTAACGATCATCATGCTGCCGCATTTCTCGCATTTCTCTTCCGTTTTTTCCAAATTGACGATGTCTTCCTTCTTGAGAGTTTCGTTTTTCAAAGTGATAGTTTTATGGAATGGTTCATAGAAAGCCCTGATCACGGGCACCCATTTCTTTTTGCCTTCCGCGATGGCATCCAAAGATTCCTCCATTTCCGCGGTGAATTTGTAATCAACGATTTGAGGAAAATTTTTCACCAGCACATCCGTCACCACCTCCGCCAGGTCCGTCGGCTTCAGCTGCTTGGCCTCTTTTTCCACATACCCGCGCGCCATGATGGTCGTGATCGTTGGAGCGTACGTGGACGGGCGCCCGATCCCTTCGGATTCAAGTTTTTTCACCAGACTCGCTTCCGTATACCTTGCCGGTGGTTTGGTAAAATGCTGATTCGGCAGCAGTTCCTTCAACTTCACCGAATCCTTTTCCTTCAAAGGAGGAAGCAGTTTTTCCTGATTCTGCAGACTTTCTTCCGGATGATCAAAATCTTCCACGTACGCGCGCATGAACCCGGCAAACTCAATCGTCTGCCCGGTCGAACGGAATGTATAATCCGTCGGTTTGCCTGATTTCATCGGAGTAATATCCACGCCCAACGCCCGGATTTTCGCATCCTTCATCTGGCACGCCAGCGTACGCTTCCAGACCATTTCATAAAGCCTAAACTGGTCAGCATCCAGATATTTCTCAACATCCGCCGGCAAAATTGAAAGATCCACCGGACGAATCGCCTCATGCGCTTCCTGCGCACCTTTTCTGCCCTTATACAAACGCGGCGCATCCATCGCAAACTCTTTCCCAAACTCCTTCGTGATCACTTCCTTCGCCTGTTTCAAAGCAACCTCCGAAAGATTCACGGAATCCGTACGCATGTAGGTAATTAAACCGTGCGTGCCTTTGTGGTGCTCCACACCTTCATAAAGCTGCTGCGCAATAATCATCGTCCGCTTCACGCTAAAACCCAGCTTGCGGGAAGCTTCCTGTTGGAGAGTGGAAGTAATAAACGGTGGAGCCGGAGAACGTTTCACGTCTTTCTCTTCAACTTTCGTCACTTCATAATCCGCACCTTGAATCTCTTTCAAAACCTTGTCGGCTTCCTCTTGCCTGCCGAGCTTGATTTCCTTGCCCTTGTATTTGACCAGAGCGCCTTCAAAAGCGTCCTTCCCCTTCAAAAACTGGGCGTCAATGCTCCAGTATTCATCCGGCTTGAACGCCCGTATTTCCCGTTCGCGCTCAACAATCAGACGAACCGCCACACTCTGCACGCGCCCCGCGGAAAGCCCGTACCGGATTTTCTTCCACAAAAGCGGCGAAAGTTCGTAACCCACCAGACGGTCCAAAACACGACGGGCCTGCTGCGCATCGACCAAATCCTGGTCCAAATCGCGCGGATGTTTGATCGAATCTTTAATCGCCCCCTCGGTAATTTCATGAAACACAATGCGATGAACCTCCGTTTTCTTGGGATTCACCTCCAGAGCCTGCAGCAAATGCCAGCTGATCGACTCCCCTTCGCGGTCTTCATCAGTCGCCAGCCAAAGTTTGGTGTCTTTTTTGAGCAGTCCCTTGAGTTCCTTAATCACCTTCTTTTTATCCATCGGAACCATGTACGTCGGCTCAAAATCGTGCTCAACGTCAATGCCCGTTTTGGACTTCGGCAGGTCGCGAACATGCCCCATGGAAGCGCGAACCACATACTTGCTCCCCAAAATTTTTGAGATCGTCTTCGCTTTGGCGGGAGACTCTACAATAACCAAATTTTCAGCCATGAATAAAAATACATGAAGTACTGTCCGCAGATTATGAGGTTATTAAGCCCACTTGTCAAACCGGAACAGTGAACCCGCTGCAGTTTTTCCCTTTGTAAACTAGTATACCTTATATACAAGCCAAAAAATGATGATAAGAAAATCATTAAAAAAACCGGTCAAGTCAAAAAAGCGCTTCCCCTAGCAGAATATATTGCTTTTCATTTTCGTGGACATATAATGGCACACGGTCTCACCTTATTTCTTAACCAAACTAAGCAATGACCAAACAAGATCTCGTAAACGCTGCTGCAAACTCAGCTGGCGTTACAAAAAAGGCTGCTGCTGAGGTTCTCGATGCAATGCTCGAGAGCATCACAAAGTCTCTCAAAAAGGGTGAAAACGTCACGGTAACCGGTTTCGGCACATTCCGCGTTTCAAAGCGCGCCGCTCGCACCGGGGTTAACCCACGCAACCCAAGCCAGAAAATCAAGATCCCTGCAATGAAGCTTCCAGCTTTTAAGGCAGGCAAATCACTGAAAGATGCTGTTCGTTAACATGCCGAAGGCAGCGCCTGCCCTAAGCAGGCATAGCAACAAACCGTTCGCATGCGAACACATTATCCCGAAAGACAACAAAAAAGCCCCGCCTCAAAACGGGGCTTTTTTGTTGTCCAGATGCGAAAATCCACAAAACCAGACAAGCATCATGACGTATGTCACTGGCTTTTAAGGCTGAGATAAGGTAAAATAGAAGGAAAGGTCCTAATTCATAACCCACTCACCTATGACAGGTCGTTGTATGAAATGTAAGGAAAATCGTGATTTTGCGGAAGGCGCAGCAGAAGTCGCCTTCGGCAAAAAGGGCAACCGCCGTGCCATGAAAGGCAAATGTTCCGTTTGCGGCACCACGATGTTTAAAATCCTTCCTGGGAAAAAATAAACGGTTTTAACGATAGATTCCAAAAGCTCCGCCCGCCGTGCGCGTGGAGCTTTTTGCGTACCATTTTGCATTGACTGAAAGATGGAAAAAATGAAACAATGCCGTCCTTTTTAACAAAAAACCACCATGAAACCTTTGGAGACTCTCACCCCACAAAGTCCGGAAAGACACCCCCAAATCATTGAAGTAAGAGGAACCGGACTGTACACAACCCCCGGTACAAGAAAAATGGACAAACTGGCAAATCCCAGGGAATGCGAACTGCCGCACGGAATGAACATTCTCCAATATTATGGAGGAGCGGTACTGGACCTTATTTTGGAGGAAAGCAAAAAGCAGGGACAATTCGTCGCTATAACTCCGGAATACCTGACAAAAACAATGAAAATGAACCAGCAATCGGCCATCAAATTTTTGAGCAGACCTATCAGAGGAAGAATTCTGAAAGCTCTAGCCTGGAGCGGTATCAGCACCCAAGCGCAACGCATACAACTCCAACTTGAAGACGTGGCAGGTGCGACCCCCAGGGAAATCGCCGAAGATGCACAGGGCATGATCGAGGAACAGGGACCAGCCTTATCGTAAGTTCGGAACTGGCCCCTGAAATTCTGGAAATAGCCGCCATCGAACAAATAAAACCCGGCCGCTGGATGCTCTGCGCCAAACAGGAAAATGAGTATGACTGAAACCTTCCTTTTCGCCTTGCCAAAGCCATCCAGACGCTCTAAAGTGGAAGGGCAATTTTTTCAATTGAACACCCATGGAGGAAATGCTCAAAAAAATCCATCAAACCGCGCTGGAAGAAATCCAGAAAGCCTCGACCCTGGAGAACCTCAAAGCCATCGACGTCAAATATCTTGGAAGAAAAGGTGAACTGACTGGTCTGCTCAAAGGCCTCAAAGATTTGACCGAGGAGGAAAAACGCGCAATCGGCCCAAAAACCAACGGCGTCAAACTGGACATCGAAGCCAAATTTAAAGAAAAGCAGTCCCAACTGGAAGCCGCTGAAATCGCCAAAAAACTTTCCGGCGAATTTTTTGACATCACCGCGCCCGGAACATCGCACGAACTCGGGCACATCCATCCTCTTTCCCAGGTACAGCTTGAAGCGGAAAACATTTTCAGCGACATGGGTTTTGCCGTCATGGACGGACCGGAAGTGGAATCCGAATACTACAATTTTGAAGGCCTGAACATTCCAGCCGACCACCCCGCGCGCGACATGCAGGACACGTTTTTCCTCAAAGATAAAAACGAACCAAAACACGGACGCCTGGTTTTGCGCACGCACACCTCGCCCGTGCAGGTCCGCACGATGGAAAAATACGGCGCTCCGCTTCGTGTAATCGTGCCCGGTCGAGTGTTCCGTTACGAAGCCACCGATGCCTCCCACGACTCCACGTTTTATCAGGTAGAAGGATTGGTGATTGATAAAAATATTTCGTTGGCGCATTTAAAAGGCGTGATGGCGGAATTTCTGACCCGACTTTTTGGAAAAGAGGTTAAAGTCCGTTTTAGGCCAGGATATTTCCCTTTTGTGGAACCCGGACTTGAACTCGATTTTTCTTGCCTGATTTGCAACGAAAAAGGCTGCAGCGTATGCAAACGCACCGGCTGGGTCGAATTCATGGGTGCTGGAATGGTTCATCCGAACGTCTTGAAATCTGGCGGTATCGACCCGAATAAATATCAGGGATGGGCATTCGGCTTCGGCCTCACCCGCCTCGTCATGATGCGCTACGGCATCGATGACATCCGCCTCCTCCAATCCGGCGACCTGCGTTTCACCCGACAATTTTAAGAAAACCTCCGATGGATATGCAAATTTTTGGAATTTTGGCCAACGTTCTCCTGGTGGGCTCTTACATCCCCCAGTACATGAAAATTCTTAAGACGAAAAAAGGCGAAGACATCAGCATTACCATGTGGCTTGTCATCATAACGGGAGATATTTGTTCGCTTATTTACGCCGTTTCAAAACAGGACATGATCTTCATGGCGCTCTTCGGTCTCTTTATTCTTGAAAACTTTATCCTCATTTACCTCGCAAACAAATTCCGAGAAAAAAAAGAACCGGCAAAACAATAAAAACATTCCCGCAGGGAACACATTTTCCCAATTTATAATTTATAATTTTTAATTAATAATTAGAGATGAAAATCTCATTAAACTGGCTGCGCGAATTCGTCAACATCCCCAAAGACGCAGATACCCAAAAACTCTCAACCCTCTTCACCATTCGCACCGCAGAAGTGGAAGGCGCCGAAAACCAGGCCGCGGAATATGACAACATCGTCGTGGGCCAGATTCTTGAAATCCACCCGCACCCCAACGCGGACAAACTTCGAATCACCAAAACCTCCGTCGGCAAAGAAACGCTGCAAATCGTCTGCGGAGGAACCAACCTGTCGGAAGGCCAGTTCGTGGCGGTCGCAAAAATCGGAGCCAAGGTAAAATGGCACGGCGAAGGCGAACTCGTGACCATTCAGGAAACAAAAATCCGCAGTGTGGAAAGTTTTGGAATGATCTGCGCGGGCGAAGAAATCGGTGTCGAACAAACCCCAGGCGAAGGCGGAGAACGCCCGATCCTTGACCTTTCCCCGTTGAATCCGCAAGTCGGCATGAACCTGGCGGAACTCCTTGAAAAGGACGACACTATTTTAACCGTCGACAACAAATCCCTCACCCACCGCCCCGATTTATGGGGCCACTACGGCATCGCGCGCGAAGTCGCCGCCATCATCGACGAAAAACTCAAGCCACTGAAATCCACGGTAAAATTCCCTACTAATGGCGAATCATACCCGGTTGAAGTCGCCGACCCGGACCTCTGCCCGCGCTACATCGGCGTCAAACTCACCGGCATCAAAATCGAATCGTCCCCGTCATGGATGCAAAAACGCCTCCGCTCCGTCGGCTACCGCCCCATCAACAACATCGTGGACGTCACCAACTACGTGATGGCGGAACTTGGCCAGCCGCTACACGCCTTTGATGTCAAAAAACTCGACAAAGGCATCGTCGTCCGCCGCGCAAAAGAAAGCGAAAAAATCACCACCCTGGACGGAGTCGAACGCAAACTTTCCAAAGAAATGCTCGTCATTGCGGACCACCAAAAACCGGTGGCCATAGCCGGCGTCATGGGCGGAAACAATTCGGAAGTGGACGATTCGACCACGGAAATTCTTCTCGAAGCCGCCACATTTCATCCCTCCTCCGTCCGCAAAACATCCGTAAAACTCGGCCTTCGAACGGAAGCCGTCCAACGTTTCGAAAAATCCTTGGACCCAAATTTAGCGGAAACCGCCGCCAACCGAGCCTGCGAACTGATTCTTCAGATTTGCCCGACAGCAGCCATCGCCGGACCAAAAACCGACGTGAAAAATTTCGATGAAAAGAATCTCTCCGTGCAGGTGAATTTATCAAAAGTATTTTCAAAAATCGGCGTAGAAATCCCGACCAAAAAAGTCATCGACATCCTTGAAAAACTGGAATTCGAAGCGGAAGAGCTGCCGGAGCTAAGGCGACGTGCCATCCCTGAGCAAGGGGGGCCCGAAAACCGGCTCAAAGTAAAGGTTCCCTCATTCCGCGCCACCAAAGATATCAGCATCGAAGACGACCTGGTGGAAGAGGTCGCCCGCATGTACGGCTACGAAAACATCCAGCCGCTCCTGCCGGAACTTCCGATCAAACTCCCGATGCAAAACCACGAACGCATCAAAAAACACGAAGCCCGAAAAATCCTTGCCTACGGCCTCGGCTTCAACGAAGTCTACAACTACTCCTTCTACAGCCTCAACGACATCCACAAAAACCTGCTGCCGGAAGAGCTCCACATCAAAGTCCAAAACTGCCTCTCCGAAGACCAGACCCACCTCCGCATCAGCCTGATCCCAAACCTCCTCAAAAACGTCGCCGAAAACCTCAAACACACCGACAATTTCCGCATTTTCGAAATCGGCCGAACCTACGAAGATCTGCAGGAATATTTCCCGAAAGAAGAAAAGAAAATCTGCGGAGTCATCGTCCTCAACAAAAAAACCAAAGGTGATGTATTTTACGAAGCCAAAGGCGCGCTGGAAACTTTCCTGGCCACCTTCCGGATTCCCGGCCTTGAAATGCGCAAAGGCGAAAGCCTATGCCCCTACGCCCACCCCAACCGCTACGCCGGCTGGTACCTCAAAAAAAACGGCGAAGAAATCGCCCGGGTCTTTGAACTGCACCCGCTGGTCGCCAAAAACTGCGGCGTGGAAGGCGCAAAAATCGCCGCGTTCGAAATCAACTTCACCAAACTTATGCAGGTCGAACCCAAAGAACTCAAATACAAACCGGTGCCAAAATTCCCCGGCATCACCGTGGATATTTCCGTCCTGATCGGCAAAACCCACGAAATCGGCTCCCTCCAAAAAGCCATCCAGAACACCGACAAACAACTCATCAAAGAGGTCAAACTCTTCGACATCTACGAAGGCCCCAACATCCCGCCGGACAAAAAAGCCCTGGCCTTCACCATCCAATTCCAGGCCGACGACCGCACCCTCACCGACGAAGAATCCAAAAAATCCCAGGAAAAAATCCTCGCGGAGCTCAAGAAACTCGGGGGAGAAGTCCGGGGAGCTTAAACCCGGGCCGACGCGGTTCGCCTAAAACAGCTTCTTCTTCGCGCGGCTCACTCGCAAAAACCCGCCGCACGCCACAATCTCCACGCCCTTCTTTTCCGCTTCGTCCATCAAAATATTCACCCCAAGGCTGTCGCTGGCCATATGACCGGTAATCAGCACGTTGATGTGATGTTTTTCCGCAAGTTTGCGATGTTCCTCGGGAATATGCATCGCCAAAATCGTCCCGACGCCGGCGTGAGCCATCTTTTCATAAATATCTTTCGGACCGGAAGTGCCGCCGGTAAACCCTGAAAAAGAAATCTTCCCCACGCGCGCATTCTCGTCGCCCACAAACATTTTCGGACCGTTCCCCATCTTTTTGGCCATCTGGTATTCGGGCAACTCCATGAGCGCTTCAATCACGTCACTCACGCGCTTCGGCTTTTTGGCCGTGATGTATTTTTTGATGAACCAGTACACGTTGTTGTCCGCCATAGTATGCAGACACGCCAAAGGAATATCCAAAAGCTTCGCCGCATTCGGAACCTGAAAATGATTGAGAGCGTGCAGTCCCCTGTTCAAATCGCCGATCCTCACATTCATCAGCTTCTCCGCCACATTCACCGGAACGCCTTCCAGCATGGCAATATCCTCCTGAATATCCATCACCTGCGTCAAATCAATCAAAGCCCGCCCTTCCGGATGGTGCGCGATCACCGCGTCGATCTTCTTACCGCTCCTGGAAAGCTCATTCGCCAGCAAAATCTCGCCAACGGAAATATCAATCCCCACCAAAATGCGTTTCAGCTGCGTTTTCGGATCGCCGGACAAAATCCGACTGTCCAAAAACGGGTTCGTCAGGCTCTCCTCGTCAAAATAAACCTTCTTCTTCTCATCCAGCTTGTTAAACTCCTCCTTCAACTTCTTAAAATGATCCTCAATATCTTTCTTCAACCGCGGCCCGCGGACAATAGCCAATTCAAGGGATTTATCGTACAGCTGCTTCAGCGTGATCATAGCGAAAATGGTTAAAAGTTAAGGCAAAACAGATTGTAACAACGCAGAGCGAAAATCACAAACAAACCGCAAAAATTATCAAAGCCCACCCATCATACGCTCCAAATGCCAAGCAATTTCATCCATGGAAATATTTTCCCGTTCACTCTTTACATAAATACAGACAGGAACTAACAACTTTTCAAATTCCTTAACAACCAGAATCAACCGGTAACCACCGGACTTTCCCCCATATTCCTTACCAATCCTTACTTTGTAAATTTTCTTTCCCAACGAAACCGCATGATCCTTTCTAAAATTTCTCAAAACCTCAATAATATTTTCCATTAAGGCACGATCCGTCCTCAAAAATCTCTTCAACTGCCTCTTAAAATAATCAAGTATGACAAATTTATACATCTTTCAATTGTTCTTCTAATGGAGTATTGATCATCTTTTGAAATTTCTTTGTTTTAAGCGCTTTACTCAAAGCCGCATCAAAATCATCGGCGGCTTTTTCAAAACGCTTCTGCTCATCGGTTTTGTGGAATTTATAAAACTTGATAAGAAACCGGAAAAACTCCGCTTTGTTAGAATACCCCTCCTCTTTCATAAATTGTTTCATTTCCTTTTCCTGCACATCATTAACCTTAAAAAATACGGTAGTCATAATGTATATAAATTATAGAGTAATTACATATACATTATACATCAATCCCATAGATCCTTCAACAAAACACCCATGGAAGAAACCGCCAACAAAATACTCCCCCAAAGATGACCGCAATCTAAAAACATCCTAAATTCCGGCTAAACTCGAATGTCCGATGAGACAGCATTCAGCCCGAACGGTAAATCTCAAATTCCCTTTCCCCTAATTCCTGCTACAATACGCATGTTTCCTCTCAAATTATGGCAGGACTTTCCAAAAACAAGACAATTAAGGCAAAACCGGAAAGCTACGAGAGAGATCAATAAAGAAGATCAAATCATTGATGAAATGGGCCTTGACCTTTACGAACTTACTGGCAAAGAAAGGAAAACAATTTTAGAGCACACCCCACTATATGTTTAAACTTTGGAGCGAACTGAACCCAAAAGCCCATAAAGAATTAAAACCGGATTTTGGCCTGAGGAGCTGGACCAGTTTAAAGACGGGAGAAAAATATACGATCTGGAAACATTTGGAGGACCATTTTTTCAATAAGGATATAAAGCAAAAATATGATCCTGAATATAATAGAAATATTCAATATTATGAATTTTCCGGGAGTGAAGATGAAATAAGAGAAAAAAAGAAGAGAATATCTTTTACAATCATGCGAATTAATGAGGCTTATAAAGCAAATAATTATGTTCCAAGTTTTCTTGAACATAAAACTTTTAATGCAGCATGTCACGATTTTTATAATCTGTTTTCAGAAGGAACCGAGAATGTTGTTTTAGAATTACTTTCGATTTTTACTGATACGATTCTTATAGAAAGAGAGAACAAACAAATACGTAGAATTGAGGACGAAACAGACCCTCAATATGAAGAAAGGTTAGAAGCATGGAGATGGGAAAGTTTTGAAAACTTTGCCACTCACATCAATGAAGTTTTTAATCAATTTTGTTTAAACATTCAGATTACCAGGCTTGGTTTTGTCCCTAAACAGGAGCAAAAAATTGAGGAAGAAATCTATAAGCCCGTTCTGACAAAACTGTCCAATCCGAAATGGAAAGAAGTTAATCGTGATCTATCCGATGCTTTTGAGGATTATAGGAAAAAAGACTATAGCGGCTGCGTTACCCACACAATATCGACAATTCAGGCTTTTCTACAAATTTTAGTGAATGGAAAAACTGGCCAAGGAGATATATCGAAATTAATTTCAGAAGCAAGAAAAAGCAAATTGATTCCTGATGATGATTTTTCAATAATATTCTTTGATCAATTGGAGAGTTATATGGCTCGCACAAGACAGGAAAAAGGAGACCCTCATCCCAAAAAAGAGTATGCAACCGATAAGAACGCCCGACTTGTTTTAAATTTAACGATGGTATTTTTTGAGCACTCTCTATAATCATTTCATTAACGCATGGAAACCTATCAGGAATTCATCAAAAGAAAAAACGAACAATTCAAATTGGGTAAAGCCATTATTATGAATGACATCGGAAGAAATGGTAAAGTTTTCTACACAAGAGAAGCCTGGACTTTTATGCCACAAAGCAATTTGCCCGATAAAGTTTTCCTTATTGAGAGATTAAGACAAACTAAAATTGAAGGTAAAATTTCATATCCAAATACTGACAAAATAGGAAGAAAAATTTATAGAATTGGCTATTTCATAATCGCAAAAAATGGGCGTAGCAAAGGTCACTGGGTCTGGGGACAATTTTGCCCAACGCTGCCACTAAAAGACCTACAAAAGTTAATACATAAAGCAAAGGGAGAAAAAACCATTATTTAAAAAGCCCTAGCAGAAATTCATCCAACTGAGTTTATCCCGAATTCAGGATGTTTTTAGAAATCGTTCATCTATACCTTCTATAATACGACCATCTTCGCTATACTCAATTCACCATATGCAAGGAATCAACGTGACCACCAAAAAAAGCAAAATTTGGCACGACAAATGGCCGGTCAAATATCCTTACGGCAAGAAGGCACTTTTAAAAGCCCTTAAAAAGGCTTCAAAAGCCGGCATTTTTGAATTGGAGATAAGCGAAGATAACCGAGTGCTTATCAAAAAATAATGGTTGAAAAGAAACCGATCCTCATCGATTCCTGCATCATCAACTACCTTCTCAGCAACGAAACAGATCTGGCCGCAGAAACCATTTCGTTCCTTGAAGATCTTTTAAAGTACGAAAACGAGCTCTACGTCAGTGAATTCACCCACCACGAAGTTCTAAGAGGCGCATCCGAAACCAAAGCCCAAAAAGCCAAAGAACTGCTTAAAACTTTTGCCACTGTTCCCCAATCTCCACAAAGACTCAAACGGGCCACCCAGCTCTACAACGCCTACAACAACAATGAAAAGACCAGAAACTCACTCAACAGCATTTCCGACATTGATGTATTTATCGGATCATTGATTTTCACCTCCAACAAAGCGCTCCTACTCACGGCGGACTATCATGACTTCCCTCGCCCTTTTTTCAAAGAAATAGAAAACACAAGAATCGAATACGGAAAAATCCGCGGAAACAAAAGCTGTCAGTACTATTACCTCCTTGAGGCAAACCTAGAATCAATTTAAATTCAAATTTTCCACTCTAAATGCACCCTGACTGCCCGGGTTGAATTTCCCCCCGCTTTTTGTTATCATACAGGCCACAAATCGCCTAAAACGTATGATCCAAAGAATCAAGGACTTCTTCCGCAAAAAATTCGGCAAACCGGAGAACTATGCCCACCGCGGCTCGTTTCAGTTCAGGGAAAGCAAGCTGAACAAAAAACACAGCCTCAAAACCATTCTCATCTGGACCGGCGTGGGAATCATCGGATGCACGATTTTGGGGATCGTCGCTTTTGGCATCGCCATCGCCGTTTTCAGCATCGGCCTTCCGGACGTTCACGATTTGGACAAACTTTCCGTCCCACAATCAACCACCATTTACGATCGTGAAGGCAACGTCATCTATGTGAAACACGGCGAAGAAAACCGCCAGTACGTCACCTACGACCAGATTTCTCCACTCCTGGTGGACGCCACCGTCGCCATCGAAGACGACACCTACTGGCAGCACCCCGGCTTCGATTTCACCCGCATGATCACCTCCGGCGTCAGCGACGTCCTGCACTTTGGAGCCGCCCGCGGAGCCTCAACGATCACCCAGCAATACATCAAACAAACCTTCCTCAACAACGAAAAATCTTTCGCGCGCAAATTCAAGGAACTCATTTTGTCCGTAAGACTTGAGCAAACCTTCGACAAGAAAAAAATC